>Ga0172380_10000275_pt1 | contig 106630 bp, 78 predicted proteins | sample Leawe162metaG_FD_119747 | JGI IMG/M metagenome (GOLD analysis project Ga0172380, IMG submission 119747) | Leachate microbial communities from a municipal landfill in Southern Ontario, Canada - Leachate well 162 metaG | ecosystem: Engineered > Solid waste > Landfill > Unclassified | place...
ACCAGACCGAAGCCTGGATCCCGTTCGACTTGCATGTGTTAAGCACGCCGCCAGCGTTCGTCCTGAGCCAGGATCAAACTCTCCATTGTCAAATGTGTTTGTCCTGTTCATCCAAGCCCACTCGCGTGGGCCGGGAACCGCAATGCCATCTGTTGCCAGATGAACACCACGGTGGCATGGTCATTCTTGCTTCCCTTGAACTGTCAAAGAGCATCTTGTCGTCGCTCCGCGGCCAGGCCGCAGATTTTCGCGACGGAAGACCCTCAAGATAGGCGCCTCCGCCCCGTGAGTCAAGGGCCCTTGGCGCAGAATTCTCAATTTTTGCGCGGATTGTGAGCTGGGTCATGGAGTTCACCCCGCCAGGACGAGGCCATTCTTTCCATCAGAGTGACCAATCGTTCACGGACAGCGCCAGCCGGACCGCTCAATTTTTTCAAGAACTTCGTGGGAATTCTGGGCTGAGGGGACGTCGTGGGGGCGCAATCCATTGGGATCGAGCATGGACGGGCCTACTCGCTGCCGCCCCAATCCAGCCGCCGGACCTGCAGCGCGCGGGGAGCGCGGATGCGGGCCGCGGTGTAAATCGGGCGCAGCGCGCTGGAATCGTGCAGGCAAAGGGAAGCCTCGCCGGTCTGGTCCCAGGCCGCGCGCAGCGAATCCTCGCCGCCGTCGGCCGTCAGCAGGACGATCTCCAGCTCGCGAGCCAGGCGAGCATCCTCCGGGCGCTCGAAGCGGAAACACAGCGCGCGGTGGGCGCCGCCCAGCACTGGATGGGCGAAAGTCACGACGGTGGCCGTTTCCCCCAGCGGGAAGTTGGCGGCCAGCGGCACGCGCCGCTCGCAGCCCGCGCCCGGCAGCAGACCGAGCCAACCGAGCAGGGCAAGGGTCAGCCCCGACAGCCTGGCAGGTTGATTCCGCATGTGTCACTCCCCAAAACCCAAGCCGCAGTCACCCAGCAGGGCGCCGCCGCCAGCTCGTCAACCACCGCACTCTAGCCGCCGGCAGCAGGAGATTGTCCTTGGCAAGCCGCAGGGACTTCATTGGATGAACGTATAAGTACTTGTCCGCTTATCGCCAATTTTCTTCACAAGTCCTTGAGAAACGGCATAACTGAGATCGCGACTTGCCGTTGCCGGTGAAATCTGCTTGTTGGCGCGAAGATAGTCCATTCTTGTAAACGACGAGTTCCCGCTGCGATCTCGAAAACGTGTGATCCTCTCCGAACTTGATAAGGTGACACGCTGGGTACGAAGAAGGTCTTCAAGCGCACGATCAATCAACGAAAGCATGAATTCGATGAAAGAGGTCGAATCCCCCAGCTTGTCAGAGTTTTCTAGAGTTTGATAATATTCTTCTTGCTGTTCCTTGATCAACACTTCTACAGGAAGGTGACCAAAAACTGTGGAATATTCTCGAAGGATCAAGGTCTGCCACAGCCGCCCCATCCGCCCATTTCCGTCAAGAAAAGGGTGAATGAACTCAAATTCATAGTGAAACACGCAGCTCTTGATCAGAAGTAGTTCTTTATCATGAGCAAGGTAGTCGAAAAGACCGTCCATCAGAGCATGGACTTGCCGTCCTGGTGGAGCAATGTGTCCCAATTCCTGCCCCTTCATGATCCCGACAGTCGAACCGCGAAATCTCCCAGGACCTTCCACCAGACCCTGCATCAGGATCTGATGGGCTTGGCAGAGCGATGAAATGGAGTAGACGTCCCATTCTGCCAAGCGCTGATAGACCTCGATCGCATTCTTGACTTCCAAGATGTCCCGCTCCGGGGCAAGAACCCGCCGATTCTCAAGCAGATCCGTTACCTGTCCTTCGGTCATTTGGTTGCCCTCGATTGCGAGCGATGCCTGGATCGTCTTGATCCGGTTCCGCTTGCGCAGCTCGGTTGGTGGCAGATCCAGCTTGGCGGCATTGATCTCCCCAACCTTTTCCGCGATCGAGGCAACCAACGCCAAAACGGTATTGCTGATGCTGTAGGGAGGCTTCAACCTTCACCTGCTCTGATAGTTTCAAATGATACTATCATATTCGACACGAGCATCCAAGCTATCTGCACATGACCTTGACATCAGCCGTGGCGCGCTGGCGCGAAGCTTGCCTTCGCCCTCTTTGTCTTTCTCTTCGCCTTCCTTCAGCAAGCGGCGTGACAGCAAAGCCGTCGGCTGCAAGCTCTTGTTAGGCAATTCCCTCTACTCCCTCACATTGAAGCTCATGAAAGGCGGTACAATTGAATCTGCTGGGAACCACGAATCTGTCCATGCATATATGTCACTAATGAGATCAAAGCACAGAACTACACCGTCGTATGAATGAGAGTCAACTTCATATCCGTGCATAATCGGATTTCTAACTTCATTGTAATATCGCTTCACCCTTTCATAAAGCGACGGATCACTTTCAGCCATCGCAAACTCCTTTGCTAAAAGAGCTGGAAGCTTATTATATATTTTACTCGACATTGATCGGCCCGGCATTGCACTTGGACAAGAGGTGAATCGCAGACTCTCATCTGTCAGCTTATCAATCCTCCCAAGCGCTGTATGAACGATTCCAGAAACCCAAGCCTCGACGCCAAATGTTGATCTCTGTAAAAGAATTGTTAATAAGCCTCCAGGAATAGTATTCCAGATTATATTTTGCGATTTTATTGGCCAATTAATTGCTCCCACAAATTGTCGCCTAAAATACGTTGATTTCATTTCCAAGTACTGAGTGTTGAAATCTAGACGTAGATTAATCAGTGGGATGTTTCCCATTGTAACATTAAATGTCTCAGACACTTTGTCCACGGTGCACTTCTATTCTATTGCCAGTTCTTCGGCGCAAACAATTTGCCTAACGGTGGCTTCAGCCGCGACGCACCTGGCGCGACGCCTCCTTTTCCCACCTTCGTAGATTTCAATTCCGAATGCAAGCGCCGTGACATGCGCAAAAGTTAGCTGCAAACTTTGTTAGAAGGCATCATGTCACAGCCAAGAGTTTTGACCTTTCCTCTTCCAAAAATATCCGAACTTGATAATTGTTAGGACTCTCCATTAGATTGTTGCCACAATCATTTACCATCACACCTCTGAGATCATCAAATATTGAGAGTTCAAACTCCTTCAATTCAGTCCTTTTCTTGTCTTGGAGTCTTTTCAGAATTAGGTCTTGTTTATTTTCGGACATCGAATTCCATATTTTTGGACAGAGAAACCAATTGTCGGTGAAATTGATCATCCAACTCTCGACTAGACTTATGATCTTTATCTCGTTAAGATATCTCTCAAAGTACTTTTTCACGGCATCAAAATCTTCATTTGTGGAGTACATCGCGATTACAGTGCTGTCAAAATTTGGTATTACAGTCATCGCAAAAAACACATCATGAGAATTGGAGTTCTCAGTAATGGTAAAGCCACCCAATCCAGAGATGGCGACCGGTATTTTTGTTTCGATTTGCGTAACGCAAAAGGACGCGTTTTCCTCTTCGCATCCCATAATTACTTTTTCAAGACTATTCTTATGGAAATTTATTAAGTTGTTAAGATCTTTATTAAGGTCATACAATTTGCATAAAAAATGTCCTGTAATTGAATTATGACCAGAAAATTTTAGCGATTTTACCGACGCATGATTTTCACTAATTCCAAACTTCATAAGATCTCTAGAAATTCTATTGCTTAATTCAGATTCACGGAGAAGTTCATATTTGGTGAGGATGCCTTCCCAGAATCTCTTTTCGATTCCTTTGCTAACTATCTCACGACATATTGTTCGATAAAATTGAAGGACAATAGCATTGTCACAAGTCATATATTTTCGTTGCTCGAATTCGTTGAATAGTTGTTCATGCTTGACACAAAATCCTGGGAATGTAGATGCCTCAGAAATTCCGCGTTTTCTCATTAGATATGAATTTGCCTTTGTATTGAATTCCGGCGTTAATACCATTCCACGCTCAGCAATATTAGCCAAGAATGATCTTGATATAGAATGTGAATTCGCAATGCTAAATTCATTACAGTCTCTAAAGATGCAGCGCCGCGAATTGGACCAGGCAGCTTGGAGTCTCTTATACTCGCTAAAGAAGAATTCGTATTTCGAGGAATCACTATTGAATACCGTTAAATTATCTCTCTCGTACTGAGACATGATCTTATTGAATGATCTCTTGATTTGTCGCTTATGTGCAACTTTTGGGTTTGTTGTTTTCACGGCCTTTGAAAATGTCCTTCTAGTATCCGATTCGACCGGAGGGCCTTCAGTGGAAAGCAGCAGTCGCGGCGACTGGCGAGCCAAGTGAGCATAATCACCCGCTGTTCGCAAGAGAATTGCAGCTCTGCTGAATAATGGGGCGGAACGCCGTGTCATGCGCTGTGGGTAAAAAATCGAGCCCGCCCAACACCTCTTTGAGTCTCTGTGTCTCTGTGTTGAAATGAGTCCACGCAAAGTCCACAGACAGGCAGTCCGCAGGTGAGAGATTCCGCGCGATCCACGGGACCCCAGCTTGCGCTTGGGTGACAGCAAACCGGGATCGCCGCACGACCCACGGGACCCCAGCTTGCGCTGGGGTGACAGCACACAGGGGTGACAGCGCATAAGAGATTCCGGCTACTCCCACTCCTCCGGCGGCCGCTCCGACACCCGGCTGGCCCCGACGGGCGCGAATCCCAGCGCCGTGCGCAGCCCATCCGCCGCGCTGCTGACGATTCCCCCCGCGTAGCCCGCGCCCTCCCCCACCGGGAAGAGCCCGGCCGTGGACAGACTGTGGCGCAGCTCCGGATCCCGCGTCACGCGCAGGGGCGAGGAGGTCCGGGTCTCCGGTGCGATGAGCAACCCCTCGTCCACGAAGCCGCGCAGCTGCCGCTCGAACAGCCGCAGGCCCTCCGCCAGCGCGCCGGAAAGAGGATCCGGAAAGAGCCGGCTCAGGCGGGTGGAACTCAGCGCCGGGCGGTAGCTGGAGGCCGGCAGTCCGCTGGACACGCGGTCGTGGAGGAAATCCCGCGCCCGCTGGGCCGGCGCGTTCCACTGGCCGCCGCCCTGCTGAAAAGCCCGCTCCTCCAGGCGCTGCTGGATGTGATGCCCCAGCAGGGGCGAATCCGCCAGACCCCAGGCCTGGCCCCAGCGCTGCAGATCCTGGGCCTCCACCTGGGCCACCACCGCGGAATTGGACCAGGCCATCCGGCGCGAGGACCAGCTCATGCCGTTGACCACCAGCCGCTTGTCCTCGCTGGCGGCCAGCACCACCATCCCGCCCGGACACATGCAAAAGGAGTAGACGCCGCGGCCGGCGCTCTTCACGGCCAATTTGTAAGTGGCTGCGCCTGTCAGCTCCAGCCGGCAGCCGGCGCCGTACTGGGCCACGTCGATGAAGTCGCGCGGGTGCTCCACGCGCAGGCCCATGGCGAAGGGCTTCAGCTCCAGCAGCACGCCCGCCCGCGCCAGGGCCTCCGCCGTGTCCCGGGCGCTGTGGCCCATGGCCAGCAGCAGCGTGTCCGTGGCGATGCGCTCGCCATCCGCCAGTTCCACGCCGCAGACGCGGCCGTCCTGCAGCCGCAGATCCTGCACGCGGGCGGAGAAGCGGAACTCCACGCCTGCCTCCTCCAGCAGGGCGCGCAGACGCGAGCCCACCCGGCGGATGCCCTCCGTGCCCACGTGGGGCAGGTGGCTGTAGACCACGTCCTGCGGCGCGCCCAGCCGGCAGAACCAGTGCAGGACCTGGCGCGTGAACCAGTTGCTGTTGCGGCTCGTGAGCTTGCCGTCGCTGAAGGTGCCGGCGCCGCCCTCGCCGAACTGCACGTTGGAGTCGGGGTCCAGCTCGCGCTGCAGCCAGAGCCGGCGCACATCCAGCCGGCGCTCGGAGATGGCGCGGCCGCGCTCCAGGACCAGCGGGCGGTAGCCGCGTGCGGCCAGTCCCAGCGCGGCGAACTGGCCGGCGGGACCGGCGCCGACGACGATGGGCCGGGTGGCGCAGGGCAGCGCGGGCAGCGGCGGCAGGGCCGGATCCGCGTGGGGCGAAACCTGGGTCTCGCCGGCAGGCAGCCGGCCCTCCTCCAGGTTGAAGGCCAGGCTGAAGACCTGGATCAGGCGCGGCTTGTGCCGGGCGTCCAGGGATTTGCGCAGCACCTCCAGTTGCCCGATCTCCTCCGGGGCGACCTTGAGGCGGCGGGCCAGCAGTTCGCGCGGCGGTCGGGGATCGTCGTAGGCGCAGGAGAGATTGTCGAAACGGAAGCGGCGCTCTGCCATGGGTCCTTTCCGCCGGCTGCCCGGCCTGGTTGGTCGGCAAGATAGGGTCGGCCGTGTGGACCCGTTGTCAATTCGGCGGGCCGCGGCCTGGATGGCGGGCGGTTGGATGGATGGTTGGACAGTGCTCTGGCACCGGTCTGGCACCGGCCTGGCACCGGTCTGGCACCGGTCTGGCACCGGCCTGGCACCGGCCTGGCACCGGCCTGGCACCGGCCTGGCACCGGCCGGACACCGGCCGGACACCGGTCTGGCACCGGCCGGACACCATGTTTTCCACCTTTCTGCTGGCGCCAGAAAGGTGGAGCCAAAGAGGCGCTTTTTCTCACCCGCCAGAGTCAGCCCGCCTCCCGGCGGGCTTCCGCTGGCGGCAGCTCGGCCTTCCTGCCACTGTGTAGTTGGTTCGCGCTTTGCGCTTCACCCAAGTTCTGGTTCAGCCCTGCGGGCTTCACCTTGCACATCCGATTCGTCACCGGCAAGGTGACTGTCATCCCAGCAAAAGCTGGGATCCCATGGCTCGTCTCGGCTACTTGCCTTCCCTTGATTTCCGCCTTTCTGCTGGCGCCAGATATGGACAATGCTCTGGCACCGGCCTGGCACTGGCCTGGCACCGCACCGGTCGCGGATTGCTTACTTCTGGCGAACAAGCTGAGGAGCAGACCATGCAGGGCCGGATCACCATCAAAGATGCGCTATTGCACCCGGAACACGTGGGTCAGACCATCACGGTCATGGGCTGGGTACGCACCAATCGCGCCGGCAAGGCCGTCTCCTTCATCGAACTCAACGACGGTTCCTGCCTGAAGGGCCTGCAGGTTGTCTACAGCGCGGAAAGCCTGCCCGATTACGAGGCGGTGGCGCGCATCCTGACCGGCGCCTGCTTGAAGGTGACAGGCGTGCTGGTGGCCAGCCAGGGGCAGGGTCAGAGCGTGGAGCTGCAAGCCGCGGGCGTGGAGCTGCTGGGCGAGTGCGACGCGGGCTTCCCGTTGCAGAAGAAGCGCCACAGTTTCGAATACCTGCGGACCATCGCGCACCTGCGGCCGCGCACCAACACCTTCGGCGCGGTGTTTCGCGTCCGGCATCGGCTGGCCTTCGCCATCCACCAATTCTTCCACGAGCGCGGCTTCGTCTGGGTGCACACGCCCATCATCACGGGCAGCGACTGCGAGGGCGCGGGCGAGATGTTCCGGGTCAGCACCTTGAGCCCGACGGATCCGCCCCGGACGGAAGCGGGCGAGGTGGACTGGAGCCAGGATTTCTTCGGCCACCAAACCAACCTGACGGTCTCGGGCCAGCTCTCCGGCGAGATGTTCGCGCTGGCCCTGGGCAACATCTACACCTTCGGCCCGACCTTCCGGGCGGAAAACAGCAACACCACGCGCCACGCCAGCGAGTTTTGGATGATCGAGCCCGAGATGGCCTTCCACGATCTGGCGGACAACGCGCGGCTGGCCCAGGATTTCCTGCAGTACATCATCCGCGCGGTGCTGATGGATTGCGCCGAGGACATGGCCTTCTTCGATCAGTGGGTGAAGAAGGGGCTGGTGGAGCGGCTGGAGAACGTGGCCGCCTGCGCCTTCGAGACCATTCCCTACACCGAGGCCGTCCGTCTGCTGGAAAACTCCGGCCAAGCCTTCCAATTCCCGGTGAAGTGGGGCATCGATCTGCAGACCGAGCACGAGCGTTGGCTGACGGAGACCCACGTGGGCCGGCCCGTCTTCGTGACGGACTATCCCAAGGAGATCAAGGCCTTCTACATGCGCCAGAACGACGACGGCAAGACCGTGGCCGCCATGGATCTGCTGGTGCCGGGCGTGGGTGAGATCATCGGCGGCAGCCAGCGCGAGGAGCGCCACGAGCGCCTGCTGGCCCGCATCAAGGAAATGGGTCTGCACGAGCAGGACTACTGGTGGTACCTGGAGAGCCGGCGCTTCGGCAGCGCGCCCCACTCGGGCTTCGGCCTGGGCTTCGAGCGCGCCATTATGTACATCACGGGCATGGAGAACATCCGCGACGTGGTGCCCTTCCCGCGCACGCCGGGCAACTGCGATTTTTAACGTCCCTGTCATCCCGGCGAAAGCCGGGATCCCATGGGTTCGGCAGGCACTCGCGCAACCGAACAGGATCCCTGCTTGCGCTGGGATGACAATCCAAGTCGAGGGAATCGCCACATGGATCTGAGCACCATCCAAGCGCAGCTGGCGCACACGCTGGACCGCGTGGAATTGGACTTGCCGGGCGAGCGCCAGATCGGCAAGGTGCGCGAGGCCTGGTCCCGGGAGGGCCGGCGGCTGATCGTCACCACCGACCGGGTGAGCGCCTTCGACCGGGTGCTGGCCACCATTCCCTTCAAGGGCCAGGTGCTCAACCAGCTGGCCCTGTTCTGGTTCGAGCACACGCGGGATCTGGTGCCCAACCACGTGCTCTCGGTGCCGGACCCCAACGCCATCGTGGTGATGGACCTGGAGCCGCTTAAAGTGGAAATGGTGGTGCGCGGCTACATCACGGGCAACACCAGCACCAGCGCCTGGACGCACTACCAGAAGGGCGTGCGGGAGTTCTGCGGCAATCGGCTGCCCGACGGGCTGCGCAAGGACCAGCAGCTGGCCGCGCCCATCGTGACGCCCTCCACCAAGGCGGCGGAAGGCGCGCACGACGAGAGCGTCTCGCCGGAGGAGATCGTGCGCAGAGGCGACGTGCCCGCGCAGATCATGGCGGACCTGGTGGAAATCAGCCTGGCCTTGTATCGGCGCGGCGTGGAGCTGGCGGCGCGGCAGGGGGTGATTCTCGTGGACACCAAGTACGAGTTCGGACTGGACGCCCAGGGCCGGATCACGCTGATGGACGAGATCCACACGCCGGACAGCAGCCGCTACTGGTACGCGGACAGCTACCAGGAATTGTTCGAGCGGGGCGCTGAGCAGCGCCGGATCGACAAAGATCACTTGCGCACCTGGCTGGCCGATCGCGGCTTTCTGGGCGACGGCGAGCTGCCGCCGATCACCGACGAGGTGCGCGTCTCCACGGCGCACAAGTACATCGAGGCCTTCGAGGCGATCACGGGACACGTGTTCGAAGCCGAGCCGGGCCCGGTGGCGGAGCGCCTGAAGCGGAACCTGACGGACTACTGATCCACCGGCCGGGGCAACGGAGTTCACGGGAAGACACGAAGAAATCCAAAGGAACAGCAGGTTGTTGGATTTTTCGAACACTTATATATTGTGTTTACAGAAATAATTGACTTGTTAATTATCGTTATTCCGCCGTTTTCAAATATGGCTTAATGATTAACCATAAGAGTTGATTTCGTATAAAATTCTCGCAGCGATAATAAACATATCATTATAATATACTTATATATCAATTTAAAAGCTGCCTTTCTTGGCTGTTCCTTCGCGTCTTCCCGTGAGAACTCCCTCACCCCGCCAGCATCTCCGCCGCCTGCACCATTTCCTCCTCCGTGTTGCCCAGACCCACGGAGAGGCGCAGGGTGCGCTCCGCCACCTCCACCGGCAGGCCCATGGCCGTCAGCACGTGGCTGGGGGAGGCGCTGTCCGCGTGGCAGGCGGCGCCGGCGCTGGCGGCCAGTTCGGGGCAGCGGGCCAGGCGATCGTCCACGCGCCGGCCGGGCAGATAGACGCTGATCGTGTTGGGCAACCGCTCGGCGCCCTCCCCGTGAATGCGCAGACCGGGAATGCGGGCGCGCAGCTCGGCCTCCAGCCGGTCGCGCAACCGGCGCTGCTCGGCCGTGATGCCGTCGCCGTCCTCCACGAAGCGCCGGGCCGCCGCGCCCAGCCCCACCAGCTCCAGCACGTTCTCCGTGCCCGGCCGCAGACCGCGCTCGTGGCCGGCCCCGTAGAGCAGGGGCGGCAGTTCCACGCCGCCGCGCAGATAGAGCGCGCCCACGCCCTTGGGGGCGTTGAGCTTGTGGCCGGCCACGCTGAGCAGGTCCACGCCCAGCGCGTTCACGTCCACGGGCAGTTTGCCCAGCACCTGGGCCGCGTCCGTGTGACACAAAATGCCGCGGGCGCGGCAGAGCGCGGCCAGCTCGGCCACGGGCTGCAGGACGCCGGTCTCGTTGTTGGCCAGCATCACGCTGAGCAGGCGCGTGTCCGGCCGCAGGGCGCGTTCCACATCCTCCACCCGCACGCGGCATTGCTCGTCCACAGGCAGGAGGGTGGTCTCCACGCCCTGGCCCGCCAGGAAGCGGCAGACCTCGAGCACGGCGGGGTGCTCCACGGCGCTGACCAGCATGTGACAGGGGCCGAAGCGCCGGGCCAGTCCCTGCAGGACCCAGTTGTTGGACTCCGTCCCGCCGCTGGTGAACAGCACGTCGTAGGGATGGCAACCCAATAGGGCGGCCAGCTGCCGGCGCGCCAGCTCCACGGCAGCGCGGCAGGCTTGACCAAAGGCGTGGCCACTGGACGGATTGCCCACAGCCCCATCCAGCCAGGGCAGCATGGCGGCCTTCACTTCCGGCGCCAGGGGCGTCGACGCGTTGTGATCCAGATAGATCATCCGTCCTCCCGTTGGGCGCAAGGCGCCGTTCGAAGCGTGTTCAGACCTTGGGTTCCAGCGCGGAAAATGCGAGAATGGCCGCACAATTCAACCACGTCCCCGTCAGCGGTCTCGGGGCCGAGTCGTCACGGAATCCACAACAGCGGAGGGGAACCCATGGCGTGGACACTGGGCCAGGTCCAGGAACAGCTGCGCGAACGGGAACTGGACGGCTGGCTGCTCTTCGTCCTGCAGAATCGCAACCCGGTGGCGGAGCGGGTGCTGGACCTGCCGCCCGGGCAGATCCGCACGCGGCGGGCCTTCTACTGGATTCCCGCCAGCGGCACGCCCATCCGGCTGGAGCACGCCATCGAGTGCCGCACCCTGGCGGGAGTGCCCGGCCTGCGGCGGACCTACCTGTCCTATGAATCCCTGCGCCAGGAATTGGGCCGCATTCTGGGTGGCGCGCGGCGCGTGGCCATGGAGACCAGCCCGCTGGCCGCCATTCCCGCCTTGTCGCTGGTGGACGCCGGCACCGTGGACCTGGTCCGCAGCCTGGGCGCGGAGGTGGTCTCGAGCGAGAATCTGGCCCAGACCCTCACCGCCCGGCTGGATGCCGAGCAGCTGCGCAGCCACTTCCGCGCGGCGGAAGTCCTGCGGCAGGTGGTCCGGGACGCCTGCGGCGAGATCGGCCGGGCGCTGGCCGAGAACCGCCGGATCAGCGAGAAGGACCTGCAGGGGTGGATCCTCAACCGCTTTGAGAGCGCCGAGCTGGAGGCCGATCATCCGCCCATCGTGGCCTGCGGGCCGCACACGGCAATTCCCCACCACGAAGTGGGCAGCGAGAACTTCATCCAGCCCGGCCAGCTGGTGCTCATCGACCTGTGGGCCAAGGAGCGGCAGGCGGGCTGCATCTACGCGGACCAGACCTGGATGGCCTGGACCGGCGGCAGCGCGCCCGATCCCGTGGTGGAACACTGGCGCCTGGTGCGCAACGCGCGGCGCTCCGTGCGCAACCTGGTGGGGGCCCGGCTGGCCGTGGGACACGAGATCCGCGGCTGGGAGGCCGACGAGGCGGCGCGCAGCCTGATCCGCGACGCGGGCCTGTCCGGCTCCTTCATCCATCGCACGGGCCACAGCATCGACGAGTCCGTGCATGGCAGCGGGGCCAATCTGGACAACCTGGAGACGCGCGAGGAGCGCGCGCTGCTGCCCGGCACGGTCATGTCCGTAGAGCCCGGCATCTACCTGCCGGAGTATGGCCTGCGCAGCGAATACAATCTGGTCATCGACCTGGACGGCGAAGTACGGGTGGCGGAAGGCACCGATCAGGAGGACCTGCTCCTCATCCACCGCTAAGCGGGCGCCTGGCGCGGCCAGGGTCTGGCAGCAGTCAGGCCCGCGATGACCGACACCCGGGAAGGAGGCACCATGTTTCGCGATCTGGACGACATGCGGCAATCCCTGGCCCAGATCCTGCTGCTGGAGGAAGGCCGGGTGACGGGCTTCCGGACGGACGAGCTGCCGCCGGGGGCCGTGGACGCCCTGGCGCGCAACGCCGTCTTCAACCCCGACGCCACCATTCGCACCCAACTGCGGCAGATCCTGCGCTCGGCGGCGGCCTGGAAGGGCATCCGGCTGGCCTCGCTGGAGACCGCCGTCCCGCATGAGAGCGGCGGCGGCGTCCTGCTGGCCGTGCGGCTGGGCGGCCACTGCTACGACCTGGCGCGGCTGGTACTGCGCTCGGCACGCCAGCGCGGCGTGTCCGGACTGGTCTTCGAGCAGGGCTGGGCGGGCCAGAGCCCCTGGGAGTTCTCGGCGCTGCTGGCCGCGGCCGCGCTGCGTGAAAACTGGCAGACCCCCCTCTACCTGCGCTGCGGACTTCCGCCGCTGGCCAGCGACCTGCTGCCCGCCGGCGTGGACGCGGAATCCCTGGGCGACCGGCTGGCCACGGCCGCCGGCGCCGAGCTGGGCAACGCCGTGCTGCGCATCTCGCCGGCAGGCCTGCTGCGGCCCCGCAGCCACGGCGAGTTGCGCGCCCTTCTGCAGCAGGCCGCGGACCTGGGGTTGGCGGTGAGCCTGCGCGTGGCGGAACCCGACGGCCGCGCCGACGCCGACACTCCCGAACTGCTGGCGGCCCTGCACCGGCTGACGCGCGAGCATGCGCCGCTGCTGCTCACCCTGGACGGCGCGGCCCGGAACTGGCCGGAGGAGCGGATGGCGGCCTGGCTGACGGCCTCCGGCGCGCGCGGACTGGCTCTCAGCGGCCTCTGCCCGCCGGAACTGCTGGATGGCGCCGCGCCTGGGGCGGACCTGCCGGCTCCCGTGCGCGAGGTGCGGGTGGAATTCGACTGGGCCGCGCGCATCGTCATGCATCCTGAATTCCTGGCGGAGCACCGCCGCGAGCTGCTGGGCTGGCTGCGCGGGCATCGGCCGGGAATCCTGCCGCTGGGGGACGAACACCTGCTGCACACCTTTGAATACCAGGCCCTGGGCCACTTCGAGTTCGAACTCTGGGACCTGGACCGCATGCCCAGCTTCCGGGCGGAGTTCATGGACATGCTCGGCCGGTTGTATGCGGCCCTGAACCTGAGCTGATTTCCGCTTCTGGGTGAGCGAATTCGCCCTCGTCGGCACCCGATACAATCCATGGGCTTTCGAGGCCGGGGCAGCCTGTGTGCACGCGCTTTGGCTTGCTACATTCCCTCTGCCATCCATTCACAGGAGTTGCGATCGAACCTGGCTCCGGAGTTGAACACAGGTCGCGGGCGGCCCTTAGGCAGCCAGTCGGATCTGGCCCAGCCCGACCGACATGATCCAGGACCAGCCCGGGCGTGCGCCGCACCGTCGGGGCCGAATCGCGGGCGGCAACTGAAGCGGAACTCTTGAACCACCCTCGTCACAGCCGCCTGGCAGCTCCACTTCTGCCCGTCTGGTTCCTGCTCTGCCTGCTCCTGCTGGGGGTCCGGGCCGGGGAGGCGTCCGGCTACGGGCTGAGTTCGCGCCAGCTGCTCCACCCGCCCGACCCCAACCGACCCGAGCCCCGCCGCTCGGCGCGGGAGGACTTCACCCTGCCCCTGCTACCCCGGGAGCTGCCGCTGGAATTCCAGGTGGACACCCTGGGCCTCAACCTGGTCTACCAGGCGCTGGGCAAGGACGGCCGCCTGCTGGGCACGCGTCTGCTGCCGCTGGACCAGGAACTGCTGACGCGGGTGGGGGCGGGCAACAGCCGCAGCCTGCGCCAGGGCCTGGCGGACAACGCCCTCAAGCCGGCCACGGCGGGCAAGGACCACATCGAGATCGACATCCCCTTCAAGGTGAAGAGCAAGACCTTCCGCCGGATCTTCGGCAGCGGGCGCATCGGCCTCAACGTGCACGGCAACATCAACCTGAAGGGGACCTACCGCTCGGAGAAGAACGAGTCCGAGTCCGCCAGCTCCTTCGCCAACAACCAGAACGACTTCCGGCTGGATCAGGAACAGCAGTTCACGGTGGTGGGCAAGATCGGCGAGAAGGTGGACGTCCACATCGACCAGAACACCGAGCGCAACTTCGACTTCGAGAACAACCTGTCCATCACCTACACGGGCGAGCCCGAGGAGATCATCGAGAAGATCGAGGCGGGCAACATCAGCCTGGCCCTGCCGTCCACCAAGTACGTGCAGTTCAACGACCGCTCGGGCGGCCTGTTCGGCTTGAAGATGATCAACCGCTTCGGCCCGCTGCGGCTGACGGGCATCGCCTCGACGGAGAAGAACGAGTCCAAGCAGCAGACCTTCACGGGCCAGACCTCGGACCAGACCCGCGAACTGGGTCCCGGCCAGCACGAGACCGGCTACTTCTACGTCAACGAGTACTTCCGGCACCAGGCGCGGGTCTTCGAGGCCACCACCTGGAACTACATCAGCGACCCGCGCTTCGAGATCGACGCCTTCCAGCTCTACGAGTTCACCACCAGCGACCAGGGCAACGACCTGACCCTGATCGACCCCAGCGGCCGGGTGGTGGCCAGCAACTACCGGATGATGGTCCGCAACGAGAGCGACCCCAACCCGCCCTTCACGCTGGACAAGCAGCGCGGCATCCTGCGTTTGAACAGCATCCAGCCGGGCAAGTACTACGCCATGAGCTACACGATGCGCAACGCGCAGGCCCTGCGGGACTGGTTCGCCGACTACGGGCAGGACTCCACCGTGATCTTCACGGGCACCATGGACGCCGCCCGGGAGAACCCCGTGGTGGTGATCTTTCCCCTGCACTTCAGCCCCAGCAGCAAGCCCTGGTGGGACTTGCAGCTGCGCAACGTCTTCAACCTGGGCAGCACGGAGATGGACCCCACCAAGTTCGAGATGAGCATCGGCAAGGTGGTCTCCGGCTCCTCCAACCAGATCAACCAGGGCGCGGACAACTACCTGAGCGTGCTCTACCTGGACGTCTGGGACCTGCAGCGTAGCGCCCAGGGCAACGACCTGAAAGTGGACGAGCGCTGGATCGAGAGCAAGACGGGCAACGTCTGGTTCCCCAGCCCGCTGCCCTTCGCCGCGGACGACGATCCCGCCGGCTGGGTGTTGCATCGTCAGGCCGGCAACAGCGCGCTGAAGAACTCGCTGGCCGAGGCCGGCTATCCCTTCGCCGACCTCTACGACGGCTACGTGCGCGCGCCCAACCGGCTGGATCCGGCGCTGAACACCTTCACGCGGGTGGCGGGCTTCGCCGACGCGGAGATGGACACGCTCTACGACCTGCGCGGCAGCTACTACAGCCAGAGTCCGGATCCCAAGTGGCAGGAGCTGAACCAGCGCTACCGGCTCAGCTCCTCGGCCAAGGTGGGCACGGAGGTGATCAGCCTGGGCTGGAACGTGACCAACGTGGTGGTGACGGCCAACGGCAAGCGCCTGGCGGTGAACTCCGACTACACGCTGGACGAGCAGGCGGGCCTGATCCGGATCACCAATCCGGCCTACACCAAGGAAGACCAGAAGATCCAGGTGAGCTACGAGACGCCCCAGCTCTTCCAGCTGCGCAAGAAGACCTTCGCCGGGGTGACGGCGGAGCTGGAGCTGTGGGACAACGGCAAGGACATCAGCAAGCTGGGCGCGGCCTACATCTACTTCAACGAGGAGAGCGCCGAGCGCAAGGTGCGGCTGGGCAACGAGCCCATCAAGAACAGCGTGCTGGACCTGAACGCCCGGCTGGTGTTCTCCCCGCGGCTGATGACCAGCTGGATGGATGCCCTGCCCTTCATCGAGGCCGAGGCGCCTTCGCGCCTGACCTTCGAGACCGAGTACGCCGTGGTGATGCCGGACCCCAACCCCTCCAACAACCCGGACACGGGGGACAACCACGGCGTGGCCTACGTGGACGACTTCGAGAGCAGCAAGCAGGAGATCCCGCTCTCGCTGAGCCACACGCAGTGGGGGCTCTCCTCGCTGCCTGAGCAGGAGCTGCTCGGCCTGCGCGGCTGGATGGGCTGGGTCAACCCGGCCACGAAGGTGCCCTCGCGCGAGATCTGGCCCAACTACGACGAGAGCAACCAGGAAGGCGTGAGCAACGAGGTGCGCGTGCTGCGCGTGGACTACGCGCCCTTCCTGCTGGCCAGCCAGGCGGCCAGCGGCAGCGACCAGACCCTGGGCGGCGAACCGCTCTCGCGTGATCTGAGCTGGGGCGGCCTCTACTACGACTTCCGCAACGCCTACGACGACCTGAGCCGCAAGAAGTTCATCGAGCTGACCCTGCTGCTCCAGGGCGACCTCTCCGGCCGCCTGAATCTCGATCTGGGCGTGGTCTCCGAGGACGTGATCCCCAACGGCAGCCTCCAGAAGGAAGACAGCAACAACGACAACATCCTGGCGCTGGAAGAGGACATCGGTCTGGACGGGCGCTCCGGCGCGGATCCGCCCTGGCCCCTGCCCGACGAGCTGTTCAGCTGGAGCGGCACGCCGGCCGACCAGGTGACCCAGCTGGGCGCCTATGGCGTCACCAACGTGGACAACGCTTTCGACTGGTGGGACGTGGACGGCGACGACTACCGCGACCCGGCGGAGCCCTGGTCCATGGACAACTGGGTGCGGATGGACAGCGCGGGCGAGATCGTGGACAAGTCCCACGGCAGCGAGGGCAACTCCCAGGACTCGGACCAGTACTACCCGGACTCGGAGGACCGCAACGGCAACCTCTCGCTGGACGACCTGAACAACTACTTCAGCTACAGCGTCCCGCTGAACCCGGCGGACGCGCGCTACGACAGCTACGTCTCGCCCATCGAGGGCAGCAACTGGATCTTCATCCGCATCCCGCTGAACGACTCCGACCAGCGGCGCGTGGGCAGCCCGCGCCTGGACCAGATCAACGGGCTGCGGCTCTGGTTCACGGGCTTCCACGAACCGGTGACCGTCACCCTGGCGGAGCTGAACATCGTGGGCACGGAGTGGGTGAAGACGACCTCGGAGGGCGACACGACGGGCTTCGACGTGAGCGTGCTGAACAACTTCGACAACAGCGAGGATTACATCAGCCCGCCCGGCGTCTCCGGCAACCAGGACCTGGTGACCGGCGTGGAGGCCCGCGAGCAGAGCCTGGTGTTGGAGCTGGAGGACCTGCCCTACGGCCGCACGGCCTGGGTGAGCAAGACCCTGGACCTGCCGGTCAACCTGAGCGAGTACCGCGAGCTGAAGATGTTCGCCCACGGCGGCAGCGGCAAGACCGCGGCGGACTCGCTGGCCTACTTGCACGCCTTCGGCACGGACCTGCTGGAGTACCACCTGCGCCTGCAGTCCACGCCGGGCAACTACTACGAATACTCCAAGTACCTGCGGCCGGCCTGGGACCCCCTCAACAACATGCACGTGATCCTGGCCGAAATCACGGCCATCGACCAGTTCACGGGCGCCCAGCGCGACCACGAGAACCCGGACAAGCCCATCGTGCTGCCCGACGGCGGCCAGGTGCGGGTGATGGGCAACCCGACCATCACGCGGATCACCACCATGCTGTTGGGCGTGACCAACCACGGCAGCGCGCCGGCGCGCACGCAGATCTGGTTCAACGAGCTGCGCGTCTCCAACGTCAAGAAGAAGACCAGCCGGGCCATGCGCGCCGACGTGACAGCCGCCTTCTCCGACGTGCTCTCATTGAACGGCAACTACGAGCAGCAGGACGCGGACTACCACACGGTGAAGGAGCGGATGCCCGCCAGCCCGACCTTCAAGGAGAACTTCAGCGCCTCCGCGGACATGGACCTGGGCCGTCTGCTGCCGCCCTCCCTGGGCATCTCGGCCAAGCTGGCCGTCAACACGGCCCAGCGGCTGAGCGTGCCCAAGTTCTATCCCAACGACGACCGGGAAGTGGACCTGAAGAACCGGCCCCAGTTGGTGGAGACCTGGAGCCGGGCCCAGGGCGCCAGCCTGACCCTGAAGAAGAGCAACAGCACGTCCGAGTGGATCAAACAGACCCTGGACAAACTCACTCTGGGCACGGACGCCACCAACACCGTCAGCCGCAACACCACGGTGGCGGCGGACACGACCTTCACCCAGAACGTGCGCGTGGGCTACAGCAACAGTTTCCGCTGGACGCACACGCTCAAGCCGCTGGGCTTCACCAAGGACTGGCCCCTGGTGGGCAAGGCCGCGGCGCTGGAGATCGGCTACTTCCCGGAGAGCTTCAGCGCGAACGCCAACACGGCGCGCCGCATCCAGCACACGTGGCGCCGGGATCTGACGCACAACTCGCTGGAGACCTACACCCTGGCCCGCAGCTGGAACACCGCTTTCAAGCCGCTGAAGACGCTCTCTTTCACCGTGCAGCGCAGCTACGACAACAACCTGCGCTTCCGGCGCAATCAGGCCCGCGTGCCGGACCTGCTGCCGATCGTCGATCCCAGCTATTCCCAGTCGGTGGAATTCCGCCCCCGGCTGGAGTCCTGGATCCAGCAGGACCGCACGCTCCACGATGGCGACCACCGGATCAGCCAATCCGTCAACATGAACTGGGGACCCAAACTGGTGGACTGGTCCACCACCTCCTTCAGCTACGCCTCCACCTATTCCTGGAGCCGGGAACTGGCCGACCCGGCGCGCGGCGTCAACCTGGGCAACTCGGGCAAGTTCACGGCGGAGTTGAAGCCCGACCTGGGCAAACTGGCGCGCAAGCTGATGTGGATGAACGACGAGCGCTTCAACGCGGCCAAGAAGGAGGTGGCGGACGCCGCCACCCAGCGGGCCGCCCGGCGCACGGCCAAGGCCGCGGAGCGCAAGCAGGCCCGCGAGGAGAAGGCCGCCCGGAAAAAGGGCGTGACTCCCGCCGGGGAGACCCCGGCGGTCCCGGACGACGCCGCGCCACCCACCGGTGACGAGATCCAGCCCGCGCTGCCCGATGACGCGCCCGCTCCCACCGCGCCCAAACTCCAGCGCGGCCAGACCAAGCGACCGCTGGAACCGCCGGTCGACCTGAACCTGCCCGATCCGGATCTTCCGCAGCCGACGACGCCGCCCGTGACACAACCCGCGGCGGAACCCGCGACGCCGACCCAGACCCTGCCGCCGCAGGAGCCGCCGGCCGAGCCCGTGCGGCAGACCCTGCAGCCGCTGCCCGGGGATTCGCTGCTGCAGGCGCTGCCCGACAGCCTGCTGGGTCAGCTGGCCCTGGCGGACTCGCTGATCCGCACGGCCGGTACTCCGCCGCCCGCGCCGGCCCTGGCGGGCAAGGACGCGCCCGGCGCGCCAGCCACGCCTGACAGCCTGGCCGCGGACAGCACGGCCCGGCGCGATTCCTGGGCGGGCTTGAAGGTGGTGGGACGCCTGCTGGGCGGCGTCTGGCGGCGGGCGGGCGTGGGCACCTCGCTGCTGGAGCCCCTGGACATCCGCTTCGGGCGCGACGCCAGCCGGACGGATCCGGCCATGGCCATCTACCCTTGGACTCCCGTGGGCCAGCGCCACGCCGGACTGGGCTACCAGCTGGGCCTGGATCCGGACACCGGGCTGGACACGCTGCGCGTGAGCACCGGCGTGTTCACCACCACGCGCAATTTCGGCTTCAACTACAGCCTGGGCACGCGCGTCAACCTGCACAAGGAGCTGCCCGTGCGGCTGGGCTACGAGTTCAGCTTCTCTCAGCAGTTCAGCGACGAGCGCGAGACCTCGCGCTCCGAGAACCAGACCGGGTTCTACGTGTTCGAGAACGACCCGCTGCTGGGCAAGGGCACGCGCGAGGAGGGCGACCTGGTGGCGGGCAACCCGGGGCTGAAGAGCCTGCCCAACTACAGCTTCTCCCTGCGCAAGCTGAACCGCCTGCCCTTCCTCTCCAAGCCTTTCAAGGAGCTCAACCTCACCCACGACTACAAAGGCAAGCAGGAGACCAGCTACTCGCGCGTCGGCGTGGAGGGCATGTCCCGCAGCGGCCTGCGCTACACGCGGGACTTCTCGCCGCTGGCCGGGCTGGACTTCCAGCTGGACAAGGGTTGGGGCGGCTCCGCCACCTACAAGCACACGCGGGCCCTGACCATCAACGCGCCGGATGCCGCCACGCGCTCGGTGACCCTGAAGCAGAACCGCGGCTGGGTGCTCTCGGCTCAGAAGGCGCTGAAGAACGGCTTCAAACTGCCGGGCTTCAAGCAGCGCTTCAAGAACGACACCACGCTCAAGCTCACCTATGACTACAACGTGGATCTGGAACTGAAGTCCACCCGCGGCACGGTGACCGAGGAGGAGGTGGCGCGCGAGGTGCTGGTCTGGAACACCCCGCTGGAGAAGCGCAACTGGGGCCTGACCCTGTCCACGGACTACGCCTTCTCGCGCAACGTCAAGGGCGGCGGCAGCCTGAAGTACGGCGTGGAGCGCTCCAGCCAGGCCAACGGCAAGAAGAAGTACCTGGAGTTCCAGCTCACCTGCCGCATCGAGGTCCGCAGCAAATGAGACGAATGGTGCCGGTCTGCCTGCTCTTGCTGGGGCTGTGTCTGCCGGCCGCGGGTCCGGCGGCGCCCGTGGCGTGTTTTTCGGGAGCCAGGGCCTACCAGCAGCTGAAGGATTTCTGCGCGCTGGGGGCGCGCGTCCCGGGTTCGCCCACCGCGCGCAAGGCCGGCGACTGGCTGCTCACGAAGCTCAAGGCATTGGGCGACGAGGCCTGGGAACAGCCCTTCAACCACAAAGTCCGGGCGAGCCATCCGCTGGCCCGGTGCGACAAGACCCTGAGCACCACCGGGCTGCGCATGCGCAACCTGGTCTGCCGCTTCCGCCCGCGGGAGACCCGGCGCCTGCTGCTGGCCGCGCACTGGGACAGCCGGCCCTTCGCCGACATGGATCCCGTCAAGGCCAACCGCGTCAAGCCCGTGCTGGGCGCCAACGACGCCGCCAGCGGCGTGGTCGTCCTGCTGGAGCTGGCCCGCTGCCTGAAAGCCCAGCCACCCGGGATGGGCGTGGACATCGTGCTGTTCGACGGCGAGGACTTCGGCGAGCAGGGCCATCTGGACGAGTACTTCCTGGGCTCGCGCTTCTACGCCCGCAACCTGGGCCGGCCGCGGCCGGAGGCGGGGATCCTGCTGGACATGGTGGGCGACAAGAATCTGCGCCTGCCGCTGGAGCCCTTCAGCCGCCAGGCCGCGCCGGATCTGCAGGACCGGGTCTGGGACCTGGCGGAGGGCCTGGGACTGGGTCACATCTTTGTGCGCGAGAGCGGTCCGGCCGTGCAGGACGACCACCTGCCGCTCATTGAGCGCGGCGTGCCGATGATCGACATCATCGACTTCGACTACCCGCAGTGGCACACGCTGCAGGACACGCCCGCCGCCTGCTCGCCCGCCAGCCTGGAGGCCGTGGGCCGCGTGCTGGAGACGCTGATCCGCGAAGGGTTGTAGAGGGGGCCCGGCGCCGCCGAACTAACAGGAGACACTGTGAGCTGGAAAGTGATTCTCACCGTTGATGATGGCGTGCGCGACGCGGCGGCGGGGTTCCTGTTCGATCTGGGGGCCCAGGGCGTGGAGGAACGCGAGGACGGTCTGCTGGGCTGGTTCGGCCCCGAGGCCCGGCCGGACGAGCTGCAGGCCGCGGGCGAGTCCTACCTGCGCGCGCTGGCCGAGCTGCCCGGACACGCCGAGGCCTGGACGGTGCGGGTGGAAAACCAGGTGGACGAGGACTGGCAGGCGGCCTGGAAGGCCCAGTGGCGCCAGCAGCACGTCGGCCGGCGCCTGAGCATCTGCCCCAGCTGGATCGAGCCGGAGGAAACGGACACCCGTCACGTGTTGCGGCTGGATCCGGGCAACGCCTTCGGCACCGGCACCCACGAGAGCACGCGTCTGCTGCTGGAGTGGCTGGACGAGCTGGACGGCCAACTGGCGGGCTGGAACGTGCTGGACGCCGGCTGCGGGACGGGCATCCTGGCGCTGGCGGCGCTCAAACTGGGGGCGGCCTTCGCGCTGGGGCTGGACATCGAAGCCGAGGCCGTGGAGAACGCCCGGGAGAACGCCCGGGTCAACGACTGCCGCACGCGCAGCTTTTTCCGGCTGGGCGACCCGCGGGAGCTGGGCGCCGAGTACCGCTTCGATCTGGTGCTGGCCAACATCCAGCGCAGCGTGATCGAGGAGATCTTCCCCGACCTGCTGCGCGTGCTGAAACCCGGCGGCCGCCTGCTGATGGCCGGCCTGCTGGAGAGCGAGGAGGACGCCATCCGCGCGCTGGCGGCGGAGTGGAAGCTGGCCCCGCCCGACCTGCGCCGCGCCGGCGAGTGGATCGCCCTGGGCGTGGTGCGCAGCCCGGATTGCGAGCTCTAGATGCGGGCGCTGGTCATCCATCTGGGAGAGGGGTCCACCCACATCCTGCTGGCCAGTACGCGCCGGCAGGATCTGGAGGCGGCGCCCACACCCCGGACCTTCCTGTTCGAGTCCCGCCCCCCGCAGGAGGAGGAGCACCACAACCGGCTCTTCGTCATGCACGACGAGCAGATCCGCAACGGCGCCGACCTCAGTCTGCGCTATCTGGGGCACCTCCAGGACGAGCTGCGGGTCAGCATGCTGCGCCAGGCCGCCGAGACCTTGGACCACTTCCGCAGCCTGGCGGAGGTGGTCACCGTGGCCGTCTCCGCCAGTCTGCTGACCTCGCCGCGCCGGCCGGCGGAGGATCCGCTGGTGGCGGATTTCCAGCAACAGCTGGGCGTGGATCTGCACGTGCTGACGCCCCAGGACGAGGGGCTGTGGATGCTGCGCGGCGTGCGCGGCATCTATCCGTCCGGCGAGCTGGCCTGCGTGGCGCCGGGCTTCTGGCGCTCGCTGGGCGTCTGGGAGGAGCCGGGCCGCGTGCCGCGTCTGCTGGACTGGGAGGCGGGCACCAGCCGCATGCCCGAGGGCCTGGACCAGGGCGGCGAGCGCCTCTTCCCCGGCTTCCGCGCGCCGCCCGGCCAGCCGCTGTTCATCAGCGGCGAGCATGCCTGGCTGCTGGGCGCCCTGCAGCTGGGGCTGACCTTCCACGACCTGGACCTGCTGGACGAGGCGGAGTGGGATGCCGCCGGCCTGCGCAAGCTGGAAGAGCTGCTGGCGGGCTTGAGCGTGCCCGAGCGCAACCTGATTCCCATGGTGGGCCAGCACGGCGACAGCCTGCTGGAGGCGCTGCGGCTCTGCCGGCGCCTGCTGGCGGAAAGCGGCGGCACGCGCGTGCGCGTCTGCAGCCGCGGCCTGACCCACGGGCTGGCCTCGCACCTCTTCTACGAAGGCCGCCGAAGCTGACAGATGGCCGGGGTCTCCCCTCTCCCCTGTTCAATTCGTATCATGGTCAACGTTTTCACCACGCGCACCAAGCCGTGAAGGGGAGTTATGCCGACCTACGAATACCGCTGCCTGGGCTGCGGACACGAGCTGGATGCCTTTCAGTCCATGAAGGACGCGCCCTTGACCCTCTGCCCGGCCTGCGGCGCCGAGCGTCTGCAGCGCCAGATTTCCCGGGGCACGGGCATGATCTTCAAGGGGTCGGGCTTCTACGAGACCGACTACCGGCGCAAGAAGGGTCCGGCGGAATGCCCCGTCGAGTCCGCGGAGAGCAAGCCTTCCGGGTGCGCGGGCGGTTGCGCCTGTCACGGGGGCAAATAGGCCGCCAGTTGTCCAGCGAGGTTGCCAGACTTTCCTGGATGCCCTGATTTCGGCTTCCTCGGCCAGGAACTTGAATCACCATTCTCTGTTTAGCCGCGCGCTCCCCAACGCCTTTGGGCGGGTGGGGGGAGGTGGGAGGGCGCACCTGTTCACGAAAGAGAATCCCTCCAGCGCCACCACCCCGGACGCGTCTCCCCCATCCCCGGCGGCGGATCCCGGCCGCCACGGCCACGAACTCTACAGCCACGCCGAACTCTACGACATCGCCTACGACTGGGACGTGACGCGCGAACTCCAGTTCGTCCTCACCTGCATGGAGTTCTACGGCCCGGGCGAACCCGCGCGCATCCTCGAACCCGCCTGCGGCACCGGGCGCAACCTGGTCTGCCTGGGCCACATGGGCCTCGAGGCCGTGGGCTACGACGTGAACCGGGAGACCCTGGCCTTCGCCACCCGCCGCTTGGCGGAGGAAGGCCTGGAGGAGCGCTGCCGCGCCCTGCCTGGCGACATGCGCGACTTCCGGCTGGAAGAGCGCTTCGACGGCGCCTACACGGCCATCAACTCCTTCCGCTACCTGATCGCCGACGCGGAGGTCCGCGACCACCTGCAAGCCGTGGCCGCCATGCTGGTGAAGGGCGGCGTCTACGTGGTGGACCTGAGCTACGCCATGCCGCCGCGCCGGCGGCCACGGACCATCCGCTGGAGCGCCGGGCGTGACCCGGTGCAGCTGCAGGTGGTCTGGCGCACGCGCGAGGATCTCAAGGCCGGTCTGTCCCACGAGACTTGCACGCTGGAAGTGGAGTCCCCCGAGCCGCGCATCATCGAAACCCGGCACACCACGCGGCTCTGGCAGCCCGCGGAGTTCCGTCAGCTGGTGGAGGGCTGCGGCTTCCGGCTGGACGCCATCTACGACGCCGGCTTCCAGCATTTACCGGACCATCCCCCGCCCCACGGCGGGCTGGACAATCTCTATCACGTGCTGGTGAAGGAGCGCTGAACGCTACATTGCCGGCCGGGAAAGCACGCGTCACCCTGAGACGAGAGCACGCCATGAAGCGACTGTGTTGGTTGATTCCCCTGCTGCTGCTGGGGTGCGGGGAAGACCGGGACCACGTCACGGTCACCCTGTGGCACCAGATGGTCCCCGCCGAACGCGCCATCCTCGATCAGCTGGTGTTGGAATACGAGCACGCCCACCCGCAGATCCGCATCCGCGCCCTCTACAAGGAAACCGAAGAGCTGCGCAGCGGCTTCCAGGCCTCCGCCCTGGCGGGCAGCGGGCCGGAGCTGGTCTACGGACCCTCCGACGTGATCGGTCCCTTCCAGACCATGGGCATCATCCGCGACATGACGCCCTGGCTGCCCGCGGCGGAGCAGGGCCAGTACGTGGAGGGGTCGTTGACCTGGCTGCCCAGCCGCGATCCGGGCCGCGCCGGGACACCCGAGCTGCTCCAGGTGGGCGACCGGATCGGCAACCACCTGGCCCTGGTCCTCAACGGCAACTACATCCCCCAGCCGCCGGCCACGGACCTGGACTTCATCCGCCTGGCCCAGGAGAACACGCTGGACCTGGACGGCGACGGGCGCATCGACCGTTACGGCATCGCCTGGAATTTCACCGAGCCCTTCTTCGTGATCCCCTTCCTCACCGGCTACGGCAGCTGGGTCTTCGACAAGGACGACCCCGGCCAGACCACGCCGGACCTGGACAATCCCGGCGCCGTGGCCGCCTACCGCTTCGTGCTGGACCTGCGCGACAAGTACAAGGTGATGCCCGCCTCCTGCGACTACGAAGACGCCGACGGCCTCTTCAAGGAGGGGCGCTCGGCGATGATCATCAACGGCGACTGGAGCTGGGGCGACTACCTGGCCCGGCCGGAACTCAAGGCCTACGTGGCGCCGCTGCCCATCGTGGCGGCCACCGGGCTGCCCATGGGGCCCATGGTGGCCACCAAGGGCTACTCGCTCAACGTCAACGCCGAAGGCCGGCAGGCCGACGAGGCCATGGCCGTGGTGCGCTTCCTCACCAGTCCGCCCGCTCAGCGCCGCTTCATGGCGGAGTTGAAAACCATTCCCTCGCGCGTCGAGCTGCTGAACGATCCGCTGCTGGAGTCCGACGCCACCCTGCGGGCCAGCGTGGCCCAGATGCGCAACGGCCGCCCCATGCCCGTGGTGGCCGAGCTGCGCGCGGTCTGGGACGCCATGAAGCCGCGCTATCAGGCGCTGCTGGGCGGTTCCGAGACTCCCGAGCAGGCCGCCCGCGGCATGCAGGCGGACGCCCTGGTCCGCATCGCGACCATGAACCAGGAACTGCAGCCCACGGCCTTCGTGCCGGTCTTCAAGACCCTGCTCTTCCTGGGGCTGGCGGGCCTGCTCTGGTGGCAGCGCAAGAGCTTCGGCCTGTTCGTGCGGGACTGGCGCCGGCACCGGCTGGCCTACGTCTTCGTGCTGCCCTCCTTCGTGGTCATCGCCGCCACCATCGTCTACCCCTTCTTCTACAACATCATGCTCTCGCTCTCCAACATGAGCCTGCGGCACTTCCAGAGCTGGGAGATGATCGGTCTGCAGAACTACGCCCAGGTCTTCCAGGAGAGCGTCTTCTGGAGCGTGCTGCTCAAGACCATCATCTGGACCGTGGTGAACGTGGGCTTCCACGTGGTGCTGGGCGTCTTCCTGGCCATCGTGATCAACGGCCCGGTGGTGGGCAAGAGCCTCTACCGCGTGCTGCTGATCATCCCCTGGGCCGTGCCGTCCTACATCACGGCGCTCACCTGGCGCGGGATGTTCAACGCGGAGTACGGCGCGATCAACCTCATCGGCCACCAGCTCTTCAACCTGCCGATGATCGACTGGATGAAGGATCCCCTGGCGGCCTTCATCGCCTGCATCACGACCAACGTCTGGCTGGGCTTCCCCTTCATGATGGTGATCGCCCTGGGCGGCCTGCAGGCCATCCCCCAGGAGCTCTACGAGGCGGCCCGGGTGGACGGGGCCTCGCGCTGGACGCAGTTCCGCAAGATCACCCTGCCGCTGCTCAAGCCCGTGATGCTGCCCGCCGTGACCCTGGGCACCGTCTGGACCTTCAACCAGCTCAACGTGATGTGGCTGGTCTCCAACGGCGGCGAGCCCAGCGACAAGACCCACATCCTGGTGAGCTACGTCTACAAGGCGGTGTTCAACCTCTACCAGTACGGCTACGGAGCGGCGCTCTCGATGGTGATCTTTTTCATCCTGCTGGCCTTCTCCATCACCTTCCTGAAGCGCACCAGCGCCACCAAAGCCGTCTACTAGGCCCGGAGACCGCATGAAGGAACCGCGCATCCTCACTCTTGGCCGGCACCTGGTGCTGCTGCTGTTCAGCGTCATCGCCGTGTACCCGCTGCTCAACGTGATCACCATCTCGCTGCGCCCGGGCGACAAGCTGCGCTCCACGGACCTTGCGCTCATCCCCGACGGCGCCTCGCTGCAGAGCTACATCGCGCTGTTCACGGAGCACGCCTTCCTGACCTGGCTCTGGAACAGCATCCTGGTCTCGGTGGTGGTGACCGCCACGGGCGTGGTGCTGGCGGCGGTGGGCGGCTACGCCTTCAGCCGCTTCAAGTTCGTGGGCCACGACGCGGGCATGCTGGCGCTGATGACCACGCAGATGTTTCCCGCCACCATGCTGCTGCTGCCGCTCTACATCATGGTGGCCAAACTGCACCTGGTGAACACCTTCCTGGGCCTGATGGTGCTCTACACGGCCACGGCCCTGCCCTTCTGCCTCTGGCAGATGAAGGGCTTCTACGACACCATCCCCACCTCGCTGGAGGAGGCGGCGCGCATCGACGGCTGCTCGCGCTTCCAGGCTTTTTATCGGGTCGTGCTGCCGCTGGCCAGCCCGGCACTGGTGATCACGGCGCTGTTCTCCTTCATGGCCTCGTGGTCGGAGTACATCGTGGCGGCGCAGATCCTGCAGGAGAGCGACCTGTTCACGCTGCCGCTGGGGCTGAAGAGTTTCCAGGCCAGCATGAGCACGCAGTGGGGCTACTACGCCGCGGCCAGCGTGCTGGTCAGCCTGCCCGTGATGGTGATCTTCATCGCGCTCTCGCGCTACCTGGTGAGCGGCCTGACCCTGGGCGCGGTCAAGGAATGAGCCTGGGCTTCCTGAACGAGCGCCTGCGCGGCACCGTCGTGGTGGACCGGCTGGAGAGCCGCCTGCTGGCGGGCAATCCGCTGGGCGACCCGGCCGTGCGACATCTGCCCGTCTACCTGCCGCCCGCGTATCACACCACCACCGCGCGCTATCCGCTTGTGATGATCCTGGGCGGCCTGTTCGGCAGCGCGGCAGGCTGGCTGGCCTTCCGCTCCTTCGACGAGAACGTGCTCGAACTGGCGGACCGGCTGATCGCCGCGGGCGCGCTGCCTCCGGCCGTGCTGGCCTTCCCGGACTGCAGCACGCGCTACGGCGGCGGCCAGTACCTGGACTCCCCGGGCACGGGGCGCTACCTGAGCCACCTGGCGGACGAGGTGCTGCCTCTTCTAGAGGCGCACTACCGCCTGCGCGGCGACGCGGCCGGACGCGCGGTGGCCGGACGCTCCAGCGGCGGCTTCGGCGCCCTGCGTCTGGTGATGGCCCGGCCGGGCCTGTTCGCCCACTGCGCCTCGGGCTCCGGCGACCTGTACTTCGAGATGAGCGCGCGGCCGGAGCTGGCCCGGCTGCCCTCCGCCCTGGAGCGGCTGGGTGGGCTGGACGAATTCCTGCGTGGGCTGCCCGCGCTGCGCCATCTGGGTTCGGACGAGGCCTGCGTCCTGAACGTCCTGGCCCAGGCCTCCAGCTATTCCCCATCTGACACGCCGCCGGGCTTCCGCCTGCCCATCGACCCCGAATCCGGCGAGCTGGACGAGGAGGTCTTCGCGCTTTGGAAGACCCACGATCCGGCGGAACGCGTGCTGACGAATGAGCCCGAGCGCGCGGCCCTGGCCGGTCTGCAGACGCTCTACGTGGAAGCCGGCGACCGCGACGAGTATCACGCCGACCTGGGGGCGCGGGTCTTCGCACAGCGCTGCCGGCTGCTGGGCATCGACCGGCTGTACCACAGTTACCCCGGCGGCCACTCCGGCGGCACCGCGCGCTGGGCCGTGATGCTGCCGCTGCTGCTGGAGCGGATGAACTGATCTGTCGGCCGGACTGGGCGGACAAGAAAACGGGGGCCGGCTCGCGTCGACCCCCGTCGTGTCTCACGGGTTGGCGGGGCGCTCTCAGAGCGGATTGCGGCCGATAAGCTTGAAGGATTGCGGCTCCACGCGGAGCTTGACCTCTTCGCCCGACCCCACCTGCAGCACGCCCTCGTACCAGACTTCAAAGCCTTCCACCTTGAGCTGATAGGCGCCGGGCTGCACGTCGAAGATCGTGGCCGTGGCCATCTCGTCGATGCCGGAGAGGGGCAGCTCGGCCCGCTTCTTGCCATCCAGGTAGACCGTGCACATGCCTTCCGCGGAAAGGAAGGTCAGTTTGGAGGGCCGCAGCGGCACGGCGGGCGAGTCGCTCTCCTCGGGCAGCCCGCTGGTGGTGGTGGTCACCGTCTCCTCCACGATCCCCTCGTTCATGCCGCTCACTTGCATGGTCACGCTGCCCATCCCCATCCCGGGCATGCCCATGTTGAGGGTCACCTGCTCGGCGGGGGCCTGGCTGCGCACCGTGCGCGTGGTCGTCGTGGTGGTGGCCTGGGGCGCGGGCGCGGCGGTGGGGGGTGTCACGGCCCCGGGCACAGGGATGGTGTCCAGCACCAGCAGCTGGCCGTCCTTGAAGGTGATCCGCGTGATCATGGCGCCGGGCAGCTCGACGGTGGTGTCCGCCACCTTGTCCGCCTTGAACATGCCGGTCTGCTTGTAGACCTCGAGCAGGTGCCGACCCGCGCCCACTTCCGTCATACAGCGGCCTTCCACCGGGGTCAGGTTCTGGCCGTCCAGCCGCGCCATCAGGCCCGGACCAGGGTAGACGAATTCCAGCCGGGCGGGCTTGGTGGGATCGCCGGCGGCGCTGGCGCGGCCACAGGCCAGACTGAGCAGGAGCACGAGGAAGGTGAGCAGACGCATGGAGGCCTCCAGATTGGAAGTGGCGGCGGCCGGCGACGTGCCGGTCGCGGCGGGTGGCGGAATCGCGGACCCAAGGTGCTGAAATCACAAACGGCCCGCCAGCCGGACCCGCCCGCGGTGGTATCTTCGGCCATGACCCACAGCTCATCCCTTTCCATCGGCCACGAGGCCCGCTGGTGGCGCCCGTTGGAGAACGGCCGCGTGCTCTGCGAACTCTGCCCGCGCGAGTGCCGCCCGGCGCCGGGCCAGCGCGCCTACTGCCTGGTGCGGCGCAACGAGGGCGGCCGGCTGGTCACGGACGCCTGGGACGCCGGGCTGGGCTTCGCCGCCGACCCCATCGAAAAGAAGCCCCTGTATCACGTCCAGCCGGGCAGCCGCGTGCTCTCCTTCGGCACGGCGGGCTGCAACCTGGGCTGCGTGCACTGCCAGAACGCGTCCATGAGCCAGTCCAAGGCGGCGCTGGGGCGAATGGAGCGCGCCACTCCGTCGATGATCCTGCGGGCCGCCCACAAGCAGGGCTGCGCGGGGCTGGCCTACACCTACAACGAGCCCGTGATCTTCGGGGAGTTCCTGCTGGCCTGCGCGGAAGCTGCGCGGGCGGCGGGCTTGTTCAACGTGATGGTCAGCAACGGCTACGTGGCGCTGCCGGCGGCGCGCGAGATCTACCGGCAAATCGATGCGGTCAACGTGGACCTGAAGGGCTTCCGCGAGGACGCCCACCGCCGGCTGACCCGCGGCCGGCTGGCCCCGGTGCTGGACGTGCTGCGCTGGCTGCGCCGTGAGACAACGGTCTGGCTGGAGCTGACCACCCTGCTGATTCCCGGCCACAACGACAATGCCGAGGAACTGGGCGATCTGACGCGCTGGGTGGCGGGCGAACTGGGTCCGGACACGCCCCTGCACCTGACGGCCTTCCACCCGGATCACCGGCTGCTGGATGTTCCGCGCACGCCGGCCGAGACGCTGCTGCGCGCCCGCCAGATCGCCCTGGCCGCCGGCCTGCGCTTCGTCTACCTGGGCAACCTGCCGCTGGCCGAGGGCCGGGATACGCACTGCCCCGCCTGCGGCGTGGTCTGCGTGGTGCGCGATGGGTGGGGGAAGAGTTCGGTGCGGCTCGTGAAGGGGGGTTGTCCGGGTTGTGGCGCGGGGGTGCCGGGCTTGTGGATCGGCCGGCGCGCGTGACGCACGCCGGAGAGATGTTAGCTCGCCTGCCCGCGTTGTGTCGTTTGCCTGGCTTTCCGCGTACTGCTCAGATTGTTGTCAGTGCTCGCTTAAGTAGAGATATTTGGCCAGCATGATACAAGTTGTGCTGTGTCACACCAATGAACTGAGTGTACGCCGAGTACGGGACCTCGCTAACAAGCGGCTCGTCAAGCCGGTGCGCAGGAAATGCCAGCACGGCTTCACGGAGCTGCAGATTCAAGCGGCGAAGCTCTTCCACGGCTTCACGCCAGTTTTCGGCCGTGGCCGGCGGACAAGCTGGCCAATCTTCTTCCGGCGTGAACGGGCGCCCATCCCCGGCCAGTCGGCGCAGAATGAGGGTGTAATCGCTGCGGATGTGCAGAACGAGTTCCCACATGCTGTGCGCAGTCGGGATCGGGTGGCTGCTTGCTTGTTCCGCCGCGACGCCGTCAAGGCCGCCAAGCACTGAAGGGCCGTGCCAGGCATCGCCTTCCAGTGCCAGCTGAAGCTGTTCCGCCAGCCGTTCCAATTCGCTGGACATCAGTTCGCTCTCCAGTCTATCCGTCTATTGCGAGCTTCAGCCGTGGCGCGCCTGGCGCGGCACTTGCCTTTGGTCCATCCGTTAGCTCAAAGCGGAGGCTACGGCTTTGGGATTCTTTGCCGCCACTTTGAGTAACGCCATGGCTGGACCGTCCGGGGTACGCCGGCCCTGTTCCCAATTGCGCAGGGTTGCGACACTTACGCCGATCATCAACGCAAACTCGACCTGGGACTTGCCCAACGTCAATCGTATGTCCTTGATATCCGCAGGCTTGAACGCAATGATGCGCGACGGCTTCGCCTCACTGCGACGGATCTTCCCCGCCTGCTTGACACTTTCGACGAGATCGTCGAAGTCTCGCTGCTTCATTTGAATTCCTCTCTGACCAACCGACTCAGAATCCGGAGCTGCTCTGGTGTCAGGTCTTCTTGTTCGTTTTTTGCAAAAGCCAGGAGCATGTAAAATGCGGCCTGCTCGTTGTCCCAGAAGTAGATGATCCGAAGGCCGCCGCTCTTCCCCCGACCGGATCCACCCCAGCGAATCTTGCGGAGTCCCCCGGATCCCTGAATGAGAGCTCCTTGCTCTGGCCGCAGCATGAGAGCCAACTGCAAGGCCCGGTAATCCTCATCTGGGACAAGGGCTTTCACGAGTCGAGTGAAGATCGGCGTTTCTATGAATCGCATGGCACAGGGTACGTCATTGGCGTAGCATTGTCAATGGAAAACTCGAGACCGACTCAGGCATTTCGATCTGGCAACGGGAACTTCAGCCACGTTGCGCCTGGCGCGGCGCTTGCCTACATCAATCTACGTTTACTCTAATTCTGAACGGAAAGCGCCGTGACAAGCGGATAGTCGGTTGCAAGCACATGTTAGTCTGCTATTTCCCTAAGACAACATCAATGCCGTTCATCACTTGAGCCAATATTGCTGGATTCAATCTACCAACACGTTCTACTAAACATTCCTTGTCTATTGTCACTATCTGTGAAACATTAGCAACCGAGTCTTTTGATAGCCCAGTGATTTTCGCTGCAAGCGCCACGTTTCCAGGCGCCGCAGCCCATTTCACGTTGCTTGTCAACGGGACGCAAACCACAGTGGAGATTCGACTTCGGTTCAATGGGTCACCTTGAACAACGACGACCGGCCGGCGAAACCCTGGTGACGATCCTTGCGGCTCTGCCAAGTCCGCCCACCAAACTTCGCCCTGAACCACTTCTACCATTCTGTTTCCTCAAGCACGTTGCGAGAGGAACGTTGCACGAACGGATTCGTCGCTTCGCCCACTTCTGCCAGAACTTGGTTCATGGCCTCTGTCACTTCATCTGGCGCATGACGACAAAGATATTCTGCCATCGCTTCCGCGTAAAGTTGACTCCGAGACTTTCTGCTTCGCTGGGCTTGTCGCTCGGCGGCCAGGAAGACTGCATCGGGAATTGAGATTGCTGTTTTCATACCGCGAGTATAACTCTCTCGACTCGAACTATCAATGACTTCGTCCAGCTTGCGGTGGCTTCAGCCGCGACACTTCGGGCGCGGTGCTTGCTTACTCACTGTCGACATTTCTTTCAATTTCAAACTCAGGTGCAGGATCTGGTACCCATTCTTCTACATACGATGTTAAGCTCATTTATTCAGACGTCTTCAAGGAGCCAAATATCTTCTCAAAATATTGCCCCATTACATCATCATCTATGCTCATCTTGTCTTGACGTGTAATGATACGTCTTGATTTAAACCACAGCCGGCATGATATCTTTCGAGCAATCTCAAGTATGATTTCTGACAGTCTTGCTGTTGCGAGATCTCGACCCCAATCTATCGTTGCATCCTTCATGTTTTCCACCAATTTTAAATCAGTTTCTGCCATCTTACTTGAAAACTTCACTTTTATGGATTCAAAATATTCATGCATTCTCTTATCATGATTAGATATCTCCTCAATATCATAAAGCTGATACGCAAGCACTGGATCGTGTGGTATTAATCCTTTAATTGCGACTTTAAAAGAAACTGAAAATGAGTTTTCCTGCGAGAATTTCATCAAAGATAACAACATCTCGCGAGTTTCATTTTGATGTTCGCCGAAACCATCAGAACAATATCTAACACTCATGAAGCGTAACACTTCTTCTATCACTTTGTTCGGATTGTTTGTTACGATTTTAAATCGCAATTCTAATAGCTCAAACAGGAGAACCCTTAGCGCTTTCTTTCTCTCTCTTGCATTTTGCATAGAATAATGCAATTCGGCAATGATTCCACCAGTAATCGCTCCCACTAGAGCAGCTATTCCGGGGGGGATGTCATTGAGAAGCATGATCTGAGTAGTCCTTTAGTCAACCTATCGTGAACCTCAGCCGCGACGCGCTTGGCGCGGCATTTGTCTTACTCCTACCGACGTTTTTTCAAATCCAACTGGCAAGCGACGTGATAGATGTAATTACGCCTGCATATAATGTTAGCGGCTTAGCAAATCTGCAGCAATCTTCAGTTCCTTTAAACTCATGTCTGAATCTAGAACTCTTATAGCCGAATTAAAGTCACCGAACTTTCTTCCCCAAAATAGATGAGTAATAATAAGATTGTCAACATATGCTTTCAATTGATGTATAGAATACCACTGCTGTCCGATTCCAATACTATCATGTGTAATAGTATTTCTCAGTTCGCGCAAATGACTCAAAATTGCCTTATGAAAATCTCTTTCACTATATCTGAACGAAGCTCTTCTAACACATTCATATTGCTTATACGCTCCAGTTAACTTCTCAAGAAGAGACCATAAATCACCAAAAACAACGCTCGGATCTGAGGACTCAAAAATGGCAGAATACTTCAACAAAACTTCTTCCATCCTTTCTTTGTAAGGATGATTGTAAATTAACTTCCGCATTTTATTTACATTCTTGCAAATCGAATTCTCTTTCCCAATGGCATCAAAAATTAAAACATCTTCGTCTACATGAATTCTATAATAAATGCCATTTTCTTCCATTTTTCCATCAAGCGAGTGAACTGAGTGAACAGGGTCCAGTCGTATTCTCGAAACTACTCTATATCCACCAAAATTATAAGTTGTTCTATTATAGGTAAGACTGAAGTTCATCATTCCTAGTAATAGATTAAGATAGTGTGAAGCCAATTCCTCCGCACTATCTTTACAACGCGCTTTTACACTAACGGAAATCTGTGTTGAAGCACTTAGTCTAGGGATTTGCAATTTCTTCCTAGCTTCATCAATTTCTTCTAGATCATAATTGATTTTGGAATTCCTAAATGATATTGTGCAATGTTTAAACCTGAACGTACCAATATCATGCCCAGGTTTGAGCGCAACTCGATAGATTACTCTAAAGTGCTTCTCCTCCTTTTTAAAATAGTCTGATTGCCCCTTATTTACAGCTTGTCTGAAACGCATTAGATCTAGTTTGCCAGCTTTTCCTGTTTCAAATAGTGCTTTTGAGACGGTATTTAGCTTCAAAAAACCTGGAAATCCTCTTCTAAATTCAAATATTGAACACAGTGCCGTCTTTGCAGACTCTAGTTCAAACATACCGAATGAGACCTGCTTGCCATGGTCAACGGTTAGGTGCCTATTAAGTCGACCAAGGATGGCCTCTATATTCTGATCTTTTGTTGGTTCGCGCTTCATTCTCTTATACCGCTTACTTGTGATTGCCCAATACTACGATTCAATCCCCATGGCACGCATGGCTTCCAGCACGACCGCCACACCCTTTGTTGGAGTACGTTTGAACTGCGCGGCAATCTCATCCGGCGACTTGGCGCCTGCCTGCAGGGCCTGGCGGACCAGGCGGACTTGGTCTACCAGATCTTTCGGCCAGGGCATTTTTCCGGTGACGGGGGCTTCTGGCGCGGGCGTGGCAACTGCAAGCTCGCCCTGGGCGCCGGTTGCGGCTTGGGCGGCGGGAGCTTTCCCGCGGCACTGGAACTCGGGGCGCAGCCAGCGCACCAGGCCTTGCTTTTCCTCGGCGGCGCGCTGGGCGTTGAGGGCCACCAGGCGGGTCAGCAGTTCCTCCTGGGCGGCCGCCTGCTCGGGAGCGGGATCGGCCAGAGGCAAGGTGCCGCCGGGCTTGCCCACCAGCTGGGGAGCCAGATCCTCCCAGCCATAGGCGGCCAGCACGGCGCGATCGATGTCGTCATGTAGGCTGGCCAGCACGGAGACCAGGCCCTGCTCGTGAATATCCTTTTCCTTGGCGGACAGGGGCTGGCCCTGGCGCAGGGCTTCCAGCACGTTGTACATGCCGGTCAGCGTGAGGCCGGGATGGGCCTCTTGGCTCGCCTTGCGGTGGGCGTCGAGGGCCTCGCCGAGCTCGGCTAAGCGGATATGTTGGAGTGGAGTGACAGCGGGAAGGGGATAGGGATCGAAGCACCGACTCTTGTTGTAACGCGGATCATTGCCTAGGCCAAGCCTTGCGCCAGTGGCAAGCGACCAGCTGACATGGACTCGAGAAGACAGAACACCAAGCACGGTTGGATCCGTGACACAGATGGCGACCAGCATATTGTCCGGCAGAATTTCGGCGGGCAGGAACTGGAAGACCCGGTGGCGGGATGTTTCCACCGTTGCGATGTAACGAGAAAGTCCTGCCAGTGCGGGCCGCAGTTCCTGGCGCGGTTTGCCATGCAACCACCACAGACGAGCGTAGCCCGCTCCATCTTTCGTGTTCCCCTTCGCATCCCGCCCCGGCTTCACTCGCTCGATCAAACGTTGGTAGACGGCTGGGAAACGATTGCGCACAGCTTCCGCGGTCAGTCCGAACAAGTCAATGACCATGACACCACGCGGCTGATCCATCAAGTCGCGGCCATTTCGATAGGGACGGATGTGCCGTTCCAAACCGTCAACAGTCCCCAGTCCCAGCTGCCGCGCCTCGTCATCCGAAACGATGAATCCGGCTCCATGGAGTTTGACTCCCGGCGAGCTGACTCCAGCATTCGCCTGGAGTGCACAAACCTGTGTCACATCCGCGCCGACCGACAAACTCGCACCAATCACGCCGTGGTGCTGTCGAAACGTCACGGCCACTTCATCCAAGCTCTCGGCGCGCTCTTCCGTCACAAAGCGCAACTCGCCTTCCACCTTTTCAGCCGTCCCCACCGTCATCGCAATGCGCACGGCGGCGCCATCGGCACTGTCCACCCAAGGATGGTCGGGAATGGCGAAAGCCAGGGTCAGCGGCGGCGTGGCGGACAACTGGGCTTCCAGCACGCGGCGGTTGAAGGTCTGGCGGATGCTGTTGGTGGTGATGAAACCAAAGCGCTGGATCCGGCCGGCGCGGGCCAGCTCGGCGGCGCGCTGCCACCAGTGCATCACGAAGTCGGCGGACTCGGGCACGGCCTTCCAGGTGGCGCGCAGAGCGTCCACGTAGCCGTCGCCCAGTGCCCGTCGCATTGTGCTGGCGCCAATGAAGGGCGGATTGCCCACCACGAAGTCGGCCTCCGGCCAGGCGGCCTGGCGCGGGTTGACGAAGCGCTCGACGGGGACTTGGGCGCTCTCGTCGGGGACGGGCTGGCCGGTCACGGGGTGGGGCTTGGTCGTGCTGCCGTCCCAGCGGGTCAGCGGGCGGCCGGCGGCGTCGGTGGCGACGGTGCGCTCGTCCCAGTCCAGCAGCGCGTCGCGGCACAGGATGTTGTGGAAGTCGCGCAAGACGGGCTGGGGCGGCTGCACGTGGCCGTGGACGCGGTAGTGCCACTGCAGGTAGCCGATCCAGAGCACCATCTCGGCGATGGCCGCGGCGCGCGGGTTCAGCTCCAGGCCCAGGAACTGGTGCGGGTCCACCGTGACGTGCTCGAGCTCCAGGCTGCCCGTGGCGCCCAGGTCGTCCAGCAGGGTCAGGACCTCGCCTTCGATGCGCTTCAGGTGCTCCAGCGCCACGTAGAGGAAGTTGCCGCTGCCGCAGGCCGGGTCCAGCACGCGCACGCGGCAGAGGCGCTGCTGGAAGGCCATCAGCTCGGCGATGGCCTCTTTGGGCCGGCCCTGCTGGTCCTGGGCCAGGGCGGCGGTCTTGGCATCCAGCCACTCGGCGCGCAAGGGCTCCACCAGCGTGGGCAGCACCAACCGTTCTACATAGGCCCGCGGCGTGTAGTGCGCGCCCAGCTTGTGGCGCTCGCGCGGGTTCAGGGCGCGCTCCAGCAGCGTGCCGAAAATCGAGGGCTCGACGTGGCGCCAATCGGCGCGGGCCGCCTGGAGCAGCAGGTCGATCTGCTTCTTCTCCAGCACGGGCGCCTGGCAGTCGCGGAAGAGGCCGCCGTTGAAATGCAACAGGAACTTGGCCGTGCGGCCCCACAAACCGCCCTGGTCCATGGTGTGCCAGAGCTGCTCGAGCATCGCGGCCAGCACCTCCGGAGTGTCCCGCAGATCGTGCAGCAGGCCGCTGAAGGTCTCGGCGGGCAAGAGGCCCACGTCTTCGGCGAACATGCTGAACAGGCAGCGCATCAGGAAGTTGGCGCTGGCAACGGGCGGGTGGCCGGCCTCCTCCAGGCTCTTGGCCAGCTCGGCCAGCCGCGCGGCGATCTCGCGCGTGACCCGCGCACTGACGCGGGATGGATCCAGGCTCAAGGGATCAAGCCAGACGGCGCGCAGGCGCTCGCGGATTTCGGGCTTCACCAGATCGGTCAGGCGGATGCGGTGGCTGCGGGGATCAGGAAAGGGCGTGTATGCCGCGCCCGAGCGCGTGAAGTCGGCGTAGAGCTCCAGGCTGCGGCCCACGTCGGTGACGATGAGAAAGGGTGGACGGCCCTCCGCCGCCGGCAGGGCCCGGGCGTAGCGCTCGGCCTGGGCCTGGGCCTTGAGCATGGCCTTGTCCCAGCCGCCCGTGTCCAGCTCCAGCCCGCTCTGCTTGGCCTCGCAGACGAAGCAGCCGCGCCGGTACAGGTCGATGAAGTTGGGTGTGACGCTGCCGTCGGCGCCGGACCAGGTCACGCGGCGCTCGAAGCCGTAGGCGTTCTCCTGGTGGTCGGCCTGGGCGGGCTCGGGCTTGGGCAGCTCCAGCAGCTCGCAGAGTTCAGTCAGGAAGAGCTGGTAGTTGGCGCGTTCACCACCCGTGGCCTGAGACCAGCGGGCGCAAAAGTCAGGATAGGGGATGGACATTCGCTGGGGACTCCCGCATTGGGCGCGACGGGGTCAACTTGGCGAAATGGTTCCGTACATGTTGCGCGCCTTCCGCGCTCTGCTGAAATCCACGCGCGCCGTGGAGCGCTGTCTTTGATATCCCCTGGGATTTGCTTGTGACTATGGCCTGGGTTTCCATTTTTGTCCGACGTTTTGTAAGACAGGAGAGTGGAATGAGCCTGCTGACTCTGCGCCTGCCCGAGCCCCTGGAGGTGCGCCTTGCCAGCGTGGCACAGCGCTTGGGGCTCAGCAAATCCGAGCTGGCACGCCAGGCGCTGGTGGTTCATCTGTTGCGTCTGGAGCGGAGCCATGAGATGAGCGGTCTGGTGGCCGAATTGCAGCGCTGCTATGGGGATCCGCTTCGCTTGGCTGAGCTGGAGGAACTGGCGGACTCGCCCTTCGATGGCCTGGATGCCCGGATCGACGCCGAACGGCGGGCGGGGTTGAATCCGGATGACCCCTGGTGGAGCTAACCCCGGCTGCAGCGGGCAGGCAGGGATGCCACAACCCGCGTCGGGGTGAGGTCTGGGTGGCCAACTTCAATCCGGCGCGCGGACGGGAAACGGGCAAGGTGCGGCCCGCGCTGATCATCCAAGCCGACCAGTTGGGTCCCGAGACTACGCCCTATGTGGTTGTGCTGCCCCTCAGTTCCTTGGTGGATTCCCCCACCCGCTGGCAGCTGGCGCTGCCCGCCCGGGATCGTCTGCTCAAGCCCAGCCGCATCCTGGTGGATCAGCCGCGCACGCTGGACCGGGCCCGGCTGGGCGAGGGCCCGTTGACGCGGTTGAGTGAGTCGGAACTGCGCCAAGTGGAGCAGGCCTTGAAACTCCTGCTGGGCCTGTGGTGAAGCGCTGGGCCGGCGCGCGGGACGCACGCCGGTGGAATGGGGGCGCGCATGGGGCGCACAATCATCAGCTCAAGCTGCGCTTCCGCTTGGCGTAGAACGCACCGTACTTCTGGTCCTCTTCCACCATGTGTTTGACAATCCAGTCACGTAAGAACATACCCAATTTTACTGGCGGTAATTTTCCATGTTTGAATTGCTCTAACTGCTCAACCAGCTTCTCGACTAATATTCCATGTTGTACGATGTGTTCCTGTAATCCCGGGTAAAAATAGCGCCGCATGAATTCTTCTTCATCGTGGAAGTGGACCTTGGCATAGTCAAAAAGTTGGTTGATCGTAGTCCAGACGGCACCTTCCGCATTTCCCTTGCCGCTGTGGATCGCGGCACTCAATTCGTTCAACATTTCAAGCAACCGATGGTGTTGCTTATCCATGGCTTCAACGCCGGTATCGTACGCCGGCAACCAACCCATTTGTGCCACGGTGTGCTCCCTTGTTGCCTGTTGTGCGCGGTTGGTCGGACGTGGGCCGTGACTTGGCGCACGCCCACCTGAAGACGCTTCAGTATCGGGAGCGCGGAGCATCAACTTGATGCTCAGTGGCTCGCTGGGCGGCGCGCGAGACCCCGCCGGGGGAAAGGCCGGCGCGCGTCAGCCACGCCGGCACATTGCGAGCGCGCCGACCTTCACGCGCAGCCCAGCAGGCCCTTCAAGCGAGTGAGCAGGCGCCGGCGATCCGCGAGTCCATTCACGCCGCCGTTGATCCGGCGGGTGAGCGCCGTCAGATCGTCCTTGTCGGCCAGGGCGTTCAGTCCGCGCTTGGCCCAGAACCAGCCGGCCACGTCCACGCAGAGGGTGGCATCCGTCTCCACCAGCTCCGGCTGCTCCAGCAATTCGGCCTCGCGACCCAGGGCGCGGCCGTACTCGCGGTAGTTGGCGCGCCCGGTGAGCTGGATCAGCCCGCGGCCCTTGAAGCGCCGGCCGTCGCCGGGCTGGGTGTTGCCCAGATCCTGCCGTCCCTCATAGGCTTCGCCGCTGGCAATCTCCGCGCGGAAGCGCAGTTCGCCCGATTCATGGCCGATCTGCGCCAGGAAGTGCGCTTGCCGGAGCGGCGTGTCGATGTTTCGGGCGGCCAGGGTCCGGCTCACCCCCGCCGCCAGTTCCGTCACATCGCGCTGGGCCGCCCGCAGATAGGCCAGTTCCAGCAGCGTGGTGTCGCAGGTTGCGGGCAGGTTCTCGCAGAGCCGGGCCAGGGCTGCACTGCGCGGTTCGATGCTTTCGGCCGGCGCAGCCTCCCCCAGCACGGCGCGCCGGAAGGCCTGGATGGCGCCCAATGTCTTGGTGCCGAAGGCGCCGTCGGGGTTCAGCGGACCAGCGTCCAGGGCGAACTGACCCTGCTTCGCCGCCAGATTGAGCAGGCGCTGGATGGTCTCCACGTCGTCGCGCGGGTTGGCGCGCCGGGGTCCCACCGCGCTCTGCAGCAAACCCAGACCCCGTGGCACGCCACCCGTGCCACCGGTGCTCGCCGGGCTCGGTTCCGCCGGCGGCGCCGCAGCCGGGGCCAGTGCCGGGGCCGCGCCTTCCGTCTCCCGGCGCTCGAAGTGCGGCGCATCCTTGAAGGAATTCCACTGGCCGCCCCAGCGGTTGGCCGGGTCCAGCGACTCCCAGAAGCGGCCCAGCGGCCGCAGTTCCTCCAGGTCGGTGGTCAGCTTCCACTGGCCGTCGGCCTTGGTGGTGAAGAAGTTGAGGTCCACGGCCAGGCGCTTCACGTGCTGGCTGCTCAGCGTGGCGCTGCGCCCGTTCTTCACGTGCAGGGCCTGCTGCTCGGGCGTCCGGTACAGTTCGCCGCCGGTGACGTGGAAGCCCAGCTCGTTCGCCTTGCAGATCAGCTCCGTGACCTGGAGCAGGAAGGTGGATTGGTCGTGCAGCAGGCTCATGCCGGGTCTCCCGCCCGGCGCGCGCTCCGGGCGCCGCCCGGGGCGGTGGCGGCGGGGAGCTGGCGGCGGATCTGGCTCATCTTCTCATCCTTGTCCTTGCTGCCCACGCTCGACCCGAAGAAGTACTGGATGATGGCCGAGAGCGAGACGCCCAGCAGGAAGCCCAGCACGGTGTCGATGATCCGCTGCTGGGACTCCGAGCGGTTCTCCGGACCGAAGGCGGCGTAGAAAATGAAGGCGAAGGTGAGCAGCGTGAGCAGGGTGGCATAGTAGTAGATGAAACGGCGTGCCACCACGTCGTCGCTGCTCAGGGCGATGCGTTGCAGGCTGCGGGCGTCGGCGCGGTCGGCGGCGGCCAGCTGTTCGCGCTCCAGGCTGCCGGCCTCGCTTTCCTGGCGGCTCTCCAGCAGGCGATCCTGTTGCTGCAGTTCGAATTCCTTCAGGCTGCCCCACTGCTCAGGGCTCAGCTTCTGCTCGGCCACGTCGTGGATGTCGATTCCGGTCCGCTCGAGGATCAGCGCCGTGGTTTCCTGCAGGCGGGGGCCAGGCCCGCCGCGAAAGACGCCGCTGAGCAGATCCAGTCCGCGTTTGGCCAGTTCCGGGGCGATGGCCGCCAGCGCAGCCGGAGCAAGAGGTGGCATGGAGTCCTTTCTCTCCCGGTTCTGGCGCGCGACATGAGAGGGCGCGACGCGGGAGCCGGTGCAGGGTCTGGGGGGATGCTGTGTGTGCGTGCAGTCGGCGCGTGCTGTGTTGCTGGAAAGAAACTAAGGATTGACTTGGTTTGTCAAGGCGTCCAGCGAAATCGATTCGCGACGGCATGCGGGCGGGAAAGTGGACAAATCCGAGAAGTAGTGTCAGGCATCATGCCAGAGCAGGCTGCGGAAAGGCCTGCCGGCGCCGGGCTTAGCGCCGCCGGCGCTTCATGACCGGCAGGGCGTGGCCGGGCGCGGCGGTGACGGCCTCGTGCAGGACCTCGCTCACGGTCCAGAGCGCGTGCAGCAACTGCAGGCGCAGTTCGTCGGGCTGGTCGGGCTGGTGTTCCGGAGTGGCCTCGCCGATCACGCCCAGCATCAGTTCCATCAGGATCGGTTCGGCGAAGTCCGGCGGACCGCCAGCCTCCGGGCTGGCGGCCAGGGAGTCCAGAATCGCCAGGGTGGCGGCGTGGCGACGCAGGATGGCCGGGCGGCGCACGCGCTTCAGGCCGGGATGGGCGGCCTGGAAGGCCTCCACAGCCACCAGCAGGAGGTGCAGACCCAGCGCGGCGGCGTCCTCGTCGTGTCCGGCCAGCATCTCCAGCAGGTAGGCGGTCAGGTCGCGCTGCTGCTGCAGCAGATTCTCCACCCGCGTGGAGGACTCGTTCTGTTGGGCCGCTTCGGCCCGGTCCCAAGCGGCCTCCACCTGTTCCTGGCTGAGGGCCCAGACGGCGGGAGGGGTGGATTCCACGTCGGCCGGCGGGGCGGCGTCGGGGCAGGTCATGGCGGCTTCCTTATTCGCCCCAGCGGCTGTGTTCGCGCACCTGGTAGAACAGCTCCTCGTAGAGCTTGGCACTGTGGGCCCAGGAGAAGTCCTGCTTCATGGCGTTCTTCTGCAGGCGCCGCATGGCGCGCGGGTTGCGCCAAGCGCTGAGCGCCGTGTCGACGGATTCCAGCAGCGCCTCGGCATTATAGTCCTCGAAGGCGAAGCCCGTCGCCCGGTCGGCGTCCTCCAGGAAGGGGATCACCGTGTCCTTCAGGCCGCCGGTGGCGTGCACCACGGGCAGCGTGCCATAGCGCATGGAGTACATCTGGCTGAGCCCGCAGGGCTCATAGCGGCTGGGCATCAGGAAGAAATCGGCCCCGGCGTAGATCAGGTGCGCCAGCGCCTCGCTGTAACCCACGCGCACGGCCATCCGCTCGGGATGGGCCGCGGCCACGTCGCTGAGGAACTTCTCGAACTGGGCCTCGCCCGAGCCGAGGATCACCAGCCGCAGATCCCGCTGCAGCAGCCGATCCAGACAGCCCGCCAGAATGTTCATGCCCTTTTGCCCCGTCAGCCGCGTCACCATGGCCAGCACGGGCCCGCCGAAGCCCGGGTCCAGGCCGAACTCCCGCAGGAGGCGCGGCCGGTTGCCCGCCTTGCGCGGCAGGTGCGAGCTGGAGAAGGGCTCCTCGAGCAGCGGATCCGTGGCCGGGTTCCACTCCTCCACGTCGATGCCGTTGAGAATGCCGCGCACGCGCTCGCCGTGCTGGCGCAGCACGCCGTCGAGGCCGTGGCCCAGCCCGGCCGTGCAGATCTCCCGGGCATAGGTGGGCGAGACCGTCACCACCTCGTCGGCGAAACTGATGCCGGCCTTCAGGCAGTTGAGCTGGCCGTAGAATTCAAAAGGACTGAGCGGAAAGAGCAGCTCCCGGGGCAGGCCGAGCTTGGTGATGGATTCCGCCGGCAGCACGCCCTGGTAGCCCAGATTGTGCAGGCTCAGCACCGAGCGCGTCTGCTGGAGGGCGCGGTTCTCCTGGTGCCGGATGCGCAGCAGGGCCGGGATCAGCGCCGTGTGCCAGTCCGAGCAGACGATCAGGTCCGGCTGCATGTCGGTCTGGCGGACCAGCTCCAGCAGCGCGGTCTGGAAGAAGAACCAGCGCTCGTCGTCGTCGGGCCAGGGCTTGCCGGTCAGCGGATCGTCGTAGATCCCCGTGCGCTCGAAGTAGTATTGGTTCTCGATGAACAGGGCCCGGCACTCGCTGCGCGGATAGCTGGCGGCGAAGATGCGGGTGGGAAAATCGTTGCCCAGGAAGCGCACGTGGATGGTGGCCAGCAGCTCCAGCCCGGCCTCGGCGCGGTCCACCGAGGCGAAGAGCGGCAGCACCGTGGCCACCTCGTGTCCCAGGTTGAAGAGTTCGCGCGGCAGGGCGCCCATCACGTCGCCCAGGCCCCCGCTCTTGATCCAGGGCACGGCTTCCGCGGCCACGAAGAGCACGCGCAGCACGCCCCGCCGGGGTTCTTTCATGCCACCTGCACCTTGCGCAGGTGGTCCGCCGCCACCTCCGGCGCCACCGGGTTGATGTGCAGGCCCGTGCCCCATTCGAAGCCCGCCGGCTGGGTCATGCGCGGCAGGATCTCCACGTGCCAGTGCCAGTCGTACTGGATGGTGTCCCAGTAGTTGCTGCGCCGCAGGCTGTGCCCTGTGTTGGGCGCGGTGTGGAAAATGAAGTTGAAGGGCGGATCCCCCAGCGCGCCGCGCAGACGCTTGAGCACGATGTGCATGATCTTCGACAAGTCCTGCACGATCTCCGGCCGCTCCACGGCGAAATCGAAGGAGTGGACGCGGGGCAGGATCATCAATTCATAGGGGAAGCGCGAGGCGTAGGGACAGATGGCGGCGAAGTGGTCCGTCAGGGCCGCCAGCCGCGCGCCGGACTCCAGCTCCTGGGTCAGGATGTCGCAGAACAGGCAGCGCTCTTTCAGCCGGAAGTGCTCGCGCGCCGAGGTCAGCTCGTTGGAGACCGTGCGCGGCGTCACCGGCGTGGCGATGATCTGCGTGTGCGGGTGGGCGATGGTCGCCCCGGCGTCGGCGCCGTAGTTCTTGAAAATGATGACGTACTTGAAGCGCGGGTCACGCTTCAGGTCCACCAGCCGGGCCTGATAGGCGAAGAAAATGCGCGCCATCTGCTCGGGGCTCATCTCCGCCATGTGCTGCATGTGGCGCGGCGTCTCGATCAGCACTTCATGGGCGCCGATCCCGTTCATCACGTCGTAATAGCCCACTCCGCGGCGGTCGGCGTTGCCTTCCACCTGCAGGGCGGGAAACTTGTTGGGCACCACGCGCAGCTCCCAACCCGACGTGTTGGGCTGGCGGCCGGGGGGGCCCAGGGCCAGGATCTCCGGCGGCGTGGTGCCTTCCATCCCCTCGCAGAAGGGACAGCTGGGGTTGCGCGGAAAGCGCAATTCACCTTCGAACTGCAGGGGGCGGGCCCCCCGCTCCTTGGCGATGATCACCCAGCGCCGCTGGATGGGGTCGTGACGAAGTTCGGGCATGCGCCTCCCGGAGCTGCTGAATCGAGTCTCGCGCCTGCTATGGGTTCTCGGGGTCCGGGACGGCGGGCCGGCCGCCGCCGGATCCGGCGCTCAGCTGCTGGTGCCGGCGGCCTTGAAACAATCCTCCCGCCAGACGCAGTCCAGCTGGTCGCAGACGCCGTCCACGGCGGTGGCGAAACAGTCAAAGTTGCCCTCGCTGGCCTGCAGCAGGCGGACCAGCTCCACGCGCGTGGCGCCGGGCGGCTGCTTGATGCCCCGGGCCTTGATCATGGCGCGAATCTCATTGAAGGTCGGCATGGATACTCCCGTAGTGTTCCTTTGTCATCGACAGCCCGGGCCGGCAGCTGTAGCCGGCGGCGTTCAACCTGTGCAAAACGCGGGAAGGGTCGTTGATTGTCATAGCCTTCCACGCCGGGCACCTGCAAGGTAACAACGGATCCGGCAGGTTTGCCCACTGGCCCTTCCGTCGGCCGGGGCCGGACGCGGCGCCGCACCCCACCCGTCCGCCACCCTCCCGCCGCCAGCCGTCGGCAGGGGTCCGGGAACGCCGGTTCAAATTGACACCGGCAGGGGTGATTGATAGATTCGACCCATAAGGAGGCGTGTATGAAGATCTCAGCCGAGAGCCGGGACAACCTTGTGGTGCTGACCCTGAAGGGCAACCTGTTGGGGGGCCCTGACGCGGACTCCTTCTACAATGAGGTGAAGTCCTTCCTGGACAAGGGCAACCGCCAGTTCGTCCTGGATCTGTCCAATGTCAAACTGATGAATTCCTCAGGCCTGGGCATCCTGATCAAGGCCCTCAAACCCGTGCGCGAAGCCGGAGGCGATTTCCATCTCGCTTCGGTGACGGAAAAAATCGACTCGCTGTTCATGATCACCAAGCTCTACCAGGTGTTCAAGAGTTTCCCCGACGTGGAGCAGGCGAGCCGAGCCTTCGAATGAACCCCGCCGGGCCGGAGTCGGCCTCGTCCGTCCACTACTCCGGTCCCGGGCGCGACGTCCTGGACGCCCTGCGCCAGTTGGTCGAGCGGCTGGAAGCGCTGCGGCAGCAAGAACCCGCCCCGAGCAGCCAGGCCTCGTCGGCCTGGCTGCTTCATGTCCGGCAGGCCCTGGAGGAACTGGACGGCAGCACGGCGCGCCTGCGCGACCTGCTGGAACCCGCCCGCACCCTGCGGGAGAACCGCTTACTGCGCGAGATCGGCCGCCGGCTGGGGCGCGACCTGGGCAGCGAATCCCTGGCCCTGCTGATCATGGACACCCTGGGCGGCGTAGTGGACTTCGACGCAGCCGGCATCTACTTCCTCGACCCCAAAGACGCCACCATCCGCTGGGAATCCCTGCGCGGCTACGACACGGACAAGCTGCACCTGGTGCGCCAGAAACTGGACCGCGGCATCATGGGCTGGATCGCACGCCACAAGGAATCCGTGGTCGTGCCGGACGTGCGCGTGGATCCGCGCTATTTCAACGCCCGCGACCGCACCCGGAGCGAGCTGGTGGTGCCCATCCTGCTGGAGGACCGGGTCATCGGCTTCTTCAACCTGGAATCGGACCGCCCCGCCTGCTACGGCGAACAGGAACGGCTGCTGATGGAAGTGCTGGCCAGCCAGGTGGCCCAGACCGTGGAGCACACGCTGCTGCGCGCGGACCGCGAGGAGCGCCGCCGCGTCCAGGCGGACCTCAAGGTGGCCCGCAGCATCCAGCGCTCGCTCCTGCCCAAGGCGGACCTGCACCTGCACGACGTGGAGGTGGCCGGGCTCAACCTGCCCTCCACGGAAGTGGGCGGCGACTACTTCGACCACTTCATGATCACGCCCCAGGACATCGGGCTGGTGATCGCCGACGTGGCGGGCAAGGGCATTCCCGCCAGCCTGCTGATGGCCAGCGTGCGCACGGGCATCCACATCCTCACCCAGTACCGGCTGGACATGGCCGGCATGCTGAGCCACTTGAACGAGCACCTGCTGGAGGTCACCGCGGCCGACAGTTTCGTCACGGTCTTCTACGGCGTGTATCACCGCCCCAGTCGCCGGCTGACCTACGTGAACGCCGGCCACAACCCGCCCCAGCTGCTGCGGCGGGCCACGGGCGCGCTGGAGTCCCTGGAGACGGGTGGCCTGATCCTGGGCGCCTTCCGCGACGTGCACTACGAACTGGGTCTGGTGGACCTGGAACCCGGCGACCGCCTCTTCTTCTACACCGACGGCCTGAACGAGACGGAGAACGCCGGCGGGCGGGAGTTCGGGCTGGAGGGCATCGCCCACGCCCTGCGCGAGGCGGGCCGGCTGGACGCGCGCGGCCTGCTGCAGCACGAGCTGGCGGCCCTGCGCCTGCACGCCGGGCTGCACGAGCGCGTGACGCGCTTTCCCGACGACCTGACCCTGATGGCCCTGGTCTGCGCGGATGAGTGAGCCGCGCCAAGCGAAGGAGACGGCCGTGCGACGGGCCATCTACCCCGGCACCTTTGACCCCCTGACCCTGGGTCACCTGGACATTGTGGAGCGGGCGCGGCGGACCTTCGACGAGGTCGTCGTGCTGTTGGCCGTAAACACGGGCAAGACCCCGCTCTTCTCCCTGCAGCAGCGGCTGGAACTGGTGCGCGCCAGCGTGGCCGGGCTGGACGGCGTCCGGGTGGACTGCCACGACGGCCTGTTGGTGGAGTACGCCCAGCGCGTCCAGGCCACGGCCATCGTGCGCGGACTGCGGGCCATCAGCGATTTCGACTACGAATTCCAGATGGCCATCGTGAACCGGAAACTGGCTCCCCAGGTGGAGACGGTCTTCCTGATGCCCAGCGAGGAGTGGAGCTACCTCAATTCCTCCATCGTCCGCGAGCTGTGGCGATTCGGCGGCGACTACTCGCGCTTCGTGCCGGAGGTGGTGCGCAGCGCCATGGACCAACTCAAAGGAAGTGCCTCATGAATATCCTGGACACGCTCCAGCAGAAGGCCCGCGAACGCGGCAAGCACGTGGTGCTGCCCGAGGGCGAGGATCCCCGCACCATCCAGGCGGCCAAGTTCCTCAAGGAGAAGGAGATCTGCCGGGTGACCCTGCTGGGTCGCCGCTCCGAGGTGGAGCGGCTGGCCGCCGAGCACGGCCTGAGCCTGCTGGCGCGCGAGATCGTGGACCCGTCCGCCAGCGAGTGGACTTCGGAGTTCGCCCACGAGCTGTTCAACCTGCGCAAGGCCAAGGGCATGACGCTGGAGGCGGCCACGGAGGCCGTGCACAACGTGATGTACTTCGCCGCCTTCATGGTGCGGCGCAAGATCGCCGACGCCAGCGTGGGCGGCGCGTTGCACACCACGGGCGACGTGATCCGCGCCGGCCTGCACGCCCTGGGCATGGCGCCGGGCATCGACACGGTCTCCTCCAGCTTCCTGATGGTGATGCCTGACGGGCGCCTGTTCACCTTCGCCGACTGCGCCATCGTGCCGCAGCCGGACGCCAAGCAGCTGGCCTCCATCGCCATGGCCTCCGCCAAGACCCACCGCGCGCTGACAGGCACGGAGCCGCGGGTGGCCATGCTGAGCTTCTCCACCAAGGGCAGCGCCAAGCACGCGGACGTGGACAAGGTGCTGGCCGCGCTGGAGATCATCCGCCAGGCCGACCCGGAGTTGTCCGTGGACGGCGAGCTGCAGCTGGACGCGGCCATCGTGCCCAAGGTGGCAGCCTCCAAGGCGCCGGGCAGTTCCGTGGCGGGCAGCGCCAACGTGCTGGTCTTCCCGGACCTGGACGCGGGCAACATCGGCTACAAGCTGACCCAGCGGCTGGCGGGCGCCGAGGCCATCGGGCCGACGGTGCAGGGCCTGTCCGCACCCTTCATGGACCTGTCGCGCGGCTGCTCCTGGAGCGACATCGCCAACGTGGCGGCCATCGCCTCGCTGATGGCCTGAGCGCTTGCCGAGTCTCTGGTTTTTACCACAGAGACACAGGGACACAGCAAAACCAGATCGAGAGAGGGATGCCCGCGCATCCCTCTCTTTACTTAACCGTGTCTCTGTGTCTCTGTGCCTCTGTGGTGTGAATCAGTTTGATTCCAGCCGCCCGAGCAGGCGCAGCAGGCCGTCCAGGATCGTCAGCGGATGCGGCGGACAACCGGGGATGTAGAGGTCCACGGGCAGGTCGTGGACGCCGTCCTGCTGCTCGGGTCGGCCGGCGAAGGGGCCGCCGCTAATGGCGCAGGCCCCCACGGCGATGACCAGCTTGGGCGCCGGCACGGCGTCCCAGGTCTTGCGCAGGGCCAGGGCCATGTTTTGTGTCACGGGGCCGGTGATCAGCAGCCCGTCCGCGTGGCGGGGCGAGGCCACCAGCTGGATGCCGAAGCGCCCCAGGTCCCAGCCGACGGTCCCCAGCACGTTGATGTCAGCTTCGCAGGCGTTGCAGCCGCCCGCGCTCACCTGGCGCAGTTTGAGGGAGCGGCCGAAGAGCCGCTTGAGCCGGTGGTCCAGGGCCGTGGCCAGCCGCAGCTCCTCGGTCCCCGCCAATTCCAGGTCGCCGCGCTGTCGCACGGCCAGGCGGTGGTCCGGCCCGAACGCGATGGCGCCCGCGGGGCAGGCCTCGGCGCAGTCCGGGCAGAACAGACAGCGGCCCAGATCGATGCGGCCCGGTCCGGCCAGGTCGATGGCCCCCGTGGAACAGGCGTCGACACAGGCTTGGCACTCCGCCGGACAGCGGGTGCGCTCCAGGCGCGGACGCCCGCGGAAGCGGTCGGACAACTCGGGCGGCGGGCCCTGGGGCCACTCGATGGTCCGGTGTCCCTGCCGCAGACGCTCCAGCAGAATCTTCAGCACGCGGGGATCCTCCCGGAAATCCTACAGGTCATGGCCGCAGTAGGAGAGATTGAAACTCTTGTTGCAGAGCGGGAAGTCGGAGATCTGCTGACCGCGCAGCGCCAGGGCCAGCCCGCTCCAGTTGTGGAAGGACGGGTCCACCACCTTGCAGCGTGCGATCCGGCCCGCCCCGTCGGTGAGCAGCGTGTGACAGACCTCGCCGCGCCAGCCCTCCACCAGGGAGACCGCCAGCATGTCCGGCGCCAGTCCGCTCGTCAGCCGGTCTGCCCCGTCGGCGGCAGCGGCCCGGATGGGACCGCCGGCCAGCGAGCGCAACTGGTCCCGGATGAACTCGAGGGAGCGTTGGATCTCCGTCCAGCGCACCTGGGCCCGGGCGAAGACGTCGCCGGCGCCGGCGGAGGCCAGCGGAATGTGGCTGAAGCGCCAGATGCCCGCGGGGTGATCCAGCCGCACGTCGCGCGCCAGACCCGAAGCCCGGGCCGCCGGTCCCACCAGCCCCAGCTCCCGTGCCGTCTCCTGCGCCAGCACGCCTGTGTCCTCGAAGCGCGCCATGGCCGAGGGCGTGTCCCAGAGAAGCGTGATCGCCGCCCGCGTGTCGCGCTCGAAGCCCTCCAGCCGCTCCAGGATCAGGGAGATGCGCGCGGGGTCCACGTCGAAACCCAGCCCGCCGGGCCGCACCAGCCCGCGCCCGAAGCGGTTCCCGCAGAGCAGGGCGCTCAGGTTGAGGAAGTCGCCACGCAGGCGTCCGCACCACGAGGAGGTGGGCAGGAACCCCACGTCGCCGGCCAGGGCGCCCAGATCGCCCACGTGGTTGGCCAGCCGCTCGAGTTCCAGTCCCACGCCCCGCAGGGCCTGGGCGCGGAGGGGCGCCGGACAGTCGGCCAGCGCCTCCAGGGCCTGGCACCAGGCCGTGGCGTGCGCCACGCTGCTGTCCCCGGCCAGCGTCTCCGCCAGATGCAGGCCGCGGGCGGAGTGGCCGGCCAGGGCGCGCTCCACGCCGCGGTGCTGGTAGCCCAGCGCGATCTCCAGATGCAGCACCTCCTCGCCCAGCACCTGGAAGCGAAAGTGGCCGGGTTCGATCACGCCGGCGTGGACGGGCCCCACGGCCACTTCGTGGACCTCGTCGCCCTCCACCCGGTAGAAATCCCCCGTCCCGGGCGGCAGCTCCGGATCGCCCTCCCGGGCGGCCAGGTAGCGGACGGGTTTCAGCCAGGGGTGGCCCTCCGGCCGCAGGCCCGTCTCCTCGGCGATCTCGCGCTCGAAGAGGTGGAGCTGGGGACAGTCGGGCGTCAGGGACGGATAGCCGGCCGACCTGATCGGGCAGCGTGAGACGTGCAGCCGGCTGCGCGCATCGTCGGCCAAGACCAGCAGGAGCTCCACCTCGGGCCCCGGCTGGGGCCGGCGGGCGAACAGCGCGGAGACCCGCTGCCCGGCCGCGACGGATTCGAGCAGCTGGTCGCGGAAGGCGGGGAACTCCACCTGCGGCACCTGATCCAGCGGCAGGGCCAACCCGTTCATCAACTCGACGCGGGTCCGGTTCGCGCTCATGCCGGCACCTCCAGGTAGCGGACGGCGTCCTCCAGCAGGGCCTGCAGCGGCGCGGGGATCCAGAGCCCCAGCAGCAGCACCAGGGCCATCAGCACCAGGATGGGCGTGACGGTCAACCGGTCCTCCACGTCCGCGGCCTGCGCGACGCCCGCGTCGTCCCGGGGCGCCGGTCCCTGCACGACCCGCAGCACGGTGGCGCCCATCCCGAGGAAGACCATCAACAGAAAGCCCAGGAACAGCGCGCCGGGCAGATACTGACCCGACTGGAAGGCCCCGCGCAGGATCGAGAACTCGCTGATGAAGGGCGCGAAGGGCGGCGAGCCGGTGATGGCGATGAACCCGGCCAGGAAAAGCGAGCCGGAGACCGGCATGCGGCGCAGGACGCCGGAGATCTCGTCCACCTGCTTGCTGGCGTAGACGCGATGGATGTTGCCGGCGGAGAGAAAGAGCACGCCCTTGCCCAGTCCGTTGGCCAGCACGTGCAGCAGGGTGCCCCAGAGCGCCGCCTTCCCCAAACCCAGTCCCAGCGCCAGGATGCCCATGTGTTCCACGCTGGACCAGGCCAGCAGCCGCTTCAGGTCCCGCTGCCCGATCATGAAGACCCCGGCCACGGCCATGGAGAACAGCCCCATCACCAGCAGCAGGCGTGAGACAAAGGGGCCCTCGCCCGCCACCTGGCAGAGGTGCGTGACCCGCAGCAGGGCCAGGAAGGCGCAGGCCGTGACTCCGGCGGCCAGCGTGGCGCCCACCACGCCGGCGGCCTCGCCGTAGGCGTCGGGCTTCCAGGTGTGCATGGGCGCCAGGCCCATCTTGGTGCCGTAGCCCACCAGGAGCAGGATGTAGGCCGCCCGCAGCCAGGGCCGCGAGAGCAGCGGCGCCTGCTCCAGCAGACGCCCCACCGTCAGGGTGGTCCCGCCACCGCCGTAGAAGGAGGAATAGGCCAGGAAGAAGGTCCCCAGCAGCGCCAAGGCGATGCCCACGGAACCCACCAGCAGGTACTTCCAGGTGGCCTCGATGGAGCGCGGCGTGCGGTTGAACCAGATCAGCGGCGCGGAGAACAGCGCCGTCGCCTCCACGGCCACCCAGAGCAGACCCAGGTGCTGGGCCAGGATCGCCAGCGCCATGGCGCCGGGCAGGGCCGTCAGGCAGGAGACGAACACGCGGTTGGGGCGCTCCGTCCGCCGCTTGAGATAGCCCACGGCGTAGAACCCGCAGCTGAGATCCAGCACGGAGATGAGCAGCAGGACCAACCGCCCCGGTGCGTCCAGCGCCAGCCACTCGCCGGCGGGAAGCAGGTCCGGCCACAAGAGGACGGCCCAGATCAGCAGGGCGTGGACCAGCGCGGAGAGCGGCAGCAGCCAGGGCCGCCGCCCGGCGGGCAGCAGCCAGGCCAGCGCGGCCAGCAGCAGCGGAGCGAGGATCAGGGCGAGGGCCATGGCTTAGTCCTTCAGCGCCACCAGCCGGCTCGTGTCCAGCGACGAGAAAGTGCGGCTGATGTGGTTGACGATGATTCCGATGACGAAAATGGCCACGAAGAGATCCAGCAGGACGCCCATCTCGACGATGAGCGGCATGGCCTCCACCAGCAGCATGCCGAAGATGAAGACGCCGTTCTCCAGGGTCAGGTAGCCGATCACCTGGCTGACGGCCTTGAGCCGGGTGGTGATGAAGATGAACCCGGTGAGCAGGGTGGCGATGGAGGCGGGCACGAGCAGCGTGGCCGCGTGCTCGGGCGCCAGGGGCAGGCGACTAGTGGCCACCAGCGCGAACACCGTTCCCAGGGCCCCCAGCAGCATGGAGGGCATCAGGCCGATGAGCGGTTCGACCTCGCGCTTGATGTCCACGCTGCGCATGGTGCGCGCCAGGATCAGCGGAAAGACGGCCCCCTTGAGCACCACGGCGGCCAGCGCCGCCGCCCACGAGGCGAGGCCCAGGTCGTGGTGCAACAGGAGCGGGATCAGTCCCAGCAGCGCGCCCTGGACGGCCACCGTGCGGATCACGGTCAGGATGCGGCTGGTGGCCAGCGCGAACAGGTTCAGCGCCAGCACGACCATCAGCAGTGCGTTGAGCAGGGAAATCACCGGTCACCTCACCAGCAACAGGAAGCCGAAGCCACAGAAGAGCAGGGCGCCCATCAGGAAGTAGGGCACCTGCCGCATGCGCAGCCGCGCCATGACGGACTCCACCACGCCGATGAGCACGGCCAGTCCCAGCAGTTCCAGGGCCAGCCACAGTCCGTCCAGCCAGCCGGAATCCGCGTGGAAGGGCAGCCCCGCCTGCAGCAGCAGGCTGCCCAGCACGAAGAGCTTGAGCGCCGCGCCGTAGTGGATGGCGCCCAGCAGCGGACCGCTGTGATCCAGCACCATCACCTCGTGGATCATGGTCAGTTCGAGATGCGTGTTGGGATCGTCCACCGGGATGCGGCTGCACTCCGCCAGCAGCACGACGAAGAGGCCGATGGAGATCATCGCCAGGGGCGCCGCACCGGCCGACCCGACGGAGGCCAGGGGCTGCAGCATCGTCCCCAGCGAAAGGGAGCCGGAGAGACGCGCCAGCACCAGCAGGGCCAGGAAGATCGCCGGTTCCGTGAGACAGGCGAAGGTCAGTTCGCGCGAAGCCCCCATGCCCTCGAAGGCCGAGCCCGTGTCCAGCGCCGCGGCGGTGGTGGCGAACCGTGCCAGGCCCAGCAGGTAGGCGAACAACACCAAATCCCCCTGGAAGGAGATCACGGCGGGCAGCGGTCCCAGCGGCAGGAGCAGGCCGGCCAGCAGCGTGGCGGCCAGGGCCGTGGCCGGACCGGCGCGGAAGATCCAGGTGCTGGTCGTGCTCAACACCATGTCCTTGCGCAGCAGGCGGAGCAGGTCGTGGTAGGGCTGCAGCAGGGGCGGGCCCGTCCGGCCCGCGAACCAGGCCTTGGTGCGGTTGATCACCCCAAACAACAGGGGCGGCAGGCTGAGCAGGAGCAGGATGTGCAACAGATGGTTCATCGCGGTTCCCCCACGCTGGCCAGGAGCATGAGTCCCAGCAGGGCGGCCAGGAGGTAAAGGATGTAGTGCTGGGTCAGGCCCTGCTGGAAGACGTGCAGGCCCTGCAGCAGACCGGTCACGCGCTTCCAGGCCGGGCGCAGGCAGCGCTCCAGCAGCAATTCAGGTTTGGGCGCGGGCTGGCGGACGGGCGCGGGAAAGAGGCCCTGCGGGCGCGCCGGGTGCGCGTGCAGGCCGAGGTCCGGAGCCAGCAGCCCCGTCACTGTCTGCGCCAGGGAGCCGGCCGTGGTCTGCATGCGTGTGTCGGGCCGGGCGTAGCCGCAGTCCCAGGTGGGGCCGCGCGCCGCCCGGCGGAAGCGCCCCCGGCCCAGCCACACGATCAACCCACCCAGAACCAGCAGCAACAGGGCGCAGGCGCTGAGCCAGCCCAGGGCCAGCCGGGCGTCGGCCGGGAAGCCACCGCTCGGGGCGCCGGACCAGACCCCCGCCGCGGCCAGCAGGCTGGGCAGGGCCAGCCCGGGCGCCAGGCCGAGCCCCAGGGCCAGGGTCGCCGCCAGGGTCATGGGCGCCAGCATCAGGGCGCCGGGATCGTGGGCCCGCTCCGCCCCGGGGCTGCGGGCCGTGCCCAGAAAACCCGTGCCCAGCGCCTTGCCGAAGGCCGCCAGGGTCAGCGCGCCCGCCAGGGCCAGGCCGGCGGCGGCCGCGCCCGTCAGACCCGCGGGACTGGCCGCCTGGGCCCGGAAGCAACCCAGATAGAGCAGCCACTCGCTCACGAAGCCGTTCAGGGGCGGCAGGGCGCAGGCGGCCAGGGCACCCAGCGCGAACAGGGCCGTCACCCGCGGCATGCGCCCGCCCAGCCCGCCCAGCTGATCCAGCCGACCCGTGCCCGTGGAGTGCAGGACCGCGCCGGCGCCGAAGAACAGCAGCGACTTGAAGAGCGCGTGATTCCACATGTGCAGGAGCGTGCCGCCCAGCCCCAGCAGGATCCACAGCGGCTGCTGCTGCGCGCGCCCCAAGAGGGCCAGCCCCAGGCCCATCACCATCACGCCCATGTTCTCCATGCTGCTGCAGGCCAGCAGGCGCTTGAGCTGCGGCTCCCCCAGACCCCGCGCCATCCCGGCCACGGCGCTGCCGGCGCCCAGAATCAGCAGCACGGCCCCCCACTCCGTCGGCAGGCCCGCCAGCAGGCTGCTGACCCGCAGCAGGCCGTACAAGCCCACGTTGAGCATCACGCCCGAGAGCACGGCCGAGACCTGGCTGGGCGCGCCCGCGTGCAGGCCGGGGAGCCAGACGTGGAGGGGCATCAGGCCGGCCTTCAAGCCGAAGCCCAGCAGCGCTAGCAGAAAGAGCACGCCCGCGCCGACCGCCGGCAGGCTGGTGGCGTCCAGCAGCAGCGAGCCCGTGAGGCGCTGCCAGAGCGCGAAGAAGGCGATCAGGCAGAGGGTGCCGGCGTGGGTGGCCACCAGGTAGATCCAGCCCGCCTGGCGCACGGCGGGGTCCTCCTCCTCCACGGTGGCGGCCAGCCAGGCGGCGAGCGCCATGGCCTCCCAGACCACCAGGAAGAGCAGGCCGTCGCGGGCCAGCAGCACCAGGCCCATGGAGGCGCCCAGCAGACCCAGCGCGCCGTCCAGCCGCCGGCTGCCGTGGCTTGAATGCTGGGCGGGACGGTAACCCAAGCCGTAGAGCGCGGCCAGAGGCGGCACCAGGAACACGGGCACCAGGAACACGGCCGCCAGCGCGTCCAGCCGCAGGGCCAGCCGGCTGCCCTGGATGCCCCAGGCCGCCTCCAGCAGCTCGGCGTCGCCGCCGGGCAGAAAGGCCGCCAGCCCGAGCAGACCCAGCCCTCCGCCCCCCAGCATCAGCCCGGCCGCCCAGCGCTGGGCGCGCCGCCGGCCGTCCGGAGTGGAGACCGGCAGTCCCGCGGCTCCACTCAGGGCGTAGAGGGCCAGACCGCCCAGGATCAGCTGCAGGGACGGGCTCACGGCGTCCCTCCCGGCTGGGCCGGCATGCGCCAGAGTTCGGCCAGATCCTGCACGGGCAGCAGCGTGCCCAGCAGCAGCACCACGGCGATCAGGATGTAGAGCACGTAGGTCTGGCTGAGTCCCTGCTGGAAGCGGTGGAACCAGTTCAGCCGCCGGCTAAGCCGCTGCAGGGCCGGCAGCAGCAGGCGATCCAGCACGCCGTCGCGGACCTCGGTGCGCAGGGTGGCCGGACCCGGAAAGGTCCCCTGCACCTCGCGGCCCTGGCGCTGGGCGCGCAGGATGCCCCCGGAGAGCAGGACCAGCGGGCGGGCCAGCCCGGAGGCGCTAGTCTGCATCCGGGCGTCGGGCCGGGCGTAGCCGCAGTCCCAGGTGGGGGCCGCGGCCGGCCGGGACGCCAGGCGGAGCAGGCCGGCCAGCAGCAGGGCGGCCAGCAGCGCCAGCAGCGGCTGCAGGACACCCAGGGCGCCCAGGGCGTCAACGCCGGCCAGGGGCGGGCTGAGCAGCGGAGCGGCCGGCAGCCAGGCGTCGATGGTCCGGTCCAGCAGCGGCGCCACAAGCGCGGGCGCCAGCCCGATGGTCAGACAGCCACCGGCCAGCACCAGCATGGGCAGGCGCATGCTCCAGGGAACCTCCGTGGCCCCCTCGGCAGCGGGCGTGCGCGCCTGTCCCAGGAACACGGCGCCGAAGACTTTGATGAAGCAGGCCAGGGCCAGCGCCCCGATCAGCGCCAGGGCGGGCACGGCCAGCGCGGTGGCGGCGCTGCCGACGCTGCTTGCGGCCCCCTGCAGCAGTCCCAGGAAGATCAGCAGCTCGCTGACCAGGCCGTTCAGGGGCGGCAGTCCGCAGATGGCCACGGCGCCGATCAGGAAGAGGGCCGCCGTCCAGGGCATGCGGCGCGCCAGGCCGCCCAGGCGGTCGAGGTTGCGCGTCCCCGTCTGCCGAAGCACGGCGCCCGCGCCGAGGAAGAGCAGGGCCTTGAAGAGGGCGTGATTCCAGACGTGCAGCAGACAGCCGCCCAAGCCCAGCGTCACCAGCAGGGGATGGCCGCCCGAGCGCCCCAGCAGGGCCAGCCCCAGTCCCAGCAGGATGATGCCGATGTTCTCCACGCTGTGCCAGGCCAGCAGGCGCTTCAAGTCGTGCTGGCCCAGGGCCTGGATCACCCCCAGCAGGCCACTGATCACGCCCAGCAGCAGGACCAGTCCGCCCCAGGCGGGGGGCGGCGCGGGCAAGAGGGAGAGGAAGCGCAGCAGTCCGTAGATGCCCATCTTCAGCACGACGCCGGACAGGATGGCGGAGACGTGGGTGGGCGCGGCGGCGTGGGCCGGCGGCAACCAGACCTGCAGGGGCGCCAGGCCGGCCTTGATGCCGAAGGCCAGCAGGGCCAGCAAAAAGACCGCCAGCGCGGCTCCGGGCCCGATGCCGCCGGCGACGACGGGCCGCAGTTCCAGCGTGCCCAGGCTGGCCTGCCAGATCGCGAACAGGGCCAGCAGGGCCAGGGTGGCCACGTGGGTGGCGGCCAGGTAGAGCCAGCTGGCGTGGCGGGTCTCGGGCAGCTCGTGGTGCGTGGACACCAGGAAGAAAGCCGCCAGGGCCATCAGCTCCCAACCCAGGAGGAAGGCGGCGGCATGGCGGGCCACCAGCAGCAGGATCATGCCGGCCAAGAGCAGGCCCCAGTACAGCGGGGCGGGCTCCCGGCCAGCGGATTCCCGCGCGTAGCCCAGCCCGTAGAGGGCGCCCAGGCCGCCCACCAGGAAGACGGGCGCGAGAAAAAAGGCGCTCAGCGCATCCAGACCCAGGCTGGGATCGCCCAGCGTCGGCCAGTCCAGCCGCAGGCCCAGCGGAGCGGCGCCCGCCAGACTGCCCCCCACGCCCACCAGACCCAGCCCTCCCGCCAGCAGCGCCAGGCCCGCGGAGAGCCGACGGCTGCCCGGCCGGCCGTCCAGCAGCGCGGGCAGGCCGCTCAGAGCGACCAGCAGTCCGGCCAGCAGTACCAGGGTCAGCGGATTCATCGGGCGGCGTGCTTCCTGATTGGTTCAAGGCGAACGCGACTCGCGGGAGTCCGTCAGGCGACGCGTGGCGGGATGCCGGCTTCCGCCGCGGCCACCAGCGCCAGGATCTCCTCCCGCGGGCCCTGGGCGCGCAGGGCCTGGCGCAGGCCCGGGTGCTGCAGCACGTGCGCCAGATGGGACAGCAGGTGCAGATGGGCGCGCACCGTCGGGCTGATCAACGTGAACAGGATCGAGACAGGCTGACCGTCCAGCGCGCCGAAGTCCACCGGATGGTCCAGGAAACAGAGGGTGATCTGCGGGCGGACGATCTGCAGCACGATGGGATTGCGCACGTGGGGAATGGCGATGCCGTCGCCGATAGCCGTCGTGCCCAGCAGTTCACGGGCCAGCAGGACCTGGTAGAGAAAGTTGCGGTCCACCTCGTCGGGCACGTGCAGGACGTCCACCACGGCCCGGAGCACCTCCGCGCGGTCCCGGCCGCCCACCCGGTAGGCCAGTCCGCCGGCCTTCAGCGCCAGCGAGACGCTGGGCAATTCGGCGGAGGCGTCGTGGTCCTCCTGGAAGATCTCCGGCGAGAGCGGGATCCGCCGGGCCGTGGCCCACTCCAGCAGCTCGGCGCGGCTGAAACGGTACTGGTCGCCCACGCGGTAGGCGGGAATGGTCTGCAGTTTGATCCAGCGGTAGACCGTCTTTTCGGTGACGTTCAGCAGGCGCGCGGTGTCGCGAACGGAGAGTTGCATGCGAAGGCCATCCCTGAAATGATCCCGTCTCTGGACAACCTAGGACATCACAACGGTTCTTTGCCAGCTGGCAGGAAGAACCACAGAGGCACAGAGACACAGTAAGACAAATAGAAAAGAGGGACTCGTGGCGTCCCTCTTCCTGCCAAATCATGTCTCCGTGTCTCTGTGACTCTGTGTTGAAAACTAGAGTGGGCGAGTTATTGCCGGATGCTGATCACCCGGAGAAAAGCCGGCGCCGTATCGGCGACCAAGGTCACCCCCGGTTCCGTCACCTCCAGCAGCGGCGTCCAGGGGCCACCCACCGCAGCAGCCCCCTCAACGCGCCACGAGGTGGTGTTGAGCGTGGCCGTCCAATCCAACTGCAGGCGGTTCGTTCCCGGCAGATAGCTCAGCGTGGCACTGGCGGGCAGGGGCACGGCCTCCGGATCCAGCGCGTCCAGGGTCAGCAGGCCCGTGTTGCCGGGATCCAGCCAGTCGCGCAGCCGCGTGGCCGCCGTCGAGCCGCGGTTCCAGCTCATGGAAAACTTGCCGTACCAGTCCGAGGTCTGGCTGGAGCAGCTGGCGTAGCCGCCGTGCAGCTGGCCCACCACGCGGTGGTTCTGGTCGAAGATCGGCGAACCCGAGCTGCCGCCCTCGGTGGTGCCGTCGTCCCAGTCGGCCACCTTCCAGTGCGATCCCGTCACGCCCGAGTTGCCCAGGTAGCGGTCCGAGATCAGCGCCTGGTTCTCGAAGCTGATCTTCTTGATGTCGCCGGAGGGGTGATGGATGCAGACGCCCTGGGTGGCCGCCTCGTCCACGGCGCTCCAGCCCGCCCAGACCGGCTGGTAGCTGGCGGGAATGGCGTTGTTCAGCTCCAGCAGCGCGAAGTCGGAGTCCGCCAGGGTGGCGCGCCGCACGCAGCCCTGCACCGAGTGGTTGGTGGGGCCGTTCTGGTTGCTGCAGCCGACGCTCTGGTAGTTGAACATGAAGATCCAGCTGGTCTCGCCGCCCAGGCAGTGGTTGGCCGTCAGCAAATAGCGGCGCATGTCCTGGGCCGTGTTGTTCACCAGCGCGCCCGTGCAGATCCGGAAGCCGCCCCCGGTGAGGATCATCACCACGCTGCGGATCTCCGTCCGCCAGGGGTCGCCCTCCGGGCAGGCCACGTTGTTGTTGCAGGCGCCGGAATCGCCGTAGTCGCGCTCGGCGGCCAGCCCGAACACGTTGCGGTAGGCGTGCACCACGCGGCTGATGCCCACCCGGCCGGGGAAAGCCGCGTCCGCGGGCTCGGCGTACTCCAGGGTGAGGGCATCGCCCGCCAAGGGCTGGGTGGCAAATTGTCCGTCGGGGTTGTGGTTGAAGTCCGTGAACGCGCCCAGCACCTGGCTGCGGTCGTCGCCGTAGAGGAAGAGCCGCGCGCCCGGCGGCAGGTCGAACTCGTCGTAGAGCAGGTTGAGGGAGTGGGCGCCCGGGCTGCTCAGGCGCAGGCGCCAGAGGCGCGTGCCGTCGGCCAGCGTGTCACAAACACCCAGGCCAAGCAGATCCAGGCGCAGATCCTGGGGGGCGCCGAAGCGGAAGGGCTGGTCCTTGTCGGCCCCGGCGTCCTCGGCCAGCAGCGCCGCGTGATCCACGGCGGGCAGCGCCACGGTGGGCGGCGTGCCGCGCAGGTCGAGATCGAAGGACGGCGGGGTGCCGCCGGCGCTCAGCTGGGCCCGGCAGGTCAGCGGCAGGGCCAGCAGGAACAGGGCCGTCAGGGCGTGCTTGGACATGGAATTCTCCAAATGATGCGGGTCGCGGGCCCGGCTGGAGGCCCTATCCCAGCTTACCAAATCCAGTCTTGCAGAAGAGGCGCGCCCGGCCGGCGGGTTCCGAGCTTCAGGGCCGGGGCGGCGCCGCAGCCGCCGCCCAGCCCACCGCCTCCGGCTGCAGGGGCAGGGCCCGGTTGTCCCGGATGGCGTCCTTGAGCGCCTGGTGCCGGGCCGGGTCGTACCACCACAGGCGGATCAAGTCGCGATAGTCGTAGGTGCGGGAGAGCACGCGCTCCGGCATGCCGAACTTGTTCCAGTAGAGCAGGCGCTCGTAGGGCCCGTACCAGGCATGGGCCACGTAGTAGCCGTCCATCAGCCGCTTGTCGATGGCCTGGATCTGTCTCACGCGCTCGGCCTGGTCATAGGTGACGTCGTAGGCCGCGCAGAGGGAGTCGATCACCGGATCCGCCACGCCCGGGTGGTTGCCCGTGTCGGGGCCGTAGGCGAACTCGCTGTGCCAGCTGGAGCGCGGATCCGGGAACAGGCTGCCCGTCCAGGCGCCGTAGTAGAGCTGGAACTTGCGGTCGTTGAGCATCTTCACCCGGGTGGAGAAGGTGGTGGGCTTGAGGCTGAGCTGGATCCCGCCCCGGGCCAGCTGTTCCTGGATCACGGTCAGCAGCCGCTCGCTGGCCGGATTCTCCGGCGTCATCACTTCGAATTCCAGCCGCTCCCCCTCGCCGTTCATGCGCACGCCGTCGCTGTCCAGCCGGTCGTAGCCCGCCTCCTCCAGCAGCCGGATGGCGGTCCGGGGATCGTGGCGGATCTTGGGATTGCCGGGATTCTCGTAGATCCCGCCCGGGTAGTAGCTGTCGTTGTGCAGGTACTGGTTGTAGAACAGCTTGTCGATCAGGGTCTGGCGGTCCATCAGCAGGGCGAAGGCGCGCCGCAGCCGCAGGTCGTTGAAGGGCGCCTCGCGCGTGTTGAAGACGAAGCCCTGCAGGCCATTGGGCTGGTCGTTGTGCACCTTCTGCTTCACCAGCCAGCCTTGCCGCAATTGTGTCACACGCTCGGGCGTCAGCTCGCGCACCCAGTACTTGGCCTCCGTCACCAGCAGCAGGTCCAGCTCGCCCTTCTTGGTGCGCTCGCGGGCCAGGTTGTCCTCGCCGATGGCCACGAACTTGATCTGGTGGAAATTCCACTCGCCCCGGCGGCGCGGATTGGCGCGGTCCCAGTAGTCGGCCACCCGGGTCAGCGTCAGGCTGTTGCCCTGGCTGACGTCCCGCTCGCGGATCAGGTAGCGTCCGGAGCCCGGCAGCGGACGATTCTGCCAGCGATCCATGTACTCCTTGCCCGTCAGCCCGCCGATGATGTGCGCGGGATAGATCCGCAGCTCGGTGGCGAACTCGGACATCATGCGCCAGCTGCGTTTGGCCGTGCGCGTGCGCAGCAGATAGGGGCTGAGGACCTCCGGCTCGCTGAACTCGCGGTAGATGATGGCGTCGCTAAGCCGCAGCAGGCCCTCGTCCACCTTGAGCTTCCACGACGCCGCCACGTCCCGCGCCGTGAGGCGCTGCCCGGTCTGCCAGCGCGCCGCGGGGTTGATCCGGAACCACAGCTCCTGGCCGCCGTCCTCCGTGAAGACCACTCGCCAGTGCGTGGCCAGCGCCGGCTGGTACTCCAGGTCCGTGCTGTTCACGCGCAGCAGGGTCTCGTAACACGCCTCGATCATCATCTGTTGGAAGGCCGTGTGGGCGTCCTTGCCCTCGCTGCGCAGGGTGGCGGGGTACTCGGAGATGCTGATGCGGATGCGCCCGCCCGCCAGGGCCGTGGAGTCCGTGTCCAGCGGGTAGTCCGTGCGGGTCTGCCACCCCAGGCTGTCCGCCAGCGCCTCGAAGCCCGCCCCGCCCAGCCAGGCCGGCACCTCGGGCAACGCGCCCGCCGGCGTCTCGACGGTCTCGTAACCCGCCTCGCTCCAGACCTGGCGGGCGTCCACGCCCTCCAGCAGCGGCAGGATCGCCCCGGTGTCGAAGCGTTCGCCCGGGGCGCCGCAGCCCGCCAGCAGCAGGCCCAGCCCCAGCTGGGTCAGCCCCAGGAGCGGCAGCCGGAGGCTCCGGCGCGCGGCCCCGGGAATCAGGGACTGGTGCAGTCTGGTGGTCGGCATGTCGTGCCCCCGGTTGTCTGAAATCGGTGGTGCTTCGTCCACGCGGCCGGCCGGGTCATTCCCAGCCGAAGCGCAGGTAGACGAAGGCGGGTTCGCCGGGCTGGCTGCCGACGGCCAGCTTGAGCGGTCCCAGATAGGTGCGGGTGGCCAGTTCGAGGCCCAGGCCCAGGTCGCTGCGGTCCTCCTGCTCCAGCAGACCGCCGCGCGTGTGACTCAGCGCCGCCACGGGCAGCAGGCTGAGGTTCCTCCCCAGCCAGAGCCGCAGCCCCAGCCAGCCCGCCGCCACTTCCGGCACCCAGAGTTCGCGGAACTCGAAGCCGGGCATTTCCGGCCAGCCGCCGAAGGGGAAGAAGTAGGGCGTCGACAGCTCGCCGCGGAAGCCGCGCCCCGCCAGTCCGCCCAGTTCTACGGTGAGCAGGCCCGGCCAGCGCGGCAGGCTGCCGCCGTCCCGGGCCGCCGTGGAGCGCGCGCCGCCCGCCTCACGGAACCAGCCGTCGAAGGAGTGCCAGACCCGGGTGTGCAGCCAGCCGCGGGTGAAGGTCCGGCTGGTGCGCCCGATGGGATCCAGCAGGCGCGCCTCGGCGCCCAGTTCGAACCCGTGGGTGGGAAAGTCCAGCGCATTGCGCGTGTCCACGTCCAGCCGAAGGGCCGCCGCGTGGGCCCGTTCGCGGATCAGCGTCCACGTGCTGTCCGCCACCTGCGGCCGGGCCTTGGTCCACTCCGTGGCGGCCAGGACCTCCAGCCGCGCGCCGCGGCGCAACACCAGGCCCGCGCCCAGCCCCAGGTCGGCGCGGTTCAGCCCGTAGACCGCCAGGCTGCGGCGCCCGCTGCCGCCCACTTCCACGTCCTCGCTGCTGAAGTGGCTGAAGGGGTGGACGTAGAAACCGGAACTGTGGAAACTGCTGCGCCAGGCTTCCAGGGCCAGTCGCAGATCCGTGCCGAAGCGGCCGTCCCAGCGGATGCGCGAACCGGGCCCCAGCACGCGGTCCCAGTCCAGGGTGACGCCCAGCCGCACCTGATCGTGCTCCGTGTAGCTGGGGGTCACGTCCAGCCAGGCCTGGCCGGGACCGTCCACTTCCAGCAGCAGGCCGGCGGCGGGGTGGCGGCCGGGCTGGCAGGGTTCGTCGGGGTCGACCAGGATGATCTGGTAGCCGGCTTTCTGGGCCAGCCCGGACGAGATAAAGGTGCGCACGCGCCGTGAGACGTCGCGCGGGCTGAACAGGTCGCCGCGCTTCAGCCCCAGCAGACGTTCCGCGCGCTCCAGGCTGATGGTGGAGCGGCCCTCCACGGAGAGCGAGGCCAGCCAGAGCGTGTCGGGCAGGCCCGGTCGCGCGGGGGGCGGACGGCGCCCCAGCGGCACGCCGCGCTCGGCCAGGAGGGCCAGCAGCCGGGGCTCGGCCTCCCGCATGGCCTCGTAGCCGCGCAGGATCAGCGAATCCACGGCCTCGAAATCCATCAACCCGTAGCGTGAGACCGCCGGCCGCACCAGCAGGTCGGCCAGCCGGCCGGCCTGGGTCTCCTGGGCCAGGGAGAGGATCTGCCGGGACTGCTCGGCCACAGCCACCAGATTGCCCAGCTCGTCCAGCGGCCGCAGGTGGACGGGCAGGTCCACGGCGATGATCAGGTCCGCGCCCAGCCGCAGGGCCAGATCCGTGGGCAGGTTCTGCACCAGGCCGCCGTCCACCAGCACGCGGCCGTCGATCTCCACCGGCTGGAAGAGCGAGGGCATGCTCATGCTGGCCCGCAGCGCCCGGCTGAGGGAACCGTGGTCCAGGTAGACGGCCTGGCCACGCTCCAGGTCGGTGGCGGCGCAGGCGAAGGCGCGCGGCAGGGCGAGGAAGTCCTGTTCGCCGTGGGCGCCCTGGGTGAGGTCGCTGAGCAGCAGCTCCACCTTGTTGCCGTGGAAGATCTGCCCGGGCGGCCGGATCTGGCCGCGCTCCAACTCCAGCCGCAGGCCGTCGGGCCGGTCCAGGAAGCGCGCGTTGCCGATCAGCCGGTGATGGGCGGGCTGATCCACGAAACTTCCCAGCCAGTCGATGTGCCGGGCCAGGCTGTCCAGCTCGCGCCCGCTCCAGCCCATGCTCCAGAGGCCGCCCACCAGCGCGCCCATGCTGGTGCCGCAGACCAGATCCACGGGCAGGCCCAGCTCCTCCAGCCGACGGATCACACCGATGTGGGTCAGGCCGCGCGCGCCGCCGCCCGCCAGCACCAGGGCCACGCGCGGCGCCTCCGCCGAGTCCGGCGGCGCCGGGAGCGCAGCCGGCGCCAGCCGCAGCGTGCAGACAACCAGCAGCAGCGCAAGCGCTATGTTAGGCCCCCTGTTCATGTGAAAAGGTACGAACCATGCGACTTCCCGCCCTGCTTGTCCTTGCCGCCGCGGCCCAGGCCACCGTGCTGCTGCCCGCCACGGCCCTGCGCTTCCAACCCGCCGCCCTGGAGCTGGGCGTGCGCACCCTGGCCTCGCTGGACACGGCGGTCTGGGTGGTCAACCAGTCCGCGCAGCCCGTCCAGGTGTCCGAGCTGCTGACCCTCAGCGGGCGCCTGCAGGTGGGCGACCTGGCCGAGCTGCCGGCGGGAGACTCCCTGCGCCTGCCCCTGCGGCTGGACCTGCGCGACGACCTGGACCTGCGCGAGGTCCTGCAACTGCGCTCGCCCCAGCTCGCCGGACTGCCCGGCCTGAGCATCACGGCCCAACCCCGCCACCCGGATCCCGACTGGGCGGGCGCCGCCAACCTCTGGGGCACGGCGCTCAAGTCCTTCCTGGGCAGCCGCGTGACGGGCCACACGGTCTATAGCTACACCAGCGCCCGGGAGCACATGTTCGGCGAGTATGACAACGTGAACGGCCAGGTGCAGTGCGTCTACACGGCCAGCTGGGTGACCACGGACGGCATTCCCGACGGCAGCGTGATGAACTGCGAACACACCTGGCCCCAGAGTCTGGGCGCCGAGGGTGACGCGCGCAGCGACATGCACCACCTCTTCCCCACTCTGAGCTCGCCCAACAGCGTGCGCGGCAACCTGCCCTTCGGTGACGTGGTGACACAGAACTGGGCCCAGGGCGGCAGCCTGCGCGGCACGGACGCCGGCGGCGTGACGGTCTTCGAACCCCGCGACCCGCACAAGGGCGATTGCGCCCGCGCCTGCTTCTACTTCGCGCTGCGCTACGGCAACCTCTCCAGTTTCCTGACCTACCAGGAGCCCGTGCTGCGCCAGTGGGCCTTCGCGGACACGGTGAGCCAGAAGGAGCTGGACCGCAACGCGGCCATCGACGCGCTGCAGCACAACCGCAACCCCTTCATCGACCACAACGGCTGGCTGGGGCGCATCGCCTCGCTGGCCGGCAGCGCCGACCCCGCGCCCACCCGCCTGCTCTCCCTGGCCGTGGACAGCCTGGCACTGGGCGAGGTGGCCGCGGGCGACAGCGTGCGCTTCCAGCTGCCGCTGCTCAACACGGGCAACGCCACGCTGCTGGTGGGTTACGTGCAATCCTCGCAGCCGGCGGACCTCCACGTGCTGTCCGCGCCCACCTCCCTGGCGGCCGGCCAGCTGGGCTGGGCCGAATTCTCCTACCACCCCGGCACGGCCGTGGCCCCGGTGGAGATCACGGTGAGCACCAACGCGCAGAACGGCGCCCTGCGCCAAGTGGCCGTGACGGGCGGCCGCTTCGACACGGCGCTGGAGCCCGCCGCCCCGCGTCCCGCCGCCTGGCGCCTGGTGGGCGCGGCGCCGAATCCCTTCAACCCCGCCACCCGCCTCACGCTGGAGCTGGACCAGCCGGCGGAACTGGCGCTGAGCGTCTACGACAGCCGCGGCGCCCGCGTCCTGGAGTGGCATCGACAGCTGCCGGCGGGCCACACCAGCCTGCCGCTGGACTTGTCCGGCCAGCCCAGCGGCCGCTACTGGCTGCGGCTGGAAGTGGGGGGGCACGCGGAGACGCTGCCGCTTACCCTGCTTAAGTAACCCGTTCCGGGTCGCGCGACCGACCCGGCAAAGGAGGCAGGATGCGTTTCGGCGATTTCGTTTGGATCGGACTGGCGCTTGGGTCGACCCTGAGCGCCGGGGCGGCGGCGCCCGCCCCCGTGCCGCAGGCGGACGTGCTGGTGGTCTTCGAGTCCGCCAGGACCCTGCTGGACAGCCTGGAGAGCGACATCCTGCTCCAGCGTCTCTCGCCCGTGGGACAACCCCTGTGGAATGCGCCCCGTCCGTTGGCGCGCACCCAGGGCGTGCGCTGCACGGCGCCCGCCCTCTGTGGCGACGGCCAAGGAGGCGCCTTTGCGATCTGGTCCGAGGCGCCGATGGGCGAGTCCATCGCGGTGGTGACGACCGGCGAGGCGCAGGTCGCCCGCAGAAGCACGCGCTTGCAGCACCTCGACGGCGAGGGTCGGCCGGAGTGGCCGGCTCCAAAGGTGCTCGGCGACTCCACCGCCTTTCTGGACCGGCCAGCCCTGCAGGAGGACGGGGTCGGCGGCGTCTGGGCGGCCTGGCAGCGCGAGAGTCCCGACTTCGGGGCCACGCTGCGCGTTCAGCACCTCAATGGGGCGGGGCAGCCCCTCTGCGCGCCGCTGTTGGTGGACCCGAGTTCGTCCGGCGAGTCCGAGGTCTGCCTGTTGTCCGACGGTTCGGAGGGACTGATCGCCCTGTTCGGCTACCAATCGGGCATGGCCGGCGCGCAGCGGTTCTCTCCCGCGGGCCAGCCGCTCTGGCACGACGCGGAGTCCGCCATTCTCTATCCATTTGGCTATTCCTCCAGCTTGAGCGAGCTGGCCGCCGTGCCGGACGGCCGGGGCGGCTGCTTCGCCGTCGGCCGGGAAAGCGTCGACGGGGGTCCCTTTGAGGGAAGCTCCCATCTCGTCGCCCAACACCTCACAGTCGACGGCACGCTGCGCTGGGGGGAAGACGGCGCGCCCCTGAAGATCTCCAGCAGTGCGGAGGCTTGCGCCACTCCGGCCGGCGTGGCGGACTACAGCGGCGGCGTCCTGCTGGCCTGGGCCACCGGGCTGGGTTCCAGCGAGGACGGAGAATCCTGGATCGAGGTCCTGCGCCTGGACTCCGCGGGAACGCCGCTCTGGCCCACCGGGATCGTGGAAGCTTTTCACACCGACTGGCAGATCGCGCGGCCGCGCCTGCTGCCCGACGGGGCCGGCGGCGCCTATCTGGTGGCCGAGGCGGACAGCTCCTGGGAGGGCGAAAGCCGCCTGCACCTGCAGCACATCCTGCCCGACGGCACGCCGGCCTGGAACGGTCTGGGCGGACGGGTCCTGCCCACCCGCTCCGGTTGGCGGGACAAGGATCCCCGGTTCATCGCACAAGGGACGGGCCTGCTGCTGGTCCATTCGACAGGCGCCGGCGTGTTCGCCGAGTCCGATCTGCAGGCGGTGGGAGTGGATTTCCAAGGCAACCCGGTGGGCGGCGCCTGCGCGGTGACGGACACGCCGGAGTGGGAAGGAAGATTCAGCGTGCTGAGACTGCCGCCCCGCTGAGACGAGAGCGCCGGGCCCGTGGGCTCCCCGAGGGCTCCCCGTGGCCCGTGTTCCAGCCCCACGTCTGAAAGACCCGGGCCGATGTGGGCGATGCAGATCGTGAAACGGCCAGCTCCGACGGACGCTTAGTGCCGGTCGCCCCAGAAGCGGCGCAGGAAGCCTGCGCGGCCCGAACCTTCCTTATAGCCCTGGTAGCGTTCGGGCTCCTTGCGGTAGTAGTCCTGGTGGTGGTCCTCGGCGGGGTAGAAGGGCGCCGCGTCGCGGATCTCCGTGACGATGGGGCGCTCGAAAGTGCCCGCGGCCGCCAGGGCTTCCTTGCTGGCCTGGGCCTCCCGCCGCTGCTCGGGCGTGTGACAAAAGATCGCCGTGCGATACTGGCTGCCCTTGTCGGCGAACTGGCCCCAGGCGTCGGTGGGATCGATGTTCTGCCAGAAGACCTCCAGCAGCTGCCCGTAGCTTACTTTGCTGGAGTCGAAGCGCACCTGCACGACTTCCAGGTGGCCGGTCCCGCCGGCGCAGACCTCGTCGTAGCTCGGATTCTCCACCTGCCCGCCGCTGTAGCCGCTCTCCACCGCCAGCACGCCCTCCAGCCGCTCGAAAGGCGGTTCCATGCACCAGAAGCAGCCGCCGGCGAAAGTGGCCAGGGTGGGGTTGGGGGTCTCAGACATGGTGGGGTCTCCGGGTTTGGCGCAGCCCAGCAGCAGGGCCGGGACAAGTAGCAAGAGGGCTCGACGCACGATCATTTCCCCCGCCTGAACTCCTGCGTGCCGGCGTTGTCAGGCATGGTCCAGGCCAGCAGGCTGTCATCAATGGCGATCAGGGTCTCCAACGCCGCCATCTGGTTGGGCACGGCCGCCAGCTGGACCTTGACCCGGTACTTGTTGATCACCTTCCAGCGGCCGCTGAGGGCCAGGCCTTCCAGCTGGACGAGCAGGCTGTTGTCCGCGCGGAACTCCAGCCGGCTGATCTTGCTGTGAGGGTTGCGATTCACCCAGACGCCAAGCACCTGGTCCCGGGAGCCCAGGGAACAGGAGAGCAGCACCAGCAGCCCCGCCAGGGCCGGCCACATCCGCCATCTCCTAGGTGTCACACGTCCCGTCTGCTGCGCGTCCATGCTCATCCTTCCGCTTGGGTGGAGCGTTGCGCTTCCACGATGGCAATTCCCCTGATGGGAGACAATGAAGGGTCGAGCGGCGCAGAGCAAGCAAAATCCCCCGGCCACAGACGCGACCGGGGGATTGGGTGGTTCAGCATAGCCGATCGCCGGCTGCGGATCCTACTTAAGGAAGAGCACCTTGCGCACCTGCACGCCCTGCCGGCACTCCAGCGTGACGAAGTAGGTGCCGCTGGCCACCTGCCCAGGCTGCCAGGTCAGGTTGTGCCGGCCCGCGGAGAGCTCGCCGTCCAGCAGCACGGCCACCTGCCGGCCCTGGAGATCCCGCACCACCACGCGCGCGTGGTCGGGCTCCGGCAGATCCAGCAGCAGGTGGGTCGCCGGGTTGAAGGGATTGGGCGCCGCCTCGTGCAGCAGGAAGGCCAGGGGCCGCGCGTCGTTCTCCACGGCCAGGAAATTCAAGTCCCACAGGCACTCCGCACCCCCGGAATTCCAGGTGCTGGTGCCGTCGCTGACTTCCAGATAGAGGGTGACGTTCTCCGTGAACCAGTCCTCCAGGTCCACGCCGGACTCCGCGGCCTCCCAGATGCCCGAGCCCACCGCTCCGCTCCAGACGCTGACCGAGGAACCGTTGTCCACCAGCACGGAGACCGTCAGCGTCCCGCCGCCCATGCTGGAGAGCGCCAGGCCGATCTCGCCGTTCTCCCAGTCCTGCACGAAGCCGAGTTCCGAGCCGGGCAGGTGGCCCAGCACGTCCACCGTGCCGCAGGCGGATTGTTCGCCCGTGAAGAGCTGCAGGGAGGCCGCCACCGCCGTCAGGCCCAGGTCGGGACAGCTGCTGTCCGTGTCCAGCACGCAGGGGTAGCTGCCCGGTGCCTCGCTGTGGAAGGTGACCGTGACGGTCTGGCTCTGCCCGGCGCCCAGGGAATAAGTGCCATTAACCACGCTGTAGGCCGGACAGGTCTCGGCCATCGCGCCGGCCAGCACGCCGCCGCCCACATTGCTGATCGTGAAACTGCGCTCCACCGTGGAGCCCGGCAGCAACGTGCCGAAGTCCAGGCCCGTCACGCTGAGCTGGCAGATGGGCGGATTGTCCACCAGGGCCGTCAGCGGCAGGGCCGCGCAGTCGCTGCCCGTGTCCAGCTGGCAGGGGAAACTGCCTTCGTCGGCGCTCTGGAAGGTCACGGTGACCACGTGGGACTGGCCCGTGGCCAGGGAGTAGCTACCGTTGGCCACGCTGTAGGCCGCGCAGTCCTCCGTCACCACCCCCTCCAGCAAGCCGCCGCCCGTGTTGGTGATGCTGAAGGTGCGCGACACCGGCGTGTCGGGCGCCGCGGTGCCGAAGTCCAGGCTGGCCACGCTCAGCTGGCAGGCCGGCGAGAGCTCCACCGTGCCCTGCAGATCGATGTCCGCGCAGCTGCCGCCCGTGTCCAGCGTGCACGTGTAGTCACCGGCGCTCGTGCTCTGGAAGGTGACCGTCACGGTCTGGCTCTGTCCCGCCGCCAGGCTGTAGGCTCCGTTGCTGACCGCGAAGGCCGGGCAGGATTCCAGCACGGCGCCCGCCAGGGTGCCGCCCCCCGTGTTGGTGATGCTGAAGGTGCGCGTCGCCACGGCGTTGGGCAGCACGGTGCCGAAGTCCAACGCCGCCACGCTCACCTCGCAGGCGGGCAGCGGATCCACCACGGCCGTCAGCGTCACGTCGGCACAGTCGCCGCCCGTGTCCAGCACGCAGGTGTACTCGTCCGTCGCGGCGGCCTGGAAGCGCAGCACGAAATCCTGGCTCTGGCCGGCGCCCAGGCTGTAGCTGCTGCCGCCCAGCACTTCGAAGGCCGGGCAGGATTCGGAGAGCGCGCCGCTGAGCGTGTGGCCGCCGCTGTTGGTAAGGGTCAGGGTCAGTTCCGCCGGGCTGTCGGGCTGCACGGTGCCGAAGTCCAGCGCGGAGGCGCTCACCTGGCACTGGGGCGCGGGCTGCACTTCAGCCAGCACCTGCACGGGACCGCAGGACGAGGAGGCGTCGATCTCGCACGTGAACAGACCCGGCGTGTCGGAGAAGAAGTCGAAGCTGATGAGCTGGCTCTGGCCGGCGCCCAGTGAGTAGGCCACGGGACCGGTGAAGGCGAAGCCCGGGCAATCCATCCCCACCGTGCCGCTGAGGGTGCCGCCGCCGACGTTGGTGATGCTGAAGTCGCCCGTGGCGATCTCACCGGGCAGCAGCAGGCCCAGTTCGATGGTGCCGGCGCTCAGCTGGCAGGCCGGGGCCAACTCCACCTCGGCCGCGAGGGTGACGCCGGCGCAGTCGCCGCCCGTGACCAGCGCGCAGGGGAAACTGCCCGCCGCGGCGCCCTGGAAGGTCACCGTCACGGTCTGGCTCTGGCCGGCGCCCAGGCTGTAGACGCCGTTGGTCACTGCGTAATTGTCACACGCCTCCGTCACTTCGCCGCTCAGGGTGTGGCCGCCGGCGTTGCTGACGGTGAAGGTGCGCTCCACGGGGGTGCCGGGGGTCGTGGTGCCGAAGTCCAGCAGGGAGGCGCCCACCACGCACTGGGGGGCGGGCTCCACCACCGCCGTCACCTGGACCTGGCCGCAGCCGCCCGTGGTGTTGATCCGGCAGGTGTACTCGCCGGGCTCCGGCGAGAAGAAGTCGAAGCTGATGTCCTGGCTCTGGCCGGCGGTCAGGGCGAAGTCCACGGGGCCTGTGAAGGCAAAGCCCTCGCAGTCCAGGCTGGCCGTGCCGCTCAGCGTGCCGCCGCCCACGTTGGTGATGGTGAAGGCGCCGTTGGCAATCTCGTCGGGCAGCAGCAGGCCCAGGTCCACGGCGGCCGTGCTCAGCTGGCAGGCAGGGGCCAGCTCCACGACGCCCGTCAGGTTCAGGTCCGCGCAGGCGCCGCCCGTGTCCAGCGTGCAGGGGAAGTCGCCCGCCGTCGCGCTGACGAGAGTCACGCTGACCAACTGGCTCTGGCCGGCCGTCAGGCTGTAGACGCCGTTGCCCACGCTGTAGGCCTCGCAGCTCTCCGTCACGGTGCCGGCCAGCGTGCCGCCGCCGGTGTTGCTGATGGTGAAGGTGCGCTCCACGGGCGTGCCCGGCAGCGTCGTGCCGAAGTCCAGGCTGTCCACGTCCAGCGCGCAGACCGGCGGGTTCTGTTCCACGGCGCCCGTCAGGCTGATGTCCGCGCAGGCGCCGCCCGTGTCCAGCGTGCAGGGGAAACTGCCGTCGACGGCGCTCTGGAAGGTCACGGTGACCGTCTGGAGCTGGCCGGCCGTCAGGCTGTAGGCGCCGTTGGTCACGGAATACGTGTCACACGCCTCCGTCACGGTGCCCGTCAGGGTGCCGCCGCCGGTGTTGCTGATGGTGAAACTGCGTTCCACCGGAGTGTCCGGCAGCACGGTGCCGAAGTCCAGGCTGGCCGTGCTGACCTGGCAGGCCGGAGCCAGTTCCACCGCGCCCGTCAGGCTCAGGTCCGGGCAGCTGCCGCCGCCGTCCAGCGTGCAGGGGAAACTCCCTGCGGTGGCGCTCTGGAAGGTCACGGTCACGGTGTGGCTCTGGCCGGCGCCCAGGCTGTAGACGCCGTTGCTCACGCTGTAGGTGTCACAAACCTCCGTCACCTCGCCCGAGAGCGTGCCGCCGCCCGAGTTCATGACGCTGAAGGTCCGCACCACGGGCGTGCCCGGCAGCACCGTGCCGAAATCCAGGTCGGGCGCGCTGAACTCGCAGACCGCCGGCAGGTCGACGGTTCCGCTCAGGCTGATGTCCGCGCAACTCCCGCCGGTGTCCAGCGTGCAGGGGAAGTTCCCCATGCTAGCCGACTGCAGGGTCACGGTGACGGTCTGGCTCTGGCCGCCGGCGAGGGCGTAGACGCCGTTGCTGATGCTGTAAGCTTCGCAGGCTTCCGTCACTTCGCCCGAAAGCGTGCCGCCGCCGGTGTTGCTGATGGTGAAGCTGCGCTCCACGGGCGCGTCGGGCGCCGTCGTGCCGAAGTCCAGGCTGCCCACGCTGACCTGGCAGAGCGGCGGCGAGGCGCATTCCAGGGTGGCGAAGACCGGCATGGAGGTGGGCAGGTTGGTGGGGAAGGGCGTGCCCAGGTTGTAGGCGTATTGGTTGTTGACGCCCCGGCTGTAGGTCAGTTGCGGGGATCCCTCGGGACAGGTCAAGTAGACCTTGACGTCCCGGATGGCCACGAAGGCCCCCTCCTGGCCGATCAGGAACTCGAGGTTGTAGTCCGGATTCGTGTCGTAGGCCCAGACCAAGCTGACGTTGAGCGGGCTGCCACCCTCGAAGATGACGTTGGCTTCGATGCGGGACACGTCCGTGCCGTCCACCGTCAGCATGGCGTCGGCGCTGACATTGCCCACCACGTTGTGGGTGCCGGTTCCCAGCTTGGTGGACGGAAAGTTCAGCTGCAGGTTGGCGAAGGCCTGGGCCGCGGCCAACGAGAGCACGAACAGAGCGCACCTCACGACTCTCATGGAATCCCCCTTCAATTTGGCTGCGGATGCTGTAGGACAAGTGCCGGCCAAGGTAACTCCCGCGTGCTGGGAATCCCACGCAAACCTCAGCGCGGCGGGGATTCAGGCGGCACGGCAACGCTGGCCGCAGGGCGGTTGGTCAGCGGCTGGAGTCCGGTTCGTCCCCGTCCGAGGGCTTCTTGCCGAAGCCCCAGAGGAGCCAACTCTGCTTGGCCTTCTCCATCAGCAGTTGGAAGTCGCTGGAGCCGGCCTTGAAGTTGACGATGGCGGAGTCCAGGTTCTGGATCACGTCCTGGTTCACGTTGTCGATCAGCACGCCGAACTTGTCCGTGCCGTGCTTCAGGTTGACCATCGAGGTGTCGAAGTTGCGGGCCATGGATTGGTCCATCAACAGGCGCCCCACCGTGCCTTTGCCCGCCTGGAGGTGTTGGGAGATCCGGGCCAGGTCCAGGGTGATCAGGGCCGCGTTGTCGGCCGTGCGCTTGAGCGAGATCAGGATGTCGTCCAGCTCCACCGGCTGCCGGGTCCGGATCCGGCTGTTGTCGGCGATGGCCCGCTCCAGGCCCGTCCCCGGCTCGAGGACCACGACCTTGTTGCCCATCAGGCCCTCCGCCCCGATGCGGGCGACGGCGTCCCGCTTGACGAAGCGCCGGACCTCCTCGTCGATGACCATCTCCACCTGCACCAGGCTGTCGCTGACGATGCTGATGTTGTCGATGGTGCCGATGTTCACCCCGGACAGCCGGACGTTGTTGCCGGCCTGCAGCCCGCCGACGTCGCTGAAGATCCCCACCAGGCGGAAGGTGCGACGGAAGAGTTGCTGGCGCTCGCCGATGAGGTAGATCCCCACCACGAACAGGGCGATGCCCAGGATGAGAAAGATCCCCAGGCGGAGTTGGCTGTTGGTGCTCTGCTTCATCTGACCCACCCCGTCACTTGTCTGATTCGCTACTCGAAGAACGACCGGGTCCACGGATCCGCCGCGTTCGCCAACTCCTCGAAGCTGCCCTGCGCCGTGCAGCGCCCATCCTGGAGCACGATGATCCGATTGGCCGTCCGGCGGGCGCAGTCGATGTCGTGGGTGATGATGATGGACGAGGTGCGGTAGATCCGCTGCACGTCCAGGATCAGCTTGCTGATCTCCTTGGACGTGATGGCGTCCAACCCGGTGGTCGGCTCGTCGTAGAGCATGATCTCCGGTTTCAGGATCAGGGTCCGGGCCAGACCCAGCCGCTTGCGCATGCCGCCGGAGAGTTCGGCGGGCAGCCGCTCCATGGCGGCCTCCAGCCCCACGTTTTGCAGGGCCTCCACGACCAGGGCCTCCAGCTCCGCCGCCGTGCGCTTGCCCGGCTGGCGGCGCAGGGGGAACTCCAGGTTCTCCCGCACGGTCATGGAATCGTAGAGCGCGCTGCTCTGGAACAGGAAGCCGATCCGCCGGCGCAGCAGCAGCAGTTCGGCCCGGGGCAGGCCGGCGACGTCCTGGCCCAGGATGTGGACCCGGCCTTCGTCCAGCTCCACCAGGCCCACCAGACACTTGATCAGGACCGATTTCCCGCTGCCCGAGCGGCCCAACACCACCAGGTTCTCGCCCTTGTGCAGCTCCAGGCTCAGGCCCCGGAGCACGTGGTTCGTCCCGAAGGATTTCTTGACGTGCTCCAGCTTGACGACCAGCTCGCCCATCGGGGCGGCCGTAGCGTCCGGGGACTCCGCCAACGTCGGCTCAGGCAGGGGGCTGGTCATGCTTAGCTCTGCAACAGGCTGGTCAGCTGCACGGCTACCAGATCGATGATGAACACCATGAAAATTGAGAAGACCACCGCGGAATTGGCGGCCTTCCCCACCCCCTCCGTCCCGCTGTGGGAGTGGAATCCCTTGTAACACGAGATCACGCCCACCGCCCAGCCGAAGACGAAGGTCTTCCCCAGCGCGGGCAGCAGGTCCTTGAACTCGAGGCTCTGGAAGACCTGGCTGACGAAGAGTTGCGCGCTCACGTCGCCCTGCAGGTTCACCCCGACGAAGGTCCCGAGCAGTCCCAGGGCGTCCGCGAACACCACCAGCACGGGGAGCATGATGGTGGCGGCCAGCACGCGGCTGACCACGAGAAAGTTGAAGGGATTGGTGCCGGAGACCTGCATCGCGTCGATCTGCTCGCTGACGTTCATGGAGGCCAGTTCGGCCCCGATGCCCGAGCCCGCCTTGCCCGCGAAAATGATCGCCGTGACCACCGGGCCGATCTCGCGCACCAGGGAGACGGCCACCATGGCCGGCAGCCACGAGATGGCGCCGAAGCGCACCAGCGTCGGGCGGGACTGGATGGTCAGCACCAGCCCGATGATGAAGCCCGTGATGGCGACCAGGGGCAGGGACTTGTACCCGATGAGGAAGGCCTGTTTCAGCAGCTCTTCGAACTCATAGGGCGGCAGCAGGGCCTCCTTGAAGAAGCGCCCCGTGAAGCGGGCCAGGGAGGCCGTTTCCAGGAGAAAGGTCTTGATCCAGGAGTCCGGGCGCGACACGGCCGGAGCCGGAGCGGGGGTGCTGGGGTCCGTCGCGGGGACGGGAGAGGCTTCCATGATCAGCGTGCCATTTCGTTGCCGCCACGACCGCGGACTTCGCCGCTCGGCCGGTCCACGGCGTACATCGCTGCGGCCAAGTCGAAAACTGCGTTTCCGGATGCGGAATAATTTTTTCTGCTGTGATGTTGATTTTAACAACACAACTTCTCGACAAAATTTATACAGCAATAAATAGGCCAAGTTGCCCGGTGAGATCCGGCAGCTTCAGATGTGGGATTTGGGAGTTTGGACGCCGGGGGCTGCCTGTCCGGATTGTTCAAGTCCCGGCGGGAGAACGAACCCGCCTGAGGGACGTCATCCGATCCTGATCAAGAAAAACAGTGGGTTACCGCATTCAGACGGACAGTCCTGAGCTGGTGTGATTTTTGCTCTGCCGGAATTGCTCTAAACCTGTGCTTCATACCAGCATTTGTCGAACCCCCCTTGCGGAGAGCTCTCTGCAGGTCGATGCCGGCTGTGGAGCATGGAACATCATCACCACCGGATTGAGGAAGGAGATCAACATGCGGGTCGGCAAGCTTCTGTTCATGGCCCTGGTGGGCAGCGTTCTCGGCAGCGCGGCGCAGGCCGTGGTGGTGGACGAGTTCACCGCGGGCAGCTTCGATTCCAACGTGAATTTCACGGACGTGACCACGGATCCCGGCATCCTGGGCGGCGTGCGCACCACCGAGTTCGTGCACAGCGGGGGCAGCAATTTCGGCCTCTACCTCTCCCTCTACTCGTTCTATGAGGGCGGCGTGGTCAGCTACAGCGGCTTCTTCAACCAGACCACCATGTGGCGCCTGACCTACGGCGGCAGCACGTCGGACAACAACGTGCTCAACCTCGGCTACTGCGACGCCTCGTCCATCCAGGTGGGTCTGGGCGGCCAGCTGGACTACAACTGCAGCGGCGACGGCCCTGACGGCGTGCCCGTCACCATGACCGTGGTGTCGGGCGCCATCGCGCGCAGTTTCGTGCGCATGGTCCACTGCGCGGGCAACGGCGACCAGGGCGACGTGATCGCCGAGTTCTTCTACAGCGACTTCCCCGGCATCGACTTCAGCGCCGTGGACCAGCTGAGCTTCACCTTCAACCAGACCCCTGTGAACAGCCCGGTGGACTACTTCGTCTACGGCATCAACACGATCTGCGACGACAACTTCGTGGGCGCCGACGAGCAGCCCGCCCGCTTCGAGCTGGGCAACGCCTACCCGAACCCCTTCAATCCGGCCACCACGCTGGAGTTCAGCCTGGCCGAGAACAGCCAGGCCAGCTTGAAGGTCTACGACCTGTCGGGTCGGCAGGTGGCCACGCTGGTGGACGGCCTGACGGAGCGCGGCAGCCATTCCGTCACCTTCGACGCCGGCGCCCTGCCCAGCGGCGTGTACTTCTACACCCTGCAGGCCGACGGCCAGAGCCAGACGCGCAAAATGGTGCTGATGAAGTAAGGTCCCGGCACTCCCGGACAAACGGCGCCCCCTGCTCCAGCTAGAGCGGGGGGCGCTTTCGGGTTGGTTGAGACGTGCATGTCAGGGTGCGGCGGGGACCGCGGGATCGGCCACCCGGGCGTACTCCCAGGCCCGGCCGCGCTTGCCCAGGCGCTCGAGCAGGCCGGCGTGGTGCAGCGTGTAGCAGGCCTGCTGGGCCAGGCGGCGCGGGAGTTCCAAGGCCTGGGCCAGCTCGGCGCTGTCGAAGGGTTCGCCCGCGGCGAAGGGCAGCAGCGCGCCCCAGTCGTCCGCGCCGCGGAAGCGGCGGGTCGCCAGCACGTCCAGCAGGCGGCGCTCCACCACCACCCAGCCCTGGCGGCGCCAGGCCTTGCCGGGCTGATGGGCGCGCAGCTCCTCCTCGCTGGTGAGCCACAGCTCCACGGTGAGGTTGGGATGCAGCAGCCAGGGGGCGATGCTGACCAGCTCCTCGAAGGCGTCCAGCAGCTTCCCGCGCTTTGGTGAGCGACGCCGGGACAACTCCCGCCGGCCCGTCGGACCCTCCTCCACTTTCACCAGGAATTTCTCGCCGGGAATGGGCAGCACCACGCGCAGGGCGTGGCCGGGCAGCAGGCGCTGCAGTTTGGGTTTGAGGCGCGAGAAGCCGCTGGTCTGCACCTCCACCAGCCCGCCGGGGTTGACCACGTCCACGATCAGCCCCTCCACGGGCGCTTCGTAGACGGCGCCGGGTTCGCAGCAGAGGGACTTCAGCGTGGCGTGGAGGTGGCCCTCGCCCAGCGTGCCGATGCGCGACCGGACGGGTCCGTCCGGCGGGCCTCCCGCGGATTCCACGACGACTTTGCGGGCTGTCACACCGTTCCTCACCATAGTTGGAGCCAACCGGGGCCCGCGCGGGCCCCGGTGGGACAGGATCACATTCGGCGGCGCTCCGCGCCAGCGTTCAGCGTCGATAGTGGACGCGCAACTGGAGCGCGCGGCCGGACTCCAGCACGGTGGCGCCGGCGCTGAAGGGGTTGCGGGCGTAGGACAGATGCTGCGCATAGGCGTGGTCCAGCAAGTTGTCCAGCTCCAGCGCGAGCTCCAGGCTTTTCCAGGTGGCGCCCAGACCCAGATCCAGCCGGTTCCAGGCACCGGTGGGCCGTTCGTTCAACATGGTGTTCACGCGGCGCTGGGCGGCGGACCAGCTGTGCCGCAGCCAAACTTCCCCCGCCAGCGCGGGCAGCGGCCGGCGCAGGGTGCTCTCCACCAGGAGGGGTGTCATCTCCGGCAGGGCTTCCCCGGCCTCCACGTCGCGACCCCAGGCGAAACTGGCCCGACTGTCCAGCCAGGCCCCCGCGTAGCGCAACTGCGCCTCCAGCATGTCGGCCGCCACGCCGCGCCAGGTCTGCACAGCCTGGCTGGTGCTGTCCGAAGTGGCGAAGGCCGCGCGCGCCGGACTCACGTACCCGTTCACGCGGGATACGGCGGCTTCGCATTCGAAGGGCCCCCGGGCGATCCGGCCACGCAGCGTGTGACGCAGCGCCGCGTCCAGCTCCGGGTTGCCCAGCCACCAGGGTTTGCCGGCGGGCTTGCGCAGGTTCATCCAGAGCGCGTCCAGGCCCGGGTCGTCGCTGGCGGACTCCAGCAACAGGGCGCCGTGCCAGGCTCCCGCGTGCAGGCCGTATTGGAGCGCCACGCCATGGGTCACGAACAGGCGGCTCAGGTCGGGATCGGGCCGCAGCCGCCCCAGCACGCTGCGCACGGCGCTCTCGTCGCCGACCTGGTCCAGGTTGAGGCCCGCCCGCAGGGAGAGGGACCAGGGGCCGGGCAGCCGCAGATTGTGATGGGCCTCGGCGCTGTACTGGCGCAGATCGGGCAGCATGTGGTTCTTCAGCCGACCGGCGGGCGTGTTGAAATGGTTGTCCAGGCTCCAGCGGAACGCGGACACGTGCAGCCAGCGGCCCGTCAGTCCCACGACGGAGTTGGTGGCCTCGGAGACCATCGTGGGCGCCGCCAGCGGCACTCCGTTCACGGCGCGCAGTCCGTCGTCCATGGTGTGCCCGGTGTGGTTGCCGTAGAGCTTCCAGCCCTTCCAGGCCACATGCGCGGCCAGATGGCGCGTGACCCGCTCGTCCATCTGCAGATAGGGAAAGGGCAGATCCTGGTTGAGGCTGGCGGACAGTCCGCCGGACCAGGGACCCTGCTCGGTCAGGAAGGCGGCCTCGCTGCTGCGGTAGTCCGCCGTGCCGCCGTAGGGATAGAGGTCCTGGAAATCGCGGCCCTCACCGTCGCGGTAGCCGGCCCCCAGCAGATGCCGCACGCTCAGCCGCAGGCCGGCCCCCTCCAGGCCCAGGGCCAGGGAATGCTCCGTGGCCGCCAGCGCTGAGCTCTGCAGGTCCGCGTCCCAGGCCAGAGCCCGGCCGGGCCGCTTGCGGTGGTAATCCAGCACGCCGCCCAGCCCGCACGAGGCCGCGCAGCAGCTGCGCAGCAGCTCCAACTCGGCCATTTCGGCGGGATTGAGCCGCGTGGCCGGGTTGTCCATCCGGTTGGGACAGGCGTTGGGGTGGCGCTCCCCGTCGATGAGGATATCGATGTCGCCCCGGTTGAAGGTCCCGGCGCTCACGTCCCCCGTGAGCGCGGCGCCGCGTCTCACGGGCTGCAGGCCCAGGCTCCGCAGCGCCTGCTCCACCGAGGCGCCGCCAAGGGGCGCGCGCTCCTGGCCGGGGGCCAGCCCGGGGCTCCGCACCGTGACCGGCTCGAGAAAGTAGAGCCGCAGGCTGTCCGGGTCGGCCGGCGCGGCCGCGCGGGCCGGGCCTCCGACGAAAGTCAACAACAGCATTGGGCAGAGAACGGCGCTGCCCCGCACACCATGTTTCATGGGTCTTCTCCTGATGTGGGATGAATGCACGGCCAGCCCGGGCGGGCCACCGACAGGGCGGGGCTGGCACCGGGACAAACGGAAGCCCGCGCCCGTGCGCCGGCTGTCCGTCAGGTTTTCATCCGGACATCAATGGGGCGGGGAAGCTCCCGACGGGAAGCCCCGGCGTTCGGCGGCCAGCACGGGTTCGTCCGGCGCCTCCCGGCCTATGCCCGGCGCGGGAACCGCACCCGGCACCGGGAGCAGGAAGACGGAGAAGCGCGGCAGGGGCGCCTTGTAATCGCGGCGGTGCTCCTTCTCGCAGCCGCAGGTGATGTGATGGTTGAGCGGGTTCAGGCAGGAGTCCGCCGAGTGCGGATGCTGGGCGCAGTCGCAGCCGCAGCAGCACTGCATGAAGCCGCGGCTGTCCAGGTGGTGCAGCGCGACGCCGGGCAGCCCCGAGCGCGTGGCGAAGAAGGCCAGCAGCAGCAACAGCAGCAGGCGGATGCCGGAACGCAGGCGGATCACGGCGCGGCTCTTCCTCCAGAACAACTGATCGGCGTGTGACCAGCCGCAGCCGCCGCCCCGCGGGAGAGCCCGCGACCGCCCGCCAGGGCCAGCAGGCCGGCCAGCAGCCCGGGGTAGAGCGGCTCCAGCCCCAGCGGGTAGACGGGCCAGCCGTCCTGGCGGTGCAGCAGGCCGGCCAGCATCCAGCCGCCGCTGACCAGGGCCGCGGCGCCCATCGAGGCCAGACCCGGCGTCAGCCCCCGCTGCGGACGCGGCGCGGCGGGCCGCCAAAGCGCGTCCAGCAGGACCGGAAGCAGCACGGGCACGCCCAGGGAGGCGAAGACGATCCACATCTGCACCACGGATTTCATCTTCCAGGCCAGCAGCGCGCCCGCCGTGGAAGTGAGCAGCACGCCCCAACGCACACGGGCCTGCAGGCCCTGTTCCTCCCGCCGGCCCAGCAGGTCGCGGCTGAAGGTGGTGCCGGAGAGAAAGCACAGGCTGTCCAACGTGGAGAGCACGGTGGCCAGCATCCCGCCCACGAACAGGCCCTGCACCACGGGTGGCAGCAGGTTCGAGAGCTCCGGGAAGGCCAGCAGCGGCTGCTCCAGATCGGGCAGCAGGGCCCGGGCGTAGAGGCCGCAGGCGGTGGTCAACGCGTCGAAAACGAACCAGCAGCCGATGCTGAGCCAGATCCCGCGGCGCGCCGTGCGGGCGTCGCGGGCCACGGCCACGCGCTGGTGGAAGCCGGGGTCCACCAGGGTCCAGAGCGCCACGAAGCCCCAGAGCACGACGGTGCTCCACGAGAGTCCGCCGGGAATCTGCAGGTGCCCGGCGGGCAACTGGGCGGCCAGCCAGCCCAGCCCGCCCCGGTCCAGCATCAGCCAGCCCAGCGCCAGCCCGAAGCCGGCGAACATCAGCAGGAACTGGAGCTGGTCCGTCACCACCACGCTGCGCAACCCGCCCTTCCACACGTAGCCCACGGTGAGCGCCACGGTGAGCGGCAGGCTCCAGGCCAGGGGCAGCCCCGCCAGCCCGCCCAGGAGCAGGGCGGTCATCAGGATGTGCGGCGCCGGAGAGACCATCAGCAGCGTGTAGAGCGCGGCCAGCCGCCCGGCGGCGGGTCCGTGCGCCCGGGCGATCTCCTCGGGAATGCTGAGCGCGTGGGAGCGGCGCAGGCGGTCCGAGAGGAAGAGCGCGTAGACGCCGGCGAACACGTAGTAGAACACGCCCAGGGCCAGCCAGTTCACCAGGCCCCACTGCCAGGTGTACTCGCCCACCGCCAGGATGCCGCCGTACCAGGTGCAGACCAGCGTGGCCACGAAGGCCGGCAGCGTGAGGCCGCGCCCCATGGTCAGGAACTGGGCCGCGTCGGCCCGGCGCCCCGCCCAGTAGCCCAGCAGGGGAACGCCCAGCGTGCAGAGGGCGATGATGAGCAGGGAGAGGGGGGTGGCGTGGATCACGCGTCCGATCCCCAGGGGGCCTGGCGCACCAGATGCACGCGGCCCTGCAGCACGGTGAGCCGCAGCTGGCCGCCCAGCGCGCGGTTGGAGACGCCGTGGCAGCCGGGCCGCAGTTCCAGGCCGGGGCCGCCCCAGCGCGCGCCCGCCAGGTTCAGACGGCAGCCCGCAGGCGCCAGCAGGCTGAAGGCTTCCTCGGCTGCGACCGGAAACACGTGCTCGCCCGGACCCAGCGGCAGCAGGATCTGCTGCTCTCCCGCCAGACGCAGCGCCGGCGCGCCCGGGACGTCCAGCAGCGCGGCCAAGCCCAGCAGCATGTCCAGCCGATCTCCTTCGAAACCGCCCACCCAGCAGCGCGGGCACCCGGCGGCCGCCAGGTGCCGCAGGGCCTTCTCCAAATCGTTGTCGTCCTGCTCCGGGCACTCCAGCAGCCGAGCGCCGTGTCTCACGTGCCAGAGCCGGGCCTCGGCGGTCAGGCTGTCCAGGTCCCCCACGACGCAGGCCGCGGGCAGCGCGGCGGCGTGGAGCGTGTTGGCCCCGCCGTCGGCGGCCCAGAGCGGACCCGATCGCGTCCAGGCGGCGCCCTCCTCCCCCATCTCCACGGGCAGCGGAGCCGGCAGGTCGACCCAGCCGGGCTGCGCGGCGGGCCGCAGTCGGGCCAGCAGCGCCGTCGGGGCGCGGCCGTTGAGGATCAGCAGGGGAGTGGGCGATTCGGGCATTCCGGCATCCTGGGATTGACGGTCCCAAACAACAGCATGCCAGCCAGAATGCCAACAGCGGCGCCGCGCCGGGCCACGAGAAAGGCGCCGGAACCCAGCGGATTCCGGCGCCTTGTCAGGCTTGGCTGGCGGTCGCTCAGTAGACCACGCGCACCGTGTAGAACTTGCGCGCGCCGGACTGCGGCAGCTGCAGCGCGGGTGAACTGGTCTCACCCACCAGGACCGGGATGCCGTCGTAGGCGCCCGTGCTCTCGTAGACCCGATAGGCCAGCGCGCCGGGAACCGCGCTCCAGCCCAGGAAGACCTGGTTGCTGGCCGCGCTGATGCTCAGGTCGCCGACGGTGGCCAGCTCGCCCTGGGGCAGCACGGCCGTGAGACGGAAGTCGTCCACGTACCAGCCCTCGCGCGAGGTGCCGGTGTCGCTGCCGAAGAGCCAGCGCAGCTGCACGCTGGTGGTGCCGTCGGGAATGGCCAGGGTGATGGGAACCCAGCCGCTGCCGTTGCCGCTGAACAGCATGCGCGGGAAGCCCAGCCAGGCGCGCAGGGCCGCCGTGGCCGTGGTCCAGCGCAGATTGTGGGTCAACACAGGGCTGGTCGCGGCATCCGTCCAGTCGCCGCCGTTCAGGCGCCACTGGATCAGGCCGCCGTCGTAGCACGAATCCGGGTAGCTGCCGGAGGTCTCGCCCCGCACCCAGCTCTGCAGCGAGGCGCGGATCTGGCCGCAGTCGGCGGGCAGCGTGATGACGGGCGAAGTGAGCATGCCGCCGGCGCTGTTGGCGTAGTCCAGCGTGTCGGTGCCGCCGAACTTCCAGCTCTGGCTGCCTTCGTAGGCCCGGGCGCTCTCCAGGTGCCACTGGTCCGTGAGGCCGCCGCCGCCCTCGTGCGTGAAGGTGCTGGCGCCGTTGAAGCCCTCGGCGAAGATCAGCGTGTGCACGGAGTAGGTGAACAGCGCGCTGGTGCCGCTGTTGGCGAACTCCGAGGCGTCCACGGCGCTGATGGTGAATTCGACGTCGGCGCCGTTCGGCTGTCCCGGAATCTGCGCCGTCCAGACGTTGACGGACTGGGTCATGGGCAGGGTGTTCCACACGCCCTCCGCCAGCCGCCAGTTCAGCGTGGCCGAGGCGACGCCGCTGTAGTCGGTGATGGTGGCCTGGACCGTGACGACCTCGCCGGCGAAGACCGTGCCCACGGGCGTCACCAGCAGGCTGGGCGGATTGGTGTCCTCCACGGGTCCGGACGGGGTGCTGAAGTAGATCGCGCGCCCGGCGACCAGCGTGCTCGTGCTGGCCGGCTGCTGGGTCCAGTGCCGGATGGTCATGCCCCGCGTGCTGGTCTCGTCCTTGAACCCCACAGTGCAGTAGGGGAAGTCCGTCGAGGCGTTCTGGGTGTCGTTGAAAACGGCGTATTGGAATTTGAAGGGTCCGTCACCGGTCTGGGTCGGATAGTGGAGCGGATCGTAGAGCACCAACTGGAAGGTGTTTGGTCCGCCGCTGGAGTTGGCAGTCAGGTTGTACCAGCTGATCACGAAAGCGTGGGCCGCCGCGTCGTACCAGGTCCAGACGCCGCGGGTCGTGCCCGTGGTCAGGTGGTCGTCCCACATGGGGGCGATCATGGCGTCCGGCCCCATGGAGGAGGGCAGCACGTGGTTGCGGAAGTCCCACTCTCCGAAACCGCCTTCGTCGAAACTGAGGAAGCCGTTGGAGCAGATCGCCGCCCTCGTGTAGGTCTGGCCGTAGTAGGTGAAGGCGAAGGGCAGGTTCACCCAGCGGCCAGCATCCTGCTCGTTGCCGTCGTCGTTGAGCAGGACCTCGCTGCCCGGGCCGCCCTCGGGCGTGCTGATGGCGTACCAGGCGTAATCCGCGGCCAGGGGCGAGTTGTCGCCGTTCTCGTAGGCCCAGTAGCCGTAGGCGTCGGGACCCGTGGGATCCGTGGCGCTCAGCGCGCCGCCCACCGTCACCACGATGTAGAAGCTGCCTTCCAGGCTGCCGTGGTGGCTGCTCCAGTCCACGCGCACGGGCACGGGCTGGCCCCGGTTGACCGAGGCCAGCGCGCCCATGGTCACGTCCACGTTGGTGCTGGCGCCCACGGCCAGATCGCCCACGACCAGCGGCGCGCCCGGGGTGGTCAGCATGTCCTCCACCTGGGGCGTGAAAGTGAGTTCCAGCTCCGTGCCGGCCAGCGTGCCCAGATTGCGCAGGCTCATTCGCACCGTGGCGCTGGAGCCGGGCTCCAGCGAGCCGGCGGGATAGCTGGGCACACCCGGCACCAGGTCCGGGGCGATGACCGGCAAGCGGGCCAGCAGGGGGAAGCTCCCCTGGCTGCTGCCCACCTGCAGCAGGACGGGCACCAGCGTGCCGCTGGGCAGGCCCAGGGCGGGAGCCACCTGCAGGCCCGTGAAGGTATGGCTGGCGCCCGCGGCCAGACTGGCCAGGGTCAGGCCCGGATTGATCAGCGCGCCGTACTGGACGTCCAGCGTGGCGCCGATGTTCAGGTTGGTCAGGGCCGCGCTGCCCTGGTTGGAGATGGTCAGGGAGGCCGCCTGGGCCGTGGCGTTGGGCAGCAGGCCCGCGCCGACGTTCACGCCGGCCAGCGCCGGATTGGCCGTGCCTGTGCTCACGGTCACGGTGTTCAGCAGCGGCACGTGGCGCCGATGCGAGGCCGTCACGTGCAGGGTCCCCGGCTGCAGGCCCGTGAAGGCCAGGGTGACCTGGCCGTTCTCGTCCGTCAGGCCGCGGCTCTGGATGTCCGTGGCCAGGTCCTGCCAGGCGCAGACCACCACGCCCGCCACCGGCTGGCCGCCCGAGGTCAGGGTCAGCGTCAGGTGGTTGGCCCCCGTGGTCAGGGTGGCCGGCACGGTGGCGCTCAGCGGGGCCAGCGCGCCCGCCCACTGGACGGTACCCGGGTCGCCCATCAGGTTGCCCCAGTAGGCGAAGTTGGCCGCGTTGCCCTGCTCGCTGGGCGGCAGGGTGCGGTAGAGCTCATACTTGCCCTGCAGCAGGCAGGCGCCCACTTCCGGCGCGTCGTACTCCAGCAGGCCGCCGTAGTAGCCGCCCACGACCACGTTGTTGTAGCGCGTGTGGGTGCTGAGCGTGGCGAAGCCCATGGCGGCCACGGCGCCGCCCGGCGTGCCGGCGTTTCCGGCCAGCAGGAAGGCCTCGGTGAAGTCGTCGCCGGAGTTGAAGTCCCCCGTGCCGCAGGTGAAGATGGTGGCCACCGGCGTGCGCGGACCCTGGGTCATGGCCATCACTTGGTTGATGTCGAGGCCTTCCATGCCCACCCAGCCGCGGTAGCTGTAGAAGCTGAGCCCTTCCTGGAACCAGTCCGTCACGTGGGCGGAGCCGCTGCAGAAGGCCGTGTCGATGGCCGTGTAGCCCCGGCGCTCCACCAGTTCCGCGCCGATGTTCCGGCTGAGGATCTTCATGGAGAGGCCACAGACGCTGGAGCCCACGGTGAGCCCCGCCCGGCGCAGCCAGCTGTCGTTCTCCACGTAGGGCGTGGATTCGTACTGGAGGATCTTGGCGCAGATGGTGTTGAGCTGGGTGGCGTTGCCCGCGGACAGGCGGCCCACCGCCACGTCGCCCAGGATGTCCCCGCCCTCGATCATGGCGTAGAAATGGTCGTAAGTGCCGCCGTCGGTGGGCAGGGCGTAGTCGCCGTCCACGTCACCCACCAGCAGCACGAAGGCCGCGGGATCGGCGCTCTGGTACTCCGTGGTGATCCGCGCGCGGATGGCCGTCGTGGTGAAGGAGATCTCCGAATCCGTGACCACCACCACCGGGTGGCCCTTCTTGCGCTTCCAGTCCAGCAGGGCCACCAGGCCGGGATTGGTCGCGCCGGCGCTCTTGACGAAGACCACGTACTTGCCCGGCAGGGGGCCGCGGTCGAAGAGCAGGTCGCGCAATGCCCCGTCCCCGCTGACGGTGCGCACCACCTGGCTCTCCAGCATCCGGTCCAGCGACGTGTCACGCGCGGGCAGCTCGTAGGTCCGCGCGTTGCGCGGATCCTCGCCGGCGAAGGAGAGCTCGAAGACCATGCGCGACCAGACCCGGGCCTCGCCCGTGACGGGATTCACCTGCACGGGGAAGAAGCTGGCCTTGGCCACGCGCCGGTTGCGCATCAGGGCCGGCTCGCCCAGCTCCCAGGTCTGGGCGGGCCAGAACTGGTCGGTGCTGTAGAGAAGTTCGTCCCGCACCCAGGGTAGCGGCAGCTCGGCCTCGGTGGCCAGACGCTCCTGGCAGGGCACCACGTCCAGGCCGGGCAGGATCTCCCAGTCCCCTTCCACCAGCCGCAGCTGGACGCCGGAGCGGTCCGGCAACTCGAACAGCTCCTGCACCGAGGGCAGGTCCGGCGCCCCGGGCTGGCCGATCCAGCCGGCGCCGTCCAGGGCGACCTCGAAGCCCGCGCCCGTCGCCACCGGAGCGAATTCCGGCGCGTCGAAGCGCAGCTCCACCAACCGGGCGCCCGCGTCGCCCGCCGTGGCGCGCACATCCACCACAGGCGCGGCCTGGGCGGCTGTTCCCAGCGCCAGGACCAGCAGTCCGGCGCGTGTCCAGCGATCCATCATCATCCAGGTACTCCTTGGCTCGGTGTGCATCATTTCACTTGCGGGGCATGCCGCTCGAGCACCGTCACGGGCAGCCAGCCCGCGCGGGCGGCGGCCAGGGCGGCGCCCTGGTAGTTGTTCGTGCCACGCACATCGAAGGAGCGCATGGCGCTGGTAATGGGCAGCGTGACGCTGGTGCTCGTCACGGTGGCGTCCACCGTGTCACGCGGCCCGTAGGCGTCGCCGCCGTACACGCGGTAACTGGACGAGCCGTTGGCCGTCCAGCTGAGTTGCACGTTGCTGCCGCTGCTGGCGATCTGCAATCCGCTCACCGGCGTCAGGGGCATCTGGCCGGTGGTGAGCAGCAGGGCCTGCCCGCTGACCACGGGGGCGGCGTTGGCGGCCAAGGTGCCGTTGTTCAGGTAGGTGATGCCCACGGTGCGCGTGCTGTTCTGGTGGCCCACCGTGCAGCTGGAGGCGTCCGTCACCTGCAGGTACTGCGCCAGGACCGGCGTGTCACCGGTGACGGTGGGGTACACGCTGGTGTTGAGGAAGACCAGTTGGAAGGTCTGCAGGTTGTTGGTGCCGTAGCGCGGCACGCCGATCCACGAGACCACGAAGCGGTCGCCCGCGACGCTGGCCGCCGCCCGCACCTCGCCCGCGCTGCCGGGGTGGAGGTCGTCCCAGAAGGCGCAGAGCATGTTGGCCTCGTCCTGGCCCACGGCCAGGGCGGTGTTGGAGTACGAGGCTCCCCCGGTGCTGCCCAGCGCGACCCAGCCGTTGGAGCAGACGGTCAGCGTGGTGAAGCTCGTGCCGTAGTAGGTGACGGGGAAGGGCAGGCCGATGGTCTGTGAGACGTCGTCGGAGTCCACCAGCGGGGTGCCCTGGCCGGCGATGTCCATCCACACGAAGTCGGGGCCTTCCCCGGCATCCATGCTGTCATACCAGCGGTAGCCGCCGGCGTCCGGACCGGTGGGGGGATTGCCGTCGACGATCGTGTAGCTCAAGTGTCCGCTGTCCGCCGAGTTGGGCGCCGCCGCGCTGTCCGTGGCCCGGACGTAGTACTCCACGCTGCTGCCCAGGTTGTAGGCCGGCAGGACGCCGACCCAGCTCTCGCCGTTGGTGTGCAGCATGGCGCTGCTCTGCCAGGCTCCGGCCCCCACGCGGTGGAGGAGCAGGGCGGAGCTGATCGCCGTCACGTCGCTGATCGTGCAGTTGACGGACGGGGTCTCGCCGGGCTGCACGAAGGTCAGCGGGACGACCGCGATCACCGGCGGGGCCGCGTCCACCTGCACGGTGTAGGACGTGGTCGCCGTCGTGGTGACGTTGTGGTTGTCGGACGCATCCGTGGCGTCGATCTGGAACTCAACCTGCGTGCCCGCGCTCTGGCCCGGGATGGTCCCCGTGTACCAGGTGCCGTCGTAGGCCATGGCCAGCGGGGTCCAGGCGCCGGCGTTGATGCGGTAGCGCAGCGTGACACTGGCCAGCCCGCTCATGTCCGAGGCCTGGGCCTGGACCGTGACGGGGGACGGCGCGTAGATCGTGCCCACGGGCGTGACCATCACCGTCGGGGGGATGACGTCCACGAAATCACCGGACAGGGTGCTGATGTAAATGGCCCGACCCGCCGCGACGGCCGTGGTGGTGGTGGGCTGCTGGGTCCAGTGGCGCAGGGTCAGGCCCATCGTGCTCGTGTGGTCCTTGAACCCGATGGAGCAGTAGGGGAAGTCCGTCCCGGCGGTCTGGGTGTCGTTGAAGGTCTGGTACTGGAACTTGAAGGGACCGTCCCCCGTGCTGGTCGGATAGTAGGCCGGATCGTAGAGCACGAGCTGGAAGGAGTTGGGTCCGCCGCTGGAGTTGGCGCTCAGGTTGTACCAGCTGATCACGAAGGCGTGGGCCGTGCCGTCGAACCAGGTCCACGCGCCGCGCGTGCTGCCGGTGGTGAGGTGGTCGTCCCACATGGGGGCGATCATGGCGTCCGGTCCCATGCTGGTGGGGAAGGTGTGGTTGCGGAAGTCAAATTCCCCGAACCCCGCCTCGTCGAAGCTGATGAAGCCGTTGGAACACACCATGGCCTGCGAGTAGGAGCGCCCGTAGTAGTTGAAGGTGAAGGGCAGGTTGACCCAGGCGCCGTCGTCCTGCTCGTTGCCGTCGTCCGTCAGGGACACTTCGGTCCCGGACCCGCCCTCCGGCGCGCTGATGGCGTACCAGCTGTAGACCGGGGCGTACCCGGAGGCGTCGCCGTTCTCATAGGCCCAATAGCCGTAGGCGTCGGGGCCGGTGGGATCGGTGGCAGACAGGGCCGCGCCCACGGTGAAGAGGAAGGTGTAGGAGCCGCTGATGCTGCCGCCCTGGCTGGTCCAGGCCACGGTCAGGGGGACGGGTTGGCCCCGATTGGCGCCGCCGGCCACCGTGAGGTTGAGCACCGCCGAGCCGGTGCCCCCCGCCGCGATGGTTCCCGCGGAGATGGCCCCGCTGTTGACCGTCAGCACGTCCGGCAGGGTGGAGGTCACCGTGAGGGAGATGCCCGTTCCGGACACGGCGCCCGTGTTGCGGATGCCCAGCGTGACGTTGCCGGTCTGTCCGGGGCTGAGCGTGCCGGTGACCGAGTTGGGCGTCAGCTCCGGACCCGCCAGCGGCACCAGGGCCTGGAGGGAATACGTGCCCTGGGTGCTGGCCACGGACAGGCCCAAGGGCAGGACCGCGTCGTCTCCCAGGCTGCCCAGCGGGCTGATGGTCAGGCCGTTGAAGGTGTGCGAGGCGCCGGCCGCCAAGCTGGCCACGCTCAGCGTGGGCGTGTTGATGCTGCCATAGGCCGGCGGCAGGCTGGGGGTCAGCACCAGGTTCGTCATCGTGGCGCTGCCGCGATTCTGCAGCGTGAGACTCACCGCCTGGGCTCCGCCACCCGGCAGCAGGCCGATGCCCGCCCCCACCGAGGCCACCGTGGGCGCGGCCGTCGCGGCACCCACGGTCACCGTCTGCAGCAGGGGCTGATGGCGGTGCTCCGTCGTCGTCACGTACACGGTCCCGGCCTGCAGGCCGCTGAAGTTCAGCGTCACCTGCCCGGCGGCGTTGGTCAGGCCCTTCACCTGGATGTCCGTGGCCAGGTCCTGCCACAGGCAGACCGCCGCGTCCGCCACCGGCTGGCCGCCGCTCGTCACCGTCAGGGTCAGGTAGTTGGCCCCCAGGCCCAGGGTGGAGGGGGTGTTCACGGCCAAGGCGGCCGGAGTGCCGGCCCATTGCTCCGTGCCCGGGTCGCCCATCAGGTTGCCCCAGTTGGCGAAGTTCGCCGCCTGGTACTGCTCGCTGGGGGGCAGCGTGGCGTAGAGTTCGTACTTGCCCTGCAGCAGGCAGGCGCCCACGCTGGGCAGGTCATGCTCCAACAATCCCGAGTAGTAGCCGCCCACGACCACGTTGTTGTAGCGCGTGTGGGTGCTGGAGGTGGCGAATCCCATGCAGGCCACGGCGCCGCCCGGGTTGGAGGGGTCGCCCGCCATCAGGAAGGACTCGGTGAAGTCGTCCCCGCTGTTGAAATCGCCCGTGGAGCAGGTGAAGATGGTGGCCACCGGGGTGCGCGGGCCCTGGGCCAGCGCCATGATGGTGGCGTTGGACAACCCGTCCATGCCGATGTAGCCGCGGTAGTTGTAGAAGGAGATGCCGCTGCTGAACCAGCTGGGCAATTGGCTGGCGTCCACGCAGAAGTTGGTGTCGATGTCGTTGTAGCCCCGCCGTTCCACCATCTCGGCCGCGATGCTGCGGCTGAGATGCTTCATGGACAGGTAGCACGCGCTGCTACCCACGTGGAGGACGGCGTGGTTGAACCAGCCGGTGCTGGCGACGTAGGGCGCGGACTCGTACTGCAGGATCTTGTTGCAGACCGTGGCCAACTGGGTGGCGTTGTCCACCGACAAGCGGCCCACGGCCACGTCGCCCAGGATGTCCGTGCCGTCCACCGTGGCGTAGAAGTGGTCGTAGGCGGTGCCGTCCGTGGGGATGGCGAAGGTTCCGTCCACGTCGCCCACCAGCAGGACGAAGTCCACCGGGTTGGCGCCGGTGTATTCGGCGATGATCCGGTTGCGGATGTTGCCCGTGGTGAAACTGAGGTCGTTCTGGCTGACCAGGACCACCCGGTGGCCCTTCTTGCGCTTCCAGTTCATCAGGTCCACGAAGGCCGGGTTGGCCTGGGCCGTGGTGTTGGCGAAAACCAGGTAGTTCCCGGGCAGCCGGCCCGTGTCGAACCAGCCCGTCTCCAGGGGGGCCGCATCCGGGGAATCGACGGTGGTGATCTGCTGACGAACGGCGCGATCCAGCGGCGAGTCCTGGCTGGCGAGCTGGAAGGTCCGCGCGTTGAGCGGGTTCCTTCCATCGAAGCGCACGTCGAACACCATCCGCTGCCAGACCTTGGCCGTCCCGGTGACGGGGTTGACCTGAACAGGTTGGAAGGAGGCGGTCACCACGCGATGGTTGCGCAGCAGGGCCGGCGTGCCCAGTTCGTAGGGCTGACCCGGCCAGAAGGCATTGGTGGCGTAGAGGGCTACGTCCTCCACCCAGGCCAGCGGCAGCTCGGCATCCGTGTGCAGGCGCTCCTGGCAGGGCAGGACGTGGATGTCCGGCACGAGTTCGAAATCGCCGTCCACCAGGGTCAACTGCACGCCCGAGAAATCGGGAATCTCCAGCAGGCGCTGGACGCTGGGAAGATCCGGCGCGCCGGAACGGCCGATCCAACCCGCGCCGTCAAGCAGGACCTCGTGCCCGCTGACGCCGCCCTGGTCGCTCTCCACGAACTGGGGAGCGTCGAAGGTGATCTCCAACTGCCAGGTCTGCCCGTTCCCAACGGGCTGCAGCGAGAGGGACGGGGCTGCGGACAGGCCTCCGGCCATCAGCAAAGCCAGAACCAGGGCGTGGGGGGTTCGCCACGACATGTGCTACCTCATGTGCATAGACGCGGACCGGCTCCGTTCCGGTGGAACCTGTCGCGTAGTGTGAGAAAACGTGTGAAGTCGGTTGGGCTTCGGAAGAGTATAGCGCGGTCGCTCCCGAGGTTCAAGACAATTCCAGCTTTAAAAAAGAAAGCGGAACGGTCCAGCCGCGGGGAAATCAAACACTTGGCGGGGTGGTGGAAGGCCCGCCTCTACCCGCCCAGCGGCAGGGCGCGGACCTTCTCCAGGGTGGCCAGGCCGCTCGTCAACCGGGGACCCACCTGGGCCAGGAAGGCCTCCAGCCGCGGGGACTCGTCCACCAGTTCCACCACCAGCGGCAGCTTCTCCGCCAGCCGCAGCACTTTGGCCGCGTGCAGCTGGTGCCGGGTCCCGAAACCGGCCACGCCGTGCAGGACCGTGCCCCCGGCCAGCCCGGCCTCCAGGGCCAAGGCCAGCAGGGCCTCCCAGGCCGGGCGGCCGTCCAGGCGGTCGGTCTCGCTGATGTAGAGGCGCAACAGGCAGGCGTCCTGCAGTTCCATTCCGGCCTCCCGGGTTAGTGGACCAATTCCCGTGATCTGTCAGATGCTGTTTGCTGATTCTGTGTGACGAGAGATGGTGCATCGATGACGCAAACCCTTCGGGAAGCGTCCACGCCGCCCATTGCTGCGTTGCAGCCCCTTGGCGTAGCCCCGCTACGCCTGCGGGCCTGCGCCTTGCACTGGACGGAGTGTACGCATCATCATCCGACATCTCACGAGAATCGGTCCACTAGACCAATCGCGCCAGACCCAGACCCAGGGCCAGGCTGAGCAGGCCCACCAGCGGGGGCAGCAGCAGGTTGGCCCCCGCCGCCAGCCACTGGCCGCCCTGCAGGAACTGGCCGCTTTCGAAGATCCAGGTTGAAAAAGTGGTGAAGGCGCCCAGGAAGCCGATCAGCAGGGGCGCGCGCCAGCCGGGCGGGAGCAGCAGGCGCTGGTCCATCAGGCCCCAGAGGAAGCCGAAGAGCAGGCAGCCCAGCAGGTTGACGGTGAGCGTGCCCCAGGGAAAGCGCGTGCCGGCCTGCTGCTGGACCAGCCCGGCCAGGCCGTAGCGGGCCAGGGTGCCCAGGGCGCCGGCCCCGGCCAGCAGCAGGAGCTTCGTCAGCATGGCGCGTCCGATCGGCAGAGGATGGGCATGACGTCGAGGTCTCCGTGTCGGGCCGCGGCGGCGGCAGGTCCACTGGGCAAGCTATTTGAGATGGGCCACCCGCAGGCTGGCCGAACCGCGGGAACCGCTGACCCGCAGCAGCAGCAGGCCGGAGGGCAGAGCCTCCCAGTTCGCGCCGGCCAGCGTGACCGTCCGGTCTGCCGCCCCGCCCGCCGGCAGCTCTTCCTGATGGAGGCGCTGGCCGGCCAGGTTGTAGATCTCCAGCCGGGCGGGCCCGGCAAAGCCCGTCAGGGTCAGGCGCAGGCCGCCGTTGAAAGGATTGGGCGCCGCGGCCAGCGCCAGTTCGGCCGAGCGGGGCCGCAAGGCGGGCAGACCCGTGCCGTCGTTGGGCAGGCCAGGGCTGGGGGTCAGGGCCTGCCACGGGCCGGTGACGTCGGGCAGGCGGCCCCAGGCCACGTCGTCCTGCTGGGGGCCGAAGTCCACCCGGTCCAGCACCGTCAGGCCGTCCACGTCGCTCAGCACCAGGGACTCGCCGTCGCCGCTCAGGCGGAAGCCCGCGTGCAGGCCGGCCTCTTCTTCCTCGTTGTCGCACCAGATCAGCAGATAGGCGCCGCCGGCCAGTTCGCCCGTGCCGGCGGGAAAGGCCCAGTTGCCCGGGTCGTCGGGATCGTCGCTCAGGTGCAGGCCGTCCAGCAGCACGGGCTCGCTTCCCGGATTGACCAGCTCGGCCCAGTCCTCGTGATCGCCCGCCGGATCGGTGATGCCGTTCTCGTTCAGCGCCAGGAACTCGTTCAGCACCAGCCGGGGCGCGGCGGGCCAGCCCAGTTCCAGCGGCCGCGGCGGGTAGAGGTGCGGGCGGGCCAGCTCGTCCAGCGCCAGCACCTGCAGTTCCAGGCGCGTGCCGGGCGCCATGGGCGGCAGACCGCCCTGGTAGCGGTCGGCCAGCCGCAGCACCGGAGCCTGGGCCTCCCCCGTGAAGGACATGGCGCTCTGCTGCCACTCGGTGGCGCCGACCTGACGCCAGCGCAGCCAGCACTCCAGGGAGGCGTCGTGGACGAAGGCCGCGGCGCTCACGCGCAGGCTGTCGCCGGGCAGCGGCGGCTGCGCGTCCAGGTGATACACCACCGGACCCGCCGACTGCCAGGCCAGCTGCCCGGGCAGGCTGGCCGCGCGCCGGTCCAGGAACTCGCGCAGGCCGCGCTTGACGTGGGCGTTCTCGTAGTCCACGCCGAAACCCTGGCTGAAATCGTTCATGGTGAAGCCGTAGTCCAGCGTGCGGAAGGAATCCGTCGCCGCCGCAGGCGTCAGCTGCGTCAGCAACTCGTCCAGCCGGGGCTGCCAGGCGGCGGGCTGCAGGGAGTGGGTCAGGTGGTGCTCCAGCATGTGGGTGTAGAGGTTGCGCCAGCGCGGCCGGGAGAGCAGGCGGTCCGCCAGGGGCCGGTTGCTGTTCCCGAAGGTGTAGGGGTTGCGCTGGGACCAGTCCACGCCGAACCAGTCCACGCCGAAGGTGTTGTCGTAGTCGTAGGGGATCAGGGTCATCCGGTCGTCCACCGGGTCGTGATACAAGTAGTAGTTGTTGCTCAAGTACCAGTAATCGTCCCAGCCGCCGGTCAGCACGTTGACGGCGAAGTACTCCAGCACGCCGGCCACGTCCAGGTATTGGTGCAGGGAATCCTCCAGCGCGTTGCCCGAGGTGTCGTGCAGGATGCGGATCAACCGGAAGAGCGCCGAGTAGTCGTCCTCCTCCTCGTTGCTGGTCAGCTCGTAGACGCGCCGGCCGTCCTGCTCGTGCTTGTAGTCCTCGGGGCTGTCGCCGCGCCAGGCCAGGTCCGCCGGGTAGAGACACTTCCAGAGGTTGCCGTCTGGATGGGGGAAGTTCTTCTTGAGGAATTCGTCGTCCACGTGCTCCACGGAGACGTAGAGCCCGAAGTAGTCGCCGTTGATCCAGAGCTCGCCGTGGGAGGCGCGCGAGGCCACGTGGCCGATGCGGCCGAACAGATCGAAGCAGAGCTTGCTGCGCGTGATGCAGGGGTCGTTGTGCTCGCCGTTCAGGTTGAGCTTGTCCACGCCGTGCACCTCGCGGCCGGGGACGAAGTCGTTGAACGAGATCTTGAAGGACTTCTTCTGCGCGTTGCGGCTGGTGTTGCCGCGCAGGCGCAGGCCCACGTCCGCCACCTGTTCGTCCAGGTAGAGATTCTGCAGGTGGAGCTGGGCCAGGTGCAGGGAGTCGCTGTCCACGTTGTCGTAGATCCACTGCAGGGCGACGGGATCGACGCTGACCTCGTAGCGCGCCACCTGGCTGTCGTCGTAGAGCATCCAGGAGTCGTCCTGGGCGCGGGCGCCGCCGTGCAGCAGGCCCAGCAGGATCAGCAGAAAGAGGGGCATGGGGAGGTCCTTGTTTGGATGGCGTCACGAGGCGGCGCCTTGCAGTCTGTCGGGCTTGGGCCTTGGATGGGATTCACGCCCATATCGAGACCGGTTCTTCGGAAGTTTCGCTGAGCATACTGGTGGTCTGCGCAAGAAACTTGCGGAAAATCCGGGCCGATAGGGGCGATGAAGACCGCCAAGCGACCAAGTCCGACAGGCTGCTAGCCACAAGATAAGGTCCGGCGGGGCGGATCGGGCCGTCGTCCGGGTTCACTCCCTACCTTGCGGCATGCGATTCACCACCCTGCTGCGCCGCCATCCGGACCTGACCCGCCTCTGGCTGGGGGAGGTGATCTCCCAGGCCGGCGACGCGCTGTTCCAGATCGCCCTGCTTTGGCTGGTGCTGGACCTGACCGACTCGGCGGGCCTGACGGGCCTGGTGGCCATGAGCGGCTACCTGCCCGTGCTGCTCTTCGGGCTGCTGGCCGGCGCGCTGGCGGACCGGCTGGACCGGCGGCGCGTGCTGCTGGGCTGCGACCTGGCCCGGGCCGTGCTGGTGCTGGCCATTCCGCTGCTGGCCTCCGCCGGTCTGCTGAGCGCCCCGCTGCTCGGGCTGATCACCTTCCTGATGGCCGTGTTCACGGCCCACTTCAATCCCACCCGCGACGCGCTGATCCCGGAGCTGGTGCCGGCCACGGAGCTGCGCCAGGCCAACACGCTGATCCAGAGCGGCTGGCAGCTGGCCATGCTGGCCGGACCCCTGCTGGCCGGGCTGCTCATCCCGCTCACCGGCGAGCTGCAGCTGTTCAGCGCCGACGGGCTCAGCTACCTGGCCTCCTTCGCGCTGATCTGGCGCATGCGCCCCGGCCCCCGACTTGCCGCGCCGGAGGCACCGCCGCGCCCGCCGGCCGGCTCCCTTCGCCACGAGGCGTCCCGCGCGCTGGCCGAGGTCCGCGCCGGACTGGTCCTGGCCCACGGGGACCGCCGGATCCGCGCCCTGCTCTGGGTCACGGCGGTGGACAACCTGTTCATCATGGGCCCGGCCATCGTGGGCACGCCGCTCTTCGTGCGCCAGGTGCTGGGCGGCGACTCGGGCACCTACGCCTACCTGATGACGGCCTTCGCCGCGGGCATGCTGGCCGGCAGCCTGCTGCTCCATTGGCTGGGCCGGCACCTGCGGGACAGCCGGCTGCTGCTCTGGGGCATCGTGCTGGACGGGATCACCTTCCTGCCCCTGCTCTGGGTGACCAGCTTCTGGGGCGCCTGGTGGACCATCGCCATCCACTCGCTGGTGATTCCGCTGATCATCATCCCGCGGCCCACGCTGGTGCAGCGGCTGGTGCCCCGGGATTTCCACGGCCGCGTCTTCAGCATGATCAGCGTGGCCGTGACGGGCTTCAGCGCGCTCTCCGTGGCCCTCACCGGACTGGCAGCGGAGTGGGTGCCGATCCCCGTTATCTTCGGCGCCATCGCGCTGCTGGCCTCGGCCTGCGGACTGGCGGGCTGGTCCATCCGCGAATTCCGCGAAGCCTGAGCGCGCCTGCGGAAGCCTGGCCGCCGCGGGAGTTCCGCACGGAATCCCGTTGTATGTTGCAGGGGCCGTTGATAGAATGGCCCGGCCGGTCTCGCCGCTTCCATCACCCAAGCGCCAAGAGGAATGCCGCATGCTTCCGTCCACCCGCCGATCCTGGATTCCCTGGCTGCTGGCCGGCGCCCTGGGCGCGGCCCTGGACGCCCGTGCCGCCACCGGTTTCCCGCTGCTGCTCTTCGAGCCGGACTCGCGGGCCGCGGCCCGGGGCGAGAGCGCGCTGGCCGACGGCCGCGGGCTGGAGGGCTTCCACCAGAACCCCGCCGCCCTGGCCGGTCTGGAGGGCGAGGCCCTGGGACTGCTCTACGTGGACCACCTGCAGGATCTTCAGGTGCTGGGCACCAGCTGGGGCACGGACCGCGTGCCGGACTGGCGCCTGGGCCTGTCGCTGCTGCATCTGGACTACGGCGACCTGGAAGGTCTGGACGAGCAGGGCCAGTCCACGGGCTCCTTCGACGCCGGCGCGACGCTGCTGCTGGCCGGTGTGGCCCGCCGCCTGCCCGATCTGTGGGGCGGCCGGCTGGAGGCGGGGCTGCAGGCGGGCTATGCCGGCACGTCGGTGGAGGACGCCTCCGCCAGCGCGCTGCTGGGCAACGCCGGGATCGGCTGGCAGCGCGGCCAACTCGCACTGGGGGCCAGCGCGCGCAACGTGGGCGTGGTGCTCTCCTCCCTGGGCGAGAGCCAGGACCACCTGCCCCGCTCCCTGGAGGCGGGCGCCGCCTGGACCCTGGCCCACCTGCCCTTCACCTGGAGCGTGGCCTGGCAGGGCATCCGCGATCGCGATCCCTTCGTCAAACTGGGCGGTGAATTCCGCGTGGCCCGGCGCTGGCGGCTGGGGCTGGGCTATCAGGTGGAACGCGGCGACGACCGGCTGGGCGGCGTCTCCGGCGAGGGCTCGCGCGGCTTCTCCGCCGGCCTGGGCGGCAGCCTGCCCCACGGCTTCGAACTGGGCTGGTCCTGGAGTTCCTACGGCGAGCTGGGCTCCCTCAACCGGCTGGCCCTGGTCTGGCACTACCGGCCATGAATGCCGAGGCGCCCCAGGAGGAGGCCCGGCGGCGGGCCGCGTCCCTCTGGTACGAGCGTTTCGAGCGGCGCCGGCAGCAGCTGACGCCCTCGCCCGGCCGCCTGCGCGCGCTGCAGCTGCTCTTCCTGGGTCTGGCCGTGGCCATCGCGGTGATCGGGCTGAGCCAGCGTGGTGAGCGCCTGCAGCAGGTGATGGGCGCCGCGGAGAGTCGAACGGATTGGCCTGCCGTGCTCAGCCGCGAGCTGGAACTGGACGAGGCCGCGGGCCAGCGCTTCTTTCCGCTCTGGGAGCAGTGGCGGCGCCAGGAGGCCCGACAGGGCGCCGAGCGGGCCGCCTTGTTGGAGAAGCTGGAGCCCCTCACGCGCGAGCACAGCGACCTGAACCTCGAGCAGGAGCGACTACTGGAGGCCGTCCAGCTGCTGGAGCAGCAGCGCCTGCAGGCCCGCGCCGACCTGCTGGGCAAGGTCCGCGAACAACTGGGCCTCTGGCGCAGCGCCCGGCTGGCCGTCCTGCTGGAAACCCCGCCCGACTGAGCATCCGCCCCTTCCCGACCCCCCACGAAAAAGCCGGCTGACGCCGGCTCTGTCTTGTCTGCTGCGAAGCCCGCTAGCGGAACATGGCCTTGATGCTGCCCCAGGTGGCTTCCACCGTGGAGAACTGGAAACTCACGGCCAGGGGCGAGGACTGGGCGGCCAGTCGTCCGCCGGAGGGCAGGACGTAATAGAGCCGGTAGTAATAGACCTGCTCGATGTCCGTGAAGCGGTCCCGCGAGCCGCCCGCCGAATTCAGCCCCGGATGGTCCAGCAGCGAATACTCCAGCGCGCCGTTCACCAGCACGCGCTCCCCCAGCAATTGGTAGTGCTCGTCGTCGGTGGAGCGCTCCACCTCGAAGGAGGCCACGCCCTGCACGCTGTCCACGCGCCAGCGTAGTTCCACCGTCTGCTCGTCCAGCACGTCCCCGCTGAATTGCAGCAGGGAGGCCGCCAGCGCGAGCAGGGGCATGAGCAGAATCAGGCTGAGGGAAAACAGACGCTTCATGGACCACTTATCGACTTGGTTGACCCGAGTCTACTGCTCCCGGGCGGGTCAGGCAACTCTTGTTTCGCTCCCCGCCAGCAATTCGGGATTCCGTCCTCGCTGCAGGATAGCCGCCCCCCGGGGCCGCCTCCGCCACCGTGGACCCGCTGCTCCGCTGGACGGCGTCCGCAACTCACCGCCGATTCCCGCCGCCCACCGCATCCCGGATCCGCCCACGGGCGTTGACCGGCGACTACTTGGAAAGTTCGAGCAGGGCGTCCCGGTAGGCCTCGCTGCGCTGGGGATCCAGGCTGTCCAGCCGGCTCAGGCGCTGGAGGCCGTCCACGTCCCGGCCCTGGACCAGGATCTCGACCAGGGAGCGGGAATTGGCCTTGAACCAGGGGGCCAGCTGGGTGGGGTTGTCGATGCGCTCCGCCAGTTCCAGCGCCAGACGCACGGCCTTCCAGGCGTCATAAGGGCTGTTCTGCTTGGAACGGAACCACCAGGCCGTGTGGGTGACCCAGCGCAGGGTGCGGAAATCCTTGTTGCGCATGTCCAGCAGGCGTTCGAGGCGCTCGTTGCGCTCGTCCCAGCCGTCCTGCTGCTCGCTGAACATGGCCTGGCTGCCCAGGCGCCGGGCGCGCTCGAACATGGGCGTGCCGCCGAACTCGGCCAGTTTGTCGTATTCGTACCCGATCACCAGCAGGACGTGGAAGTCGAGCATGCTGAGGAAGGAGTCGAAGTTGTCTTCGTCGTGCTCGAAACGGCCTTCGGGAATCCGGAAGCGCCAGAGGCCCTCGTCGATGCTGAAGTCGCCCTTGTTGCCGCCGGCGAACAGGCCCATGTACTCCGTGGCCGAGCCGCCCTCCATGGCGTTGCGGACCTGGATGGCCAGCGGGATGCGCAGAGTCAGGGTGGTCTCCTCCGGGTCCCAGTCCACGCTGTTCAGGTAGTCGGTCAGGCGGGTTTCCAGATCGAAGAGCTCGGCCCGCTGGTCGGGCGTGAGCTGGATGAGGTTGAGGTTGAGCTCCGGCACCACCGTCAACGCCAACGCGGAAGGCAGCCAGAGCAGCAGGGCAAGCCAGAAACGCACGAGGACCTCCGTGAACCGCGCACAGTGTATCAAATGCCGGCCGTGGCCGCTGATTCTGCTGGCCGGCCTGGCCGGTCTCGCTCCCGCCGCCCCCGGCGCGGCCCTGCGCTCCAGCCGGGCGCGGGATCCCTGGCTGCACGCGGCCTGGAGCCTGGACAGCCTGCCCGGGCCGGCGGTCCTCTTCGAGGGCGGGCTGGCTGCGCGCCGGGCCGGCTTCTGGCTGGGGTCGCGGCGACTCTACGGTCTGCGCGAGTTGTCCAGCGTCGCCCTGGCCGGCGTGCTGCCGACGGAGTGGGGCAGCTGGCAGGCCGGCGGGCACCTGTTGACGGCGGGCGAGTGGCAAGAGGGCCAGTTCCTGCTGGACTGGCAGCCGCCCGGCACGCGGCCGTTGCAGGTCGGGGCGGGGTTGGAACTGCGCCGGGTCGCCGCGGGCGACTGGTCGGCCCGGGCGGGCTGGCTGCGCGCTCTGGCGGACTGGCGCCAAGGTCCCCTGCGGCTGGGCGGCTGCCTGGCCCTGCCGCTGCCCGGTTCGGAGCCGATCCCGGAGTGCCGGGTGAGCGCGCGCAGCCTGGCGGCGGGCTGGCGGCTCACACGCACCTGGGCCCTGGCCTGGGCCTGGGAACAAGAGGGGACGGAGCGCAGCGAGCAGCTGGGGCTGGTCTGGGAGACCCCCGGCCAGGGCCTGGCCGCCACGTGGCGCACCGGTCGGGGCTGGGAGCTGGCCGGCCGGCTGCGCTGGCGGACTCTCAGTCTAAGCGCCTCGTGGTGGAGCCATCCCGTGCTGCCGCCCACGCCCGCCTGGGGCCTGACCTGGCAGCGGGAGGAGCCATGAACGGCCTGTGGCGCAGCCTGCCCGCGCTGCTGCTGCTGGGGGCGCTGGCCGGCCCGGCCCGGGCGGATGCGCCGGCGGACAGCGTCTGGCAAGTCCGGAGCGAACTGGGCGCCCGGACCCTCAGCCCAGGTCAGGGCGAGTGGCGCGGCCGCCTGCAGCTGGCGGGAGGACCCTGGAGCCTGCAGGGCGCGGGCCGGCGGCGGGATGGCGAGCCGGGCCTGCTGCCGCACGCGGCGGGCGGGCTGGTCTGGGCGGGGCCGCGCGGCTGGCGCGTGATCCTGGGCGACCAGCAGCCGACGGGAGATCTGCACGCCGCCCTGGGCCGCGGGCGGGGCGGTCTGCCCGGCCGGGTGCGCGGCGGCCTGGGGCTGGGGCCGGGCGCCCTCTCCACCCAGAGCCCGGGCGAGCGCGGTCTCAGCCTGGAGCAGTGCCGGGGAGCGCTGCGCGGCGGCCTGCTGCTGGCCTCAAACCGCCGCGACCTGCGGGCGGACGGCGCGGGTTTCCTGCTGGATCTGGAGCACGCGGAGGACAACCGGCGCCGCTGGGGCGCCTGGCGCGACCGCTTGGTCCTGGGCTGGGGCACGTGGGAGGGACCGGCGGGTTGGGATCTGCACGGACTGGCCGGCCGGCGCTCGGCCGTCAGCGGGGGCGGATCCCTGCTCGGACTGCAGGCCATCCGGCGCCGCCCTGAGCGGCAGCTGGCCCTGGCCTGGGAAGCCGGCGAGAATCGGCTGCTGCAGTGCCAGGCTGTCTGGCTGAAAGGTCGTAGCACGCTTCAGGCGGACGTCTGGCGCGGCTGGCGCGGCTCCAGCGTCTTCGCGCGCCCCGCGCTACCCGCGGGCTGGCGGGAGTGGGGCGGCGGCCTGGCCCTGCAGGCGCGGCGCGGCGGTCGCCAGCTGGCCGGCACGCTCTCCCTGCGCTGGCTGGATGCCCAGGCCCGCGGACCGGAGCGCTCCGCCTGCTGGGGTAGCCTCGAACTGGACCGGCTGCCCGGGCCGGCGGGCAGTGGACTGGCGTGGAGCGTGCGTCACAGTCTGGCGGAGGATCGTCCCAGCGGCGCCGGGCGGGAGGAGTGGCGCCTGCGCCTGCGACCGCTCAAGGCGCGGCCCCTGGATTGGGAACTGAGTTGGCAGCAGGCCCGCGGCGCTGCCGGGGTGGTGCGCTGGTGGCAGCTGGGCCTGGCGCGCGGCTGGCGCCGTCCGCGCTATTCCCACGGCCTCCAGCTGCAGGTGCTGGCCGCCGTCGGTTCGGGTCCCGCCCGGCTGGTGCCCCTGACCGCAGGGCCCGGCCTGCTGCGCTACGGCGCGCTCACGGGGTCGCGCCAGCTCTGCGCGGCGGGTTGGTGGGGACGCCGGGGCGCCCACCTGCTCAGCGTCGGCTGGCTGCTGAAAGAGGTGGAGGACGAGTCCGGCGCCGTGGGGCCCGCGCCGCTCCTGCAGGTCCGCTGGGTCTGCGCGCCCGGTTCCTGAGCCGCGGGGTGGCGGCGTCGCCGGGCCGGTCCGCGCCGGCCGCCCTGTCCGCTTTGTTATCATGCTGACAGGTCAACCGGAGGAAGCATGGACCGTCAGGCAATCGCCCGCCTCATCACGTCCGCGTTGGAGCGCGGCCAGCAGGTGCTGCTGGAATCGGAAGTCTATGAGCTGCTGGCGCTGGCCGGCCTGGAGACGCCGGCCTGGCGTGTCTGGCCGACGGAGGGCGAGCTGGACGAGAGCTGGCTGGCGGGGCTGCCGGGCAGCCGGGTGGTGCTCAAGGTTCTCTCGCGCCGGATCCTCCACAAGAGCGACGTGGGCGGCGTGCGCATCGTGGAGAAGGACGCCGCGACCGTGCGCCTGGCCGCCCAGGAGATGCTGGGCGCGGTGCCCGGGGCCTGGGGCCGCTACGAGGGCGAACACGGCCGCGACGGCACGCAGGATCCCGAAGTGGAGGGCCTGCTGCTGGTGGAGTGCGTGGCCTTCCCCGGCGAGCTCGGCCGCGAGCTCCTGCTGGGGGCGCGCCACTCAAGGGAGTTCGGCAGCGTGCTCACCGTGGGCATCGGCGGCACGGACGCCGAGTTCCTCTCCGCGCGGCTGGAGCCCGGCCGCGGACACGCCATCCGCAGTGCGCTGCTGCTGGACCGCGCGGGCATCCGCCACATGCTGGAACAGACCCTGGTGGTGGAGCGCCTGACCGGCAAGGCCCGCGGGCGGGCCCGGGTGGTGGAGCCCGAGCAGCTGGAGGAACTGGTGGCGGGTTTCGCCCGGTTGGTCAACCTCTTCTCCCCGCTGGACGAGACGGCCCCCGCGCACCTGGAGGAGCTGGAGATCAATCCGCTGGTGGTGGCCACGGACGGCCGCCTGCTGCCCCTGGACGGCCTGATGCGTATCGGGCCACGCCGGGGCGCGCCGCGCTCCCGGCCTGTGGGCAAGGTCAGCCGCCTGCTGCATCCGGGCTCGGTGGCGCTGGTGGGCGTCTCCCAGAAGATGAACGTAGGACGGATCATTCTGCAGAACCTGCTGGACGCGGACTTCCCCGTGGAGCGCATCCACATCCTCAAACCCGACACGGAGGAGATCGCCGGCGTGCGCTGCTACGCGCGCCCCGCCGACCTGCCCGAGAAGGTGGACATGCTGGTGCTGGCGGTGAGCGCCGAGCAGGTCCCGGCGGAGCTGGAGGCCATCTGCGCCGCGGACTGCGCGGAATCAATCATCGTCATCCCGGGCGGCATCGCGGAAAAGGCGGGCGGCGAGGCCATCCAGGCGCGGATCGACGCGGTGCTGGAGCGTGCCCGCGCCCTGCCCGGCGGCGGCCCGGTGATCAACGGCAGCAACTGCCTGGGCGTCTACGACCGCGACGCCGGCGTCAACACGCTGTTCATTCCCGACTACAAACTGCCCCGGCCCGCCCGGGAAGGCCAGGACGCCCCCGGGCGCGTGGCCCTGCTCAGCCAGTCGGGCGCCTTCATGATCTGCCGCATGTCGCGGCTGGCGGACCTGGATCCGGTCTACGCCGTCTCCTACGGCAACCAGATGGACCTGAGCCTGGGCGACTACCTGGAGGCCCTGCTGGGCGACACCTCGGTGGACACGGTGGCGTGTTACGTGGAGGGCTTCGCCGACCTGGACGGGCTGAAGACCGCCCGGCTGGCCCGGGCGCTGACGGGCGCCGGCCGGCGGGTGATCCTCTACAAGGCGGGCCGTTCGGCGGAGGGCCAGAGCGCCAGCGCGGGCCACACGGCCTCCATCGCCGGCGACTACGAGACCTGCCGCCAGGTGCTGCCGGAGGCCGGAGTGGAGCTGGCGGAGACCTTCGAGGACTTCGAGAACCGCGTGCGGCTGGCCCGGGCCCTGGGTCCGGAGCGCGGCCCCGCCGGGCACGCGCCCCAGGTGGCGGTGGTCTCCAATGCGGGCTTCGAGTGCGTGGGCATCGCGGACAATCTGGCCCGGGCCTCCGAGGGTCGGCTGGAACTGGCGAAGCTGAGCGAGTACACGCGGGAGAAACTGCAGCGGGCCTTTGTGGAAGGGCGGCTGGACAGCCTGGTGGACGTGAAGAATCCGCTGGACCTGACGCCCATGGCCACGGACGCCGTCTGGGCCACCTGCGTGCAAGCGCTGCTGGAGGATTCCGGTGTGGACGCGGCCATTGTTTCCATCGTGCCGCTCACCGCGGCCATGCAGACCCTGCCCGCCGGTCCCGGACACCGCGAGGATCTGAGCGCCCCCACAGCGATCTGCGCGCGGCTGGCCGCCCTGCGGGCCGCCAGTTCGACACCCTTCGTCTGCGCCGTGGACTCCGGCGTGCTCTACGATCCCCTGGTCCGCCAGTTGGAGAGCGCCGGCATCCCGGTCTTCCGCTACGCCGACGAGGCCACGCGCTACCTGCGCCGGCACCTCTGTTCGCGCTGAGCGTCAACCAACCCCCACCCGTCGTGAGGCCAAGCGGAGAGTCTGCTTGGCCTCACGGCGTTCATGTGCACATGAAAGATCGTTGACACCTGGCACCGGCCTGGCACCAGCCTGGCACCGGCCTGGCACCGGCCTGGCACCGACCTGGCACCGACCTGG
>Ga0172380_10000276_pt1 | contig 106604 bp, 126 predicted proteins | sample Leawe162metaG_FD_119747 | JGI IMG/M metagenome (GOLD analysis project Ga0172380, IMG submission 119747) | Leachate microbial communities from a municipal landfill in Southern Ontario, Canada - Leachate well 162 metaG | ecosystem: Engineered > Solid waste > Landfill > Unclassified | place...
TGCAAGAAAGGTGGAATCTCACGAGCCACGTTCTACCGCTGGTGCAATGAAGACGAAGACTTCAAGGCAAACGTTGATAACGCCAAGGTCGATGGCGTGGAGAACATAAACGATATGTCCGAAGCTCATCTCATTGCTCTCATCAGAGAGAAGAAATATCAGGCGATTGCTCTGTGGCTCAAGAACAACCACCATCGCTTCATGTCTGAGGACAAGAGAGACCTGATACGAAAGGTGCAAAAGAAAACTGAGCTGAATGCTCAACAAAAGGAAATTCTCAAGGACGCACTCAAACTTTTCAAATGAAAAAACTATCTCCAGAAATAATACAGGCGGTCATCAATGATACCGCCGTGCGAACCGCACTCGTGTATCAAAATCACGAGGCATTTTGCAGTATCTATCTTCGGAGGCATTTGAAGTATGAGTTCGCTTGGTTCCATAAGGAGATGTTCCGCATTACCGAGTCATACCAACACAAGCTTAACGTGTTCATGGCATTTAGAGGTTCAGGAAAATCAACCATCCTGAACCTTTCTAATGCTCTGTGGAGTATCCTCGGAAAGCACCAGAAGAAGTTCGTGTTGATCGTTTCTAAAACCAGAGTCCAGTCCCAATCCCACTTCGACAACATCAAGCAGGAGCTAGAAGAAAATGAACTGCTCAAGAGCGATCTTGGTCCGTTCCAAGCGACCAAGGAAGACTGGGGTGCGTACACGATTGAGATTCCAAAGTACGGAGCGAAGATCATGTGTATCGGGGCAAATCAAAATATCCGAGGGCTCAAATATCGTGACCACCGACCCGACCTCATTATCTGTGACGACATCGAAGACGTAACCTCGTTTACCGATCAAGCTAAGGTTGACCTGCTTTACGAGTGGTTCATGGGAGAGCTTCTCTCCATCGGGGATGAGACAACCAACATCGTCGTTCTGGGAAACTTACTTGATCCAAGGTCAATACTGATTCGTCTATATAAGGCAATCAAGCATGACGAGATGTCTGGCATATTCAAGGCGTACCCACTTCTTGATGATAGGAATCGTATATTGTGGTCTGCGAAGTATCCAGATGCTAAGGCAATCAAGAACGTAGAACGAGGTCTGCCTAATCCAAGAAACCATGATCTCTGGACGGTATTCTCTCGTGAGTATCTCTTGGACATGTCATGTGTCGGCATCGATGATTTTATGGAGGAAAAGCATATGGAACCGATCCGTGTCGGCGGAAAGACAGCGAAGAGTTTTGAGATATCCGCTCCGATGTGGGGTATGGGACATATCAATTACTTTCCAGAACACGAGCGTCAGAATTTCAGCATGTGGTTTGACGACGAGGACGGGCATCCAGTGGAGCGATGGAAGAAGATAGAAGCTGAATATATCAAGAAAGGAAAGGTTGATGGTCCAAGCCTCAAGCGAGTACAGAACAGTACTCCAGAAACTCGATTCTTTGATTATCCAGACAGACCGAAGAGGTACAGATATTGGTATCTGGAGACGGATTATGTGCCACCGTCTAAAAGAATTAAGAAATAGTCAGATTATTGAAATGGGAATCTGGGTATAATTGTGTTGTTGACATATACCCCCTAGGGGTATATACTAAGCCTGTATGAAACATATAGATGAAAAAGGTAAAGAAAAAATTATTAAACAACTCAAGCGTATTGAGGGACAGGTTCGAGGTTTGCAAAAAATGGTCGACACCGATACATATTGTATCGATATTATTACTCAAACATCAGCGGTTAAGCAGAGTTTGTCTTCTGTTGAAGATGTGCTCATGGAGAATCACCTAGGACATTGTGTGCATCATCAAATGTCTTCTGGACAGGTAGATAAGGCAAAAGAAGAAGTGTTAAAAGTTTATAAATTAAAAAGAAAATAAAATCATATGAAAATATCAATATACTTAGCATTAGGTTTAGTAGTTACTGGTACTGTTCTGGGTATCGCTTTTGGATACTACATCACACCCGAATATAGACTATCAATGTATGAAAAGAACAATATGAGTCTCGGTCAAGCAGACAGGACTTTCGATCTTCGATATATAAATGCCATGATTGCACACCACAGAGGTGCAATGCTTCTTGCTGAACAACTTTCAAAAAACACTTCACGTCCTGAAATGAAGACTCTTGCGCAAAATATTCTTGCTGATGAACCAAAAGCTATTGATGAACTTTATACATGGAAAAAAGATTGGTATGGAGACACAAAAACTGTTCGTGATCCTATTGTGGCAAACCTCGGTCCTGCAGATGAGAAATTTGATTTAAGATTTTTGAATGCTATCATCGCCCACCATGAAGCAGGAATTGTAATGACAAAAGAGACGAGAGAAAAATCAAGTCGTGCTGAAATCCTCAATAATGCAGATGCGGTCGAAGCATTTTTGATAAATGGTATAACGACTTTAAAAGGTATTAGAAGTAGTTGGTATAACATATAAGAAATATGACTACTCAAACTTTTAAAATAGAGGGAATGCATTGTGCGAGTTGTGCCTCTGTGATTACAAAACAGCTGTCTGCTCTTCCTCATGTAAAATCCGTTGCAGTTAATTATGGAACTGAAAAAGCAAAAGTAGAATACGATCACGAACACGTTTCGATTAATGCTATGAATGATGCGGTAGGTAAACTAGGATATTCACTATCGACAACTGAAAAGTCTGAACATGATCATGTAAATACACAGGAGAATGCTCTAGAGGAGCTCAAACATAAGACAGAGTTTATGTTGCCTGTTACGTTTGCTGTATTTGCTCTCATGATGTGGGATATTGCTTCAAAAATATTTGTAGGAGTACCAAATCTTCCCATACCGATGTCGCTATTTAATACAATTGGCATGATACTTGCGACAGTCGCCTTATTCTGGGTTGGCAAACCATATTTACTTGGAGTAACAAGATTTATTCGACATGGGGTCGCAAATATGGATACCCTTATCGGTCTTGGTACTCTCGCCGCATACGTATACAGTATCGCTCTTACCCTTATTCCTTTTCTGGGTATTTTACTTAATGTACCCGAATACACCTATTTTGATGTAACCATAGTTGTAATTGGTTTTATTACTCTTGGAAAATATTTAGAAATTAGATCAAAGAAAAAAACAGGTGATGCAATTGAAAAGCTTCTCAACCTTCAAGCAAAGACTGCATTACTAATTCGCGATGGAAAAGAAATAGAAATATCTATACAGGATGTGAAGCATGGTGATTTAATTATTGTTAAGCCAGGCTCAAAGATTCCTGTAGACGGCACAATAGTTGAAGGTGTCTCTTTTGTTGATGAATCAATGGTTACAGGAGAGCCGATGCCTGTGCAAAAGAAAATTGGTGATAACGTCGTATCAGGGACAATGAATACAAGTGGTTCATTTACATTCAAAGCGACAAAAGTTGGTTCCGAAACACTTCTTGCTCAGATTATTAAAATGGTTGAGGACGCTCAAGGTAGCAAAGCGCCAATTCAAGCATTGGCAGATAAGATATCGAGTGTTTTTGTTCCCACTGTACTTGTAATAGCGTTTATTACTCTTGGAACATGGCTTATTATAGGATCACAATACCTAGGATTTTCACAAGCCCTCTCACTTGGGTTGGTATCTTTTGTCGGTATTCTTGTTATAGCTTGTCCTTGTGCCCTAGGTCTTGCAACACCAACTGCAATCATTGTGGGGGTTGGTAAAGGGGCTAAAGAAGGAATTCTCGTCAAAGATGCCGCGACACTTGAAAAATTACATAAAGTAAATACTATCGTCGTGGATAAGACTGGTACGATCACTAAAGGCAAACCAACATTAGTTGATGTACAAAATGTATCTGACTTTAATGATAATGACTTTGTATCAATTCTTGCTTCACTTGAGAAAAAATCAGAACACCCTATAGCTCACGCAATCGTAAACTACGCACAAGAAAAAAATATCTCTACATCTGATGTTTCAGATTTTGAAAGCATACAGGGCAAAGGACTCAAAGGATCAATAAAAGGTATCGAGTACTTTGTAGGCAATGCGAAACTTATAAATGATCTTAACGTTTCCTTTGATACAACAAAACTCAATGAGTTTACTTCTCAAGGTAAAACACCGGTGATACTTGCAACAAAAGACAAGGTGCTTGGCTTTGTGATGGTTGCTGATGAAATTAAACAGGAGTCTAAAAAAGCAATTGCTGATCTTCATAAACTGGGTATCAAGATTGTAATGCTCACTGGCGATGATGAAAAAACAGCAAAATATATAGCATCACTTGTCGGTATTGATGATGTGGTTGCGCATGTTTTGCCACAAGATAAATTGACAAAGATAAAAGAACTGCAGTCACAAGGTCGTGTTGTTGCTATGGCTGGTGATGGTGTAAATGATGCCCCCGCTCTTGCTCAAGCTGACGTAGGTATCGCTATGGGAACTGGAACTGATGTAGCGATTGAGTCTGCAGGAATCACACTTCTTGGTGGTGATATTTCAAAGCTTGTCAAAGCAATAAAACTTTCAAAGATTACTATGCGTGGTATCAAGCAAAATCTGTTCTGGGCATTTATCTATAATGTGGTCGGTATTCCACTTGCAGCTGGTGTATTTTATCCAATATTTGGTTGGGTTCTCAATCCTATATTTGCTGGATTTGCTATGGCAATGTCTTCGGTATCAGTTGTCTCAAATTCACTTCGTATTAAAGCTAAAAAAATATAATTATGAATACACAAACACAAAAATACACCTTCCACATACATGGTATGCACTGCAATGCTTGCGTACTCATGACTGAAAGTGAACTTGGTGATCTGCCGAATATCACTCATGTTAAATCGAGCTTAAAGAATCACTCGGTTGAAGTTACTGGAGATTTTGGAGATAAAACTCCGGAACAGATTGCAGACGAGCTTACCATTCCCCTAAAATCACACGGCTACACCGTGTCGGTAGAAAAGCTGCAACACAAAGCCAAATGGGAAGACTTCAAAATAGCGGTCCCTATAGCACTTGGCTTTGCCATACTCTTTGTTGCACTCCAAAAAATGGGAATCGTAAATCTTGTAAGTGCAGGTAATGTGACCTACGGCACAGCATTTGTGATCGGCATCATTGCCTCACTTTCAACCTGCATGGCAGTGGTGGGTGGTCTGGTCCTCTCAATGTCTGCTACCTTTGCCAAAGAAGGAGATAAGATACGTCCTCAGCTCATGTTCCACGGTGGCCGAATAGCTTCATTCTTTTTGCTTGGCGGTGTGATAGGTGCGATCGGATCGGCTTTCACTCTCAATACCTCAGCAACATTCATTCTGAGTTTGATTATTGGAATCGTGATGCTGATCCTCGGTATTAATCTTCTCGATACATTCCACTGGGCTAAGAAATTACAGCCCTCAATGCCTAAATTCATCGCCAAACACGCTCATGGTGTATCCAAGTTTAACCACACCCTCACTCCGCTTCTTGTAGGTGTGGCAACATTCTTCCTGCCATGTGGATTTACACAATCGATGCAGCTTTATACCCTCACTACAGGAAGCTTTCTCCCCGGAGGGCTAACGATGTTTGCGTTCGCATTGGGTACACTGCCAGTCCTTGCTTTGATCAGCTTCAGCTCATTCAGTATTCAGAAAAGTTCAAAGGCAGGTATTTTCTTTAAGACTGCCGGATTGATTGTTATCATGTTTGCACTTTTCAACCTTATCAATAGCTTGGTGGTAATTGGTCTCATACCGCCCATCTTTAATTTTTAGTATAATCATATTTATGAAAGCAACTATCATATCAATTATCGTCGCAGTAGTCCTCATCGGAGGAGCCTTCATGCTTACCAAAGGCGGTAGTGATAACACTCCAACTGTAGCGGCAAACAATGTCAGCGTAGTAGACGGCACACAGATCATTGAAATTTCTGCGAAAGGTGGATACCAACCTCGAAAGAGTATTGCGAAAGCAGGAATACCGACAATCATTCGATTCAATACAAAAGGGACTTTTGATTGCTCATCCTCAGTCCGTATTCCAAGTTTGGATATAACCAAATCACTACCCCAATCAGGATCAACAGATATAGATATTGGCAGTGGGAAAATTGGTTCACTTAAGGGATCGTGCGGAATGGGAATGTATCCATTCGAAGTAGAGTTTCAGTCTTAAAACGAGACACAAAATTGGCTACCTCCAAAGTGTCTTATTCTGTCTCATTTTTACTAGAATACCCATATTCCTCAAGGCGGAGCGAAAGTGCTTCATTTTGAAAATGAGACAGTGACCGAGACGGGTGAAATACGCTTAGTTTGCTTGGTCTATAAAAACACCCTAGAGACCGAAACGCCTCATATAAGGAGTAGAAGGGATCATAAGAAAGCCTTACGGTGTCTCATCACGTAGGTTCAAGACCGCGACAGTCAGCATTCAAGGAGTTAGTTTCGTGCGTCCTGAGAGTGTCACGGTTTGAGGTGACGGAGTTTGGTCGTAAGTATATACTTAAAATACAATGATCAACCCACAAGACAAAAGTAATAACCCTGTGCTTAAAGAATTTATTGAAAAGCAAGGTTCTGGTTTTTCCAATGAACCTGCCTCATCCGAAGCTACGATAGTTGATAATCATAGATTAGATCATCTCTACACTAATGCATTCCGCGACGGTAGTGGTAAATATTTTACTGTTGTTTCTGTTGATGATGCAGGTGTTCCAAACGTTGTAGACGCAGAGTCGCCGTACCCAACTAGAAATAAGATTAAAACTCGTCTTACTTTTATTAAGTCAGAGGACGGTGGTTCAATCAAGGAAATTGAGTTAAAAAGATTTAAGTTTTATAAAAAAGATGGCTATCTTGAACAAGAAGAAGGAATAAATTTTTCTTTTTCATATTTTGTGGGATTGATTGGCTTCCTTCAATCACTTTCAAAGCTAAATTTGAACGACGTAACTGAGAGACGTATCCCGTTGCATAATGGCCCTGATTTGGATGAGGAAACACGAAAACAATTTTATACAATCGTTTCAACTAATGATGGACAAGAACTCATCCGTGAAGTTGTGAAGAGTGGTCAAATTTCTGGTATAGATATTGTGAACATTGCATACCGTAAGAAACAGTTGGAACTATTTGAAAGGATGCTTAGTGATCCAGATACTGTAGTGTCTTACAGGAAAGATAATAATATAAAGAAGTTGGGTAACGAAGCTGTATGGCAGCACTTCTTCGAAGTAAATACTTGGATTTTTGGATACGGCCTAAACTACGTATTCAATCAGCCTCTTGAGGGTCAGAAACTTGAGCGTACTGTGCGAGGGAGTGATATTACTGGTTCTGGTAAAAGAGCCGATGGTTTACTCAAAACCACAGGAGTTGTTAGTTCAATTTGTCTTGTTGAAATTAAAACTCCTGATACTCCTCTTCTAGAATTAGAAGAATATCGTCCAGAATGCTGGCAAGCTTCAAGAGAATTTAGTGGGGGTATAGCTCAAGCTCAAAAAACAGTACAAAAAACACTTGAAAATATTGGTACTGAATTTCGTCCAACTGACAAGAAAGGTAATCCTACAGGTGAAGTTCTTTATTCTTACAGACCAAAATCCTTTCTTGTAATCGGTAGTTTGTCTGAGTTTTCGTCACCTGAAGGAATAAATAGAGAAAAGTTTGGGTCTTTTGAATTACTTCGTAGAGGTACACATGAGCCAGAAGTTATTACTTTTGATGAATTACTCGAGCGTGCAAAGTTTATAGTTATCAATTCTTAGAATTTAATAATTTATAAATTACTTGAGTGGTACAGTTGTGTGTGAGATACTCTCATTATGATTAATCTAGGTAGAAATGTAGGGGAAGAGGGAGAGGTTTTCTTTAAGGCTTTTATTCTTCAGCAAATGGATTTGGGAAATACAATTCATCCTTTCGGTAAAATTGTATCTATAGATTTTGGACCTGCATTAAGTATTCCAAAATGGTTGCCAAAATATAACAAGCTACTTGCCGCAAAAGATTATGTTAGTTTGAAATCCATTTTTCCAAAAGCACCTGGCGGGTATAAAGCCGACATTGGAATTAACGGAGTAAATTATAGTCTTAAATATAAAGGTGGAGCAAAATCGGCCATTGTTAATCATACAAGCCGAAGGGGTTTTTTAAGAATTTGCGATCACTTAGGGTTAGATATAAAAACCTTGGATAATATCATCAATGAATATTGGATCAAAAGGGAAGCAGGTTTAATTACAGAAGATGTATCAAACTCTCATCCAGAATCGCCATTCAAAAATCATGAAAATTATTTAGATAGTATCTTAAAATATTTTTTATTTGATGGAACAGGAAGTAAGGATTCTGAATTTAAGGCTGATAAAGTTATTGTGTTTTCTGATCCATTGGATTCATCAACATATAATATCCTTTCTAAGGATGATGTTGTTAATCATATTTGGGATTCATTAGTTTTTTCTTTGAGAAGCAAAAAAGGCATGCCTTCAAATTATAGTTCAGAAGTAGATGGTGATTTAACGCCTTGGATAAGATATCGCCCTGGAGATGAAAATCCTAAAGGTGCATTACATATTCGTACTTAAGACTGGGATAGTCTTTTTACTATTTCCTTTGCTGTAGCTTGAATGGCTGGTATGGCCACACTATTTCCAAGTTGTTTCATTGCTTGTACGTTTGAAACAGGGAAATAATAATCATCAGGAAAACCCTGCAACTTCTTTCCCTCATCAACTCCAAGTCTTCTGACTTCACCATCTACTCTGTAGAATTCCCAGTTCCTCCTATCATCGATGTTTGATCCTCTTCCTCCAACACGTAGAGTAAAGCCAATTTTTCTATCACATTCACCTTGAAATACGTCCGACATAGTTAAGTTTAATTGTTGTGGTTCTGGAAATTCAAAATCAATATTCTTATCTTTGAAACCAACCATGAACAATCGAGGTCGATGCTGAGGGACACCATAATCACTAGCTTTAATTATTTTATAATAAAAAGAATAACCCAAGTCTTCTTCGATAACCTTCTTAATGGTTGCAAAAGTTTTCCCATCGTCGTGTTTTAATAATCCACGTACATTTTCGATGAAAAAAGCCTTTGGCTGTTTCTGTTTTATTATGTCTGCAATTGTAAAAAATAAAGTACCACGAGTGTCATTGAATCCTTTCTTATGACCAGCTTGGCTGAATGGTTGGCATGGAAATCCTCCTGTTAGAATATCAAAATCTGGTATCTGGGATTTTATGTCTGTAATTGAATTTATATCTCCAACAAAATTATTACTCGAAAAAAGTTCAGGATGTTTATTCTCAAAATTGTGTGTGTAAGTCTTTCTTGCATTAGTATCCCATTCCGAAGCAAATACACACTCACAACCGACATTGCTAAAAGCTATGTGGAATCCTCCTATGCCCGCAAATAAGTCTATTATTTTAATTGGATCAGAAGTTTTTTTTGTAGTTTTTTTACTCATTTGTAGAGTCATTATAGCAAATTTACTTTTAGACCCTAACTCAATCTTTAATGGAAATTGATTTATTCTTTAGAATTATTTTACTTCTCATACAACCCATAATTTCCCGTTTTTCGTAATTAGTCCCATCTTTCAGGATGTATTTCATATAAGACTTAAAATCTAGGTCAACAACGGCTTTTGATAAGTTTGTCCCTAAAACACTATTTTGGAATTTATTGAATCTTATTAATTCCTCTTTGAATTTGTTCTGAATATCAATCTGATTAAAATCAATGGAATCTAACAATCCAATAAAATCTTTTATTAATTCTTCTTCACGCATATATCCACCTTTGCAATTTCGATCTCTTGACCTACTGCATCCGTAGTAAACATATCTAGCATTAAGTCCTGTGCTTTTAATAAACTTAAATTTTTCTTCCGCAGAAACTCCTGAACCACAAAGACCGCATGTTATAAGTTTAGTAAAAGCGAACTCCTTAGTTTCACCTCTAACAATATAATCTCGCTTCAATTGATTTTTAACTTGCTCAAATAATTCTTTTGTAATTATTGGTTCATGTTTTCCTTGATACCAATTACCACTTTTAGAAGGGTATTCGAACTGTCCATAATAGAAAGGTGTATTTAATATTTTGTATACATTACTCAAAGTAAGATTTTTATTTCCTTGAGGTGTTTTGAAATTAATTTCAAACTTTAACCAATGGTAAACTTTTCTTCCTGTCCATTTTTCGTTAGCCACTTTTTCAAACATCTGTCTTATTATTTGTGCGCGTTCTGGATCAATTAATACATGTCCTCGTCTATCAGCCCTGTTTTCATTTAAGTATCCTGTTGGAGCTGGGGCAGGCCATAATCCCATTTCACATCTCATGCGAAGTCCGCGTTTTACATTTACACTTTTATTATCGTTATCAAGTTTTGCTTGAGAGCAGAGAATCATTAGAAGAAACTTTTCACTCGGTGAGTTTGTGAAGCTTTGTCCGTAAGTTCTAATTTCTACTAATGATTTCTGATCCATCAAATCTACCAACGAGCCAAGATCTCCTGCATTTCGACTAAGTCTGTCTGGATGCCAAACAAGAATTCCATTGAATCTACCTTCGCGTAAGTCTTTTAATATTTCGTTATAAACTGGTCGAGTAGAGGAGGCTTTGGCCGAGTGTGCTTCTCGTCGAATATCAATGACATCTAGATTGTCACGTCCTGCAATTTGTAACATCTCTTTAATTTGAGATTCTATTGATAAAGCTTGTTTTTCGTCTCTTTCAGTTGATTTTCGGGCGTATAGGCAGTATCTGACAGGTATGATCTGCGGAAGCGCTTTCGGGAGAGTTTCTATGCTTGTTGATTCCATAACACTACCTTGTCGTAGTCTAGTTACTTTGTCAGCCATATGGAATAAAATGACTGTGTGTTACCAGAAATATATAAACTCTATAAACCTCTTAGAAATACTCTTAGGTCATTTGCTACACCGAACGTTTTTTATGTTATTTGGGCATATGTGAACCATCTACAGTTTGGAAATAAGTTTCCTAAAGATATTCAAGTATCGTTAGATTTTTTAAATGCTGAGTCACACCCACAAAGAAACTTGTATGAATGGGAACTATCAATTTTAGCTAGAGAAGTGATTCTGCATGGCACAGATACAATTGATCCATCAACAAAATCTATACAATCATGGAATAATCTCCAAAATGCAATAAATAAATTAAAAGAATTTGAAAATAATGTTTGGCCTGTAGTTGGCGGGGAACATAATATCTTAGTTGAACTAAGGAGGTTATCTCATAGACAGTTTCCTTGGCAAAATCCTCCTAATACAAGTTTCTTTCTCAGAAACTACAAGATCTACTCAAATGAAAGAGTAACTAATATTATTGAAAGTAAAATTCAGATGTCTATTAGGGTTTGGTATGTAGTTGGCTGTGCAATCTTAGGTGCCTACTTTAATAATCCAAAAATTAATATTGATCCCTCAATTCAAATTGAAGGAATCACTTCTGATGATTTCAATAATTTTCTAAAATATGTATCAGCCGATATTCCAAAAATAAGAGAAATTATAAAAAGAGATGTTAAGTATGACGATCAGTTTGTATATTATTTTAACCCACTAGAATTCTACCCATTGGTTAAGATTGATAAATATTACTATTGTCCTATAACAACTTTTTTAGCATGGAGAATTACTTCTGGAATTTATTTTGACTTAATTAAAGATAAAAATTTTGGTAGTCAATTTGGATTCGCTTTTCAAGATTATCTCCTTGAAGTTGCTACTAAAGTAATTAGTAGAAGTGGTGTGACAATTTTGGGAGAAGAAAAGTATAAAGTTAAGACTGAAGAAGATAGTGTGGATATTATTATTGCAGATGAAGATTACGCATTTTTTATAGAATCAAAAGCGAAGCGATTAAAGGCGAGTTCAAAAAGTGAGCTTTTGAATGATGATTCAATAAAGCAAGATATCGGTATATTGGCTGATGCGGTTGTCCAAGTTTACAAAACTTACAATGATTATAAAGCTGGTTTATATCCACAATTGCCTTACCAAGAGAGGTTAAAAATCTATCCATTGATTATCACTCTAGAAGAATGGTACTTAATTGGAGAAGACCTGAATATACTAAGACGAGAAGTTGCTTCCAAAATGGAAGAAGAGGGTTTAAGTCTAGACTATATTGATAATCTTCCATACATTTTGTGTTCTTGTGAGCGCTTTGAATCATTGGTACAAGTTTTGAATAAATTTTCAATTAAAGAGGTTGTAAGTAATTGGTTTGTGCGAGAAAAAAATGGTCATGACTTTGGTAACGATCTCATTGTCTCTTATAAAGAATATATAAAGCCTATAACAGATTATTTTCCAGGTGATTTCGAAAATATATTCCCAGAGTCTATTTTTAAGGGTGTAGGTAAAGAATAAATTTTCGTAGCATATCTTGAATGTGCTAAATTATAAAAATATCTCTAGTAATTAAGTGGCAGAGGATTTTTCGGTTTTCTATTTAAATATTAAACCTATCATTAAATAGTTTTTCATTTAGTTTTTCTTGTTGTTGGAGTTTCATAATGTTTGCTTCATTTTGAAGTAATGTAATGGCTTCAATTAGTTTTTCCTTTCTAACAATTAATACGTAAAAAGGTTCTCTTGTTGGTTTTTTATTTGGCTGTCGGTCTGAGTAATATGAGTAGTCTATATGTACAAGTGTAGAACTTATATCGGTCTCTAAGTTTTTGGCTTCGTAAAGTTTTCCTGGTCCATCAACTACGACTATTGGATATATTAATGCCGGTCCAGCGCTATGTTCTCTTGCAAAAATTGTTCCATTGATTGCTTGTACACACGCTTTATAAATTGGATCAGAAATAGGATCATTACTTGTTCTACTACTTCCACTTTGGAATAGTCTAGATATTTTGTCTGCCCTAAAATAAATAAATCCATCTTCTCCTCTTTTATCAATTAGTTGATCCTCGTTACCAATCATTTTTAAGGCCTTATGGTGTTTTTCATTTTTAAAATTCCAAAACACAACATCTTCTTTTAAGTGTTTACAGTCTAATGCAAATACTAGGTATACGTTATCTTCATTTGATCCTTCAAACACAGGTATTACCTTTCGTGCAACAATATCTATTTCTCTAGGCTTATCTGTGTAACTGTCAACATAGTAAGGACTAATCTCTGTCTTGTAGTCGTATTCCTCTAGTAATTTAACTACTTCTGTATGTAATTTATGTCCACTCTCATCAACGATCTTTTGTAGGTTTACTTTTCTTTGTGCCTCATCTTTCTCATTCATATTAGTGATTATAACTCTTTTATATTTTAGGCATAGGAATAGACTTCGCGAAACCACTTATTTGTACTAAACTATACAAATAGTCCATGAAGGCTATAAACAGTTAAATATAAAAAGACCTAACCCTTTAGGAAACTAGAGATATGGTCGTAAATCCGAACCAACGTAAAAACCCCATCATCAGGGTCGTTGGTTCGGTTACCAAGGGAAACTTTGGTAGAGGAGATCGAAAGGTCCCTTCCTGGTGGTGGGATTTTTGCGTCTCACTATTTGAATATTAATAACCGAACCAACAAAAACATGATAAAGAAAATTTTATACGTCATAGGAGGATTTATTGTTTTTATAATTATCCTTTTGATTATAGTTCCAACTCCAGATATTGAAGATAGACCTGTAAAAAAGAAAGAAGTGGTAGTTGAACAAAAAGTTGAAAAGAAGAAAGATGTTAAAAAGGAAGAAGTTAAAGAGGAGATAAAAAATGATTCATGCATCAATATTCCAGATCAATCTATTACTAGATTAGAATCAGGATTAAATACTGCAGGTGTAACAATTAGAGGTGTTCAAGCAGTTAAGTCAGAAGAACGACCAGAATTCTATTTTATTGCTGGAGATCTTGAAGGTCCAGGTTTGGGTAGTAAAAGTGAGATAGTAATATTTGCGACGAGTGATATTGAGATAGGGGGATTTATATCTGTGAATGCTATTGCGTTGGAATTTACAGAGTGGGCAGACGGACCTAAGAGCGCCTTTAAATTTTCTTCCTCTGAAAAAGAGGCAATAAAAGTGAGAGAGTGTACAGAGGAAATATTGAAGTAAAAGCATCCATATTTTGCAACATGGATTAAAAAGCGTTATAAAACATTTATAATTTAAACAACAAAAAATAAAAGTTGTCCACAGTTACAACCTGATCAATATAATGGAGTAAGTTATGATGTGGGAGACAATTTCATATAAAGCTTTTATTCCCGTTACGAAAGAAACCATGCAAATTAAAAGCAGACAACACCATTAGGTGGTTTCTGATTATTTGCATGCAAAAATCACCCACTTAATTGTTGGGTGATTTTGTTTTATCAGCATAAAGAAAAGATATGAAAAATAAAAAAATTAAAATTGAAAAGGTTAGTAGAGATTCAACTTCTGAAAAGAAGAAGTACTTTTTGGAGTTTTTAGAAACCAGTAAAGGTATTATTTCAGTTGTTTGTAATAGATTAAATATACATCGATCAACATACTACAATTGGTATAAAACCGATAAGGATTTCAAAAAGAGAGTTGATGAAATTAATAAATCTAAAATAGACATTCTTGAGGATCGTATGTACTTACTTGCACTTGAGGGAAATTATCAAGCACTCAGATACTACATAGATAGAATGGATAATAAAGGCAAGAAAAAGACATCTGAAGTCCATATTCATCATCATAGATCTGAGGTTGGTACTACGGAAGACAAAAAGACGTTTGAGGATGTTGTGGATGATATTTTGGATGCTCTCGACAAAGAAGCACTAGACAAGGGGTCTCTATGAGAAATAAGAAGATTTAGTTAAACTAATATCATAATGATATTAGAAGACTTAGAGAAACTTATAAAAGAGACCGCGGAAAGAGAGTCGTTGTATACTCTTGTTAATTTTGATGAGGTAAAATTTGATAATAAGAACGCGCTTGATTTTGTGTCTACAATAACCAAAACCCGAAATCACATAAAAGAAAGTGGTATCGATTTTGATCAACTTACGAATGATCTCATTAATTCAATTTCTTCCGATGTAAGATATTCTCTAACTAATGCATATATTTATTTTCCGCATACAAATAATTTTGTAAAAGAAGTGATGCCTTTTGGATCAACTGGAGTAAAGGCCCCTACATATTTCAAGACGATGGGTGATAAAAGATTTTTCTATTATGTGAATACAAGTTTTGAAAAGTTGTATATATTCTGGGACCGCATCGGTGATATTTTAGCTCTTGCTTTTAATTTGAATATTCCAGAAAGAAGTGTTTATTTCAGCACTGTTGTCCGAAACCTAGATGATCAGTTGGATAAGAGCAAGCACGGTGTTTGGTTGAGAAACTTTTATGATGAAGAATATGAAAAGATACTAAACCGTCTAAGGGTTAAGATTGTTCATTACCGACAGAAGGACTCTTATTTTTTTACGGAATGGCTGAAGCTTGCAGGAAATTACAGCGAGAATTCGGAGAGGCTTGCAGAATTGCAGAGAGAAAAAGAAGAATTGCTACCGATGCTTAAGAGACAGGTGGAATTAGCTAATGAGGGCTTTGAGCATATGATTAGATTTATAGCCGAACAGGGCACTTACGAAACAAAACAATAATGAATGCTTCATCCACGCAACCATTCGGGGTAGATTTTCCAAAACAACTAGTTGAAATGTTTTTTAATGCACTAGATGAAGGAACCAGACAAGCCTACCGTATGATATGGAGTGGAATCACTCAATTTCTCAATGAGCATTGGGGTTGGTTAGTATTCATGCTTATAGCTATTTTTATTTTTTCCGTACTGAACTACTTTGCAACGGGGCGTTGGGCAATGCTCGGGAGCGTTCTATATAACTATTTCTACTTCGGCACATTGTTTGTCATAACGCTTATATTCGGCCCAGAAGTATTTGCTAATGATTGGTTTAAAATTGTTTTGTTTATCCTCTATGTAACTTGTTTCATACTAGTTGGGAAGATTCTTAATAAGATAGGGATAAGGAGATAAAACGAGACAAAGAATCCAACAACCTTCAAAGTGTCGAATATGTCGAATTTCATGTATGTCCTAGGAGCGTCTTTGCGTATATAAAAGCTATAATTATACTGTCTTTGTTTTACAACATATATAAAAAGTTCTGGCTCGGAGCGTCCAGCAAACAAGAGCTAGTGCGAGTTGCTATAATAAACCTATGGAAAATCAAATGGAGACAAAAGAATTAATTATCGCAGTTATAGAAAAAGACGATGCAATTTTGATGCGTAAGAAGCCTGAAGGTTCACCTCCTTATAAAGAAACATGGTATTCGTTTGGTTGTGAGAAAGTTGAAGGACAAGATAATAATCAAACTATGAAAGATTATCTTAAGGATGTTATTGGTATCGATGTTGAGACTAGTGATTTACAAATTCCTCCAGATGGTGAAACTAAAAATGACCACGATGGTATAGAGAAAAATTTTATTTACAACAACTTATTATGTAAGTATGTCAGTGGCGAACCTAAGATTCCGCATGGTGCTGAAAAGGTTGAATGGATTCAAAAAGAAAAACTAGATGAATATGATATTGTGCCACCGTCAGTTAAACTTTTAACAGATTTAGGATTTTTTAAGTAAAAACATGATATTACAAGTTGGAGTAAAAATTTTTTTAAAAAACAGAGACGGAAAGTATCTTATTGTTAAAAGGTCTCAGGAAAAATACAAAGGGTTAAATGGTAATTGGGATATTGTTGGTGGAAGAATTGATATAGGGTCAAAATTGATTGATAATTTGCGTCGTGAAGTTATGGAAGAAACTGAATTAAAAATTACATCTGAACCAGTACTTATTTTTGCACAAGATATTATTCCAAACGAAGAAAAGCATGTTGTTCGGTTGTCGTATTTAGGAGAAACGGAAGGAGAGCCTGTTCTAGACTTTTCTGAGAATGTTGAATATAAGTGGATGACAATTGAAGAGATGAAAAAGCAAGATGATTTAGATGTTTATGTTAGAGAGATTTTGGAAAAGTGTGTTCTGGATTAATTGTTTACTTTTTTAATAAAAACTAACTTTACAGGGCTTAACCAATTTTGGTTCTAGCTCGTGACGGCCAGCAACTTAGTTTTTCGTATCTGGAGACTTAGAGGGGTTACAAATGCATCAAAGTATATATTTGATAAACTATATATTATGTTAATTAAAAAGATTGGACATTGTTGTTTACTAATTAAAACTCAGAACATCACCATTCTTACAGATCCCGGTGCTTTCACTGTTAATACCCATAAAGATTTAATTGGGATAGATTTAATTTTGATTACACATGAACATGGAGATCACTTGCATGTTGATTCATTAAAGGAAATTATTAAAAATAATCCAAATGCAAAAGTTGTAACAAATAGTTCAGTTGGAAAAATAATTTCAGAAGAAGGTATTGATTTTGAGATTGTTGAAGGGAATTCTGCTAAAGAATATTTGAATACACTTATTGAAGCTCATGATGCTAAGCATGAGGAGATTTATGAAGAATTCGGTCAGGTGCAAAATACGGGGTACATTATTGATAATAAATTATTTTATCCGGGAGATTCATTCTGTAATCCTCAAAAGGAAGTAGATGTTTTAGCTCTACCTGTTGCTGGTCCATGGTGTAAAATTCCAGACTCTATTAATTATGCTTTGAGCTTAAAACCAAACAAAGTTTTTCCTGTTCATGATGGAATGCTTCAACAAGATAAAATTGGAAGCTCACACAAAGCACCTGAAGTCATATTAAAAGAAAATGGAATAGAATTTATTCCTATGGTTAATGGTGGTGAAAAAGAGTTTTAGATTATATGCAAAAAACTGACAAGAAACTACAGGTTTATATAAGATATAAATTTTTATATAACTTTAGGATATATGTTTGATATTTTTCCCAAAACACTAGTTTTTTCAGTTTTATGTTTTGATTTAGATGAAACATTAATTGATCATAAACACGATAATAATAGATATATAAAAGATTTAAATATAAAACTTGGTGAATATAAAAATAGAGGAACCAAGATTGTTTTTGCTTCTGCAAGGAATAAAAAAGATATATTAGATGCTGTTAAAAGATATTCTTTATTTAAACCAGATTATTTGATTACTGACTTGGGTGTAAATTTATACGAAACTGGTAAAACCTGTAGTAAATTAGAGACATTATCTATTTCAAAAAAAGATTGGAATCAAGAAAAAGTTAATGAATTAGTTCTCTCTGTAGAAGGTGTTAGTAAAAGAAAAAAAACAAGATCATCTACTTTTAAATTAACCTATTATATTTATGATAATCGAGATATTGTTGTTAAAAATATTCAAAAAAAATTAAAGGATAATAATTTAAAATCATCAATATCGCTGTCAGGGAATGATTCTATCTACATAACTCCTAGAGGATTTTCTAAAGGGAAGTCTTTGGAATATTTGATTAAAAAATTGAATATCGATATTAGAGACGTCTGTGTTTTTGGTGACAGTGAAGCAGATTTTAGTTTATTTAAAAAAATAAAAAAATCTGTTTTAGTCGCTAACGCAGACGATTTTGTTAAACAAAAAGTAAAAAATACCTATAAAAATGTCTATATATCAAAAAAGAGTTATTCACAGGGTGTTTTGGATGGGATACTTTTTTTAGAAAAAGAATCACATAAGGATATATATAAACACTTCAATGTATGCTCTGATTTATACGCGAAAAGTAAATTTAATATAATAAAAAATAAAGTTTTAAATCAGTCAGATAATGGTTTTGTAAAAAACAAAGTAGTGAATTTTTTAATCTATTCTGAAGTTTTAGAGAAGCAAGGTTTTTTTAAGGATGCACAAGGTGTATTAAGAAAATCAAGAAAGTATTTAGATAGAATATTTGATTTAGATATACGAAGAATATTCGAAATACAAGTCGCTAGAAATAGTATTTCACTAGGGGAGTTGGATGCAGGAATTAAGATTTTGAATAGTATAAATTTAAATTATATAGATAATGATTTTAAAAAATATATTTTAAATAACCTAGCTTATGCATATAGAGTAAAAGGAGAAAATAATAAAGCAGAAAGGATTTTATTAAAAATAAAAGTCTCAGATACGAATACAAGTATAGATTTATCTGTACTCCACAACCTCGCAGGATTATATAGAGAGAAAGAAAAATATAATGAAGCTTTGATTTTGTATGAAATAATATTATGCAAAACTAAAAAGGATAATCCATTCCTCCTAGCAAGGCTTTATAATAATATTGGTTTTATTTACAGAAAAAATGGTGAATATTCTTTGGCTGAGAAATATTATTTACAAAGTCTAAGGCTCGAAAAAAAGATAGGTTCAAAGCAACTTCAGGGTAGAACACTTAATAACTTGGGAGGAGTTAATAGGATGAAAAAAAGTTTTAAAAAGGCATTGATATATTTTAGTGATAGTGTTTATATAAGAAGTAAGATAGGTGATAATTCAGGCCTGTCTTCTTCCTTGCTTAATAAGGGGATAGTCTATTTTGAATTAGGTGATAAGAAAAATGCTAAAAAATATTTACTACAAAGTTATAAAATTAGAAAACAAATTGGTTCACCAAAACTTATTAATGAAGTAAAAGAAGAACTAGAAAAATTATGATTTCCGGTAAGCAAATAAGAAAAAATAAAATCTTATCAAAGACAGGGTCTGTATTCTTAGCCTTGGACCATGGTTTTGCAATGGGTCCTATCAAAGGCATGGAGAATCTAAATTCTTTGATTTCACAACTATCTGAAATAAAAATTGATTCCATTATTTTAAATTATGGTGCTTTGAAGAATATGGATATAGAGTCACTGAATGATTGTAGAACACCTTTGATTGTGCATTTAACTGGTAGTGATATTACTCAAGGTGGTGCAGAAAAAGAGATTATATACCGTCCTATTGATGCAATAAAAATGGGGGCTGATGCCGTCTCTGTACAATTAAATTTTGGTACTGATACAGAACAAAATCAAATAAAACAAATTGCAAGTGTAATAAGACAATCTGACGAATTAGGTCTTCCGGTATTGTTAATGATGTATGATAAAAGTAATACCAATGATTATCCTGATAGATTAAAAAAAATGGTTAGATTAGGATTGGAAATTGGAGCTGATCTAATAAAAATAGATATAAAAAATGATTTATCTTTGTTGAGAGAGATTTGTTTAAATTCCCCAGTACCAATATTGGTTGCTGGAGGCTCTTTGGAAAAGACAGAAGAGGATTTTCATCAAAAAATAAAAACATATATTGATGCTGGAGCCTCGGGTGTTTCTGTCGGGAGAAATGTTTTTCAAAGTGATAATCCTAAAAAAACTTTGGACGATATCTGTAATATTTTTCATGAAAAAACCAAATAATATATCTATAGGAATATTGGAAATAAATGAAGAAACACCAATTGAGTTGAGAGAAAAACTAAATTTTCATACTTCTGAACTAGACTTTATTTTAGATGAATTAAAGAGCGAGAAATTATTGCTTGAAAATATTTTTTTATGTACGTGTAATAGAACAATACTTATCTTTATTGCGGACTCATCTAGGTGGGATTCTGCAACATCTACCGCTCTCAACTTGTTTAAAAGATGGTCAGGTGATGATGGTATTGTAGAGTACATTAAAATATATAGAGATAAACAGGCATTAAAGAAATTATTGTTTTTATCGGTTGGAGCCAATTCTGCAATGTTGGGCGAAGACCAAATTTTGGGACAGATTAGATTTTTTTATAAAATAGCCTTGGAGAATAATTTGACTGGTCCGGTACTAAATAAAATTATTCAAACTTTAATATTTGTCGCTAGAAAGATAAAGTTAGAAAATCCAATCTCGAAAGGTAGAGTTTCAATCTCCGGTTTGATTGTTAAAAAAATAAAAGAATACGAAACTAAAAACGAAATAAAAAACATCTTAATGATTGGATGGGGTGAGATATCATTTACTGTTTATAAAATATTATCTGCCGATAGTAGTAATTATGATATAGCTGTATCCAATAGAACTCTAGAAAAAGTTAATGTAGATACTAGAAAGATTGATATAGGTCTTATAAAAGATGAATCAAAATACTTCGATGTCATAATATCAAAGACGAGTAGAATGGGGTATGTACTAAACACTAAAACCAACCTGCTTGATAATAAAAAATATTTATTTTTTGATCTAGGTGTTCCTAGGAATATTGATCCAGGACTAAGAAAAAAAGATAATGTTTGTTTAGTTGATATTGATGACTTAAACAAAATTGCTAAAAAAAATTTAGAAAAAAGACGGCAAACTTTAGATTTTTTAGACGAGGACAAAAACGTTCTTTTGTTTCAAGAAAAAATGATGATTTTTTTAAATGATTATAGTAAACTAAGCATCAGAAACCATAGAATCCATAAGGCTTTATTGGAAGAATTAAGACAAATGGAAATTGATTTAAATAAAGTAAATATTAGAGAAAAAAATAAGATATGTAATTTTATTAATAAAAAAATATATAGAGATTTGAATTAAACGCTCCCTTCGTCTAGTCAGGCCTAGGACGCCAGATTTTCATTCTGGAAACAGAGGTTCGATCCCTTTAGGGAGTACAATATGAAAAAAGAAATTTACAAAGGGAAATATATTGCTGTTTTTTTGGAAGAAAACAGAGGGAAAATAAGAGAAAGAGTTTATTTAAAAGATTCTGTAAATGTTGTTTTGGTAAATAATAAAAAGAATATTTTTTTAATTAATGAATCTAGATGGGAAAATCACAACAGAAAATCAGTGAAAATACTTTCTGGTTTAGTAGAAGAAAATGAATCACCTTCTAGTTGTGTGAAAAGAGAAATTTTTGAAGAAACAGGTATTAGTGATATTAGAATTAAAAAAATTTTTACGCATAACAAACAAGGAACAATTAATCAGAAAAAGCATTTTTATATTGTTTATATAAAAAATGAAAAAGATATTGATTTAAATATCCTATGTAAATTTTCAAAAAAGAAATTAGAAGAGAAAATAAAACAAAATTATTTTGGACTAACAACCACAGGTTCTTTAATGAGGATAATAGCGGAAATATAAATGTAATTTAAGTAAAATAAAATTGTTATAATAACCACATGACAACCATAATCATCATAGGAATTATTGGAGCAATTATTAGCGCAGTAACAGGAACAATTTGGTACGGCGGTTCAACGCCGATGGGTAAGTTGCACATGCGGTATCTCGGTTTCGACAGACTATCTCAAGCAGAAAAAGAAGCGATGATAACTGCTGCAAAACCTAATATGTGGAAGACTTATACCGCACAAATGACACTTTCATTGCTGACATCTTTTTTTATTGGTTTTGTGACTTGGTACACTGTGCTAAGTGGTGGCCCAGCAAACGCTGTTTACTTTTATGTTGTGATGACATGGATTGCTTTTACAGTACCGATGATTGGTCAAAACCTTTTATGGGGAAATGTTGAAAGTTCAATAGTTTGGAAAAAGTTTTTCTCGGATGCTGTGTACAATCTTATTACGTTTTTACTGATCGCTTTTGTTGCGACACTTTTAGTTTAAAACTTAATATACTCCTACAATGTTAAAAATCTACGTCGCCAGTAATGAAGTCGACCGAGCAAAAAAGGTTATGCAGGAATTAATTAATGCAGGACATACGATTACTTTTGATTGGACTGTAGATATTGAATTGGGTGAAAATCAGGACAAAATAGGTAAACCTTTGAAAGAGCGTGAAGCCGTTGTGGAATGCGATGTTTTAGTTTATCTCTGGAAGGAAGATCAAGAGAGTGCAAGATTTGAAGCTGGAATGGCGATGGGACTTCGGAAAAAGATTATTGTTGTAACAGATCACAAAGCTTGGTTCTTTGCATTACCAGAAGTGATTCAAATTGATTCTGATAATCAAATACTGTCAGTAATTAATTCTTGAAAAATAAAAATTGTGTATAATTAATTTATGACAATTAAAAATACATTTTTCATTACAAGTTTATTCGCGTTAGCATTAATTTTATCAGTACCAAGTTCTGTTTTTGCTGCAGATTGTAAATTCACTCGAGATTTTGATTTGGGTGTAGAAGGGGAAGACGTGCGATGTTTGCAAAAATATTTGAACTCTAAGGGTTATACAATTGCAACTTCTGGGGTAGGTTCACCAGGGAGTGAGACAACTCAATATAAAGATTTAACAAAAAAAGCAGTTATTAAATGGCAGACTGCTAATGGTATTTCTCCTGCGTCTGGATATTTTGGTGCTATTTCTAGAGCTAAATTCGCATCTCTTTTGGGTGGAAACACATCAACAACTCCAACAAGTACTACATCAAATACTGTATCAAGTATTGAAGCCGACCTTGTATCTACTCTAACTGCTAAAATTGTTGCTTTAAATAAAGAAATTTCTGATTTGAAATCATCAAACTCTGGCAGCTCATCTTCATCTACAGAAAAAGCAGCTCGAGTTCAGATTTTGGAAGCTTTAAATATGATTCTTGATGCAGAAGATGCCATCGATGACTCTACTGACGGTGCTTCTATTGCAAAAGCTAAAAGTAACCTAGAAGATGCTCATGAAGATTTCTTCAAAGCAATTCGATCATTCTTTAAAAATAGTTTAGACAAAGTAGCTGGTTATGCTGATGACGCATTTGATAATGCAGAAGATGCGTTTAGTGACGCTGGAGGAGAAACAGAAGAAGATGAAATAGATGATTTGATCGATAGTGTTCAAGATAATATTGATAGTGCAGAAATCGAAATTGAAGAAGCAGATGATGACGGTGAAGATGTTGATAAGGCGGAAGATATTTTGGAAGAAGCAGAAGAAGCTCTTGATAAGGCAAAAGATTATTTTGATGATGAGGATTATAAAAATGCAGAAAAATTTGCTGATGAAGCTAATGATTTAGTTGATGACGCAATTGATGCTATTGGAGATAGTAAGAATGGTGATGATGAAGATGATGCCGAAGATGCAATTGATGATGCTAAAAAAGCAATATCGAAAGCTAAAGATGAAATTGAAGAAGCGGACGATGATGGTGAAGATGTCGATGATGCAGAAGATTTATTAGAAGAAGCGGAGGACTTGCTTGATGAAGCCGAAGAAGCTTTTGATGATGAAGATTTTGATGACGCAATTGATTTAGCCGAAGAAGCTGAGGATTTGGCTGATGAAGCAATTGATGAGTTGTAATTCTTAATTAGACAAATACCACTCGTAAGTTTTCTTGATACCGTCTCTAAGATTGATTTGATGTTTCCATCCAAGTGAATGAAGTCGTGACACATCGAGAAGTTTTCGAGGTGTGCCATCTGGTTTTGTGACATCCCATTCTAATTGACCTTCGTAACCTACAATATCCAGAATAATTTCTGCTAATTCTTTGATAGTGACATCTTCGCCAGTACCGACGTTGACTATGTCTGAGCCGTTGTGGTTTTGCATCAAATGAATTGAAGCTTCGGCCAAGTCATCGACATGTAAAAATTCTCGCATTGGACTACCTGTACCCCAGAGCGAAACAGATGGAGAATTATTTAGTTTTGCTTCATGAAATTTACGCATTAATGCTGGCAGAACGTGAGAGCTTTGAAGGTCGAAGTTATCGTTTGGACCGTAGAGGTTTGTCGGCATTAATGAAATAAAATTAGTGCCGTGTTGTTTGTTGTATGACTGACACATCATGATGCCTGCTATTTTTGCAATTGCATATGCATCGTTGCTAGGTTCTAGTGGACCTGTTAATAAATATTCTTCTTTGATTGGTTGGGGAGAGAGCTTGGGATAAATACATGAGCTACCAAGAAAAACTAATTTTTTTACATTATTTTCGTATGCGCTGTGGATTATGTTATTTTGGATGGCTAAGTTTTGATGGATAAAATCTGCTGGATTTTCTTTGTTGGCTAAAATTCCACCGACTTTTGCAGCTGTATCAAAAACGTATTCTGGTTTTTCGTTAGAAAAGAAATCGGCTACAGCTTGTTGATTTAAAAGATCAAGCTCATCTCGAGTCTTTGTAATAATGTTTGTATATCCAGCACTTTCAAGAGCTCTCACAATCGCCGAACCTACCAGTCCGCGATGTCCCGCCACATATATTTTTGAGGTTTTTTCCATCTGTGAATTATAGCGCAAAATATGTTTTTGAATATTGGAAAATAAAAACGATCACTAGCGCTGGTTAACCCAATTAAAACTAAAATGTTATATTTAATTACATGAATAAAATATTAATTGGTGGGGTAGTAGCTGTAATTATTTTAATCGGAGGATTTTTTGCCTTTAATTCTTATATTTATAAAGAGAAGCAGGCCGATACCCCAAAGCATTACACGGATGTCACATACATGATTGAAGGTGAAAGTGTAAAACTTAATGAAGAATTTAAATATTTTGGGAGTGATTTGATAACTGACCTCAACGATGATGGCCGTAATGACTTTGTGTTTTTGATTACACATCAGCCGGGTGGAAGTGGAACTTTTTATTATGCTGTCGCAGTTTTGGATACCAAAAATGGTTATGTTGGTTCTGATGGATATTTACTTGGCGACAGAATCGCTCCTCAAACAATCGACATTAGTCCAAACCCGAGACACAAAAATGTGATTGTAGTGAACTATGTCGACCGTGGACCAGAAGAACCGATGACAACACAACCGTCTTTTGGAAAAAGTGCATACCTCAAACTTGATGTACCAAATATGCAGTGGGGTATTGTTGAACCGAATTTTGCAGGGGAGAGTAGGTCATAATAAAATGAATATCAGAAAATTTAGAAATGAAGATAAGTATCAAGTAGAGGAAATATTTTGTATGTATTGGAATGATGAGGGTTTTAGAAAAAGACTTTTAGATAAGCTGGATATTTTCATAGAAAATAATGACGAATCCAAACAAAAGCAGTATGGATTTTATGTAGCAGAAGAAAATGGCGAAATTGTTGGTGTCGCTGGTTTTAGAAAAGCACCTGAACACATGCTCAAATATTCCAAAACAGAAAAGCCTGTTGAATTTTATATTCTTGGCTCTAAATATAAAAACAGAGGGATTGGTGAAAGTCTTCGCATAAAAAGAATAGAAGAAGCTAAAAGACTCGGCTTCACTGAAATAATTCTATATAGTCCTGATTCGCACAAAGATTCTTGGAGTTTTCATGATCGGCTTGGTTTTGAAAGAGTTGGTCCAGATGTTGCACCAGATGGTGAGCCGGGAATGATATGGAGGCTGGAACTATGATAAATGCAATTATATTTGGGGCTGGTAATATTGGTTCAAATTTAGCAAAAGAACTTTCTAATGAGAAAGTGTTTGTGAAATATGTTGTTCGCACATCGGGTATTTTTGACGATGCTTTTAATAAAGTTGCAGAACAAAAAGATTGGAAGAGTTTTGTTGATGAGGTTGATCTAGCTTTCATTTGTGTTCCAACTAGCGGAAAAGGAGAAAAAGCTTTTGAGTACGAATTAAATTTTCTTGAAAAAGGTAAGCCTGTAATTACGTGTGAAAAAGCGTCGGTGGCTTTTTGTTGGGAAGTTTTAAATAAATATAAAAAATTATTTCTATATACAGCTTCTGTCGGTGGTGGAACAAAAATGCTGCAAGAAATTTCAAAATATGATCCTCAAGAAATCAAAGAAATAAAAGCGGTAGTAAATGGAACATTGAATTATATTTCTGATGGATTAGTATCTGGTAGAACAAAAGACGAAGTAGTAAAAGATGTTTTGGAAAAAGGTTATGCCGAACCCGGAGCTGTTACTTTTGAAGAAATTATAAAAAGTGAAATGAATGACGTGCTTTTGAAAACAATAATAATTGCAAATCATTCTGGAATTTTTGATAGGGTTATAACAAAAGAAGATATTGCTATTTTTGATTTTGATATTTCAAAAAGATGTATTGTTAAAATTGATAGAAATAACATAGAGATTGGCTATATTGAAGATGCGAAAGCTGATTGGCTTCCTGATGGAGTAAATAATATTCTTTTAATAAACAATGAGAAAAAAGCATATGGACCAGGAGCTGGAGCCGATGCTACTGTTTTGTCTATGATTTATGATCTCAAAATTTTATCCAACTCTTTTCCTTTTGCTAACTCATCAACTAATTTATCTAAATAGCGGATTTCGCGCATTGTTTTTTCTTTAATTTCTTCTATTCGTACTCCGCAGATTACGCCTTTAATTAGTTTACGTTTAGGATTCATTTTAGGAGCTTTTGCGAAAAATGTTTCGAAGTCTGTTTCCTTTTTTATTTCAGACTCTAATCCTTTCTGAGTGTGTCCAGTTAGCCAACAAATTATTTTATCAACCTCTTTTTTAGTGCATCCTTTTTTCTCTGCCTTTGCGATATAAAAAGGATAAACACTTGCGAAGCTGGTTGTGTAGATGCGGTGTTTTTTCATAAGTAAATTAATTTTAACATGGAGTTTAATTGTAATTGACTTCCACCCTTCAATTGCTTAATCTTCATAAAAATAACCTCGTTCTTTAGAAAGGAAGCAATATAATGGATCCAAAAGGAAAATATAAGCCGTTTCCGGCTGTTAATCTGCCCGACCGTATGTGGCCGAGCAAACAAATCACACAAGCTCCTATTTGGTGCAGTGTCGATTTGCGGGATGGAAATCAGGCGCTACCAGTGCCGATGAATGTATCTCAGAAAATTGAGTTGTTTCAAACTCTTGTTAAGTGTGGTTTCAAAGAAATCGAAGTTGGATTTCCGGCTGCATCTCAAACTGAGTTTGAATTTGTCCGGCGTTTGATCGAAGACAATCTGATTCCGGATGATGTGACTATCCAGGTGCTTGTCCAGGCTCGAGAGGGTTTGATTAAAAGGACCGTCGAGTCATTGAAAGGTGCAAAAAAAGTAATCATTCATATGTACAATTCCACGTCGCCAGATCAGAGAAAAATTGTTTTCAATTTGGAAAAATCTCAAGTTGTAGATCTGGCTGTTCAGGGTACGAAGTGGGTCAAAGAATATTCCAAGCAGCTCATTGGGACAGAAGTTCTATTTGAGTATTCACCGGAAAGTTTTTCCGGCACGGAGTTGGAATTTGCGCTTGAAATTTGTGAAGAGGTGATGAATGTTTGGGAACCGACTCCGGAAAAGAAGATGATTTTGAATCTTCCTGCAACCGTGGAAGTGTCCACTCCGAACATTTATGCAGATCAGATCGAATGGTTTTGTCGGCATATGACCCGTCGCGATTCTGTGATTATCAGTTTGCACACTCACAACGATCGCGGCACAGGTGTCGCTGCGACGGAACAGGGTTTAATGGCGGGTGCGGATCGTGTAGAAGGAACACTTTTCGGCAACGGAGAGCGAACTGGAAATGTTGATCTTATAACTCTCGCTCTCAATCTTTATACTCAAGGAATAAATCCTGAATTGGATTTCTCTGATCTTGCATCAATTGTGGAAGTGTACGAGAAATGTACTGGAAGGAAAGTAGATCCACGTCATCCATATGCTGGTGAATTGGTGTTCACTGCTTTTTCTGGTTCGCATCAAGATGCAATTAGAAAAGGATTCGAGTACATGTCGAAATCAGAAGATTGTGTATGGGGTGTTCCGTATCTCACAATCGATCCCCAAGACATTGGTGCAAGTTATGAGAGAGTGATTCGAGTAAATGGTCAATCTGGCAAAGGTGGTATCGCACATGTTTTAGAAAACGACTGCGGAATTCATCTTCCAAAAGATTTGATTCGTGAATTCGGAGCATTCTCTGGAGTAAGGATTGATGCTCTTGGGCGTGAAGCTACTCATGTTGATTTGAAAGAAATGTTTTGGGAGGAATATATTGACAGGAGTGATAAGTACGAACTTTATTGGATTAGTTTCACTGAAAGTTCTGAAAGTAGTTCCTGTAAAGTGTCGGTTCATTCGATAGAGAGTGATATTCTTCTTAATTTCGTTGGTGAAGGAAATGGCCCTGTTCATTCTTTTGTTAATGCTTGGCATGCAAGAAATTTCACAGGGTTTCAAATCTTGAATCAATCCGAACATGCTCTTGGTGTGGGTGCTAGCGCGAAAGCTGTTTCTTATGTGCAAATTCAATTTGATGACGGAGAAATTCGTTGGGGAGTTGGAATTGACGAGAGCATTTCGGTGGCTGCTGTACGCGCAGTCTTGAGTGCTGTGAATAGGAGGTGATGTAGGTACTAAGCCCCGACCTGAAAGGTCGGGGCTTTTTTCTTTAAAATAAAATGATGCGATAGGAATGTAGAGGTGATTAAAATAAAAATGATATACTGAATTCCAATAATACTATGGAAAAATTTGGTTTAGCTATTCCGCAAGAGCAATCACTTGAGACTCCTGTTGTTAATCCTACGGGAAATCCGGAACAAGACAGAATTCTGCAAGGATATAATCCCGATCAACAGAGGGAAATTCAAGAAAAACAAAGACAATTAACTTCTTTGGCATATTTCATTGGAAAAGATTTTGAAATTCCTGTTCTTTTAAATGAACCGGGTGGAAGTTGGCATTGGAACTATCAAGAAAACTATATAAAAATTAATCCGGACGATCTACTGACCAGACCAATGGAATACCTTCGGCATGTTATATCTCATGAAGGTGGACATAGAAGAATTACAAAAGTCCAAGGAGTTGTGTCTGATGAGATTTTGTCACAACCAGGTTTTTCTTATCTTTTTAATATCGTTGAAGATGGTAGAAATGATAATTTTGTGACAGATGCATATCCTACATATAAAGAACAAACTAAACTTTTCTTTGAAACACAACAAGCTGAAAGTGATTTACGAAAAAAGAGTTATAAAAAACTTGGTTATGTGCCTAGTTTTTATCAAGCATCATTTGAACTTTTGAAACAATGGTTTAGAGAATATTCTGGAAAAGATTTTGAAATTGATCAAAATTTATCGGATGAGGTGAAAGATGTTGTGAAAAAAACCTTACCTTCTGCTCAGGATTATTGGTGGAGATATCCAGACAGAGAAGAGGCAGATGATGAAAATACTGTCATTCAATATTCTAAACAATCACATGAAATAAATCAGAAAAAGATCTGGCCTCACTTTCAAGAGTTGATGAAAAAAGATATTGAATTTCAAAAAGTTCTGCAAGTATTGAAAACAATGTCTGATAAAAACGATGGTGAAATACCTAAAGAGTTGCATTCAAAATTGACAGAAGAAGAAAAAAAGATTGTAACCGAAATAATTGAAAATAATCATAAGGTAAAAAAAGAGATAGTTTCTGATATTCACACCGACGTGGCTACGGGTGAAGTGGATATGGATGTGGTGGAGATAGAAAAAGAAAAAGAAAAAGCAGTTAGTCAGGCGGAGTCATCATTTTTAGCAGAACAGGTTGAAGGAATGTCTATGGAATTGAGAGAGAAATTGATTGCTGATGTTGAAAAGAAACAACAAGAGTATCAAGAAATGATTGAAGAAATTTTAAATTTGTTCAAGGAGTTACAAGATGAATTGAGTGAACATTTGCAGGCAAAAATGATTCCTGAGAATTTTGAAACAGCAGATTTAGAGGATAGTGGTCAAACTGAGGAAACAGAGCAGCCTCCTGCAATCGATACTCCTCCAAAAGAATTTGAAAAAGATTTGGAGGACGCCAAGAAATTATTTAAAAATGCTGTAGAAAAAGATTCTGGTCTTTACGACAAAACTAGAAATGAATTACTACCAATTATTGATGAACTTGAAAATGAACTGAGAGAGATATTTACAGCACGTAGAGCAAATAAGTGGGAACCAAACAAAAGGCAGGGTAAGCGTTTAAGTATTGAAAAAAGAATACAAGAGAAAGCTAAAAACATTCCTGTTGTGGATAGTAAATCATGGGAAACAAGAACTTTTCCAAAAGAAAAGGATTACGATTTTAGTATCTTGGTTGATTTGTCAGGTTCAATGCATGGTGAAAAGATTCAAGAAGCTTTTAAATCAATTATTGTTTTGGCTGAAGTGCTAAATAAACTTTCAATTAATTTAGAAATTATTGGCTTTAACCATAGTCTTTATAAATACCAAGAATTCGGCGATCATTTTGATGATGAAAAAAGAATTAGTATGGAAGGGATGATTCCTGCGGTGCATTTGCCAAGTGCTCGTGGCAATAATGATGGTTGGGCTGTATCTCAAGCATCAAAGGATCTTAGAGTTCAAAAAGGAAGTGAAAAGTTTCTGATCGTTCTATCTGACGGGCTCCCTGCTTATTCTGACAGATATCAAACCGAAGAATATGAATTAAAAAAAGTCGTTCAAGAGGTGTCCAATATGACTGATCAAAAAATAATTGGTTTAGGGATTGGTCCTCAAACAGAGCATGTATCAAATTTTTACCCTAATAGCATACCCAATATTACAGTTGATAAACTCCCGGAAACGTTGGCAACACTCATAAAACAATTAATTGCAGAAGGAAATAATTTTTAGTAATATTACAAGCATGGATTTAAAAGAGACATTGAACGATTTTCTAAGCGTGGCTTTGTCTCAAAAAGAAATGTCTCTTTGTTTAGTTTCTAAAGAAAACTTATCTGACTATAATAATTTTTTCTTGGAGGAGGGGTTTCGAGTTTCTGAAAATATAATGGATTTTTTAAATTTACTTGAAAAAGGTGGAGATATTTTATTTATGCCAAAAATAGAAGATTCAAAAAACATTTATGACATCGCAACTCAATTTCCAACCGGGCAAATAAATTTCTTGAATAATGAGTCTATGGAGACGGTATGGATTAATCCAGTTTATGAAAACTCTAGAGTGATAGTTTTAATTGCAAAAGAAAATTTAGACCAAAATCTATTAGCACCCTTTGGTTTAACTTATCAAGAATAATATGAAATCACCCGAATTTAGTCCCGAAAGTATAAAGCCTATCGCAGAAACTGAAACATCAGTATCGTATTTAGGAGTTGAATTATCAAAATCACAAAATAGAGAAAATGCTCCTGATCCTTCAAAATACGAAGATTACATTAACGATAACTTTACTTTGCCATTCCAGAGAGATATTGCTGTGAGTTTTGCGCAAGGTGATCCAATTTTGATTGAAGGAGGAACATCTATTGGTAAGACAACGACCCTTCGTAAAATGGCGGCTGATTTAGGATGGGAAGTGCATTATGTAAACTTAAACGGAGCTACGGATGCATCTGATCTTATGGGAAGATATATCCCTAATCCAAATAAAAAAACAGCGGATGATCCAGAATATATTTTTGCGGATGGTAGTGTAACTTCTGGTCTTAGAGTAGAAGAAGGAAAACAAAAACTACTTATTCTGGATGAGCTGAACGCCTCATCGCCAGGAAACTTGATTAGGCTTCATGAGGTTTTGGATGCACTTGAAAGAAATGGCCAAGTTGTTTTATCTGAGGATGCATCAGAGAAGATTGCGACTGATAGAAAATCAACACATGTTGCAGCTTTAATTAATCCACCGGGAAAAGGTTTTATGCAAAGAGAAGCATTAGATCCTGCGCAGCTTAGACGTTGGGTTTATAGAAAGGCTCCAACAGAATTGCCTGCAGAATCTTTTAATGAAGCAACAGACTCTCTGTTTAATGTGCCTACAAAGAACAAAAAAGAAATTCCTAAGGAGGCATTTTTATATACAAATGAAGCAGCTTTGAGTCCAGAAGATCTTGGAGACATTCCCGGAATTAAAATTATTACAGAAAAGTACAAAGAGTTTCATAAAGCTGCAAAAGAAATGGTTGCAAAAAGAAAAATTGCGGCTGATCAACCACAACCTTTTAGTTATGATGACCGTATGGAACCGAGACGGGTGAGAGATTTTCTTTGCCGTTTCTATAGAGGAGATGTTAATGAAACTTTTCAAGCTGCATTGAGATATTATTATTCTGGAAAAATTTTAGATCAAGCAGAGAAACAAAAACTAGAAGAACTTATTAAACACGTTTCTTGTCCCAAAGAGGCTCTATCTAATCCAAAGAGAAAGGGATTAGGTGCTGCTCAGGCAGGAAGTCCTGAAGTTAATAAAACTGGTCTAAGTGTTGAGGAAGCTGCCCAAATTTTTGAAGAAATGGATTATAAAGAAGGTTTTATCGGACCGTCGGAAATCGCGGAAACTTTTGGATTCTTTAAACTTCCAGAAGCACCACCTGTACCATTTACAAGAGAAGTGCTTGAGCAGTGTAAAGAGTTTGGACTACAACTTGTTTTGCAGGTTGGAAGAACTGACGAAGGGGAGGTTTTTAATATTGCAAAGATGCAAAGTTCTTTTACTGGTATGGGTGGCGTTGATGTTTTCTTTGAAGAAGGTATTAATCAAGCAGATAAGGAAAATATTGGGATAAAGGAAACACCTCGTTATGGTTGGAAACTTGCTGGAAATTCTAATACAATGTTTGGAACCACAGGAGATTATTTGGAACAATTGAGTAGTTCTTTAAGCAATGTTCAACACACTCTTTATGGAAATAATGAGGTCTCTGATAGATATAAAAAAGCAAACAAGGAATTAGATGATTTTATTTCTCAAAATCGTTCTACTCGTGTTCCAAATGTTCTGTCGCTAGCTAACACAGGTATTGATTTGCAGACATCAGACATAAAAAAATTGCATGCAAACAATTTAATTAGAGAAAGGGCTTGTGAGATAGTTTATCGTGAAATTATAAATTTTAACAAAGGTTATCCAGAGTCATTAGAGGGAAGCAGAGAGATTTGGACAAATAGTTTCGCTTCAGCAAATTTTTCCTTTTCAAAGTTTGTTACTCTGTCTGTAGAAAATGGAGATATTTACATTAAAAGAAAAAGAGCATCCGATTTGGATGCTCATACTCTCTTTTCAACCATGGTCATGTAGGTTTTGGGGCCTATTGACATAAGGTGTGTTTTGGTATACAATTAGCTAGAATATGTACTTTAAAAATTGGTGGTAATAATTTTAGGGCTCGGCTCTAAGAATAGGACTACTTATTATGTGGTAGAACTGATCGTTCGGCGATTAAATTCTCCACAACCCAGCCCACTCCGAAGGAGTGGGCTTTTTATTTACTTGACATATATGTTAAATATGATACAATATATGCAGAACAATCTTCTTTTGGGAAGATTTTACATTACAAAACAAAATAGAAAGTTATGAAATGCTGTTTTCAATAGTTTAAACAAACTATAGTAAAACAGGCCTTGTTCGGACAGTACAGCTAGGCTGAACTGCTACGTTCAAGCAAGCAATAGTGTGTGTAAACGTTCGGCGTCTTACATACAGTTGCATGGCCGCTATATTTTTATTCAATCATGTAGATTGAATTGAAAGTATAGTGGTCTTTTTCTTTTGGAGTTTCAAGTAAAGAAATCCGATGAGTGTTATAATAGATACATGAAACAAATTTTAACGCATTTATTTGTAGCGCTTGGTGTAGTGTTTTTAGTTTTAATAATCTCGGGAATCATTTTTATCATCGCCGATCCATACAACATAAAACCACTTATTTTTGGTTCGCCAGCAACAGGTAATTTTTCAAATTCAGAAGCAAACTCAACAAATGAATCATCTTCTGCTTCCGGAGAATTTTCTCTATCAGACGCACAAAAACAAGCTCTGATTTCTTTTGGAATTGATCCATCAGTTGTTCCTTCTTCAATAAATGCAGAACAGGAAAATTGTTTTGTGGGTGTTTTAGGAGGTGCTCGCGTTGGTGAAATAAAAAATGGTGCTGTGCCAAACGCAATGGAATTTTTGAAAGCGAAAGATTGTATTTAAAAATATTAAAATTATATTATGAACACATCAATCAAAATTGTATCAATTATAATAATCTTGGTGATACTCGGTTTTACTTTTAAATTTATCAACGACGCTGAGGTTGTAAAGCAGAACCAAATTGAAGATGAAATAAAAAACGACGACGATACTTTTGATCCAAACAAAGAACCTGTAATTGCACCGACGTATAAAAATGCTTCAGCTGATTTAATTCAAGTTGAGCTTCCTTATCCAGGAGCTGTGACAGGAAAGGAATTCACAATTATTGGAAAGGCGAGAGGCTACTGGTTTTTTGAAGCTTCATTTCCTGTGGAGCTTCAAACTCTAGAGGGAAATATCCTTGGTGGTGGAGTTGCAACAGCACAAGGTGAATGGATGACAGAAGACTTTGTGAATTTCACTGCAGAGATGCAAACGCCCTCAGCTTTTACAGGCCCAGCGATTTTGATTTTGAGAAAAGATAATCCTTCTGGATTACCTGAAAACGACGCCTCAATTTCATTTCCAATTAATGTTCAATTTTAATATGAAAAATATAATTACAATTTTGCTAGTAGTCGGAATTCTTGTTTTGAGTGGATATATTTTGAACATAGGAAAAACTCCTCAAAATATTCAGGGAGAAAATATAGTTAAAGTGGATGACAAAATAAAAACAGACGAAAATATTCCTGAAGAAAAACCTCCAATTAAAAATAACGGTTTAAAGATTGGTGAGACTTATGATTATGGAACGGTTTCTATCAAACCACTTTTAATTGAAGAAGATAGTCGATGTCCTATAGATGTGACTTGTATTCAAGCTGGAACTGTTAAATTAAAAATTGAAGTAATTTCGAAGGTTGGTAATAGCAATAACAATATTCACGTTGTGACTTTGGGTGTGGCTAAGGTAATTCATGGAGTAAATGTTGTTCTTTCATCTGTGAATCCTGTTGCTAATTCAAAAATAAATCTTTCACCTGGTGATTACGGATTTACTTTTGATGTTACAAAGAAAACTGATCCAGTAACTCCACCGGAACCAGTTGCAAAATGTTATGTAGGAGGATGTTCTAGTGAGGTGTGTAGTGATAGGGATGATGTTGCAACTAATTGTATGTATCGCGAAGAGTTCGCTTGTTATCAAACTGCTAAATGTGAGAGACAATCAACAGGAAAATGTGGTTGGACAGAAACAAATGAGTTGAAGGTATGTTTGCAGAATTCTCGGCCAGAATAAATGCTTGTTTATTGTTCAGTTATTTTTTTAAAATAATCCGCCACAGTAATATCATTGTCTTGAAATAATTTAAGTAATTTATTTGCAAGTTCTTTTCTCGTAGAATCATATTTTTTCCAATCCCAATTTTTTAATGTATTTATAATATCTTCTTTACTGACTCCGTTCATACAATTTCTTGAATCAATGTGTGGTATGTGCATGATTTGGCAAAGTTCAAGAGTTCTTAGATCTATACAGATACAAAGTGAGGGTATCCCTGCTTGAATCCCAGTCATTGTTCCATGAATTCTAGTCCCGACAACAACATCAAAATGTTTTAATGTGTCTATCCATTCTGGAACACTAGAAAATATATAGCTTTTAAACTTGAACCATTTAATGAAATCCTCATCTGTGAGCTCTGGACTTATAAATTTTTTTGCACTCAAAAAATCTTCTTTAGAAACATTATTTAAATCTTGTCTCGACAATCTGATCATTATTTCTGGATTTTGACATATGTATAATCCGTCTGATGCATTGATTAAATTTATTAAGGATTTTTCAATTAAATTAAATTGTGGTCGTACAGGATTACCTGCAGATACTGCAAATCTAGGATTTTCTGGAATTTCCTTTTTTGAAATTTCTTCTCCAAGATTTACGGATGGATTTATAAAATTAGAAGGACAACCAGTCACTACACAGTGATTTTGTTTGTTTACTTTAGTTAATAAATCATAAGTAGAATTTCCTCTTAATGAAATGTTTGGAACACCCTCTTTAGAGTGTTCAGTAATTTGATTAAACCACTGCCATGTTCCATCTGAAATGTCGCTAGGTGTAATTGATTTTTTTAAAAGATTATAAGGATATTGAATTCCAAGACCAACTCCAACAACTGGTAAATTTATTTCACTTAAAAACTCAGCAGCTTTAAGCAAATCAGTATGTGGACCTAGTTGGTTTGCTAAAGTCATTACAAGTATGTCTACTTCAGAAAATTTATCTTTTGATCTTTCATTCCAACTTATTGCAATAGGACTTATATCTAAAATTTGTGATAAAGCGTAAGAATATACAAAGTTACCGTTATTTGCACCATATTTTTTAATAAAATCTTCGGTTGATAAAAATGGTGCATCTGGAATATATGAAGATAAACCAAATAGCCGAACTCTTTTTATAGCCATAATTTAATGATTGTATCATGACTTTTAAAATTTTGACTTCCTTGATTAATGAGGTAAATTTAAAACATGAAAAAAATAATTGCAATTATAGTTTTATTAATTATTGGAGCTGGGTTTTATTACTGGGTTGAGATGAATCAAATTTCAGAAAATGAAATTTATGAGATGCCTTACGAACAAGAACAAAAACAAGACAATGTCGTGCCATCACAATCAGTTGGAAAAATAAATATTGATGAAGTGTGTGCAAACGCTCTTATCAGAATGACATTTACAGATGGTGAAAGCGCAGCAAAATTTGTTCAAGAATGTAGAGAAGGAAAACACCCTGAAGTGATTGAACAATTTAAAGCAGAAATGAATTTGGGAGCCGGAGCAGAGATTTAATTTAAAAAATAAAAAACGCCAAGAAGATTTTGCCTTCGAAGCGTTGATGTGATGAGTGACAGATGTCAGTTCATCAATTGGTAGACACGGGAATTCCGTTTCCGATGAGTACCATTTTTCCGATGTGTGCATGTTTCCAGTTGAATAACATGTGGATGTGCACAAATATTGCGATAAGTGGAAGTAATAGTACAACAGCTGGTACATTGAAAAGACCGATGTCTTCTCTGTGCCATTCCAACATTCGCTGCCAAACTTCCCATTTTCCCCATGCAATCCAGACGAATGCTGTGAATAGTATAAGTAGCGATAGTATGTTTGAGAGGATAAAAAATTTAACTGACTTTGCACATCGGATGGTCTCCTTTGTGTAGTTATCACTGAAGGACCCAATCCTTATAGTTCTTGATGCGAGTTTGTATAGTTGGTACGGATTCATTTTTAAGTTTGGTGAACATTTGTTGTCATGGCTAGTCTTAAGCGCAGACAAATTCCTAACCATATAACAACGTTGTACACAAAAAGTCAAACCAGCTTTTAAATAAGCCTTTATTGTGGTATTGTTTTTTAACTTATGGATAAAGTAATTACACGTTTTCCACCATCTCCAACAGGGGAAATTCACATCGGCAACATGCGGACAATGTTGTTTAACTATCTTTTTGCAAGACATTTCAATGGTGAGATTGTTTTGAGATTCGAAGACACTGATAAAGAGAGAAGTAAAAAAGAATTCGAGCCATTTATCCTTGATGGATTAAAAGCTGTTGGTTTAAGTTTTGATCACGGACCTTTTCGACAATCTGAGAGAAATGATATTCATAAAGAAAAATTATTAGAATTGATAAAAAAGGGACTTGCTTACGAGGCGGAGGATTCTTCGACTGGTTCTGGAAAAGTTGTTAGATTTAGAAATCCAAATAAAACTATAATTTTTGATGATCAAGTTAGAGGTCCTATTTCTTTTGACTCATCTATTTTTGAAGATTTTATTATCGCGAGAAATATTGATAATCCAATTTATCATTTCGCTGTGGTAGTGGACGACATGGAAATGGGTGTGACTCATGTGATCCGAGGAGAAGAACACCTTACAAGCACACCGCGACAAATTCTTTTGCTAGAAGCGCTTGGTGCAAAAGTTCCTTTGTATGCGCATCTTCCTTTGATTGTGGGTGATGATAAAAAGAAATTATCAAAAAGGCACGGCGCCACTTCTGTGAGCGGATTTCTTTCACAGGGTTATTTACCAGAAGCACTTGTGAATTATTTAGCATTTCTTGGTTGGAATCCGGGTGGAGAAAGAGAAATATATTCTCTCGAGGAATTGGTTGATATTTTTGATTTGAGCAGAGTGGGTAAAAACCCTGCGAAGTTTGATTACAATAAATTGAATGATATCAATTATCACTACATGATTAATTTGTCTGACGAGGACTATCGTGAAAAACTATTGAAGTTCTTAAACGAAGAATACACAAAACTTTTTGAAGAAAATGTAGAAGCGTCAAATTTGATTATAAAAGAAGTTATAAAAACACGAATCAAAAAATTTGCAGATATTAAAACTATGATTTCAGAAGGTGAACTTGATTATTTTTTCAAAAAACCAGATATGAATTTGGAAATAATTTGTTTCAAAGATAATTCTCTTGAAAAGACAAAAGAAACATTAAAAATTACAAGAGATGTTTTGGAAAAAATTCCGGAAGATAAATGGAGTATTGATTTTATTAAAGAAAATCTAAATACACTCTTTGCAGAAAACGGTGTTGGAGCTATCTTGCATCCATTGCGTGTAGCTTTGTCTGGGAAAAAACAATCACCGGATCCTTTTACACTCAGTTATCTTTTGGGTAAAAAAGAAGTTTTGGAGAGATTGGATGCTACTATATAAATAAATGATAAAAATTACAAAACTCTCAAAGTATTTCGGTGAAAAGACGGTCTTGAATAAGATTTCTTTTAATATTGAAAAAGGGAACAAGATTGCTTTAACTGGATTCAATGGTTCCGGAAAAACTACTTTATTAAAAATTTTGGTTGGAGATGAGACTTACTCAAACGGTTTATTTGAGTTACAAAAAAATGTAAAAAGGGGATTTGTTCCTCAAGATCCGAGTGGTCACGGTAAATTAAAAGTGGTTGATTTTCTTTTAACTGCGAAAAAAGAATCTGAAGATAAAAAAGATTTTTTAAGAAGAGTGGATATTATGTTTGCTGGATTTATGCTTTCAGAAAATCTTAAGGATAAAAAAATCGGTGAATTAAGTAGTGGGCAGAAAACAAAAATATTTTTAACAAATTTTCTTTTACAAGATGTTGATTTACTTTTGCTAGATGAGCCCACAAATAATCTGGATCTCCCTGCGCTTATTTGGTTAGAGTATTACCTTCAAAATTTCAAAGGTGCTTTCATTGTTGTATCCCATGACAAAACATTTTTAGATAATGTGACTAATAAAGTTTTTGAAATAGATTGGCACGATCATTCTTTGAGAATTTCAAATGCAAAGTACTCGAATTATTTGATGGAACGACAAATTGAGTTTAATAGTCTGAATCAAAAGTATTCACAACAAAGAGAAGAGGTTTCTCGTCTTAAGGGTGTTGTGGCTGCTAAACAAGAGAAAGGGCTCCTAGGGGCAAAATGGAAGAGTGGAGACAACGATAAAATGCTTCAAGGCTTTAAAAGAAATCGTGCGGGGTATTCTTTAAATGATGCAAAAGTGACTATGAACCGAATCAAGAGAATGGACTTTGTTGAAAAACCAAAAGAAAGAAATGAGCTTTCTTTAAAAATTGAATCACAAATTAATTCACCCGCTTTGAACATCGCTTTGAAAGATGTTATTTCTGGATATAAGGGAGATTTTATTTTAGGTCCGATAAATCTAGATGTTCGTTATGGAAAAAGAATTTGTATCGTTGGACCAAACGGAGTTGGAAAAACTACAATTTTGAAAACAATTACAGGGATGCTAAAAAATATTAGTGGAATTGTGAGTGTAGATAGCGGAGTTCATTTTGGGAATTTTATGCAAGAACACGAAAATCTTCCACAAGATAAAACTCTACTGGCTTTTTTGAAAGATCATTTAGGAGTTGAAAAAGAATTAGTTCACAATCATTTAACTAAATTTGGTTTCAGTGATGAAGACATAAAATCTAAAATTGGAAATTTGAGTCCTGGAGAAAGAGCTCGACTTCTTTTTGCATATTTTACAGCGACAAATGTGAACACATTGATCTTAGATGAACCAACAAATCATTTAGACATTGAAGCCGAATTGGCTCTGGAAGAATCTTTGAAAGATTTTATGGGAACAATTATCGCCGTGTCTCATGATAGAAGTTTTGTCAAAAATGTTCATTTCGATGAATACTATGTTTTGTCTGATAGAGGTTTAGAAAAATTGATTGATTTTAATGATTATATTGTGGAGATGGAGAAGCGTTCGAAGAAACTTATCAGAATGTTAGAAAAATAAAGAAACAATGAAGACTTTAGTTGGGTACTAGTATTTATTTATAAAAGCTTTAATATCAGTATGAGAAGATGTTGGGCAAATGAGCACATTACAAAAAAGGTCTAAATATCGGAATTTATGGTGGAGTTTGGGCACAAACTACAGTCGATTTTTTTAAAACGATTGGACTTTTTGCCGATGGGGTTTCTTTGTTTGAATATACTCACAGAGAAGCTTTGTCTTTCGATCAGTACGATATGTTTATCATTACTGATTTTGGTAAACCTGCGGAAGCGGGTTGGAATGACAACAATGGCTATTGGCTACAGAGACTAAATGAAATGCGTGAAATTATTTGGAGTCGTTCGATGAAGAGTGTAATTTTTGCAAATCATAATGATGCAGATGTATACAAATCTCTTAGGAGTGCGTGTACAGATGTGGTAGAAGTTGAAACTTTTTTAAAGAAAAACAATAGATTTCCAGAAGCATCAATTATTCCACAGTCCTTTGCACTTGCGGTTTTAACACATTGTTATGTGAAGAAAAAACAAGAAATCATCAGTCAGCCTTTGGTTTTTCACGAGGAATTCCTGGAGGCATCAGTGGCCTAAAAACCTAAAATTAACCTTAACATAGCGCTTCGGCGCTTTTTCTTTGATACTTATTTTTATGTTAAAATTGGTAAATGGATTTAAAAAACTTGCCGCAAAAGAAGAAAAGAGACAGTAGATGGAATTATGGAGGCTCAAATTGGAAGCTTTCAAGATCGAAAATTGATTTGTTTGTAGAGTGTCCTAGATGTTTTTATTTAGATAATAAAATGGGAATCGCGCGACCAAAATTTCCTTCGTTTCTTTTAAACACCGCGGTAGATACACTTTTTAAAAAAGAATTTGATATTCATCGCGCAAATGGCACTCCTCATCCTTTGATGACGACTTATGGAGTTGATGCTGTGCCTTTTGAACATCCTAAAATGGACACTTGGCGAGAAAACTTTGAAGGAATTCAATTTCCTCACACAGACACAGGAATGATAATTTCTGGAGCAATAGATGATATTTGGGTGAAGCCAGATAATTCTCTAATTGTCGTAGATTATAAATCTACGAGCAAGGACGAAGAAATAACATTGGATGATAAATGGAAAGAGGGATACAAAAGACAAATGGAAGTGTATCAGTGGCTTTTGAGAAAATTAAATTTTAATGTTTCTGAGTTGGGATATTTTGTTTATGCAAATGGAAAAACAGATGCAAAAAGTTTTGATGGAAAATTAGAATTCGATGTGACCCTAATTCCATATGAAGGAGATACTGCGTGGGTGGAAGATACAATTTTTAGAATTAAAGAGACTTTAGATAAAGATGAAGTGCCAATACCTAGTGCGGAGTGTGAACAATGCCAGTATGTTTATGGCCGAGTTTCTGCTGAGGAGTCTAAATAAAAATTATGAGTTTCTCTAATAATGATTTAAATAAAAGTCGAGGATTGGATACTAATGTACTGAAAGTTTTAGATTATCGTAAAACTATTAGAGACAATAAGGCTAAGACTTTAAAAAGAAAACAAGTCGAGCAAGAAATACTTGTTTTACGTACAAGATTGAATGTTATCGATAGAGAAATTCAAAGACTTAATGTCTCAGAGAGAAGATTTCATGGGGATGAATCACGTGCAGAATTAGAATTAGCAGAAGAGACCAAAACTTTAGAAAATCTAACAAAAGAATTGGAAAAACATTCTTTGAATGTACAAGAACTTCAAAAAACATTGAGTTCGAAAAAGATGTATTTTGGGAGGTCGAAACCTAAAATTAGTTTTAGTACTCAGAACGCTGAAAAAGAAATGCAGAGCTTGCGATCTGAGTTGAAAAGAGTTAATCAAGAAATTGAACAATTAAATGCAAAGAAAAGAAGATTAATAACAGAGATGGGTTTGGTTGAAACAAAGTCTCATGAAGCAGAGGAATTGCAACAAAAAACTGATTATCAAAATAAAGAAGAGGAAATTGCAATGCAAAAACTGACTCAAGAGATGAACTCAGAGGAGACTTTGATAAGCCGTTTTAAATCAAGATTTTTAAATCAACAAAAAAGCGTCTTAGAAAAGAAAAGGCAATTTGAAGAAGTAAAAAATAGACTGAAAGGTTCTCGAACAGTTTCACCTGCTTTGGAAAATGAAAAACATCGAATAGAACAAAAAATACAATCTTTAGAAGTAGATTTAAATAAGTAATATGTCAGAAAATGTGCCATTTAAAATTGTGATTTTTGGAGGAACCGGGGATTTGGTTCGGAAGAAAATTATTCCTGCGATATTTGATTTATATCAAAATGGATTTTTACCTGAAAATTTTGAAATTATAGGTGTATCGAGAAAGAATCTTTCAGATGAGGAGTTCGGGGATTTTGTAAAAGATTCTGTTTCTAATAAAAAGTTTGATGATAAACATTTGCAGGATTTTTTGAAAAAGAGTAGATATTTTTCTGCAGATATTTCAAATGAAGAAACTTTAAAAGAGTTAGGGAATTTTTTGAAAACAAATAAAAGTAATAATATATTTTATTTAGCGATTTCTCCAAATTTATATGAAGTGGCTTTTAATAATCTGAGTCAGTCTGGGTTGATGCAACAATCAGAAGATAATTGGTCTAGAATTTTGGTAGAGAAGCCTTTTGGAAATGATTACAATCACGCAGAAAAGTTGGACAAAATGCTTGGAGAGTTATTTTCTGAAAATCAGATTTTTAGAATAGATCATTATTTGGCGAAAGAGACTTTGCAGAATATTTTAACTTTTAGATTTGCGAATTCAATTTTTGAACCGATTTGGAATTCCAGTGCGATTGAGGAAATTAATATAAAAATGTTTGAAAGTCTAGACGTAGATAATCGAGCAAGTTTTTATGATGGTGTTGGAGCTTTGAGAGATGTCGGACAAAATCATATTTTACAGATGTTGGCTTTGATAGCGATGGAAGATCCGGGTTCTTTGAAGGTGGAGGATATAAGGTTGAAGCGCGCGGCGATACTGGAAGAGATTAGTCTCGCCGAGCCGGTGCCGCCGCGCGCCCAATACACTGGATACAGTGAAATTACCGGAATCAACCCTGAAACTAAAACAGAAACTTTTTTCTCAATACAAGCAGAAATAAATAATCCTCGTTGGAAAGGTGCAAAATTTAATTTAACTAGCGGAAAAGCTCTTAAAGAAACTCTGACGGAAATTTCTGTTGTATTTAAAGAAAAATGGACAAGTGTTGTACCAGCTGAAGATGAAAGAAATTATCAAAATATTGTTACTTTTAAAATCCAACCAAAACAAGAAATTTCAATTCAATTTTGGTCAAAAAAATCTGGATTTACTTATGAAGTTGATCCGCAAGAATTGAGTTTTAATTATGAAACTTCAAATTCCAGAATTCCTGATGCTTACGAAAGAGTGCTTTTTGATTGTATAAAAGGCGATCAAACTTTATTTATATCAACACGAGAAATAATGGCTCAGTGGAATTTTGTAGAAAAAATCCTAAAAATCTGGGAAAATGAACCAATTAAAAAATATCCAAAAGGTGTTGACCCGAGTGAAATATTAAGTACGATTTAATTATGAATTATTCTGATAAAAAAATTATAGACATATCTTTACCACTTTATTCTGCGACAATTGTTTATCCAAACAACGTTCCACTTGAGATTGAGACTCATGCCCACATGCCAGAATCTACAACTCATTTATCAAAAATCACTATGGGAACACATACTGGGACTCACATAGACGCTCCGATGCACGCTGTGCAAGGTGCTAATACTCTAGATCAAATCCCGCTAGAAACTTTTGTTGGATTGTGTCGGGTGGTAGATGTGACACATCGCGGCCCAGGCGAATCTGTGAAAAAAGGGGATTTAGGGGATGTGGTAAAAGGTGAAAGAATTTTGATAAAAACTTCTAATTCTGTTCGAGGTTTTAAAGAATTTTATAATGATTATGTATATCTAGACGGAGATACTGCGGATTGGTTGGCTGATATTGGTGTAAAATTAGTTGGTATTGATTATCTTTCAATAAAACAAAAAGGTTCAAAAGATCAAAGACCCCACACTTCACTTTTAGAAAAAAACATCCCAATTATAGAAGGGATAAATTTAAATCATGTTGGAGCCGGTCTGTATGAATTGATTTGTTTGCCTTTAAATTTTGTCGGAGTAGAGGGAGGACCAGCCAGAATAATTTTACGAGAATTAAATTAAATAACATGGAAGACTCAATAATAAACTTTAATAAACAATTTGATTACGAGCCTGTAATTCGAAATGCAGAAAAATTAAAAGAAAACTACGAGCATTTTGTTTTGTGTGGAATGGGTGGATCTCATTTGGCAGCTGGAATTGTGAAAATGCAAAAACCTGGAGTTGAATTATATGTTCACAAGGATTACGATCTCCCTCCATATTCTGATGATTTTTTGAAAAAGAGTTTATTGATTGCGAGTTCACATTCTGGAAATACTGAAGAAGTTTTAAGTTTCTTGAGATTTGCACTTGAAAAAGGTTACGACACGGCTGTGATTACAACTGGTGGAAAGTTATTTGAAATTGCTGTAGCTCAACAATTACCTCACATAGTAATGCCAAACGACGGGCTACAACCTCGTCTTGCAATTGGGTTTTCTACACTTGCACTTTTGAAAATAATGAAAGAAGAAGATTTAATTTCGACTTTAAAAAATGTTGGACGAAATATTGATTCAAGTAAATTAAAATCAGAGGGAGATTCTTTGGCAAATTCTATTGGAGATAAAGTGCCAGTTATTTATGCTTCAAATCAAAATCTACCTATTGCGTATAATTGGAAAATTAAATTCAATGAAACAGGGAAGATACCAGCTTTTTATAATCTATTTCCAGAATTAAATCATAACGAAATGCAAGGTTTCGACGATGAAAAATATTCTGATAAATTCCATTTTATATTTTTGCATGATACAAACGATAATCCTAGAATTGAACAAAGAATGAAAGTTTTGAGTACTCTCTTTGAAGAGAAGGGATTTGTTGTTACAAATTTAGAGCTGTCGGGGCAAACTGCTTTTGAAAAAGTTTTTTCAAGCCTACTTATAGCTGATTGGACAGCACTAGAGTTGGCAAAAATAAAAGGCACAGATCCGCAATCTGTACCTCTTATTGAAGACTTTAAGAAAAGATTAAACTAGTTTCTATTTAGTTTATCTCTAATTTCTCTAAGCAGTAAAACTTCCTCTGGAGTTTTTTCTGGTTCACATGGTGGACACTCTTCCTTTTTTGCAACACTTTCTCTTAGTTTGTTAATACCTTTTACAACCAAAAATATTGCCCAAGCTACTATTATGAAGTTTATTAATACTGTAATAAACAAACCGTAATTTAGCGTAAGTTCAGCTTGAGCTTCTGTGGCTTTCTTTAAAACTATAACTTTGTCTGAAAAATCAACACCTCCTGTTAGAAGTCCAATTATTGGGTTAATTATATCTTCTACTAAAGAAGTTACTATTTTTCCAAATGCTGTACCAATAACAACTCCGACAGCTAGGTCGACTGCATTACCTTTTGATATAAAACTTTTAAATTCTTCGATAACTTTTGATCCTTTTTTTATTGCTTCCATGCATGGAATATATCAAATTATGCGTATTTTGGCGACTTAATGACCTGTATTACCGTACCGTTGATCATGAAGCTGTCATCTTCGTGAATAAATATTGGTGGAATGCTTTGAGTTGAATCAGAGGCTAGAACTACTTGGTTATTTTTTTCATCCCAAATATATCTTTTAACATTGGCCATATCGTCTATAACAGAAAGAACAATCTCTCCGTTTCTAGGAGTTTTTCTGTCTGTGTCTATGATTAGATAATCTCCATCTTCTATTGTTTTTCCATCGATCAAAGCTTTGTTCATAGAAAGCCCTTGTGCTCGGATAGCAAAAATATTTTTACATTTCTTCAGAATATTTTTTGAAATCTTTAAATAACCTTGAATGTTTTCTGTAGCTAAAATAGTTGCCGGACCACAGTTGGCTGTACCAGCGATAGGGACTGATACAAGACCTGTGTTTTTGTTTGTGCCAGAAGTTGCGCGGGTGATTGTTTTAGAATCTTTGTCTATTTTAATTAAACCTTTTTTCTCTAACTGCATTATGTGGTGCTTTACTTTTTGTGGAAATTTCTCACCAATCATTTCTCCAATTTGTCTAAGAGTCATACCTCTCAAGCCTTCTTGCCCAATTTTTTGTAATATTTTTTCTTGTAGGGAATGCATGTTTTTACAGGTTATTAATAAATATACGCATTATTATAATTGAAAACTAGAAAAAAGTAAAAAAGTTATCCACATTTATTTAAAACTAGAAAAGTTGACATACTTTAAATAAATAATAAACTATATTTATTAAAAAATAATTCAAATATCATGTTCTACGATTTTCAAACAAGAAAAAACAGATTACAAAAGAGAAATAATTTCACAACTAAATTGCACAACGCTCTAAAAGCCTCATCTACATTCAAGTTAACAATGTTCTAGTTGAATTTTACTTCATGATATAATTTCATGTGTAGTTCAATTATTTAAAATAATTTTAGATTCAATATGAAAATTCTAAAGAAGGTTGCGTATGTTCTTGTAATAGTAGGAGCTTTGAATTGGGGACTTGTAGGTCTGTTTAATTTTAATTTAGTTATGGCTATTTTTGGTGGAGCACCAACAATTGAAAGACTGGTGTATTTATTAGTAGGTATTTCTGCACTTTTGGTATTAGTTACAAAATGTAAATGCAATACTTGCGATTGTTCTTCTTGTAAATAATTTAGTAGTAAAACTCTCTAACCATTTCAGAAACAAATCTAGCGATTTCTTCTATTGGAACAGGTCCTAATGCCATGGTTTTTACTCCGTGTTGTTGAAGGAAAGTTAATTCAGCACCTTCGATTAATTTTCCGATGTATAAAATTCCAGTTTTTTCCATTTCGGGAACTTCTCGAATTTCTCTTACAAAACCAACAATCGATTCCCAATAAACAGGAACTAAGAAAACAATTGCACCAGGGAGAGCTACTTTTGCATATTCTAATCCTTCTTTGAAACTTTCTGTTTGATAAACGGCGATATTTTCTCTTTCAAATATAGATAAAAAAGCTTTTGCGTCTGTAAGTTTCGATATTAAAAGTAGTTGTTTCTGTGCCATGTTAGTTTTAATAGTTTATCACAGAACACAAAAGACGCTTCTTTTGGAAGCGTCTTTTGTGTTCTACAAACATATTTTATTATGCTCGTGAGATTTTTGAAGCTTGTGGGCCTTTTGGTCCATCTGTAACTTCGAAAGTAACTCGATCACCATCTCGAAGGTCGTTGAATGCAACATCAACTAGTTCGTTTGCGTGAAAGAATAGATCTTTGTCTGCACCGTCTCGTTTGATGAAGCCGAAACCTCGATCAGTAACTCGGGCAATAATTCCAAATTCCATATTTTTTTGTTTACTACTGCTAACTTCAAATGCTAAGACTGGGCTAACTCACCTGACCTTGTGTTCCTGCAGCAAAGATTTGACCTATATATATTAAACGATAAAATGATTTTTGTCAATGCAATCTGGTGTACTGTGTAAAAGTCTTTGGTTGTGGGTTTTACTGGTATAATTTGTCTCTATGAAAATACATAAAATAGTTGCGCTATCTTGTTCTCCATCAAAAGGAAGAAACTCCGATACTATGCTGAATTCATTTATTGAGGGAGCATCTTCTGTTTCTGGTGTGGAAATTGAAAAAATCTATTTGAATGATATTTATATTGAGACTTTTAAATTTGAAAACAGCACTGGACCAACTGAAAATGAAAAAGAATTTGCAGAACTTGTAGAAAAGATAAAAAATTCTGATGCTTTGGTTATTGCAACTCCAACATATAATTTCTCTGTACCTGCTCAACTGAAAAATTTTATAGATCGAATGCGATTTTTTTCTTTAGATTTGAATGAAAAAAACTTTTTGAAACAGCCAGTGGGAAAACTTTGTTATCTAAAAACTTATTTTATTGTTTCTGGCGGTACTCCAAATTGGGCTCAGAAGATTTTGTTTTTTGCATTTCCGCCGTTTTGGCTAAGAGGGATTTTTCTTTATTACAATGCTCATGTGTTAGGAGCTTTGTATAGTGGAAATGTTAGAACTTTTGAAAATAAAAGTATTTTGAATAATGCAAAAAGAAAGGGAATTAAGTTTGCTCAACACGTAAGAAAAGATAAGAGAAATCGTGTTCTTGAAAGAATATTCTTTAGGCCACCTCAAGTAGATTAATATAATGTATAATTCCAAGATATGTTTTTAACAATAGTTTTTTTGATAGCAGGTTTTCTATTATTAATTAAAGGTGCGGATTTGTTGGTTGATGGTTCTTCTTCTGTTGCAAAAAGATTTGGGATTTCGGATTTGATTATCGGTTTAACAGTTGTTGCTTTTGGAACATCGGCTCCTGAGCTTGTTGTGAATATTGTTTCGGCTGTGCAAGGTAATTCTGAAATAGCGATTGGAAATATTTTAGGAAGTAATATCGCAAATATATTATTAATTTTGGGTATCACTGCGATAATTGTTCCTATAACTGTACAACGTTCTACAACTTGGAGAGAAATTCCTTTTGCTTTGCTTGCTGTATTGATGTTGGGGGTAATGGCAAACGACGTTCTGATCGATGGATTGCAATCATCTTTCATTTCTAAGTCTGACGGGGTGGTGATGATAGGATTTTTTTCAGTATTCATGTATTACATTTTTGGATCAGCAAAGAAAAATGTTCAAGAGTATGGAGATGAGGAAAGTAATACAAAGCAGTATGGTGTTATAAAATCTTTGCTTCTGATTGTTGGAGGTTTGATCGGATTAGTTTTGGGAGGAAAATGGGTTGTGGATAGTGCAATTTATTTAGCAACTGCTTGGGGAATGAGTGAAGCTGTTATTGGGTTAACTGTGGTAGCTATTGGAACATCTTTGCCAGAGTTAGCGACATCAGTTGTGGCTGCGACAAAAGGAAAAGCCGATATTGCTATTGGAAACGTTGTTGGTTCAAATATTTTTAATATCTTCTGGATATTGGGAGTTACATCTTTAATTGCACCACTACCTTTTTCTGAAAGTAGTAATATTGATATTTTTGTCACAATTTTTGCGACAATATTATTGTTTGTTTGGATGTTTACAGGAAAAAAACACAGACTTGATCGATGGCAAGGTGTGATTTTTGTGATTCTTTATGCGGTTTACGTGTATCTTTTGCTGACTCTTAGATAGGTGTATACTATTTCTCCAATAAGTTAAGTTTATTTAAAATAATTATAAAATCTGTATGAAAAACAATGTTCCAAAAGTTAGTAAGGTGATTGCAAGAGAAATTCTAGATTCTAGAGGAAATCCGACAGTTGAGGTTGATTTAACACTTTCTGATGGTTCATTTGGCCGAGCCGCTGTTCCTTCTGGAGCATCTACTGGAAAATACGAAGCTGTAGAACTTCGAGATGGTGATAAAAAAAGATATGCAGGAAAAGGAGTTTTGAAAGCTGTCGAAAATGTAAATAACGCAATTTTTAAAAAAATTAAAGGAAAAGCTTTTGATCAAAGAGAGTTAGATGAAGCTCTGATCGCACTTGACGGAACAGAAAATAAAGGAAAGCTGGGAGCTAATGCGATTCTCGGAGTTTCACTTGCATTTGCACATGCAATGGCAAAAAGCCAAAAACAATCTCTTTATACATATTTTGCAAAAGTTTCAAAAACAAAAAATAAAATCCAACTTCCAGTTCCAATGATGAACATTTTAAATGGTGGAAAGCACGCAGAAAATTCTACAGACTTTCAAGAATTTATGATTGTTCCTCATGGATTCACAACTTTTAGCAGAGCACTTCAAGCGGGAACAGAAGTATTTCATACATTGAAAAAAATTCTTCACGATAAAGGACTTAACACAACTGTCGGAGACGAAGGAGGATTCGCGCCATCTCTTAAAGATAACGAAAGCGCTGCAGCACTTGTGGTAGAGGCTATTACAAAATCTGGATACAAAGCTGGAACACAAATTTCAATTGCGTTAGACGTTGCGGCTTCAGAGCTTTGTGAAAATGGACAATATGTTTTGGCGACAGAAGGAAAAAAACTTTCAAGCGAAGAAATGGTTGAATACTATGTAAATTTATCTAAAAAATATCCTATTATTTCGATCGAAGACGCATTGGATGAAGATGATTGGGCTGGATATGCGCTTCTAACAAAAAAACTTGGAAAGAAAATTCAACTGGTGGGAGATGATTTGTTTGTAACAAACGTAACAAGACTGCAAAGAGGAATTGATGAAAATACTGCGAACTCAATTTTGATTAAAGTAAATCAAATCGGAACAGTTTCTGAAACAATTGATTCAATCAATCTTGCAAATAAAAATGGATACACAGCTGTTATGTCACATCGTTCTGGAGAAACAGAAGACGCAACAATTTCAGATTTCGCTGTAGGGTCAGGAGTTGGGCAAATAAAAACAGGTTCACTTTCAAGAAGTGATCGAACTGCAAAATACAATCAACTACTAAGAATCGAACAAGAGTTGGGAAAGAAAGCTGTGTACCGAGGTAAACAAGTTTTCACACAATAATTATATGAGTAAACAAGTAGCACTAATTGTTTTGGATGGTTGGGGTTATCGAGAAGACTCTGAGCACAACGCTGTTGCAGTCGCCAAGACTCCAAATTTTGATGAACTTTGGAATAAATATCCACATAGTTTGTTGGAAGCATCTGGACTGCATGTTGGTTTGCCAGAAGGGCAGATTGGTAATAGTGAAATTGGTCACACAACAATTGGTGCTGGGAAAGTAATTGATACTGATTTGGTTCGTATTAATAAATCTATCGAAGATAATTCTTTTTCTGACAATGAAGTTTTTGAAGCTTTGTTTGAGCAAACTAAAAATAATAATTCCAAACTTCATGTTTTGGGCTTGATTGGAAAAGGTGGGGTGCATTCACACCAGGATCATCTGTTAGCATTTTTAAAACTTTGTAAACAAAAAAAAATTTCAGAAGTTTATCTTCATTTATTTACAGATGGTCGTGATGCTTCTCCTTATGAATCTGTAAAAGATATTGAGGAAATTAAAAAGGTAATTCAAGAAGTGGGTATTGGGGAAATTTGTAGTATTTCTGGAAGATATTTTGCGATGGATAGAGATAACAATTGGGACAGAGTAGAACAAGTTGAAAAGATAATCTTTCATTGTGAAGGAAATATTTGTCAGGTGACTCCAGAAGAAGAAATTCTTGCTCAACATCAATCTGGAAAAACTGATGAACACATTGAACCATTCATTGTGCGAGAAGTGCCGATTTCACAAGGTGATGCTGTTTTGTTTTTTAATTATCGAGCGGATAGAGCTAGAATGTTGACTGAAAGAATTTTAGCCAGAAAAGAAGAAATGAATTTATTTTTTGCAACACTGACAGAATATTCTAAAAATTATGAATGCGCTGTAGCTTTTCCTCCGATTGCTATTGAGACAACAATTGCAAATGAAGTTTCAATTGCAGGATTAACACAAGCTCATATTGCTGAGACAGAAAAATTTCCTCACGCTACATATTTTTTAAATGGTGGAAAAGAAGAACCACATGACGGCGAAGAACATGTGATGTTGCCGAGTCGAAAAGATGTGCGAACTCACGATGAAGCTCCAGAAATGAGAGCAGAAGCGATTGCCGATGAAGCGATAAAAAGACTTGAAGACGGTGTGAACTTTATTTTTATAAACTTCGCAAATCCAGACATGGTGGGGCATACAGCAAATGTTGAAGCGATTGTGACAGCGGTGGAAACTGTTGATAGAGAATTGAAACGCGTTTTGGATGTTTTGCATGAAAGAGGTGGAGTTGCTTTCGTGACTGCGGATCATGGAAATGCTGAAGTGAATTTTGATTCTGAGAAAAATGAAAAACACACAGCTCATACTTTAAACAGAGTGCCTGCGATTATTACAAAAAATGGAATTGAAATGATTGATGGTTCACTGAAAGATATTGCTCCGACAATTTTGAATTTGTTGGATTTGGATAAACCAAAAAGTATGACTGGAGAGGTTTTGTTTAAGTAGAATTAGAAAAAATAAAAAAAAACGAAGCCCGGGCACACACAATTGTGTGCCCGGGCTTCTTGGACTTCATTGAAGTTTTGGTGGCGACAGGATTACTCCTCTTCGCCTTCTTCGATGCGTTGATGTGGAATTCCGAGATTGGTTTTCATGGTGTTTTTGGGTTCAAAAACAAAGTCTTTCTAGGTCAGTTGACCAGAATTTAGAAAGAGCATTTGTTAAGTCGGGCATTAGTATAAATATTAATAAAAATTTGTCAACACTAAAATACGCACTTTTATAAGACGATTTTTTGGTCGTCATGGGTCAGACTAAAGTTGTGTTTAATACTGAAATTTTGCAGGGTTTTGAGAGTTCTTTCAAAATTATTCGAGTATAGATAGATCTCTTGTTGGCTGGCGTTGTCTCTAATTGAAAGCAAAACAGCGGGATGTTTTTGTGATACTTTTATTCTTCTTTTGCCACGAAGAGATGGTAATCCCGCTTTGATTATTCCTGGAGAAATTTTGGACACACTAGAGCACTTTGAAAGATAATCACAAACCAAAATACCGGCAGGAATCAAAGACGTATGATTACCGCTAAATTTACCTCCGTTTCGAGAATTCTTGGACATGCATTGAATATACATCTTTATCCTCAAAATATCATTAAAATAAAAAATATCTAAAATATGATAAAAATCCTTTAGAACGCAGAGCCTTCAAATATGTTAAAATCGCTTGGTCATGATGACTCAAACAGAAGCACTAAAAATATTGAAAATGGGAAAGAATGTTTTTTTGACGGGTCCTGCCGGATCAGGAAAAACATATATTCTAAATGAGTATATTAATTTTTTGCGACAGCACGGTGTGGATGTGGCGGTGACTGCTTCTACTGGTATTGCTGCAACTCACTTAAAGGGAACTACAATCCACTCTTGGGCTGGGATCGGAATTAAAGATTTTCTAACTGATTATGATTTAGATAATTTGCAACAGAAAGAATATTTGTGGAAACGTTTTGAAAAAACAAAAGTTTTGATTATTGATGAAATTTCGATGTTGAGTTCATCTACTTTGGATTGTATAGATAGAGTCGCAAAAATTTTTAAAAGAAACGAAGAACCATTTGGAGGATTGCAGATTATTTTTTCCGGAGACTTTTTTCAGCTGCCACCGATTGAAAAAAGACCAGTTTATAATGAGCAAACTATTTTTATGGATGAAGAGGAAAATTCTAGAATTCCTTTTGCGTTTAAATCTAAAGCTTGGAAAGATTGTGATTTGCACACTTGTTATTTATCTGAACAATTTCGGCAAGAAGACAATGAACTTTCGACAGTACTTTCGGAAATTCGTGATGGAGAACTTTCGCAAAAATCTTTGGAAATTTTAACTAAAAGAATTATCAAAGAAGATAATCCTGATATTACAAAACTATATACTCACAATATAAATGTTGATACTTTCAATCAGAAGAAACTAGAAAGTTTAAATACTGAAGGGAAAAATTATTTAATGATTGGAAAAGGGAAACCAAATCTTTTGGATGCTTTAAAAAGAGGGTGTTTGGTACAAGAAAAATTAACTTTGAAAAAAGGTGCTTTGGTTATGTTTGTAAAGAATAATCCTATCGCTGGTTACGTAAATGGAACTGTTGGAGAAATTATTGGTTTTGAAGAAGGTTATCCTGTGGTTCTTACAAAAAATGGTGAAAGATTTGTGGCTGCGCCTCAAAGTTGGGCGGTGGAAGAAGGTGATAAGGTTTTGGCAGAAATATCTCAGGTGCCTCTAAAACTAGCTTGGGCTGTGACAATTCATAAAAGCCAGGGAATGACTCTAGATAAAGCGATTATAGATTTGTCGAATTCTTTTATTGAAGGACAGGGTTATGTGGCACTTTCGCGGGTAAAAACTTTGGATGGATTATTTTTGAAAGGTTTTAATAAGATGGCTGTGGCTGTGCACGATGAAATATTAAATTTAGATAAAGATTTGAGAGATCATTCAGATAAGCTTTGTATGTATGTGAATGGATTAGAGGTTGATGAATTTCAAGATGAACACCAAGAATTTTTTGAAAAAATTGGTGCAAAGAAACATAAAGTAAAAGATGAGGTGGGTGAAAAACTAAGCACTTATGAAATTACTCACAAAATGATTAAGTCTAAAAAATCTTTAGAAGAAATGGCAGAAGAAAAAGTGGTAAAAGTTTCGACAATTTTAGCTCATATTGAAAAGCTTTTGGAAGAAAAAGTTATTACAAAAAAAGATATTGAATATTTAAAGCCAGATACAAAAGAATTTAATAAAATGTTTAAAGAGATTAATGTGGTTTTAAAAAAAGTTGGTGCGGATAAACTAACTCCTATTTTTAATGCACTAGATGGTAAATATACATTTGAGGAAATAAAGTTTACGAAGATTTTTTGTTAAGATTTTGAAAAGAAAAAACTGTAACGCGAGTTACAGTTTGGGGTCTGGTGTGACCACTCCTATCATACAAGGCAGGATGTATATTTCCGATAGTTTTTTGTCTGGAAAATGTTCTTTGATTGCATTGACCAGATCTTCTGCTGTCACTTTTCCGACATGATAGAAGGATAAAGATATAGTTTTTCCTGACTTTTTATTAACAGTGAACTTTTGTTCTTCTGGCATTGGTAATTGGGTTGATGTTCAGTTTTTTAAAACATTAACTTTTTAATCAATAATGTCAAATGGTGTTTTTAAAATGGTGTAAAATAAATGCAAAGTTCTTAAATAATTAAACAAATAGAAAGGGTATTATCGATGAATAAATATAAAATATCTAGATATTGGTGGAAACACCATGCCTATAAGCCTGTGGTTTTTGGGATGATTGGATTGCATTTATTGGCCGCTTTGGCTTTTTTACCTCAGTTTTTCAGCTGGAGTGGACTGGTTATTTTTGCGTTTTTGTATTGGGTTAGTGGTGGTTTGGGTATTACGCTCTGCTACCATCGCTTGCTCACACACAAGTCTTTCAAGACGCACCAGTGGTTTAAAAATATTCTAACTACATTCGCTTGTTTGGCTGAGCAAGGGTCTCCTCTTGTTTGGGTGGATACTCATCGTTATCATCACAAACACTCGGACGAGGATTTGGATCCTCATTCTCCTGTGCATGGATTCTTTTGGGCACACATGCTTTGGGTTTTGACTAAAGTTCCGGAAGATTTCAATGCAACAGACAGAGTAAAAGACTTGAAGAGAGAAAAAGCAATGTTGTGGTTTCATCGGTATTGGTGGTTACCTCAAATTGTTTTGATGGTCTTACTCTTTTTTGCAGGGTTACTCTTCGGAGGATTTAATTTGGCGATCTCTTGGGTGGTGTGGGGAATTGCTTTACGAACAGTCGCGGTATTCCATGCGACATGGTTTGTGAACTCTGCAACACACACGTGGGGGTCTCGAAATTTTAGTGATACCGGAGATAATTCTCGAAATTTGTGGTGGGTTGCACTACTTTCTTTTGGAGAAGGTTGGCACAACAATCATCATGCGGATCAAAATTCTGCATCTCATGGGATGCGTTGGTATGAATTTGATATAACATATCAGACGATTAAGTTCTTAGAGCTTATTGGTTTGGCTTGGGATGTGAAATTGCCAAAGGTGAAATTGTAAAAAGTTTAAAAATAAAGCCGCGGACCTTGGTCCGCGGCTTTTTTACTAAGTAAAAGCATATAGTACTAGAGCATTTATTACTAAATGCAGAGTATTATCTACAATTACAGTTAACCAAAAACCTAACCAAATCGGCACTTCGATTTCATTCGCGGAAGACCAAAGCCGAATTGGACAGATATAATTTCGAGCCATGCAAACGTATTTTGCTAGTGAAAATCTATCAATCAAGAAATGAGTTCCTGAAATCAGAATCAATGCATAAACATTTGTGGTCAAAACACAAAACGGAAGAGTATAAAACATTGCATGAACGAAAGCTGGGAAGCTTTGTTTATTTTTATTCAAACCCATCCATCCTGACTGAAGCACGTAATCGCCAACTAAATGAGCTAGGAGTTCATAATACATATTCGAGGATCCTTTCGACTATAATTACATCACCTATGTGATTTATTTAAAAATAAAATGTCGAAAAAAGCGACACTTTTTTTGAATATATGCTAGACTTCCAATATGATAGATACATCTATGAATACATTAAAAAGTTTGGGTTTATCAGATAAACATTCCAAGATTTATTTAGTGGCTTTAGAAAACGGAGAATGCACCGTAAGTTTTCTGGCTCAAAAAAGTGGCGTAAAGAGAACTACTGTTTACGAAATTGTAGAAGACTTAGTTGATGATGGATTTTTGTTTGAAACACAAGTTGGTAAGAAGACTCTGTATGGAGCCGTAACCCCAAGACAAATTTTAAAATTAAAAAGACGAGCACTTGAGAGAGTTGAAGAAGAAATAAATCATTTAGAAGCAAAACATTATTCTTCTTTTGATATTCCTAAAATAAAGTTTCATTATGGAAGTGTTGGGTTTAAAAATATTTGGGATGATATTTTGGATCACACTAAAAAAGAATACAAAATAATTACAAACGGATCTATTTTTGAAAAATACATTACAAATAATTATTTATTTGACGAGATTATAAAAAAGAAAAAAGATAAAGGTTTGTTTAGTAAACAGCTAATTGTTGATTCTGGGCTGGCTAAAAGAATCATTGCCAGAGACAAACAAGATAATAGAGTCACCAGAACTTTGCCGCCAGATACTCAGATAGAATTCACCGAAGTTATTTCTGATTCTTCTGTAGCCTTTATTTCTGAGCCTGAACACAACTTTCAATTTATTGTTGAAAGTAAAGCCTTTGCACACTTCAGAAGACAGTTATTTGATGTTGTTTGGGATGGTTGTAAATAAATTATAAAGACATACATTTATATAGTAGTATTTAATGGTGTAAAAACACTAGATTGGAAAAGAAAAAACCCCGCATCGGCTTCGCCGATGCGGAGGTGTATTTTGTCTTAACAGAAAACAACGTCATCTGTTAATTCGTTGCAATCTCCAGAGTCATGAGGAGGGAAGTGCTTTGCGAGCTCTTCACCCATCTTTTTGACGGCCTCGATGATTCCCACCACCAAGTCGTCTCTCTTTGCATTTTCTGTGATGAGCTTCACCACTTCCGGCCAACCATCTTTGAAGACTGCATTGATTGCATCATCTCCATAAATGGCGACTCGATGATCAACAGGAGAAACCAAAATGATGATACCTGTGCTGTGTCGAGTATTACCGATTCCCAGTTCGTTGAACATGTGAACCGCTTTCTTCTCTACAGATACCGAGATATCTTCACCCTCAATGTGGCATGATTCTTTTGCCACACAGACTTTGATTTCACCTGCTGTTTTGAACTCAGCGATTTGAATTATGTTTCGTATGAGTGCCAGGTCCGCTATGTTTAGGATGTGATTTTTCATTGTTACCAGCTACCAGAGGCGCCTCCACCACCAAAACTTCCACCACCAAAACTCGAATTCGAAGAAGATGAATATCCACTAGAGTAGCTTCCACTTGAAGAAGATCCTCCTCCTTCACTTTCAGCTATTATTCTGAGAATAAATCCCCCGATGACACCTACGATCGCACCAAGGATAACCCCCAAGATGATAAATCCGGGTCCGAAAAGAATCCAGAATATAAAACCTCCGATAATTCCTCCAGAGATACCGCCTGCTATCCATTGGAATGCGCCGATTAGAGCTATCACAAAAGCGCATGCTCCAAGTACTAACAGATTTACATCCGAAGATATTTCTTCTTGGACGTTTTCTTCTGTGTACTCTCCATCAATGACTTTGATAATCATGTCGACACCACTTTTGATGCCTTCATAAAAATTTCCGTCTTTGAATTCGGGTGTGATTTCTCCATCGACAATCCGACCTGATAGAACGTCAGTAAGTGTTCCCTCAAGACCATAACCAACTTCTATTCGAATCTTCCTATCTCTTTTTGAGATGAGGAGAAGGACACCGTTGTCCTTCTCCTTTTTTCCGACACCCCATTGTTGAGCGACTTTTACAGAGTATTGTTCGAGAACTTCTCCTTCAAGTGAATCAATAATGAGCACAGCTATTTCGTTGGAGGTTGTCTTTTTGTAAGAAAGTAACAACTCTTCCAACTCAGCTTCCTGATTTGTTTTGAGCATTTTTGCTAAGTCTGTCACATGACCCGAAGGTTCAGGAACATCTTTTGCAAAAATGCTCGTAGCCAACATAATGCTGGCTAGGAAAACAATAATTCTCATTCTTTATTGAAACGAAACTTTCGGCGCGATTTCTGAACCTGCGGTAGCCTCGAATGACTGGCGCACATTAACACCAGACATTCCAGAGACCATCCGTCCCAAGATTCCACGAACAGATTTGTTCAGTGCCGCAACGTCCGCGTTGTATCTTTGTCTTGCGACATTGATACGATTTTCCGTTCCTTCCAGCTGATGCTGAAGATCGAGGAAGTTTTGATTTGCTTTTAGGTCTGGGTATTTTTCAACCGTAACCAAAAGGCGACTCAGAGCGCTGGACATTTGTTCCTGTGCACCTACAAGTTTTTGCATCGCAGCAGCGTCGAGCTCTCCGGCAGTCCCAATTTCAGCTTGAATATTGGTCACCTGTTGTCTTGCTTCAGTAACTGCTTGTAGCGTTTCTTTTTCGTGAGCGGCGTAGCCTTTCACTGTTTCAACAAGGGAAGGGATGAGGTCTGCGCGACGTTGATACGTGGCTTCGACATCACCCCAGGATTTGTTGGCGTTTTCGTCATTGTTGATTTGGTTGTTGTAGATCCCCGCAACTGTAATAAGGATGATCCCTAAAAGGGTTGTGATTATGATTAGTGCTTTGTTCATTAGTCGGTTTATTTTGTTTTTATTGGTTTGCTCAATCGACAAAAATGTTGTTAATGTCCAATTGATTTCTTGCGTTTTATATCATTAAAAATATGAAAAGTCAATTATTGAGGTTGTGAAAAAGAAAAAACCCACCATCTTGCAATGTGGGTTTATTAGATGTGTTTGTTATGAGGGTTTTAATTTCTGTATCGTAAAAATACAGCTATAAAAAATCCAAAAAAAACAGTAAAGAGTAAGATCAATGCCGTTAAGAATCCATTCGATATACCATTCTCATTTTTAGAAGTCTCTATAACTGAGTCTTCGGATCCAGGAAAAAAAGTTTTAATAATAAGAAGTGTGGATACAACTATTGCTCCTGCAATTACCATTCCTATGATTGTTTCGATGTGCCCACTTTCTCTGCTCCTTTTTTGGTTTACAATTTTCATTGTTTAATCCTTTCGTTTGTATTTTATTTTTGGCGCTTCGATCGAGATAGTTTTCTGACCATCTTTTGCTACGATATATCGAAATAGTATAAAAAGAGGCATGAAAAATTCAATAAAACCCTCCTTGAAACTGTTTGTGATGATTTTGTTTATTTTACTCATGTTTAGGTGCTGTTTTAAAAGTAAAACTACCACTTGAGTTTATTGTGCGCAAGGCTGAAAAGAAAAAGAGCTTCACAGACTCGGGTCTGTGAAGCTTGTAATTTTACCAACTTAAATATGCTCGATCGAACATTCGAATCATGTCGAAGTGCATCGGAGTATTTTTCTCCGCTACGGCCATCACTTTACTCCGGTGCACGGAATAAATATTTTTTTCAATGTAACCAGAGGTCCCATCTAGATAAATAATTACCCATTTGTTTTCCGTATCATATTCAATGATGGCAATTGTTCTGCGCACTCCGTCTTCCGGATTGAAACAGAGAATGTCTCCACGATCGGCATACTCGTTGAGTAAATTAAAGACTGCTTCCGCTTTCTTTTCTTCTTGAAGGGTTAATTTGGGATTTGATTTTGTGCATGAGCACATGATGACTGACGATACGATCAGTCCCAGCAGGATTATTTTTTGAAGTGATTTCATGAACATTCAAAAAGCACATTATCATAAAGCAACATAATGTAAATAGTGTCAATTAATGTTTACCCACAACTTTAAAAGTAAAAAATAAATTCATTAAATAATTGTAGCTACCAACTATTCCAGCAATAATAATTCGCGCAATCAAAAAATCAAAATTTAGTTTTTCCACAAATAAAGCCATTAATGCTACCACCATCAATAATCCAATTACTGTAACAGTTATAAAAATATAATATCCAGTCTTTAGTTCTCGTGTAGTTCTTGAAAATACAAATTTGCGGATGAAATAATAATGTATAGATACAGAAACTATAAAAGATAAAGCTGTAGATATTAGATAATTTATTAATAAAATATCTGTAAGAAAATATAATAGAAACAAATCAAGCAAAAAAGTAGAAAAACCTATTGAGAAATATTTTAGAAATCTAGATAAAGCTTTGTTCAAGGTAATTAAATTTAGCACTTTTAAATTTATACTAAGATTGGTTTTTGTTAAAAATCCTTCAAAGCTTCATTAGTTTGAGATTCACTTCCTCTTTCGCCGTCTACGTATTGTTGAAGGTCTTCTTCGGTAACAGGGAACACTTGTCCGTCAACTTCTATTTCTTTTAACACATTTTGTGTTTTTCTATAATTGATGGTTTGACCTGGAACTATTTCTATACCTTTCATCAAAGCAATTTCTTTTACTATTCTACCCTCATTAATACTTTCATCGACTCGCGCTGCCGCTCTGTCAAATCTGTCAGGTTTAAATCCATCATCTGTTTTTTGTGTTTCTGAATCACTACATGCATTTAAAGCCGCCATTGTAAGAACTGCTCCAAATGTCTGTGCCATTTGTTTAATTCCTTTGTAATTCTTTTTCTCTTCTTTCGGTTGTTCCGCTTCAGGTTCAATATATCTTTCCATATTCATATGATGATAATTATATACTAGTTAGAAAAGAAAAAACCCGCCAGCGACGCTGGCGGGTTGGTTTGTTCTTTACTCGACCACAATGATAGTGCCCGATTTAGGATCAAGAATTCTCAAAAGCTGCCCACTTAAATCACTTTTGAGTTCGTTTATAGCATCCAGTGTTCTTTGACGACTATCGTCATCTCCGAGATGAAGCACATTTGCAATTCCTCCGGCGTAATGCCAGTCGACTTGAGCTCCAGCTTTTTTTGCGACAGCTTGCACCCATTCCTCAACGGCGTTAGAACTCCCATAGATTGTGCAAATTGTACTACCTTCTTTGAAAATTTTGGGGTCGCAAGGTTTTGGGGTAGGTCCATCAGTTGCCATAGTTTTGTTTTCCTTTCGTTTTTGTTGAATTAGAGCTAATCAATTAATAAATTATCACATAATATTACATGTGTCAATTTTTATAAACAAAAAACTGCACAACGACAACCCAAGACATTATTGATCCGATGGACATTGGAATAATGATAACTAAGTCTTTTAAAACAATTCCGTAGATAACCCAAAAGCTATATGAAATTGCGAGGATAAAGAAGTAGAAGAAAGATAATCCTTCCATACTTTTTCTTTGCTTATTCTTTTTAACTTGAGAACTTAATCCAAGTCCTGTTACGACTAATGAGAGTATGACGGTGATAATTCCGATTGGTGACATGAGGAAATTGTAACAGAAAAAACAAAATTAAATTGTTATAATTAATCTCATGGAAAATATACCAATACAAAAACATATGGGAGTGTATGGAGTTGCAATGAAAGATGGAAATATATTATTGATTAAAAAATCCAGAGGTCCTTATACCGGTATGTATGATCTGCCAGGTGGAAGAATAGAGGAGGGGGAGAAAATTGAAGATGCTTTGCATAGAGAATTTATTGAAGAAGTTGGTTGTGAAATTAAGGAACTTTCGTTTTTAACTCAAGAGGAGGATAGTCTTGAGTACATGCATCCAGCGCAGGGAAATACACTTTTTGAACATTCAGGAACTTACTACAATGTGGTTTTGTCGGACTATTGTGAAATCAAAGACGAGCCTGATGAGCATGATTCGCTTGGTGCTGAATGGATTAATTTGCAGGATGCATACGATGGAAAAATTCAAGTTCCAAATATTGTAAAGAAAGTTTTGGATTGTTGTGTTGCTTCGGAGATAATATAAAAAGAGCACACCCGCATTTCTGCAAAGTGTGCTCTCGCTCTTCTATGGAAGCCAATGATCAGGACACTGTACATAAATAATTCCAGAATTGATATTTTGGAGTTTCTCGATGAAACCTCTGATTGTCACTGGCATTTGAAGAACTTTTTCACCCTCCTCGAGATCTCTTTGCTCTGCAGATCTACTTGAACCATCTGGAATCCAGAATTTATCGCGTAGTCTGCGCAAAGCTTTCGTTTCCAATTCCATTTCAGCAAAAGGTAAATCATCTGGGAGACTCCGCACATATTCTTCGGATTTACCTTCGATTTCTGCCAGTGCTTTGTAAAATTTTGCAGCGGCATGTGCGAGTGTCCATGATGGTCTAATAACTTCACACCCACAAGGTAAACATTGTCCTCGTTGGAGTTGCTTTAGTTGATTTGTCCGTTCAGCTTCGCTCTCAGCAGAAGGGAATTCAACTGTTACTCGAGCTCTAAGTTTTGGCAGGTGACGGCTGAATCCAATCATTCGATCGTGACACTTCTCGCACTTCTCGATGTGATCATCAATCTCTGACAAGTATTGTTTAATAAAACTGTGAAAGTCAAAATTTCTCTCCTGTATTATTTCATGTATTTTCATTGGCACTTTAAAGTACTAGTTGGTCTTAATCGTCATATTATATTTTTTAGGTTAAAAGTAAAGATGATATTTTAAAAAGAAAAAAGACCCTCAGAGATTTGAACTCAGTCAGGTCTTGTAGCAACTTCAGTTTCAGGATGCTAAGCCTTTACCCACTCGAGCTTTTCCGTAGTGCCAGGGAACGAGGAATGGACGTGGAACCAAAACGACCAGGATCCAGGGCAGGCAATCGTTTCGAATTCATGGTATTCACGGTCTTTCTCGTGGTCCTCGTTGCTCTGGAAGATTCCTTGTGGGTAGTTGATGAATGCGATAAGGTACTTGGGCATAATCAAAATTATAATATAAATATTAGATATGTCAAATGTTTACTATGCGGACTTGTACTAGTCCGAACTAGTTTAGTGGGTAGAGAAAAACTAAACAATAAGAAAACCCACTGCAAGCAGGGGTTCCTGTTGAGTGGGTTCAAGCTCCTAATTGTTATAGAGTGTTCACAAAGATAATCAATTGCATAAGTAGAAGACTGAGTTCGTAATCCACGATGCGATCATAGTCGATCTTTGTTTTTGTTGCTGTAAACATCTCTTCGACAATCAGTTGCTGTTCAGGGTTCAGGTACTTCTGTGTATTCACACCTCTGGAAACAAAATCTGCCATGCTTCCGTAATTGCTTTCTAGTGATTTTACAAAGTTGAATGCGTTTTGCGTCATCTGTTTTCGGTTGGTTGATTGTGAAAAGTAAAAAAATCTTTCAAATAAATAATAACACTCTATAATTATTTGTCAAATATTTAATCAACAGACATGTGTTGGTCCGAACCAGTTGGTAGCGTAGGAAAATAAAAAACTCCACTATCTTGCAATAGTGGGTTTCTGGGTTGAGTGTGATTTATAATCCAAAATCTTCTTCCTTTGGCATTTTTTTCAACCACCGCTCTCTCATGATTTTGGCATTTTCCTTCCTTTGTGAACCTTTTCCCATTAAGTATACGTACTCATTGAAACTAAATGGACCTTTAAGCCCCCAACAGAAGAAGCTCCAAATGTATCTTATCTTTCGGACTATTTTCATTCTAATTTAGATAAAAACATTATTATAAATCTTTGTCAAATATTTACTCCGCGGACTGAGACTAGTCCGAACCAGTAACAATATTTGAAAATAATTATACAAAATAGAATCCGCCCAGATCCTTAGTCGGAGCTGGGCGGATGAAGTATCGGGTAGAACTTTTTCGAATTACACTGCCTCTGTCTAGAAACGAAGCTTAGCGATGATTTGTTCAAAAAGGTTCTCACCTTCAACGATTTCTGCACATGTAACTATGCACGGATGGTTGTCGGGGTGCTGTTGAACGTGGATGTGTAATTCCACAAACGGTGGCCACACCCGAATCTCTTGCTTGCCATCATGAATAAGAACGTGTGCGTTTGTCACATCATCATCTTCGCTGAGGAGTGTGACGTTGGATATTCTCGATAAGTATTCCTGGAGAGCTGTGGCAAGAGGACTATCTTCAAGTCTGATACAAATCAAAGTGTGGTTCATGGGTATTGTAGTTTATGTTGTTTACTTGGACAGAATGCGAAAGTACTTTTAAACAATATTATAATACATATTTATAAATATGTCAAACAATGCTCCGCGGGCTTGAGCTAATCCGAACTAGTGTGGTGGTGTAGGAAATAAAAAACCCACTATCTCACGACAGGGATTTCCTGGTTGAGATAAAGGGTTGTGGATTCAACGGCAACTGTTGATATAGGTCGCGAGCGACAGGGTCATTTCGTAGCTTTCGATATCAGCATCTACGTCACCTTTAACGGTAACGGGTTTCGAAAAGATACTTGTTACTTTAGTGTAAACAAAAAACTGTTGTCGTTCACTCAGGATGGCTTCTTCATTGATGGCGTCTCTGAGTTCACCGAGGAAGTGCCATTGGAAAGAGTCGGTTTTGAATTCCTTTGACATTTCATTTAAAAAATCTCTCGCGCTTTGCATTCGTTGGTTTTTGGTTGATTGTGAAATAACTTCTTCAATAAAATATAATAAATATTCAGTTTAGTCAATTTTGCTCCCTTTAGTGGACGAGTTTAGAACTCAGAATTGGGTTGAAATAAAAAGGGAAGTTGAAATTTTCGGGATTTGGAGTTTGTTTCAAAGCATAGAAATAAGTAATTAATTTTAGTATCATTGGAGGATGAGTAAACCATCTATGACACCCGTTGGAGCATATTACTTGTTCATATTTTTTATTGTTGGTGTTGCATTTGTATTATTTTTACATTTAGCACTAGTTCAAGAGGTTGTATTTTTTCAAAACATATATACAAATGGAATTATTATTTTGAGTTTTGTGATGTTATCCCTAGTTGTCCCTTTTAATATTAAGGAAATCATAGGACAAAAAATAATCCCAATTTTTAAAATGTTTATAGCAATTAGAGGTGGTAGAGGAAGTTTTGACTTATTTGAATCAGAAGTGCAAGAACGAGCGAGGTTGCGCGTTGAATTGGATAGTAAAATAAAATCCAATACATTACTTTATTCTGTTTTTGTTGTACTTATTATTATCTCAATAATCGGCTTTATTGGTTTAATGATTTATTCCGCAACTTTTTAAACACTTTACTATGCTTTACAATTACTCGGATACAGGGACGCATTTAGAACTTTTGATTGGGTTAGTTTGTATCCAAATCCTGAATATCATTTAGAAAGAATAGGTAAGTTGTTGGTTTTAGCGAGATATTTTGTGTAATTAATTTCTTTTTCTTAATAAACTTATGATTGCAGATAGACAAAGTATTCCTTCAGCTACAGCTCCTCCGATTGATCCTGAAAAAATATCATACAAAATCCAGCTTAGGTGTGATGGTATAAAAAGTACGCGCATTTTTTTGGTATTAAGTTGCCAACTTGCTACGATCGCAAATACTCCACCCACAAACGCTGCAATACCCCAAAGTGATTCAAGTGTGAAATATGTAGAAATACCAAGTAATAAAATAAATAGCCACATTACAATCGGTTTACCAATCCAATTTGTATTGGTTTTAAATGAAAAGAGAGCCAATCGTAGTGCTGCAACGCTAGCAAGAGCTGCACCTGTGTATGCCTCAATAAGAATAAAGTGTGTAATCCAAAATACAAAACTTAAAAGTTGAACCAAGAGAATAGTTTTTCTTGAATTAAAATGATACGAAGAAAACCAGATACCCAAAGCAATTATAGCTAGTAATTGAATTAAAATTGCCATACATTGAGTTTATCAGATAAAAGAAAAAACGGTGCAGACCTCAAATGAGAATCTGCACCGCTAGGTGAATTGTTTTGTGATACTTTCAGAACTTCATCGAAATTCCGACACCACCAGCGATCTCGCTGTTGCCCTGGCCTGTGAGGGCTCGGGTGGAGAAGAACAACGTTGTGGTGTCATTCAATTCCAGGTTCAGCGTAAGATTGCTGCCGAAGTAAAGTCCAGGAGTGACTCCGAACCCGTCGTCATAAGACATAAACGGATTGACGTCGACTGAGACTTTATCAGCTACGGGAAAACGAGCATTGATGCCCGTGGAAATGTTCCAACCATTTCCAAGGAAATTGTTACTGGTGTGGTAGTAGCGAGGTTGGATATACCAGCTCGTCGCAACTTCATCCCAGACAACAAAATCTTTTCCGAAAGTGACGTGAGCTGTGACGATGTCGTCCCAGACCGATGCAGTTGGATTCACATTCCAGATACCAACTCCAGTGTTGAAGTTGAAACCGAGGATTTTGTGAGCCCAACCGAGGTTGAGATCAATTTCGTCGCCCGCCGATGTTCCGCCGAGATCTTCAGAAGACCATATGCTTGCGTTGAAGCCGTGTGGCAGATTGATGACCAGAAGCGATTGAAGGCTGGGCTGGTCACTGACAACGACGGGGACTTGAAACAGCAGGTATTTGTCCCACACGGATGTGGAAACAAGACCTGAAAATTCGTAGCCCATTTCTTCAGCTTTGGAGGTGTTGCAGAAACCGATTGTAAGTATCACGATGGTAAAGAACTTTTTCATTTGTACAATAGAGTAGGTTTGATTTTGGTGTAGATTCACAAGTTACTGATCACTCTTTGAAAGAGTCAGTTATGAAGCTACTTCCAGAATCAAAATAACTATATATTCCAACGAAATTTACTAATATTATAGCAATAAATATGCATTATGTCAAGTCTATGTAGTGTAGGTCAAAGACGGGTTTTAAAATGCTATTGTAAAAAGTTCGAACCCTATTTACAGGTACGAGATTTCAGACTGTTGACTCTATGTTTATCAACGTGTTTTAGACGTTTTATTTTGCTCCGCGGACTTGCACTGGTCCGAACCAGCACTTTGAAATTTATTTAATCTAAAATTACTCAACAATCTTAATTCTGTCAGAAGAAGGCATATCTTTTGATGTAACCTCAATAACATCTGAAGGTTCAACTTCTTCATAGGACCTCCATTCCATTGAATCAGTAGTTGCCACTTGGTCTCTTTTATATGGTTCGAAGTTGTTTTTATCAAAAACATACACAAAGCCTTTTTTATCTTTTACCTCTTTTAATACGTCCTCTGAAGAAACTCTAAATTCCGCATTACCGTCTCTTATGCCAAAACCACTTGTGTGATTTATAGAAACATTTTCTCTATTTATAAGCGCTCTAAAAGTTGCAAGTTCTGCATATGGAGTTGCTGAAACTGCTGGATTACCATCTAAGGTTGTTTCATCTGGTTTTGACCAATCAGGAACATGTCTTCCTTGTCGTGGTTCTAAGGATTTGATGCTTCCATTAGGCGAACCATGAAATACATGTTTTCCTTCTTGCTCAAGTTTTTTAAGTTTTTCTATGGACATAATTTAATTTTTTATACAAAAAGTATACCAAAGTTCGAACCTTCGGTCAGGGGTTAAAAATATATGTTTTAAAATAAAGACGAAATAAAGTGCTCCGCGGACTTGGGCTAGTCCGAACCAGTATTGTGGTGTGAAATAAAAATTGCGCCCTGTAGCTTGCTTTAGCTAAAGGGCGCAGTTGAAAACATTTTTCTTAGTGCGGTAGCCGCTTATAACCAGTTTTCTTGTTTAGGATGCGATGGTAATTGGTCGATGTTGGATGAGGAATGACTCTCACCTCCACTAGTTCGAATTCAGGAACGCTGAGGAGGATGTTGTGCTCAACTTCGGTCACCATCAATCTGACGGTCGTATTAAAACCACTACCACGGCTGTTAATCGAAGAAAACATGACCTTTATTGTTTCTCCAACTCGTGGCACTGCGTTTCTTTTTACATCAACGATATTGTAATACCACAAACCGTTTGCAAAAAGGTTTAATTGAACTCGGTACATCTTTGATAATTTGGTGTATGGTTTGGCACACCTGGGTTCCTCCTAGAACCACTAGCCGTTTTAAAATAACTTCTTCGTTAAATTACAATGAAAAATATATAAAGTCAAATATTTGCTCCTCGGACTTGGGTTGGTCCGAACCAGTGTTGCGGGGTAGGTAAATAAAAAGGGCCTGAAAGACATTCAGTCAAACAGGCCTTTGGGTTTGTTAATCAATGATTTCGAATACGAAATTCTGAGCTTCATCGGCGTCGCCGTCTGGTCCCATGACGCATTGACACGCGCCGTCTTTTAAAGGACCTTGAATCACGAAACCGTTTTGAAGTTGAATTTCAATACCCCAAGCTAAATTTAAACTGTTATCTTCGTCTGAATTTTTATCGTGCCGATAAAAATTGAGACCAGATACGGTCGAAACTATTGTTCCAATGCTGTGTTCCTCATGACGAGTTACAGAACATTTTTTCCCAATGATTTCTGATGCTGACGGAAGACCAGCTTCGGTTAGTTCAGAATTAAGAACTTGCAAGTTTTGGTTTTTCATAGAATAAAATACATTTTTTTTAAATTAACATAATATAACATCTATGTCAAATAATTTGCTCCGCGGACTTGTGCTAGCTCGAACCAGTTTATTTAGATAAATCTTTAATTATGTGAGTTGCTTTATGTTCCTCAGTTTTTTCAAATCCAAGAGATTCATAGAGTGAAATTGCGACTGGATTTTTTGTAGAAAGACGCAGGGATGTGAAGTGTTGTTTTGCTCTGTTTATAATGAGCTTCATTAAAATTTTTGATAATCCTAATCCTCTATATTTTTTCATAATATAAACATGACGCACCCTACCAACTTCTGGATTTTCAGTATAAGGGTCTTGATTTAAACCACCTAATCCAATGATTTCATCATCTATTGTAAGTCCCCAAAGTTTTTCACTTGGTTTTGAGAAAGTGTTTACACCACTTCGCCATTCATCGATAGTTTTTTGAATAAAAAGGTCTCCATCAAGTGTAGATTCGTTAGCCATATCTTGAAGTATTGATATATTCGAATCATTAATTTCTATAATTTTATAGTCAGGCATTATTAAATTATATCAAATGTATTTGCACCGCGGACTTGGGCTAGCTCGAACCAGTTTGTAAATAAAAACACGAAAGCCCCAACCGAAGTCGAAGCTTCGTGGGGCTGTTTCAGATGAAAAGCATGACAATGAACGGAGCAATTAAGGCGCCCGTTACCAAAGAGAGTGTCCAAGTTGTTTCCTGTGTCCATTTGCGGTTTTTGTCGATGGACTTGATGGTGAGACCAACAACCAAAGCAATGACGATAATGAGAACTAGGCACAAAACTTGAAAACCAAATGACGATGGTGTTCCTGATGGTAGCATCTTATACCTCCTTTCTATTTTAATGTTTAAACTAAAGAACGAATCTTACTTATATAATAAATATTACATAACGTCAATTTTGCTCCGCGGACTTGTGCTAGTCCGAACCAGTGTGGTGGGGTAGGAAAAGACAATTGGGATGGTAACTACTTTATAAACTCTTGTATCATTTTCTTCGTGTATGAGTCCACTTTGTCCTTATTTTCTAAAAGGTGTTGTTTACAATATCCAGCATCTTTGTTCTTATAAAAAATATCGATTAACTGGGATTCTTCTTCGTTAGCTTTTTGTTTTATGTTTGTGTAAGAAAAAGGGAAGTGTTCATTTCTCTTGAGTTGAGAATAGTAAATTATTCTCATGATTCCTTTGAGATGATATTGCACAAAACCATCTCCTACATTTGTTGAATCATCCCATTGGTCTCTGATTATTTTCTTTATTTCCAGACTAATTAATTCATCTGGTATAGCAGGGTTGTTAGTAAAGTCTTCAGTTGAATATATTTTTCCGAATACTTGCTTCCAGTCTTTCATATCTGAAAGTAATATTCTTGGATGTATCACTGTGGTAATTGAGCTATCTTTTCCGACACCTTCTTTTAGCTCGTCTTCTCTGATTACATTAAATCCAAAATATTTGAAATCATCAAAACATTCATTAATCTTTTCTTTAATAGAAGATTGGTCAATCGAATTCTCTGACTTAACTATTGCGATAATATCTATGTCACTTGTTTCAATATCAAACTCTCCAGTAGTTATTGAGCCCCATAGATATGCTGAAAGTAATCCATCTTTCTCATATTCTTGAAAGAATTTATTTAAATGCTCCTCTAGATTGTTTTTATCGAATTTCATTTTGACATTATAGCAAAGTCTTAAAACTCTACTAATAAAATCGGATTTTTCAATTGCTCCGCGGACTTGGGCTAGCTCGAACCAGTTTGGAATGTCATTAGTCCTGTATCTCCATTAAAACAGAGTCCATTACTTCTCTGGGTTCCATATTTGTAGTATCAATTACCTTGAAACCTAAGTGGCTACGATTTTTAAAAATAGAAATATTATTTCTAGCTCGTTCTTCTGTTAGGTCACCGTTATTTTCTTGAGTTCTTTTTACTACTCTTTGAAGAGCAATATCTGGATTAGCATGTAATTGAAATTTATAACAATGAATTTTTCTATCTTGAGCAAGAGTCGTGTAGAAATCAATCTCTTCCTCCGTTTTAAATGGATTCTCAACTATTACAGATAATCCAAGGTCTAAGTATTTTGCTGCCATTACCATGGTTACTTCTCGGGCTATTTGATTATCTTGAATTCCTCTTTCAAAGTCAGATATAAACCTTTTAATTTTATCAAAACCAACGATTGCTGTTCTAGGAAGTTCTTTTGATAAGGATTTTGATAGTGTGGTCTTTCCAGCTCCAGACATTCCGTCTAATAGTATTAATTTTTGTTTCATATAAAAAGTATACCAAGGTTCGAACCTTCAGTCAGGGGTTAATAATATATGCTTTAAAATAAAGGTGTACTAAAGTGCTCCCCCGGCAGGATTCGAACCTGCGACCCATCGCTTAACAGGCGATTGCTCTACCGCTGAGCTACAAGGGAATGTAACAACTTTGCTATGTTATCAATCCAAAAGGCTTATGTCCAGCTTAATTTTTGCTATATTTGAGACATGTATATTCATTTAAAAGTTCACACCAAAGCTAAAGATGAAATTTTCAAAAAATTAAAAGAAGATCATTTTGAGGTGTGGGTTAAAGAGCCGGCTGAGCGAAATTTGGCTAATAAAAGACTTATCGAGATAGTTCGGGAAAATTTTCCAGAAGCAAAAAAGATAAAATTGGTTTCCGGACACCACTCTCCATCAAAGCTTTTTTCAATAGATTTTGAAGACTAAGCTTTTGTGATAAAATAGAAGAGTATGGCAATAAATTTTCATATAAAAACTACAAATATTGACCTTACACCAGAAGTGAGCTCACAAGTTCACGAAAAACTGAGTGTGGTTGAGAAATATTTACCAGTTCAAGAAGATAGAGAAATTTTGGCAGAAGTTGAATTAGGTTTAGTTTCAAAGCATCATAAAAAAGGTGATGTGTATCGAGGAGAAATAAATGTTAGTTCAGATGGAAATTTTTACCGAGCTGTTACAAAAAAGTCATCTGTAGTTGAAGTAATGGATGATTTGAAAGATCAAATTGGAAAAGTGATCAAAAGAAAAACAAACAAAAAAGATTCTTTGTTTAAAAAAGGAGGAAGATTATTTAAAAAAATGTTGAAAGGACAAAAATAAAATGGGAACTTTAAAACAAGTAGTTGTGGCGATTTTGGTTTTGGTATTGTTGGCAGGAATAATTATTTTTGCTACAAACAAAGTTGAACCAAATAAAATTGATAATAATAACGTAGCAGAAGTGAAGGAAGAGCAGAAATATAATTTAACTGAACTTAACGAAAAAAATATGAAGGCAACAATACAAACAAATAAAGGAAATATAGTTTTGGAATTATTTGCTGAACAAACTCCAAAAACTGCAGGTAACTTTGCAAAATTAGCAAAAGAAGGATTTTATGACGGAACAAAATTTCACCGAGTGATTGATGGATTTATGATTCAAGGTGGTGATCCTCAAACAAAAGATGATTCACTTCAAATGAGATGGGGAACAGGTGGACCTGGGTATCAATTTGAAGATGAGATTGTTGCAGGTTTGAGCAATGTTGTTGGAACTATTTCAATGGCGAATGCTGGTCCAAACACAAACGGTAGTCAATTCTTTATAAACGTTGGAGACAACACTTTCCTAGATGGTAAACACGCTGTGTTTGGAAAAGTTATTGAAGGAATGGATATTGTGATGATGATTTCTCAAGTTCAAAAGAATGAAAGGGATGTGCCAGTAGAAGCGATTGTTTTGGAAAAAGTTACTGTTGAATAAATAAAGAATAATCAATTTCTTTTTTTCCCTCAGGAATGACACGCAAAATCTCAAGCGTGTCATTTTTGTATTGTGCAGAAACAATTTTCACACGAATTTGTTTTCCATTTTTTTCTGTAAAGAAATATGCTCCTGGGTGTGGAGTGTAGGCCATAATTTTTAGGAAGTTTTTTCGAGGTGAATCTGAAAGTTTAATTTCTGCGTCAGATTTTTCGATTTTTTTTGTGAAAGTTGCATCTGCGTGATTTTGCTCAACAGGTTCAATTTCACCGGATATGTAGTGCGGCAAAATTTTTGCCAAAATTTTGCCGCCAACCTCAGCCAACTTTGCAGATACAACATTTTTATTTTCCCATTCTTTAAATTCAACAATTTCTTGAGACAAAATAGGTCCATGATCAACTTTTTCATCAATCAACATTATTGTGACACCAGTTTTTAATTCATCATTTAAAATCGCTGTTTCGATCGGTGAAGGTCCTCGGTATTTTGGCAGAAGTGAAGGATGAACATTTACGATTCCTTTTTTTGGTATTTCTAAAACATCTTTGGGAATAATTTTTCCATAAGACACAACAACGAATGCATCCCAATCTAAATTTTTTCCGTCCTCATCTTTATAACTTTTTAGTTGCACAAAGAAATCTCCAGAAAGTCTTTCAGGTTGAAAGTTTTTAGTTCCGTTTTCTTCAGCCCAAATTTTTACAGGGCAGGGAGTTAATTTAAGACCTCGACCTTGCAAACTGTCCGGAGTTGTAATAATTAAATTCGGCATTAAGTCTGCAGATTTGAGTTGATTTAAAACATCAACGCTAAATTCGCTCGTGCCAAAAAATATGTAATTATTTTTTTTCATTATTTAATTTTAGTTCAGTTATGTTTGTGGCTTTGTCGATAAATAAAACGCCGTCTAGATGATCTATTTCGTGTTGAAAAATTTGTGCAAGTAGTCCAGCAGCTGAAACACTGAATTCATCTCCATTTTCATCTTTTGCTTCCACAGTCACCCGGCTAGATCTTTTTACTACTCCATAAAGCGGACGAACAGAAAGACATCCTTCATCCATTTTCTTTTTATCTTTTGAAATTTTTGTGATAACAGGATTTATGTAAACAAGTGGTAGATCTTTTGGCGCAGATCCGTCTTTCAAAATTTTTGGACTCACAACAAAGATTCTTTTTGTGATTGCTATTTGAGGAGCGGCCAGTGCGACACCATCGTCTTGAGATTCTAATGCTTCGCGCATATCTTCCAGATTTTTCAAAAGTTTAACAGAACCGAATTCTTTTTCGGCTACTTCATCTGCAATTTTCCGCAGTGCTTTATGTCCGTCTTGAACAATTTCTACCATATGGCCTAGTATATAGGAATTTTCAAAAGAAAAAACCCCCGAAGGGGTTACCAAGTTTCGCCATTTGGTTTTTCTTTATATTCTTTCAGTTTATAGACTGTTGTCTCATTAGCTTCGAGTTTTTCCCATCTTTTTGCAGGATTATTGTCGTTTTTGCGACTAAACAATTCAATTACTCTTTCCTTGATTAGACCCAGAGAAGGATGTAAATCGCTCTTGTTTATTTTCTCTGTTTGCAACTCTGTTCTTACTATTTGGAAATAGCTCGAGTTAGATTCAGAAATCTCTCGGACTGATTTAATAGGAATCGAATTAAAAGTGACACCCTTTTTCATCAGTATTAATATTTTGTATTCTGGAACATATCCTCCGAAACCAACATTGTATTGCAGTACAATCACTGCAATTTTGCGGTCAAAGATTAACACCGGATTAGTGATCATCTCACCTTTCTGGAGTAGGAGAGCAATTGTTTCCTCGAGTTTTTCGCAAAAATTACGAAACTTAAACATATCTTCTACACTGTTCATTTGTACTGTTGTTTGGAATTCAAATTCAAAACTACACTTCCAAAAATAAAAAGTCAATTAAATAAAAAACCCCCGGAGGGGTTGTGGTTATTCTGGTGAAATAGTATAGGTGACTTGTTTTTCCGCATACAATTCCTCCCATCCATGTTGTGGAATTTCGGTGTTAATGTTAAAAATTCCTCCCATAACTTTTTTCAGCTGCTCGATTGCCTCAAGTTGTCTCTTGGCGAAAAATAATTGCTTATCTTCTGCGGGTTTAAATTCCGTTGTGGATTTAAAACTGGATGTAAGAACTAGATTTTTTACACAAGTATCCCATTCCATTTTGGTAATTACTTCAAGATTACCACAAGGATCCCAATTGAATCCCTTTGGAATTATCACAATCAATTCAACTACTGTGAATTCCGGAGGAATCCCCGCATCACCTGAGTTTTCACAGATAACTAAACCTGCTAATTTTCTGTCATAGATTTGAATTGGACTCACAATATCAAATCCTCTTTTCTGAAAATTTAATAAGTCAGTGATAGAATCAGTCAATTCATTAATAAAGTTTACAAAAGCATACGCATCTTTTATACCTGGACTCATTATAATGTACTTAATTGGTTAGTTTTGAATTCAAATCTCAAAATACACCTCTAAAAAATAAAAGTCAATTTGCGAAAAATTAAAGTACACTCGGAGTATCAACGATGATTTTGAATTGTGGGGGAAGAGTCATTAATTTCTTTCGGAGCGTTTCGTCAGGCCAACTTTTTGGATCAATTTTCAAAACTCCGTTCCAAATCATTTTACCTTTTTGTCTTTCTGTAAAAGCTGGATAAACCAAAAGATCATAAGGCTCTAGAAATTTCTTTGCTTCCAAAATCGCTTTCTCGGCAGCTTTCGGTGTACCTCCAACAGAAATTTTTATCAATCGCACAAAAGGCGGATAGCTATATTTTTTTCGATCACAAAATTCATTTCGATAAAAATCCGCTAAGTTTCCTTGTCGAGCATTTTCAAAAATAGTATCGTCTGCACGCCGTGTACTGATTTGAAATCTTCTTGTAGCTTTGGCACGTAGACGAAGCAGAATTCTCAAAATTCTTTCACGAATAGCAAAGTCTGGAATTGAAAAAAGAGAATCAATCGAAGCAATTAAAACATTTTCAACTGGTTCGTTCATATAGTGAAGTGCCATTTCTGTCCCGATTAATACACTTCCTGGTTTTGCATAAAAAGCCTCAATAATTTCTCGTGCTTGTTTAGAAGTCTTTGCATGCTGACTATCTAAAATAAATAAATTTAAATCAGGAAATGTTTCTTTTATTTTTTCTGCGACACCTTCGACTCCGATTCCAAGCATTTGCAATCTCCAGCTATCACAATGCGCACATTTTTCTCCTGCTCTCCGCACATCTCCGCAAGTGTGACATTGAAAAATATTTCCACCTTGTGTTGGATCTTTCCCGTACAAAACTACGGGAGTACTACAGTTTTTGCATATCACCACAGTTCCACAATCAGAACACACAATAGATGGCGCTAATCCACGGCGTGCTGTGAAAATAAAAGTATTTTCGTTTTCTGATTTTGCGCTCTTTAAAATCTCAAAAGTTTCGTTTGATAAAATTGAAAAAACATTTCCAGAATTTGAATAATCTTTTTTCATGTCGATTATTTTTGATTCTGCTGTTGAAAGAGCACGAAACTTCAATGTCCCTTCTTCTAAAAATTCATGAGTGTCATATCGAGACAATGTCTCTACGCGCAAAGCAATATCTCCCAAGAAAAATCTCGCTCCGATAATGCTCGCATAATTTTCTGCGCAATTTCTAATATCTATATACGGCATAAATTGAGTTCGATATGAATTAGAACTTTCTTGTTCAATTATGATTGTGCCAATATCGTGGCGTGGAATTGAGATAAAGCTTCCAGTTCCGATAATCAAAACCGGTCGATTGTGTTCGATGACATTGTTCCAAGATTTTATAAGTTGAGATTTTGTCATTGCGCTGTTGAAAGTGAAGGTGTGGTCTTCGATTCCTTTAGAAATTAATTTCTTGGTTCTTTCTATGTCTTCGATTGTTGGACAAATAAAAATCACTGAACTATTTCTCGCAAAAGATTCTCGAACCAAACTTTTATAACTCGCATATCTTTCATCAAACTGATCTTGAATTACATATTTTTCACTTTGTTCATTTAAATCACAGGGAGATATTTGAGATGGTGGATTTTTTAATTCTTTTATATTTTCAAATATTTTTTTCGGAACCAGTGCGCTGATAATTGCTCCTGTTGATGTTGCAAAATGTTCAGCCGATTTTCCACAAGCTTCTATGAATTGATTTTGTAGGATTGTATTTTTTGAAATTCCACGAATTCTTTTTAAAGTAAATTTTTGAGATTTTAATTCTTCTTTGCTTGCGAGCGCTGGTTTTTTATTCAAAACTATTCCGTTGACAATCTTTTTCCGTAGTTCAATTGTCACTAAAGATCCTATCTCAATATCTTTGGTCGAAAAATAAGACAGGTGCTCCACCCGAATACTTTTAGTTAATGGCATTATCTCGAGAATATACATAATTTGTTGATTTCACTATTCTTCCAAAAAGTAGGAAAATAAGCTAGACTTTGCGTACTAAAACTCTATGGGATTTTTCACACCAAAATTAGGTATCGATTTAGGAACTGCTAACACCCTTGTTTTTGCACCTGGAAGGGGAGTTATCTTGAATGAACCATCTGTTGTGGCTGTTTCAGAACAAGACAATAAAATCTTGGCCGTGGGTAATGAAGCTAAAGAAATGATTGGTAGAACTCCTGAAAGTATTGTGGCGTATCGACCGATGCGTGATGGTGTAATTGCTGATTATCGTGTGACAGAAGCGATGCTTAGTTATTATTTTTCAAAAGCTCTAGGTAAATGGAATATTTGGAAACCAGAAGTAATGGTGAGTGTGCCAGCAGGTGTGACTTCGACAGAACGTCGAGCTGTAATCGAAGCTGCTATTAAAGCTGGAGCAAAAAATGCATACGTGGTGAAAGAACCGATTCTTGCTGCTATCGGTGCTGGAATTCCAATTCATGAAGCGCAAGGTCACATGGTGGTAGATATCGGAGGAGGAACAACTGACGTCGCTGTGATTTCTTTAGGAGGAATTGTTGCTTCTACTTCTGTGAAAGTTGCCGGAAATAAAATTGATCAAGCAATAATTGATTACATTAAAAAAACTTTCAATCTTGCGATCGGAGATAAAACTGCAGAGCAGATAAAAATAAAAGTTGGTTCAGCCGTTTTTCTAGAAGAAGAATTGGAAATGATTATTAAAGGAAGAGATTATCTAACAGGTCTTCCGCGTTCTACAAGTATAAAAACAAATGAAATTGTAAAAGCAATAAGTCGTGAACTTCGAGAAATGATTAAAGCGATTAAAGATGTGTTGCAAGAAACTCCACCTGAATTGGCTGCAGATATTATTGATCACGGAATTACGATGACAGGAGGTTCTTCAATGCTCCGGAATCTTCCAGAACTTGTTTATCGTCGAACAGGTGTGAAAGCACAACTCGCAAAAGATCCTCTATATTGCGTGGCAAAGGGAACCGGAATTGCTTTGAACCATTTGGATACTTATAAGAAGACAATAATCACTAAACGATAAACACACAGAAAATTACTAATTCACAGACGCGCGTTCGAGAATTTTTAAATGCTTCGCATTCAAAAATCTCTCGCCGCTACAGGCTCGGCCTTGAAGGGCCTGCGCAGTGTCTGTGAATTAGTAATTTTCTGTGTGTTTGTACTTTAATTAAATTGTTATAAAAGAAAATGAGCTCTGTCGGTGTGAAAACCGACAGAGCTCGCTCAAACTTGATTTAACTCAAGTTTGATCTTAACGTCCGGTGCAGTCAGTGCCTCATTTTGTGTCTTTCGACTACCGGTCTACGAAACAAGTTCGTAGTTAGAGCTGTTGAATTTTATAATACACTTTTTGTTAAAAAGCAAGTAATGTGGTTTTAAATAAAACAGGACACACTCTAGTGAGTGTGTCCTTGTGCTTGTGTTGTGTTTTAAAACAACTGGATACCCATTAATGGTATTTTAAAAACACAGCAAATCCCAAATGAAATCACAAATACTGTCCCCACAGTTTTGCCTGGAGTATAAGTTTTTTTTGCGTAAGTTTCAAAAAGTCTTAACCTTGATTTGGAAAAAAAATCAATGCCAAGACACACTATTGCTCCAAACATCCATACTGCATATAGCAAGAACGAAGTGTTAATTGCCAGCTCACATAGTAGTAAAAGAACATCTTTTTTCATTTCAATATATAAACACAATATTAGATTTATGTCAATTAAACATAATCTATTTCATACTGCTATAATTTGAGCATGCAAAGTTTAATTGACTCATATAAAAACACAGGCACATTGCATCATGCGTATGTTGTGGAAGGCGAGACGGATCACGCTTATAAAAACGTATGTGATTTTTGCGAGAAGGATTTAAATTTTCAGATAAAGGCCAATCCACATTTTATTTACGAAGCATACGATAAATTTTTGGTTGATGACGCACGGCGAATTCGAGAGTTGCAAATGAATAAAACAAAAGAAGGTCAAAGAAAGATTTTTGTAATCTCTTTTAATTTTATTACAGAGCAAGCACAAAATTCTTTGCTAAAAGTTTTGGAAGAACCAACCAAAGGAACTCACTTTTTTATTTTGACACCATCTTCAGAAGTTTTTCTAGATACAATTCGTTCGCGCGTTTCGATTCTTAGTGCAATCGGTACAACAGAAAATTCTGAGGCATTAGATTTTCTTTCTCTGAGTGTACCTAAAAGAATTAAATTTATTGCTAATTTAGTGCAAAAAATAAAAGATGAAAAAGCTAGTAAATTTGATGCGATCAAATTGATTAAAGGTTTAGAAATAGAAATTCATAAAAAAGCAGTTTCAAATTCTGCTACTCCAGAAGAAAGAAAAGAATATTTTAAAAAATTAAAAAACATCAATAAAGTTGGGGATTATTTAAATGACAATTCTGCTTCTGTAAAACAAATTCTCGAATATACTTCGACCATAATTTAATTTTTACTAAAAAGCTGATTTCTGCTAATATATAAACATATGTCATACGATTTTTCAGATTTCAAAAAACAACTTATTAATATTGAGGATTGGTTAAAAAAAGAATTTTCAGGTTTACGGGCTGGGCGTGCGAGTATTTCTATTTTAGATAATGTTTTTGTAGAATCTTATGGTTCAAAAATGTCTCTAAATCAAGTAGCTAGTCTTTCTGTGGAAGATTCTCGAACAATTAGAATTTCTCCTTGGGACAAAACTCTAGTTGGCTCAATCGAAAAGGCGATTACTCTTGCTGATATTGGTGTTTCAACTGTTTCTGATGGAGAAGGTGTACGTGCAATTTTTCCAATTCTTACAACAGAGAACAGAGAAAAACTTGTGAAGGTAGCAAAAAACAAAACTGAAGAAGCAAAAATTTCTGTAAGAAATGATAGAGCGACTGTTGTTAAGGAAATTGAAGCTGCACAAAAAAGTGGAGAGCTACCAGAAGACGATGCAAAAAGAGACAAAGAAAGTGTTCAGAAAATGGTAGATGAGGCAAATACGAAACTAGATATTTTGTTTAAGCAAAAAGAAGAAGAAATTCTATGTCAATAATTATTTTCCTAATAATTTTAGGTGTACTGATTTTTGTCCACGAGTTGGGGCATTTTTCAATTGCAAAATGGGCAAAGATTCGCGTAGATGAATTTGCTGTTGGTTTTCCTCCGAAAATAATTTCTTATACAAAAAACGGCACAAAATACGCTTTGAATTTAATTCCTTTTGGAGGTTATGTGAAAATTTTTGGAGAAAATCCAGATGAAGAATCTTTGAATCCAGAAGCTGATAATAGCTTTGTAAATAAAAGTAAATGGATACAAGCGGCTGTTTTGATCGCTGGAATTACTTTCAATATTATTTTTGCGTGGATGCTTATAAGTGCTAGCTACATGATGAGTTTCCCTGCAATTGTAAATGAAGAGAATTTTTCTAAAGTAGAAAATGTACAAACTCACATCACACATGTTGCTCCTGGAAGCCCTGCAGAAAATTCTGGACTGCAAGTTGGAGATACGATTCAAAGTTTAATTGCTGGAGAAAACAGTTTATTAAAAACTGAACAAACTAAAATTGAAGATATTCAAAATTTCATTGCAGAAAATTCCGAAGAGGAAATTAAAATTGTTGTAGATAGAAATGATGAAGAACAAACTTTTTCTGTTGTGCCAACAAGTGGTTTGGTGGAGGGAAAGAAAACAATCGGAATTGTGATGTCTGAATTGGGAGATTTGCAATTGAGTTTTTTTCCAGCACTATGGCAAGGTGCTAAAACAACTGCTACTTTGTTGAAAGAAACAGCTGTTGGTCTGGCTTTATTTATTGGTACAGCAATTACCGGCCAAGCAAATCTTGATCAAGTATCTGGTCCTGTTGGAATTGTTGGTCATGTAGGAGACGCTGCACAATTTGGATTTTCTTATCTACTTACTTTCACTGCATTTATTTCAATTAACCTGGCTGTGATAAATCTAATTCCTTTTCCAGCATTAGACGGTGGAAGATTACTTTTTGTTGCGATCGAAGGAATAATTAAAAAACCAATCAAACCAAAAATTGCGAATACTTTAAACTTAATCGGATTCGCACTTCTAATGCTTCTCATGATTTCTGTAACTGTTAGCGATATTGTAAAACTTTTCTAGATAGTGTATTTTCATTTTTAGATGAAAAGAATTTTCACTGATCTTGCTACTAACTATATTTATAGTGTCTTTGTTGAATTGACTTATGAACAGAAAAACAAGGCATACTTCAACTTCGCTTTTGAGAGTGAACAGGTAAAATCGGATATCGTTATTGTTGATTCATTTGATGAACTGATTAATTTCGAGAAACTTTTCGAAGATTATATATTGAAGCGCATTAAAGAAAACCGGCCAATTATTTTCATAATCGAAACCGTTTGTGAAAAATCTGAGAAACCTTGCAGAAATTTTGAGGAGGTGTGTGATGTTTTGTACATTTGTGATTCTGAATATATTCATGAATTAATCTCTAGTATGATTCCTCCCGTAGTCGTTTTACCAGAGACGCTAATTGCTGATAAACCGAAGGTTGTTTGCAACTTCGGTTTGTATCTAACTCTTTGTTCGGAGTCGGAAAAATATAAACTTCAACCAATCTTTGACTAAAACCAACAACCGCCTCGCGCGGTTTTTTCTTTTATATGAACAAAAGATAGTATAGAATATTGCTTATGAGACAATCAAAACTTTTTACAAAGACTAGAAAAGAATCACCAAAAGATGAAGTATCAAAAAATGCAGATTTATTAATTCGTGCGGGATTTATTCATAAAGAAATGGCTGGAGTGTATTCTCTTCTTCCTCTTGGTTTGAAGACGATGAATAAAATTGAAGAAATTGTGCGTGATGAAATGAATAAAATCGACGGACAAGAAGTCTCTTTGGCTGCACTACAAGAAAAAGAACTTTGGGAAAAAACAAATCGTTGGGATGATGTAGTAGTAGATAACTGGTTTAAAACAAAATTAAAAAACGAGACTGAATTAGGTTTAGCTTTTACACACGAAGAACCGATCACTCGTCTGATGAAAGATCATATTTTGTCATACAACAATTTACCTAAATATGCATATCAATTTCAAACAAAATTTAGAAATGAAACACGTGCAAAATCTGGAATATTAAGAGGAAGAGAATTCTTAATGAAAGATTTATATTCTTTTTCTAAAGACGAAGCTCAACACAATGAATTTTATGAAAAAGCGAGTGATGCTTATAAAAATATTTTTGATCGAGTTGGTATTGGTCATTTAACATATAAGACTTTTGCATCAGGTGGAGTGTTTGCAGAATTTTCTCATGAATTTCAAACTGTTACAGATGCTGGTGAAGATTTGATTTATATTGATGAAGAGAGTGGAATGGCAGTAAATAAAGAAGTTTTGACTGATGAAGTTTTAAATAAATTAAAATTGAGCAGAGATAAATTAGTTGAAAAGAAATCAATCGAAGTTGGAAATATTTTTAGCTTAGGAACAAAATTTTCTGAACCTTTGGAATTAATTTTCACAGATGAAAAGGGAAATCGTGTGCCAGTTATCATGGGATGTTACGGAATTGGTATTGGAAGATTGATGGGAACTGTTGTAGAAGTTTTATCTGACGACAAAGGGATTGTGTGGCCAAAAAGTGTGAGTCCTTTTGATTTGCATTTGATTTGTTTAAATACTGATAATGCAGAAGTACTCGATGAAGCCAATAAAATTTATGAAAGCCTAAATAAAAATGGATTTTCTGTTTTGTTTGATGATAGAGACAAACAAGCTGGAGAAAAATTTGCCGATAGTGACCTAATTGGTATTCCAACAAGAATTATTGTGAGCAAAAAGACTTTAGTTTCAGGCGCGCACGAAGTAGTAGACCGATCTAGTCAAGAGGTGTCAGAATTCTCAACATCTGCTATTGTAAGTGGTGCGTTTTTAAAATAGCGTTCTACTAAAATATGGTAAATGAAAAGAAAGAAAAATGGAGCTTTAAAGGCCTTTTGGATAAAATCTGGCGCTCTCTTTCTAATGATATTGGTATCGATTTAGGTACCGCAAATACTCTTGTTTATGTTCCTGGGAAAGGTGTGGTTTTGAATGAACCTTCTGTTGTGGCTGTTAACACAAAGACTGGTCAAGTGGTAGCGGTGGGATCTGAAGCAAAAAGAATGCTAGGACGGACACCTGGTCACGTTCAAGCGATACGTCCACTTGTTGACGGAGTTATTTCTGATTTCGAAGTGACAGAAGAAATGATTAGTTACTTGGTGAAGCGAGCTATTAAAGAACATAAAACTATTTTAGGTCCGAGAGTTGTTGTGGGTGTGCCTTCTGGTGTGACAAACGTGGAGTCTCGAGCTGTGAGAGATGCAGTAATAAATGCGGGAGCAAGAAAAGTTTATATTGTAGAAGAACCAACTGCAGCTGCGATTGGAATTCGTCTTCCGATAAATGAACCAGTTGGAAATATGGTGATTGATATTGGAGGAGGTACTTCTGATATTGCTGTAATTTCTTTGGGAGGAATTGTTCGTTCAAAAAATTTAAAGATTGCCGGAGATAAATTAAATAATGATATTTCCTCATATATTCGAAGTGAATTTAAAATTTTAATTGGTGAAAGAACTGCTGAAGAAATAAAAATTCAACTAAGCAATATGGTGCAAGGCGAACAACCTTTGGAAGCTCCTATTAGAGGAAGAGATCTTGTTACAGGATTACCAAGAGAAGTTATTATCACCGACTCTGATATACGAGAAGCTATTGCGCATTCAATTGGCGCATTGGTAGAAGCTACAAAAGAAGTTTTGGAATCAACTCCACCAGAAATTGTTGCGGATATTATGAAGAGAGGAATTTTTCTTGTGGGAGGTGGAGCACTAATAAAAGGTCTAGATGTGTTGCTTGAATCAGAATTGCAGATTCCTGTGTATGTAGCACAAGAACCACTAACCGCAGTTGCGCGAGGTACTGGTGTGATTTTAGAAAACCTAGAAGAGTATAAAGAGGCTATAATGGTAGATGATGATGCATTACCGAAAGAAAAATAAAAAATCATATTTACTTTTCTTTGTCGCTGTTATTGTAATTTTTTTATTGGGATTTTTGAGTATAAAGTGGCCACAAGCTATTGCAAGAACAATTTCAAATCCTATTTACACGGTAAAAAATTTAGTTTCAAAACCTTTTGTTGCGTTAGGAACTTCTTTTCAAGACAAAAAGGAATTAGAAGAAAAGATTTTTACATTAGAAGAAGAATTAACAAAATTAAAAATTTCTCTCATTGCACAAAATTTTGTAAATTCTCAAATTGAAGATTACAATTTGGAATTAGAAAAAAATTCTGGTGGTGCGATTTCAAAAGTTTTAAATCGTCCTCCTTTTTCTCCGTACGACACACTGCTTATCTTGAAAGGAGAAAATCAAATTGAAGTTGGAGATTTAGTTTTTATTTATGGTCTTTATATTGGAGACATTGTAAGTGTTGATACTTATACTGCAAATGTGAAGCTGCGTTCTTCATCTGGAGAAAAGACATTAGTGCGACTGGCAGATATTGAAATCGAAGCCGAAGGAAAAGGGGGTGGACAATTTATCATTAAGATTCCTAAAGATTTGGAATTAAGTATTGGAGATGCTGTAATGGTTCCTGGATTGAATTATGCTTTGATCGGTTCTGTTGGGCAGATTAAAGAAGATCCTATTGCAACCTTTAAAACTGTTTATTTCTCAATTCCTGTGGCGTTTCAAAACATGAATTTTGTATCAGTGGTTAAAAAATACAGTGTGTTAGAATAGTGTCACTATGTTTTGGAGGGTTATTTCAGTTATATTTTTAATTATTTGCATATTCACATTACCGTGGTGGATAAATATTATATTTATGGTGTGTGCGGCTTTTTATTTTAAAAGTTTTTATGAAGTAGTTGGACTGGGATTGTTGATGGATTCTATTTTTGGAAGTGTCGCAATCTTTGATAATTTTTCTTATTTTTTTACATTAGTATTTTTAGTTTCAGTTTTCTTGATTAATAAGGTTAGAGAAAAATTAATCATGTATTAAATAATATGTTTCAAAAAAGAATTAACAAATTCAAACAAAAAAGATATTCAGCCAAAGACATTGCATTGGACGAAGTTTTTTTGGATTCTCACAACTTACCAGATTATGATACAAATCAATTAGAAGGTCGTATTGAAAAACCAATTTCAAAAAAAGTTGTTAGTGTGATTTTTTTAGTTTTTATATTTATTTTTCTTTCTTTTCTTTTTAAAATTTGGAATTTGCAGATTGTGAATGGGCAAAGTTTTGCAAAAATTAGTGAAGAAAACAGTTTGAGACATACTTTGATTTTCTCTGATCGTGGAATTGTTTATGACAGAAATCATGTGCCTTTGATTTGGAACGAAAATACAGATGAGGATATAGATTTTAGTTTTAGAAAATATATCGATAAACCAGGCTTTGCTAACTTGTTGGGTTATGTTAAATATCCTAAAAAAGATTCATCAGGGTTTTATTACACAGAATCTTTTGAAGCTCTCGGAGGTGTGGAACAATATTTTGATGAAATAATTTCTGGAAAAAATGGATTGAAGATTATTGAAACAAACGCAACAATGAACGTGGTGGGAGATAATACAATCCAAGATCCTGTTTCTGGACAAACACTTTCTTTAAGTATTGATGCTGAACTACAATCAAAGCTTTATTCAACAATTGCAGATATTGCAAATCAAGTAGGATTCAAGGGTGGATCTGGTGTGATCATGGATGTGAACACAGGAGAAGTTTTGGCAGTGACATCGTATCCAGAATTTGATTCAAATGTTTTAACTGAAGGGTCAGACAAAGAAAAAATAAATTCATTTCTTAATGATTCAAATAATCGTTTTCTAAATCGCGCGACAAAAGGTTTGTATACTCCTGGATCGATTATGAAACCATTCGTTGCACTTGGAGCTTTGAATGAAGGAGTAATCTCTCCTGAAAAAGAAATTTTGAGTGTAAAAAATATGGAAGTGCCAAACCCATACGATCCCTCGAACCCATCTATTTTTACGGACTGGAAAGCTCATGGGTACGTAAATGTTTATGGTGCGTTGGCATATTCTTCAAACGTTTATTTTTATCAAGTGTCTGGTGGATACACTCCAACAGGACAAAAGGGAATTGGAATCACAAAACTAGAGGAATATTTTAGAGCGTTCGGTTTTGGTGATGATATTAATGATGAGTTTTTGGGAGGAAAGTCTGGAACAATTCCAAATCCAAAATGGAAGATAGAAAATTTTGATGGAGATGATTGGCGACTCGGTGATACTTATTTCACAGCAATTGGACAATACGGAGTGCAGGTGACGCCGATGCAAATTGCGCGAGCTGTATCTGCGATTGCAAACGGAGGAAAATTAATTGAACCAACTGTGAAGCTTGACGATTCTGTAACTATTTTAAAAAACATAGATAACATTTCACCTCAGAATTTTGACATTATTCAAAAAGGAATGAGAGATGCTGTGGTGTATGGAACAGCAAGAGGTCTTAATTTGAGTAATGTGGAGATAGCTGCAAAGACTGGTACGGCTGAGCTCGGTGTTTCTAAGGAGAGTGTGAACTCTTCGGTTGTCGGATTCTTTCCTTATCAGGAGCCAAAATACGCTTTTGTGGTGATGCTGGAGCAAGGAAGCAGAAGTAATCTAATCGGAGGAGTTGCTGTCATGAGACAGGTTTTAGACTGGATAAACATATATAGACCCGAATATTTCTAATGTTGTTAAGTTGATTGACTTTATCTCAAAAAAGGTTATAAATATGTCTTATTTTAATGATAAAGTCCTAATAGATTATGCCAAATAAGCAATATTTAACTCAAGACAAATATACTGAACTGCAAGAAGAATTGCGGGTTTTAATTCATGAAAAGCGAAGAGAAGTCGCTGAACACCTTGAATATGCTAAATCTATGGGTGATTTATCTGAAAACGCTGAATATCAAGAAGCTCGAGACGAACAAGCTAAAGTAGAGGCTAGAATCTCTCAAATAGAAGAATTGCTAAAACACGCTCAAATTTTGCAACACAAGAAAAGTGATGTTGTTGAAGCCGGTTCAAAAGTGGTGATCCAAAAGGGTGGAGACAAAGAAAAGAAAGAGTTTATTCTAGTTGGATCTGAAGAAGCAGATATGGCAGAAGGTAAACTTTCATACGATTCACCATTAGGAGAAGCTTTGCTTGGAAAAAAGAAAGGTGATGCTGTCTCAATTGATACTCCAAAAGGAAGTGTAGAATACAAGATTATTTCTGTAGAGTAGAGTATAATTTTTGATTATGACTTCAATAGAAGATTTAAAAAAAGTTAGAGAAGATAAAATAAATATTTTAAAAGAAAACGGAATCGACGCTTATCCAAGTATTACAAACCGCACACACGAGCTTAAAGAAGTTTTAGAAAAGTTTGATGATCTTGAAAAAGATGCGAGGGAAATTCGTGTTGCTGGAAGAATAATGTCTCTACGTGGACAAGGAAAAATTTTCTTTTCAGATATTTATGACGGAACTGAAAAATTTCAGATTGTAATTCGTATTGATAATAATCCTATTTATACTGGAATTGAAAATTCAAATGGTATTTCACTTTTTGAAAAAACTGCGGACATTGGAGATTTTATTGAAGTGGGTGGAAATGTTTTTGTTACAAAGTCAGGGCAAAAAAGTGTTGATGTAAAAGATTGGAGAATTCTTACAAAATCTATTGCACCGATTCCGGATACTTTTTATGGTTTGAAAGATGAAGACGAAAGATATCGAAAGCGATATTTGGATTTACTTTTGGATACAGAAAGAAAAAATTTGTTTTATAAAAAAGCATCATTCTGGAATGTTGCTCAAAGTTTTTTCTTAAAGAATAATTTTCTTCCTGTAGAGACTCCGACTTTAGAAATCACAACAGGAGGTGCAGAAGCAAGGCCATTTAAAACTCATCATAATGATTTTGATATGGATGTGTTTTTAAGAATCTCAGTTGGTGAGCTGTGGCAAAAGAGATTGATGGCAGCTGGTTTTCCTAAAACTTTTGAAATTGGAAGAGTATTTAGAAATGAAGGATCAAGTGCTGAGCATCTACAAGAATTCACAAACTTGGAGTGTTACGCTGCTTTCATGAATTTAGATGAAGGAAGAGAATTGGTTAAAGAACTTTATCAAACATTAGGAAAAGAAGTTTTTGGTACAACTAAATTTACAGTTGGAAATCATGAATTTGATTTAGCTGATGAATGGACTGAGATTGATTATGTTTCTCATATTAAAGAAAAGACGGGAATTGATGTTTTGAATTCTAGTGAAGAAGAGATGATGAGTAAGTTGAATGAATTGGGAGTGAAGTTTGAAGGAAAAAATAAAGAGAGAATGACAGATTCACTTTGGAAATATTGTCGAAAGGCGATTGCTGGTCCTGCATTTTTGATTAATCATCCAAAAATTGTTGCACCACTTTCAAAATCTTTACAGGGAGATGATTTTAGAACAGAAATGTTCCAAGTTATTTTAGCTGGAAGTGAAGTGGGGAGAGCTCATGCAGAGTTGAATGATCCTATTGAACAACACAATCGTTTAAATACTCAACAAGATTTAATTAAGAGTGGAGACGAAGAGGCGATGATGAAAGACGATGAGTTTGTGGAGATGTTAGAACACGGAATGCCTCCGACTTTTGGGTTCGGTTTTGGGGAAAGACTTTTTGCGTTTATGGCGGGGACTTCTGTGAGAGAAGCGCAGTTGTTTCCTTTGATGAAGCCTAGAGATAATTAAAGAAAATAAAAACCACCTCCTACAAAAAGTAACGAGGTGGTGTGTTTCCGTTCAATCACTCACTGCAATTGAATAAAAAGAAGAGGCTCTGTTTTGAATATTTTCCATCAGCGACGAATTTTACCTTTTCGAATTCGAAAAAGGGAACTTCGCTGGTGCCTTTGTAGATTTTGGTTAGTTGTTCTTCTTGTGGATTATCTTGATCAGGATCAAAAGAGTAAATATCTTTTCCTGCTGGTATTTCTTTGAATAATTGGGTCAAGCATAGTGCTGCACCTAATTGACCAAGCATTAAATGATCTTGAGAATATAAAAACTCGAATCTTTCTTGAGTTGTGGTTTCATCAATCATTTGACTTACGATGGTCACATCTATTTTACTTCCAGGTTCGGGTAGCTCGATTACACTTGATGAGGTGTAAAAATAGGTCCTGTGTCGGTTGTTTACAACAAACTCCAGAAACCACTGAGTCCATGAAAAATCTTCTGGTATTTCAAGAACTCCAATTTTGTTCAAATTAAAGTTGCCGATAGTCTTTTGATCATGCATCATTTTTATTTTTCTTTGTTCAGGTTCTTTAATTGCAAATTACATTTAAAATATATTTTAGTCAAATAAAAATCCCTCGCTAATAAAAGCAAGGGAAGTTTGAGTTATAGAAAACCTAGTAGAATTTTGAGACACAATATATGCAGTATTTGGTCCATTACTACATAAATCACAGCTCCAAAACTTTTTTGTAAAGGATCTATGGAGTAAAACAAATTATCTCTCCCGATAAATTTCATCCACTTTGCAGCGAGTGAATATCTATCAATAATCCAGTGAGGAAAGAATATTCCAGCAATGAAAAGCATTGAGAAATTACTGGTCCCAACACTAATGATTGTGGTGTAAACGATGACATGAATTGTGCACCATTTGAAACCAGATTTTGTTGGTAAATATTTTTGCTCAGACATTTCTCTAGTTTGAAAGAAGAAGTCTGCAATAAAATGCCAAAGTACTAAGTGGATAAACGCATCATTCATTTTTGTTGGGGTTGAGTTTTTCTATTAGTAAACTACTTTTTTGCACCAATTTAGTCAAGGAAAGATTTTTATGGGTTGTAATACTGAAAATGTGGATAAAACATTGCACTAAATGGGTAATAGTGGGGTACAATAGTAATCAAGTGGGATGATGTGGGAAATCGCAAGTTAACCTCAAAATACCGCTTAAAATAAAGATAAAATCATGCTGATTGGCGAATTCAAACATACACTGGATGACAAAAACAGAGTTTCGCTTCCTTCGAAATTTCGCAAGGAGGTTGGAAAAAAAATAATTGTCACTCATGGTTTGGATAACTGTTTGTTCCTTTACACTTTGAAAGATTGGGAAAAAATTGCAGAACAATTTAGTTCTTTGAGTGTTGGTCAAGCTGAAACAAGAGCCTTCAACCGTTATATGTTGGGAAGTGCTTCTGAAGTTTTGGTTGATTCAGCTGGAAGAATTTTGATCCCAGAAAATCTAAAAGAAGTTGTTGGTTTAAAAAACAAAGTTGTATTCGCTGGTTTGTATAATCGAATCGAAATTTGGCAGGAAGAAGAATGGGATAAATATAAAGCTCAAGTAGTGAAGAATGCCGATCAAATGGCTGAAAAGCTTGGACAGATCGGGGCAATCTAATCTTATGAGACACATAACAGTTCTTTTAAAAGAAACAGTAGATGGTCTTTCACCTAAATCCGGAGGCATTTATGTCGATGGGACTTTGGGAGGAGGTGGTCATACTGAACAAATTTGTAAAGTGGCTCCAGGTAGCACAATCATTGGAATCGATGCCGACTCTGAAGCAATTGAAAGATCAAAAGCTCGATTGGCAGGGTTTCCTTGCAAGCTTATAACTTCATTAAATTTCAACGACAAGATTGATGAAATTTTAAATGAAAATGAAATTGAAGAAGTTGATGGAGTTTTGCTTGATTTAGGAATGAGTTCAGATCAATTGGATCGTTCAGGAAGAGGGTTTTCATTTCTAAGAGATGAACCTTTGAAAATGACAATGCAATCTGAAGTTTCTAAAGATGATTTAGATGCTTATAAAATTGTGAATCATTTTAATGAAGAACAATTGGCAACAATTATTTATGGATACGGAGAAGAAACTTATTCAAGAAGAATTGCAAAAGGAATTGTGGAAGCAAGAGAAATTTCTGAAATTAAAACAACAGGACAACTTGCAGACATAATAAAAAAGTCAGTTCCTTTTAAATATCGAATTGGAAAAACTCATCCAGCTACAAAAACTTTTCAAGCTTTACGAATTTCAGTTAATGACGAACTAGAAAGATTAGAAACTACTTTAGAAAAATCTTTTAACAGATTAAAAAAGGGTGGGAGATTGTCGGTGATTAGTTTCCATAGTTTGGAAGACAGAATTGTAAAAAGATTTGCAAAAGCAAAATACGATGAAGGTCTTGCAAATTTAATTACAAAAAAGCCAACAATCCCAACTCCAGAAGAAACAAAAGAAAATCCACGAGCAAGAAGTGCAAAATTAAGAATCATTGAAAAAAAATAACTTTAAAAATATTATGAATTACAGAAATCAAACAAGAGCAAAAGCAAAAACTAACGTATTTCTTTCCCAAAATACTATATTTTGGACACTGTTAGCTTCAATTGCTTTCTTTGCTTTGTTTTATGTATATCTTATAAATGCGACTGTGATGAATACTGCCCAACTTGGAAAAATAGAAGAGCTTGTCGTAGACACTCGATCAGAAATCAGTCAGTTGGAATTTAAATTAATCGAAGAAAATAAAAACTTTACAAAAGAGTATGCATCTCGAATTGGTTTGGTGGATGTAGAAGAACCAGTTTTTGTAGCAAGAAATTCAAATTCTGGACTATCTCTTAATGAGCAAAGATAACAATATAAGAATAAAAGTAGTTTTTGGCTGCGTTTTATTTGTAGCTTTTGTTTTGATTTTTAGATTGTATAGTTTGCAAATAATAAATGGCCAAGAATACATGGACGCGGCCGAGAAGAAATATGTTACAAAAGTTCCGAACGTTTTTAACAGAGGAAGTATTTCTTTTACAACTAAAGACGGCGAAAAAATTGATGCGGCGACTATCCAAACTGGCTACACTGTTTCTTTTAATCCGAGTCTGATCACAGAACCTGCTGATGTTTATAACAAACTTTCTTTTGTTTTGGATGTGGATGCTGAAACTTTCACTGAAAGATTTGAGAGACCAGATTCTCGTTATGCTGAAGTAGAAAAAAAATTAGATCAAGAAACTGCTGACAAAATTTTAGATTTAAAAATTAAAGGAGTTGGAATCAATAAAGAACGATGGCGATTTTATCCTGGTAAAAATTTGGCATCAAATGTAATCGGATTCATGGGTTGGAAAGATGAAATTTATAAAGGTCAGTATGGATTAGAGAGACAATATGAAGATCTTTTGAATAGAAATAAAGAAGATAACTATGAAAACTTTTTCGTGGAGATTTTTTCTGGAATAGGAGATGCTTTCAAAGGACGTGATTCTGATGGTTCAATTGTGACAACTATCGAACCAACTGTACAATCTTTTGTTGAAGAAGAACTTCAAGAAACTCAGGCTAAATGGAATTCTAAAACAGTGGGTGCAATTGTGATGGATCCTTACACAGGTGAAATTATTTCAATGGCTAGCTATCCGACTTTTGATTTAAATAATTTCCGTGAAGTAGATGATGTTTCAATTTTTAATAATCCAATGGTGGAAGATGTTTATGAAATGGGTTCTATTGTAAAACCACTTACAATGGCAATTGGTTTGGAAACAAAAGCCGTCACAGCAAAAACTCAATACGAAGACACTGGAAGTTTGACCTTGAATGGTTTTACTATTCGTAACTATGACAAAAAAGCTAGAGGTGTAGTGACCATGCAAGACGTTTTAAATAAGTCTTTGAACACAGGAGTTGCTTTTGTTGTGAATAAGGTTGGTAATCAGATATTCGTAGATTATTTGAAAAAATTAGTCGCTGAAAAAACAGGAATTGATTTACCAAACGAAGCACACCCTTTGATTGAAAACTTAAAAAACAATCGAGACATTGAATATGTTTCTGCATCTTATGGTCAAGGTATTGCTGTGAGTCCTATTTCAATCACTAGAGCACTGGCAACACTTGGTAATGGGGGATTTCTTGTGACACCACATTTAGTAAAAGAAATAAAATATGAAAGTGGTCTGACTAAAAAAGTTTCTCCAGAAGTTGGTGAAAGAATTTTTTCTCAAGGTACATCAGAAGAAATTTCTAGAATGTTGACCAATGTTGTGGATGAAGCTTTGGCTGGTGGGGAAGTTGCTTTACCAAATCATTCGATCGCTGCCAAAACTGGAACCGCGCAAATAGCAGTAAAAGGTGGACGAGGGTATTACGATGATCGATTTTTACACTCATTTTTTGGGTACTTTCCGTCATTTAACCCTAGATTTATAGTGTTTATTTATCACACAGAGCCTACAGGAGCCGACTATTCTTCACAAACACTGACAGAACCCTTTATGGACATTACGAAGTTTTTGATTAATTATTATGAGATTCCGCCCGACCGACAATTAAATGATAAAGGAAATATTTAAAAAAATCATAATAGCTATACTGACACTAGAATCTAAAGCTGTTTTATTTAGATTTAAACCAAAGATAATAGCTATCACAGGTAATGTTGGAAAAACTTCTACAAAGGATGCAATCTTTACAGCTTTGTCGAACAATTTAAAAATTCGAAAGAATCAAAAAAGTTTCAATAGTGAAATTGGAACACCACTGACAATTCTAGGATTAGAAAATGCATGGAACGATCCTTTCCTTTGGATAAAAAATATTTTTATTGGGGCATGTGTTCCTTTTAAAAATAAATATCCAGAATGGTTAGTATTAGAAGTTGGAGTTGATAGACCTGGAGATATTCCAAGAGTTGCAAAGTGGTTGAAGCCTAATGTTGTAGTGATAACATCTCTTCCAAAAATTCCTGTGCATGTAGAATATTTTTCTTCACCTGACGCTGTGATAAAAGAAAAGCTTTCCCTTATAAATTTTTTAAAGAAAGATGGAACTTTGATTTTGAATGCTGACGATCCTTTAGTTTTTGCTGCAAAAGAAAAATTTGATGGAAATGTTTTAACTTACGGAAGCGATTCTACCGCTACCGTTTCTTATTCAAACAAAAATATTATTTATATGGAAAACGATGGGGTGCAATTGCCTGCAGGTATTTCTTTTAAAATATCACACTCCGGAAACTCTGTGCCAATGTCATTGCCGAAAGTGTTGGGAGTACAGCATATTCTGCCCGTGGTAGCTTCGATTGCCGTAGGGATTTCGCAAAATGTTCCTTTTTTGGATATGGTGAATTCTTTTGCAAAATTTGACCCGCCAAAAGGAAGGATGAATCTTATTTTAGGAAAAAATAATAGTATTGTAATAGATGATACTTATAACGCTGCACCTCTTGCTATGCAAAAAGCTGTAGAAGTTTTAGCAGAAATAGAAACTAATGGGAATAAAATTGCTGTATTGGGAGATATGTTGGAGATTGGTCAGTATTCTGCGTCAGAACATAAAAAAATTGGCGAGCAAGTAGAAAAATCAAAAATAAATTTATTAATTACTGTCGGCATTAGAGCACGATCGATCGCTGAATCTGCGATTGAGTCTGGTATGGATCAAAATTCAGTTTATCATTTTAAAGATTTTAAAGATGTTTCAACTTTAGTTTTGAGTAATTTGAAACCGTCGACAGTGGTTTTGGTAAAAGGATCTCAAGGTATCCGTTTAGAAAAAGTGGTAGAAGATTTAATTTCAGAAGATTTAAATAAAACAGATTTATTGGTGCGTCAAGAAAAAGATTGGAAGAATAGGTAACCTTTTTGTTGGCTAAAATATTAACTATTGTGTATAATGAGCATCCGTGATTTTTTCATGGGAGTTTTTTATGAATACTGGCAACGCTGAAAACGATATAATCAGAATGGAAAAAGAGCGAGAGGGCTATATAACAAAGCTGTTTTGGTTTGCTTTGGAAATTGCGCTTATATTTTTGGTACCAGCGCTAATTGCAGTTTTTATTTCAATAGAATTTTGGGGGAAAAAGGCGGTGTGGTATGCACTGCCTTTTACTTTTGTTTTGTCTTGGGTAATAGTAGTGATCCGTTGGAGAAAAATAAATAAAATTTTAACAAAATTAGATAAAGATATTTTGGAATTAAAGAAACAAAAACATTATGATCGGGATAATTAGAGACATCACACCAATAAAATCTGCAGAGGTTTTTTCTTTGTATGGTTTTACAATTGCCAATTCAACACTATTTATAATGATGATTTCTGTAATTGTTTTATTGTTCGGAGTTTTAGTTGTTAGAAAATTTTCTTTAGAAAATCCAAGTCGATTGCAGGTTGCAACTGAATCAGTTTACCTTGGGGCTTTTGATTTAATTCAAAATATTATTAATGACGAGAACAAAACTAGAAAAGCTTTTCCTGTTATTGGAGCTCTAATGTTTTATTTAATAATTGCAAACATAATTGGACTTATTCCTGGATTAGAACAATTAACTTTAAATGGAGAAGGGGTTTTTCGTACACCAACATCAGATTTTAATACAACATTTGGAATTGCTTTGGCGGCGATTGTGATTGTGAACTTCATTTCATTAAAGGAAAAGGGAATTCTTTTATATCTAGAACAATTTTTTAAATTTGGCGCAGTTTGGAAAGGATTTAAAAAAAGTATTGGTGATGGATTTATGGCAATCATAGATTTCTGTATTGGATTACTAGATATTGTTGGTGAATTTACAAAAGTTATTTCTTTATCTCTTCGACTTTTTGGAAACATGTACGCTGGACAAGTCTTAGCTGTAATCATTATGGGATTTTTCGCTGTCATTGTGCCATCAATTTGGTTGGCAATGAATCTATTTGTAGGAGTTCTTCAAGCTGTAGTCTTCGCCTCATTGGTGGCCTCCTATTATATGTTGGCCACAATCGAGGCAGAAGAGTAATAGATAATTATTAATTTAAAAAATTTTATGGATCCAGTATCAGCAGCATTAATCGCCAAAGGAATGACAACATTATCAATGTTTGGTTCAGCTATTGGCGAAGGTTACCTTATCGGAAAGGCGCTTGAGGCTATGGGAAGAAACCCAGAAGCTTCAGGAGTTTTGTTTACAAGAATGATTATCGGAGTGGCGCTTGCTGAATCAACAGCGATTTACGCTTTCGTTGCATTCTTCCTAATTTAATTTATGGAAGCAGGAATACTTACAAAAATAGGATTTGATTTAGAAGTTGCATTGGCAAACTTTGTAAACTTTTTAATTATTTTCTTATTATTCAAAATATTCTTGTTTAAACCGATTCAAAATCTTATAGACAAAAGACGAGAAGAAATTAAAAATGGATTAGCACAAGCTTCGCAAGCACAAATTTCTTTAAATTTAGCTGAGGAAGAATCAGAGAAATTAATAAAGGAAGCGAGATTAAAGGCTAACAGTATTTTGTCAGAAGCAAAAAGTCATGCAGACGATATTTCTGAAAAAGCAATTTTGGAAGGTAGAGCAAATGCTTTGAAAATTAAAGAAAGAGCAGAGCATGATATAGCTCAAGAAAAAGACAAGATGCGTCAGGACGTTGAAAAAGAAATGACGAGTTTAGTTTCTTCTTTGACTGAAAAAGTTGTAAGAGGAGAATCAAAATAATATGAGTATTGGTAGAAAACTAGCAGAAAAAACTTCAGGAAAAAATTCTTTAAAATCAGAAATGGTTTTGGATAGTTTAAAAAAATATAATTTAGAATCTATTTTGCCTAATTTCGGAAAAAGTTTTAAAAAAAATATTCAAAATGAAGAATTTTACAAAGTGTGTAGAATTTTCTCATCAGAAAAATTGAGCGATTCTGAAATTAATAATATAAAAGATAAATATAAAATCCCTGCAGATGTTGAAACTAGTACTCATTTAGACGAGAATATTTTAGGTGGAGTGGTGGTTTATTATCAAGGAAAAAAATGGAACGATAGTGTACGTGGTGCATTAAATCGTTTCAATGAAATGTAGAATTTATGAGTGATTCATTAGTAAAAAGATTAGAACAAAAGATAGAAGCGCTTTCTATTGATACTGAATACAATGAAATTGGTAAGGTTGTCAGTATTTCTGATGGTATTGCTACAATTTCAGGATTGTTCAATTGTAAATCAATGGAACTTTTATCTTTTTCGAACGGACTACGCGGAATTGCTTTAAACTTAGAAGTTGATAGCGTCGGAGCTGTTATCTTGGGAGATTATAAAAGTATTTCTGAAGGGGACGAAGTAAAAAGAACAAATCAAGTTTTGTCTGTACCTGTTTCAGATGAAATTTTGGGAAGAGTTGTGAATCCTTTAGCTGAAGCGATTGATGGAAAATCTGATTTAACAAAAGGAGAACCTCAATTATTGGAAAAAGTTTCACCGGGGGTAATCGAAAGGGAGTCAGTTTCTGTCCCACTTCAAACTGGTATTAAAGTAATTGATGCTTTGGTTCCTATTGGACGTGGACAAAGACAATTGATTTTGGGAGATCGACAAACAGGAAAAACTACAATCGCTGTCGATACAATCATCAACCAAAAAGGAAAAGGAGTGAAATGCGTTTATGTTGCTGTTGGTCAAAAACAATCAAAAGTTATGCAACTTGTTCAACTTTTAGAAAAAGCTGGAGCAATGGAATACACAACGGTTGTTTTGGCTGGAGCATCTGATTCACCTTCATTTTTATATTTAGCGCCTTACACAGGAGTAACAATCGCTGAATATTTCATGAACAAAGGTGATGATGTTTTGGTTGTTTATGATGATTTGAGTAAACACGCTGCTGCATACAGAGAAATGTCTCTATTGCTTCGAAGACCGCCGGGACGAGAAGCATATCCGGGAGATGTGTTTTATCTACATTCAAGATTGCTTGAAAGATCTTGTAGATTAAATTCAGAAAACGGTGGAGGATCTATTACTGCTCTGCCTATTATTGAAACTCAAGCTGGAGATGTTTCAACTTATGTACCAACAAACGTAATTTCTATTACGGACGGACAAATTTTCTTGGAATCAGGATTGTTCAATAAAGGAATTCTTCCTGCTATCAACATTGGACTTTCTGTTTCTAGAGTTGGAGGTGCTGCTCAACAAAAATCTGTAAAGAAAAATGCAGGTAAATTAAAACTTTCTCTTGCGCAATATCGTGAACTAGAAAGCTTCAGTCAATTTGGATCTGATTTAGACGAATCAACAAAAAGACAACTAGAAAGAGGAAAAAGAGCGATTGAAATTTTGAAACAAGAACCTTTTAAACCAGTTCGAGCGGCTGTGCAATCTGTTTTATTGTACGCTTTGAACAATGGATTCTTGGATAGTATTGAAATTTCAAAAATTCCTGAATGGCAATCAAATGTATCTGCGTTTATGAATGCAGATGAGAAAACTTGCGAAATGATTGAGAAAGATTGGAATGAAGAATCAGAATCAAAAGTAAAAGAAATTCTAAGTAATTTCGCTGATAAAAAATAAAAATTAACATGGCTCTTCAAACAAAAGTTATAAAGCAAAAAATTCGTTCAATTGGAAATGTAAAAAAAGTTACAAAAACAATGGAGTTGATTTCAATTGCAAAAATGAGAAAAGCTGTCGCAAAAAGATTGGCAGGACTTCATTATGGACATTACATTATGGAGTTGATTGTGCGTCTTTCTGCGCAACAACATTTGGAACATCCTCTGTTTGAAGAAAGAACTTCTGGAAAAAGGATTTTAATTCTTTTTACATCTGATCGCGGACTGTGTGGTCAATATCATTCACGAATCGATCGCCGAGTTAGACATTTTTTAGGTAATCACGAAGGACAAGAAATTGAATGTGTGGCTATTGGAAAGTATTCTTTACAAATTGCAAAAAGATACAATCTTCCTGTAGTTTATAAAGTATCTGACGCCGTTGAAACATTAGGATTAGATGAGTTGAGAAAAGTTGCACATTGGGTGATTGATTCATTTAGTATGGATAAAACTTATCACAGTGTGTCATGTATATTTAATCAGTTTGAATCTGCGTTGGCATTTAATTCTGTGAGGGTAAAAGTTTTGCCAATAAAAGAAGAATTAATGTCGGATATTTATGGAACGGATTTTATTGCAAGTCATGATAGAGGAAAAAAGTTTTCTTACACTGTTGAACCGGATGAGACTAGTGTATTAAATGAAATTTTGCCAGAGCTTTTTGCTTTGACATTGAATCATTTTCTATTAGAATCAACCGCTTCAGAACATAGTGCAAGAATGGTTGCGATGAGAAGAGCGAGTGATAATGCAGGTCGAATGCAAAATAAATTAATTAGAGATTACAACCGAGCTCGACAAGAGGCGGTGACCAAGGAGATTATTGAAATCGTAAGTGCTGCGGAAGCAATGAAATAAATTATAAATTTTATGAGTATGAAAGAAGGAAAAATAACAAGAGTTGTAGGGCCAGTTGTAGATATTGAATTTGAAAATGAATTACCTGCGCTTTTTAACGCATTAGAATCAGAAGTGGATGGTAATAAAATTATTTTTGAAGTTGAGCAACATATTGGATTGAAAGAAGTGAGAACAATTTCAATGGGAAGTACTGATGGATTAATGCGAGGTCAAAAAGTTTTTGATACTGGTGCACCAATCTCTGTTCCTGTTGGACCAAAAGTTTTGGGAAGAATGTTTAATGTTGTCGGAGAACCGATTGATGGAATGCTACAAGTAGCAGATGCTCCAAGAGCCTCTATTCATCAAGCGCCACCACTTTTCAAAGACCAATCAACACAGGCCGAAATTATGGAAACAGGAATCAAAGTGATCGATTTGCTTTGCCCATTTCTTAAAGGAGGAAAGGTTGGACTTTTTGGAGGAGCTGGGGTTGGTAAGACAGTTTTGATTCAAGAATTAATTCACAACGTAGCAAAAGGTCATGGAGGATACTCAATTTTTGCTGGAGTTGGAGAAAGAACTCGAGAAGGAAACGATTTGTATCACGAAATGAAAGACTCTGGAGTTTTGCCAAATACAACTCTTCTTTTTGGACAAATGGGAGAGCCAGCTGGAGCGCGAGCGAGAGTGGCTTTTTCTGCACTTACGATGGCAGAACATTTTCGAGATCAAGAGAAAAAAGACATCCTTCTTTTCATTGATAATATTTTCCGGTTTACACAAGCCGGTTCAGAACTTTCTGCTCTGTTAGGTAGAATGCCTTCTGCTGTAGGATACCAACCGACTCTTGCAACTGAAATGGGATACCTTCAAGAAAGAATTACATCTACAAAAGATGGTTCAATCACTTCAATTCAAGCTGTGTATGTGCCAGCCGACGACTTCACTGACCCTGCGCCTGCAACAACTTTCACTCACTTGGACTCTACTGTGTCTCTAAACCGTGCGCTTACTGAAATTGGTATTTATCCTGCTGTGGATCCTTTGGAATCAAATTCAAATATTTTGAACGCAGAAACTGTGGGTAAAGAACATTTCGAAGTTGCAAATAAAGTAAAATCAATTTTGCAAAGATATAAAGATTTGCAAGACATCATCGCGATTTTGGGAATGGACGAACTAACAGATGAAGATAAATTACTTGTAGAAAGAGCTAGAAGAATTCAAAAACTTTTGTCACAACCTTTCCACGTAGCTGAGGTGTTCAACAACGTTCCAGGGGTTTATGTTCCTGTTTCAGAAACAATTCGTTCTTTCAAAGAAGTTGTTGAAGGTAAGTATGATGATCTGCCAGAAGATGCTTTCTACATGAGAGGAGGAATTGATGAAGTAATAAAAGCCGCTGAAGAACTTAAAAAATAGTTATGTCAGCATTTTCATTACACATTGTATCTCCGACAGAGGAAATTTTTGAAGGTAATGCTTCGTCGCTTTCAATCATGACTACTTCTGGAAGAATTACTGTTTTGCCAAATCACACACCACTTGTAAGTGTTGTGGGTAAAGGTGAAATGATTGTAAAAACAAAAGAAGGAACTGAACATAAATTTGAATCTGTTCATGGGGTCGTAGATATTAGACCAAGTAAAACTGTAGTATTAATTCACAATGGAGACTAAACACACAAAAATTACAATCGGAGGTTTGAGCGGTACTGGTAAAGGTACCGTGGCTAAAATGCTTGCAGAGAAGTTGGGATTTCAGTACATGTCAGTGGGTAATTTTGTACGAGAAATTATTAAAGAAAAAGGTATTGATATACTTCAATACAATACAGAAAAAAATAAAGACCCAGAAGTAGCTGAAAAGATATTAGATAATAGAACTAAAGATTTTGGGTTAAAAAATGATAGCTTTGTTTTTGAAGGTCATATTGCAGCGTTTTTTATTCCAGACGCTTTCAAAATATTACTTACATGTGACGACGAGGTTAGAATAAATCGAATAGTTGAAAGACAAAATATGTCTTATGAAGAATCTAAGTATGAAACCTTGGAAAGAGAAAAAATGCAAATAGAAAATTACAAAAAAGTTTACAATATTGAAGATCATGTAAATCCTAGTCATTATGACTTGGTAATAGATACCACTTCGGTTTTACCAGAAGAAATTGTTGAAAAAATTATTAATAAGTTAAGATAAGTTTATGAAAAACAAAACAGCATTTATATTTTTTGGAGCTTCTGGTTCTGGAAAGGGGACACAAGCAAAACTTTTAAAAAAATATTTAGAAGAAAATGATTCTAGAAAAATTTCTTATATTGAAACAGGTAATCGTTTTAGAAGTTTTGCAGAAAATAAAAATTACCTTCCTGGTAAAATTACAGAAACAATAACTAGTGGGGGTCTTCTACCTGTATTTTTATCTGTATGGAATTGGACTAATGCATTCTTTGATGAATTAGAAGAAGATACTCATATAGTCTTGGATGGTTCTCCAAGAAGACAATTAGAACTTCCTGTTTTGGAAAGTGCGTTGGATTATCTTGATTATCAAGATGTGCATATTATTTCTTTGGATGTTCCTCGAGAATTACTTGTAAGCAGGCTTTTGGAACGAGAGAGAAATGATGATGATACCACTCAAATAGAAAAAAGACTTGATTGGTTCATGGAAGAGGTGCAACCAATGTTGGATTATTACAGCGAAAACCCTCGATATAAATTTCATGATATTGATGGAAGTAAAAGTATAGAAGAAATCCAAAATGAGATTTTGACAAAAATTAAATAATAGGTTACTATCTTGGTCAATTGTGTAAAGATACGCATATGATGTGCGTATTTTTATTTTGTTCTTTAATTCAAAACCAATTTTGTTATGCCAAATTTAAGTGTTGTGAGTAAGTCTAAAGACTTACTGGTTGAGGATGTGCCGCCAATTCTCTCGCTTGTGAGAGAAGAAGAGATGAGGTTGGAAGATTTTTCCGAAACGAAAAAAACTCCACCCATGTCTCTGATACTTCAAGGATATAGTTCAAATAACGAATCTCAAGTAAGAGTTCATGCCAATCTTTTGGAAGAATTCAAAACCGAAGTGGGTATAAAGCAAAAAATCAATATGGTGAAAACGCCATATGATTATAAAGTGAAATGCCTCAGTTTTCGCAAATTCCATATTTATCTCCAAGGAGATGGATTCCTTAGGGTGAGAATGTGTGATGGCAAACATTGCTATTCGTACAAGATTTCATCAGAAGATCATCCAGATATGTCAGATTGGGATTTATTCTGTTTGTTTTATCGAAAAATGGGAAATAAAACAACGTGGGTCTTTAATGACTCACTGTGATTTCCAAATTTCCAGAATCCGTGTCGCCTTACAAGCGCACGGTTTTTTTATTTAGTATCTGTCTTTTTTGGTTTCTTTTTTTCTTTTCGCGCGTCGCGTCCTTTGGCCATGTAAAAATTATATCATGAACAATTTTATTGAAAATATTTTAATGATTTGTGCATAACTAAATTGTTATTAAAAAGTTATTCTAATACTATTAATTGCAAGATATGAAAAATAAAATTTTAATTTCCAGTGTACTTTTTTTGTTAACAGTTTTTTTACCAGTAACACCATTTGTTTTAGAAGCTCAAACAGAACCGGATATATTTATTGAAGATTTAACCCAAGAAGAGTTGGACGAAATTTTTGCTGAGTTTGGTGAAGAATTACAGGTTGAGAATGATACTACCACACAAGAAGGTCTCTCAAGTTGTTTTGATTATTATAATTTCAACTCTGTACAAGTAAATATAAATTCAAATGTTGCTTCAACAGTTCCTGGAAGTATGATTGCTTTTTCAGGAACAGCTACAAACAACAATAACTATCCAATAGTAAATGGTACTGTTTACATAAAAATTTTTAAAATGGGTGGAGTCGAAAAAAATTCTAATGGCCAAGATGTTGTAGATCAATTTATTGCATTGAGAGGTATCACATTAAAAGCAAATGAGAGTAAAGATATTGAATTTGAGTGGAGAGTTCCTGCCTGGACTGAAGGAGGGGATTATCAAGCTGCTACGTTCTTTATTAGTAATGATAAATATAATTTCTTAGGTCTTTCATTTACGGATGACATAGTAGGAAATACAGCTAATTTTAAAGTAAATACAAGAAAAGGTGGTTTGATTTATCTAGATAAAAATAGCGTTAAAGTTGATGGAGAGGATTATTATTTTGCGGCGTTTCCGCCGAGAGTCTCTGCCACAAGTACTGTAAATATAGTTTCTCAAATCAACAACATGACGAGTGTTACAGAAAACGTGCGTGTCACTTTGAAATTATATTCTTGGGATTCAATGCATTCTGGTAATTTAATTAAACAAGAAGAACAAGTTGTATCAGTGGCGGCAAATGGAAGTATTCCAGTTTCATTTAATGTTACAAACACAGAAAATTCTGTGTACTTGGCTGAAATTTCTCTTGATTATAAAGACACAAAATCATTTTTGAATATTCGTTTTGTGAGAGATGGTGTAAATAAGCTTAGAATAAACTTTCCAGCAGTAAGTACGTATCCTTTGATGCCAAATGAGGAAGTTGATTTGTTTGCTTGTATTCACAATACAGCCGATGACTTTGTTGATGGAACTCTAAGACTTACTGTAAATGATGAAGGTGGAAAAGAAATTTATTCAAATGAATGGAGTGGTGTTGTTGGTGGAGAAATGATTGGAATTGCAAGTAAATTTAAACCAGAGAAGTTGTACGGAAGTTTCTCAATAACTGCAGAATTATTACAAGACGGAAAAGTTGTTGAAACTGATACTGTAAGATATTCTTGTTCAGATTTTAAAACTTGTGATATTTACGCTGATAAAGATACTGGATTATTTACTGATCAAATAAAAATGATTGTATCAGGAGCTGTTGTCCTACTGATTTTACTAGCACTAATATTTATGAAAAAAAAGAGCAATAAAGAAGAAGTGTTAAATGTTTAATATGATAAAAAACTTTCTAAAAATAAACATATCTGTATTTGTTTTAGTTACTATCATTCTGCCGACGTCTTTTGTGCAAGCAGAGAGTGTGGTGTGGAGTAAAACTTTGAATGAGAATTTTGAAGTTAGAAATGCTCAGAGTGCTTATAGAATGCATATGCTTGATAAGCCAAATATTCAAATTAGGTATAATTCACGTGTTTTAAATATAGACACTGGACAAGTACTTTCTTGTGGATCTAAAGTTGCACCTGGTACAAAACTTAAGTTTGAGTTTATTAATCATGAATACACTGATGTTGCTTGGTTTGGTACAGGAACGGCTTATGACTCGCCGTATGGTAGTTGGAATATAGATGGGGGACGAAGTCCGGGTTCAATTTGTCAGGAAAAGAATTTCTACAGAATAAGTCAGCAAACACACCGTGGAAAATGGGCTTTTTTTACAGAAAAAAATTCAGCTGAAGAATATTATAGATTAAAAAACTACATGGACTTTTCTGTTAATCCTCCAACAAAAACTATTTCAGGATTAGCTGATGTTGCAGGATGTCAGACTTTAGCAAATGGAAATGTAGAATGTAAAATTAATGAAGAAGCAACGTTAGTTGCCAAATTTGATTTTGCTGAAACATATAGTCATTTGTATTATGGATTTAAAACTTTAACAAATATATATAATCCTGAAGAAAAATGTTACGCAACCGAGAAGCCTCTTTCCAAAGTTGCAGCGGCAGTTAATAATTTTGTAAGGGGTGGTAGAGGAGGATTCTCTTTGGCACCAACACCAACAGCTACACCAGATCCAATAAAAATCCCAATCCCATCTCAATCAATCTCTTGTCCTATTTATGTTGCAGACTCAGGAACAAACACACCACCAAACGCTCCAACAATCACTGTAAACAATGGTGATAAAAGCTGTGTGTCAGGAGCAACAATATCATATGGAGCAACATCAATTGATGCTGATAAAGACCCTGAAGATTCACAGCTTAGATATTTAATAGACTGGGACAATGATGGATCAGTAGATCAAACAGTGCCAAGCACAGGATATGTATCTTCAAACACAACACAGACATTTAGTTTTGTAACAAGAGGTGATGAAGAAGAA
>Ga0172380_10000278_pt1 | contig 105925 bp, 97 predicted proteins | sample Leawe162metaG_FD_119747 | JGI IMG/M metagenome (GOLD analysis project Ga0172380, IMG submission 119747) | Leachate microbial communities from a municipal landfill in Southern Ontario, Canada - Leachate well 162 metaG | ecosystem: Engineered > Solid waste > Landfill > Unclassified | place...
ACGGAAGTTAAGCCTCTCAGCGCCGATGGTACTGCCAGGGAAGCTTGGTGGGAGAGTAGGTCGCCGCCGATTCTTTTTTTGTTGTAAAACCCTTCCCCTCAAAAGGAAGGGTTTTTTTTTGCCTAAAACCGAAGTATGTTTTTTTGAGTGTTTTAACAAACGGTTATTTTGCGGGGGAGTGTATGGAGTATTCTTCTGTTGTTGCTATTGTGTTAGCGGCTGGGAAGGGCACTAGGATGAAATCCGATAGCCCTAAGGTTCTGCACGAAACTTTTTTTTCTCCGATGATACATCATGTTTTGAATGCGCTTCAGCCCCTATTCCTTGGGGAAAATATTGTTGTCACCGGGCATCAGCACCAATTGGTTGAAAAAGCTCTCCGGGAATATTCACTCTCATTTGTTCACCAGTCACAACAACTCGGAACAGGGCATGCTGTTCTTACCTGCGAGGGAGAATTGCGCTCTCATAAAGGTCCTGTTTTTATATTGTGTGGAGACACTCCTCTGGTCAGAACCGAAACGCTCCAGAAGTTTCTCCATGCTCACGTCGAAAGCGCTTCCCTTTTAACGGTGATGACGACCACCATCGCAACGCCCGATAATTATGGCAGGATTGTCTCCGATGAACACGGAAATATTGTGAAGATTGTCGAAGAAAAGGATGCTACCTACGCAGAAAAAGGGATAAAGGAAATTAATGCTGGAATTTATTGTGTTGATGCGCAATTTTTGTTTGAGGCTCTCAAAAAAGTTGGCAGAAACAATAAGCAGGGCGAGATTTATCTTACTGATATAGTCGGAATTGCCACTGGCGATGGGGTTCATGTCCGCAAGTTTTCTTGTCCTGACAGTGAAGAAATCTTAGGCGTAAACTCAAGGCGAGAGTTGGCGCAAGCCCATGCTGTTCTGCAGAGACGATATCTTAATGTGCTTATGGAATCAGGAGTTACCCTTATCCAGCCCGAGACTATTAGCATAGAAAAAACCGTAACTATCGGAAAGGATTCCGTTATATATCCCAACACCTCACTCACTGGAGTGTGCAATATTGGCTGTGGTGTGCGCATTGATTCTTTTGTGAAAATACATGATTGTGAGATCGGGGATTCTGTGCTCATCGGCTCATTTTCTCATTTGCAACAGACCAATGTTCCCGCCTGGACTACTGTTGCGCCTCATAGCGTGGATATAAAAATGTCCTAAGTGTTGGGTGCGGCAATCGCAACGGTTTTTCTTTTCTGGATATAGGGCTTGACTTTCTTTTTTCCGAAAGGGTAAATTTCCGGTTCATTCGGTGGTTGCGATATGAAAATGTCTTTGGTTTTTTTGCTTGAGGGCTGGGTTCTGGAACGTGGGTTTTTTTGGGTGTAATTTTATCCCTCCCGTCTTTTCTTGGGAGAAGAGGAGTCAGTATGGAATATGAGGAAGATTTAAAAAAGCTTGAGAGCAACGTCGAGAAAATGTTGACTAGCCTCGATTCAGTTCAGGGAGAGAAGATAAGGCTACAAGCCGATGTTGCCCGCTTGGAAAAGGAGAATATAGAGCTTGAAGAGCAGATCAAGCACCTGACGAACGAGAAAAAGAATATCCTGCAACGGGTTTCAGGGCTGCTCGGCTCCATTGAGAAATGGGAAAAATCCGCGGCAATCGAGGTTGAGGATATTTCTCCGGCGGACACTCTTGGAAAGGGGTCTCCCGAACCTGTTCAAGGGGTTCTGATGGGCAACTGATGTGAAAATATATTGCTTTCAAGGAGTTATTCTGTTAACCCTTTCATGGATGGTGCATTGTGGAACGATTGGTCACCTTTAAAGTGCTTGGCCAGGAGTATCCTCTCTATACTGATGCCCCGGAAAAAGATGTGCAGGAAATCCTGTTTTTGGTAAAAATGCAACTAGAGGATGCGGGACAAGCCTCACAGTATGTTTTGCCGGCAAACAAGCTAGGGATCCTAACGAGTTTGAATATCGCAAGTAAATATGTGAAGATGAAAAGGGAATACGAAGAATATAGGCAACTGGTTGAGGAAAAAATCAGTCTGCTCAGTGAAAGGATAGAGAAAAATTTTTAGATGGCATAGTGTTTTCCCCTGCCTTGTTAGTGATCTGGGAGAGTGTCTCGAGCCAACATTTAGATTAAGGGCGACTTTGCTGTTTCTGGAAAGGAATCCATTTCGGTGGAATTCCTTCAAAGGAATACAAGTACCGCCCACCTAACGTAGTTAGGTTCGATGTCACTTCCTGACACTGCAATGGCGGGGGATTTGTTGTTACTTATTACTGCCCCCTACAATAGATGTGGTTGGGGTTTTTATATAATATGTGGGGAGTGGCCTTCGGGCAGGCAGAATAAACAATAATAATTTCTGTCCATTGTGAAGATGCGAGAACGGTTAGTGTCTGTCGCTTTTTCTCTAAGTGGGAACTGCGCATAGGGTTGTGGTTCAGGTCGCTTGTTTGCATCATACGACAAAAAAAGCTCTCCGGAGATATGGGGAGATATCATATCGATTATTGTGAAAAAACGTCGTCTGAAGATTTGTTGCCAAAACAAGAGAGTTATACCTGAAGCAGTCCTTTTTCTTCCGTTTTAGTCTCTTCCTGTTTTCTTCCCACGAGTTGTAAATCTGGGTTGGCGGCTTTTGTTGCAAGGCTGACAGCAAGGCTTGCATATTTCCGTTCCCATTCCTTTAGACATGAGTGCGATATCTCCTCCAAGGGGCTTGTGCGTGCTTTTCAGATAAATTCGACATTGAGGTTGTCTCCGTGACTGTACAGATAATATTAGCGATTGTCCTTGGCGTATGCAGTGGGGTTGGCCTTGGTTTTTTGGTGCGTAAAAGATTTATTGAAGATCGTACGGAGAATCTTGAGGCTCAGGGCCGCAAGCTTATTGAAAATGCCCTGGCCGAGGCAGAGCAAATTAAAAAGGAAGCTGTCCTGCAAAGTAAGGATGAAGCCTTTGCTCTGAAGCAAGAAGCAGAAAAAGATATCAAGGCGCTGAAGAAGGACGTCCTTGAGGAGGAGAAAAAATTCATTCAAAAGCTTGAACAGATTGAACGGAAAATGGATTTTCTGGACAAGCGTGAAATGGACTTTTTGAAAAAAGAGCAAGCTTTTTCCCGCGAGGAAGAAGTCCTGGCCCGTCGTCAAAAGGAGATAGATCTACTTATAGAAGAACAGCGAGCCCAGCTTGAAAAAATTTCCGGGATATCCCGCGAGGAAGCGATTAAGCAGCTTACTGACAGCATCGAAAGTGAAGCACGGATGGAAGCCGCCAAGATGGTGGTCAAGATCGAAAACGAAATGAAGATCACTGCTGATAAGAAGGCAAAGGATATCATCGCCTTGGCTATTTCTCGATATGCCGGTGATTATGTCGCTGAAAAAACGGTTTCGGTCGTGCCTTTGCCCAATGAAGAGATGAAGGGCCGAATTATCGGTCGGGAAGGTCGGAATATCAGAGCCATCGAGGCCGCCACCGGGATCGACATAATCATTGATGATACTCCTGAAGCGGTCATCCTCTCCGGTTTCAATCCGGTCCGGCGGGAGATTGCCCGTCAGTCTTTGGAGCGGCTGATCACCGATGGCCGGATTCATCCAGCCAGAATCGAGGAAATTGTCGAAAAGGTGACCGAGGAGCTTGACGTGACCATGCGTGAGGCAGGGGAACAGGCAACCTTTGATGTGGGTGCGCATGGCGTTAATCTGGAATTGATCAAGCTGCTGGGCCGTCTTAAATACCGGACCAGTTATGGGCAGAATGTCTTGCAACATTCCCTGGAGGTCGCTTTTCTTTGCGGCGTTATGGCGGCCGAGCTCGGAATTGATGTGAAACTGGCAAAACGGGCCGGCTTACTTCATGATATCGGCAAGGCTGCGGATCATGAAATTGAAGGGTCACATGCCAGCATTGGCGCTGATCTGGCTAAAAAATATGGGGAATCATCGGTTATCGTCCATGCCATTGCTGCTCACCATGAAGATGTCCCGCCGAATGGAATCCTTGATGTTCTCGTGCAATCCGCTGATGCCCTTTCCGGTGCCCGGCCAGGGGCGCGGAAGGAAATGCTGGAGTCGTATGTCAAGCGGCTGGAGGATCTTGAAAAAATCGCCAATTCTTTCAAGGGGGTGGAGAAATCCTATGCCATTCAAGCCGGCCGCGAGGTAAGGATCATCGTCAATAGCGGGGTGATCAGCGATGCGGAGGCAATGATCGTCAGTAAGGACATTGTCAAGAAAATCGAGCAGGAACTGACCTATCCCGGGCAGATTCGCGTCACCGTAATCCGGGAAACCAGGGCCGTGGAATACGCCAAATAAATTGTCATAATCCGCAATACTGAGGGAATCAGGTAATCCATGATCCCTCAGTATTTTTTTGCCGGGCCATCTCCCATTGATCACCACATGAAGACATCAATCGAAAAGCAGATAGAGCTGATAGAGCGCGGGGCGGTCAACGTTATTTCCAGGCCGGACCTTGTCAGGAAACTGGAAAAATCGGCAGCCTCTGGAGTACCTTTAAAGATCAAGGCCGGTTTTGATCCGACCGCTCCTGATCTCCATCTGGGCCATACCGTTCTCATCCAAAAGCTGAAGCATTTTCAGGATCTCGGGCATGAGATATGTTTTCTGATCGGGGACTTTACCGGGATGATTGGAGATCCGACCGGGAAGTCCGAGACCAGGAAGCCTTTGACCGTCGAACAAGTGGAGAAAAATGCCGAAAGCTACAAGGAACAGATCTTTAAAATTCTCGACCCCGAGAAAACTAAAGTTGTTTTTAACAGCACCTGGCTGAACAAGCTCACTTCCAAGGAGTTTATCATGCTGGCCTCGCAACTTACCGTGGCCCGCATGCTTGAGCGGGAGGATTTCAAGGTCCGTTTCGAGAATGAGCGGCCGATCAGCATTCACGAGTTCCTCTATCCTCTTATTCAGGGGTATGATTCCGTTGCTCTCCATGCGGATGTGGAGATCGGCGGCACCGACCAGCTCTTCAATCTGCTCATGGGCCGTGATCTGCAACGGGTGTGGGGGCAGGACCCCCAGGTGGTCATCACCATGCCTTTGCTCGAAGGACTAGACGGGGTCAACAAGATGAGCAAATCCCTGGGCAACTACATCGGCATCACCGAAAAGGCCGATGACATCTACGGCAAAACCATGTCGATTTCCGATAGCCTAATGTTTCGGTATTTCGAGTTGCTCAGCGATCTTGCCGTAGAGCAGATAGCCTCGCTGCAGGCAGAGATGCAGGCGGGCCGCAGGCATCCCAAGGCGGTCAAGCAGCAGCTGGCCCGCGAGTTGACCGGTCGGTTTTATGATGCCGAGGCAGCCCAGCGGGCAGAAGATAATTTCGCGAAGATCTTCAGCGAGCATGACAACCCGGAAGACATGTCCGAGGTTGTTCTTTCCGCCACGGCGGCAGGGATCTGGCTGCCGAAGCTTCTGGTGGAAGCCAAGTTGGTCAGCGGAACCGGAGAGGCGCGCCGGATGATTCAGCAGAATGCGGTTTCCCTCAACGGAGATAAGGTGAACGACATCGACCACCTCGTGGCGACCCAGGGAGAGGTCATCCTGAAAGTCGGTAAACGGCGTTTTTGCAAGGTGACATTTTCTTAGCTTTCGCCGTATCTGCAAGGCAACAAAAAAGGGGAATCGATAATTTCGATCCCCCTTTTTTGTTGCCAGCTTAATTCTGCCCCAGGCTTTTAGCTTTTACCCCATTTCCCTTGGATGCGTTTCACCGCTTCCTGCACATTCTCCCGCGCACCAAAGGCGGAAAGGCGGAAGTAGCCTTCGCCGCTTGGCCCGAAGCCGCTGCCCGGAGTACCCACCACATGGCATTCGTTGAGCAGCTTGTCGAAGAAATCCCAGCTTGCCAGGCCATCCGGCGTCTTCAACCAGATATAGGGGGCGTTTACCCCGCCATAGCAGGTGATGCCCGCCGCTCTCAACCCCTTCAGAATTAGGCGGGCGTTGTCCAGGTAAAAGGAAATGGTTTCCTGCACTTGGGGCCAGCCCTCCTCCGAATAGACCGCCGCCGCAGCCCGCTGCACCGGATAGGAAACCCCGTTGAACTTGGTGGTTTGCCGCCGATTCCAGAGTTTGTTTAAGCCCACTTTTTCACCACCCGCAGTTAGAGCCATGAGCTGCTCGGGCACCACGGTCAGACCGCAGCGAACCCCGGTAAAACCGGCGGTTTTCGAGAAGGAGCGGAATTCAATGGCGCAATTTTTCGCTCCCTCAATCTCGTAGATGGAGTGGGGGATATCCGGCTCGGTGATGTAGGCCTCGTAAGCTGCGTCAAAAAAGATGATCGAGCCCTGGGCATTGGCATAGTCCACCCAGGCCTGCAGCTCCGCCTTGGAGGCCACCATGCCGGTGGGGTTGTTGGGATAGCAGAGATAGATGATGTCTACCTTTTCTCTGGGGATGGCCGGGGCAAAGTTGTTTGCCTCGGTGCAGGGCAGATAGACCAGCCCCTCGTAGTAGCCCTTGGTGTCCGCTTCCCCGCTCCGGCCGATCATGACATTGGTGTCATTATACACCGGGTAGACCGGATCACAGATGGCAACCTTGTTGGCCAGGGCGAAGATGTCGAGGATATTGGCGCTGTCGCATTTGGAGCCGTCCGAGATGAAAACCTCCGAAGGCAAAAGATCCACGCCCAGCGGGTTGTATGATTTTTCAATGATGATTTTGCTCAGCCAGTCGTAGCCCTGTTCCGGCCCGTAGCCGTGAAAGGTCTCCCCCAGGGCCAGATCGTCAACCCCGTCATGAAAGGCCTTGATCACTGCCGGGGCCAGCGGCCTGGTTACATCGCCGATGCCCAGGCGGATAACCTTGGCCTTAGGATTGGCATCGGTAAATGCCTTTACCCTGCGACCGATTTCCGGGAAGAGATAGCCCGCTTTGAGTTTGAGATAATTTTCGTTGATTAAGGTCATTCGTTTCTCCTGCTTATTTTTGGATCAAATATCGTGTTGAGGCGAAAAATTCTACCTGCGGACTGCAAAAAACGAAACAAAAATAACTTGATTCCGGCGCGTGAGTAATGGGTAGTTTTGTTTATCCTTAGGGGTGGTTGCGGAAAATATGCGATTCATTCTAACTTGCTCTGCAGGCGGTCTTCAAAGATTTTGCCGTCCTGAAGCAGGATCAAGCGGTCGGACCAGGCGATGATGCGTGGATCGTGGGAGGAGAAGAGTACGGTAGTGCCGCATTCCTCGTTTAAGCGGCGGAGAAGTGCGATGATGGACTCGCCGGTTGCTGAGTCGAGGTTGCCGGTCGGCTCGTCGGCAAGGACCAACGATGGCTTGCCGATCAAGGCCCTGGCCACGGCCACCCGTTGCTGCTGGCCGCCGCTCAGCTCCGTGATCCGCCGTTGGGCAAGCTCGGCAAGTCCTACCGCATCGAGCATCATCGTTACCCGTTTGTTGCGTTCTGTCGCCCCTATCCCTTGCAGCAGCAGGACATACTCTATATTTTCAAAGGCGGTCAGTACCGGAATGAGGTTGAAGGTCTGGAAGACAAAACCGACGGCGGTTCGTCGGAACAGGGCGCTTGCTGACCGGCTCAAGCAGGAGATCTCTCTTCCTCCAAAGTGGATGGTGCCGCTGGATGGCTGATCCAGGGTGCCGATCAGGTGGAGCAGGGTACTTTTTCCGGAACCGGAAGGCCCGGCCAGACAGACAAATTCGCCTTGGTGCATGGTCAGATCAACGCCCGCCACCGCCTGCACCTGGTGACTATTGGTGCGGTAGACTCTGGTGACGCCGCGCAAAGTGATCTGGGTTTTAGTGGCGTCAGACATGGGAGAGTGCCTTGACCGGATTAAGCCTGGATGCCTTCCAGGCAGGATAGAGCCCCGCTGTTGCCGAAGTTGCCAGGGTGATGGCGTTGGCCAGAATAAAGTCGGCTGGAGTGAGTACCGCCTTGAGCACCGACCCGGCTACAAAATACTGGTTGGCACTAGTAAAATTAGTCAGGTCGATGCCATAGCGGGCTAGATAGACGCAGGCCCCGAAGCCCGTAAGGCTGCCCGCCAAAGCGGCGAACAGGCCGAGCAGCAGGGATTCGGTCATCACCAGACTGACGATGCCTCCAGGTGTGGCACCCAAGGCGGTCAGAGTGCCGAATTCCCTGAAGCGCTCAAAGATGACGGTGGTCATGGTGTTGGCAATGCCCATGGCCACAATGGCAAAAAGGATGATGATCAACAGCCGGAAAGTGGCATCGTTGAGTTCCATGAGCTGGGCCAGATCCGGGACAAGTCCCTGCCAGGCCATCACCTGATAAGTAGCGGCTGGCAGGTATTGTTGCAGATGGCCGGCCAGTTTGGCTGCCTGGGCCGGCGGGCAGGAGGCGGCCACTTCGCTGATGGAGTCTTCGGCCTCGAGCAGGGTTTGGGCGGTGGCCAGCGAGAGATACACGTGGCTTTGGTCAAAGGAGTCGAGCCCGGTGGCAAAAAGACCGCTCACCGTGAATCTGCCGGTTCTGGTCTGGCCGAAGAGGCTCTGCACCATGAGGGTCATGGAATCGTTGATCCTGAGGTCGAGCGCATCGGCAAGCCCCTTGCTGATAAGGATTTGCCCAGGGGCGAGCTGGTAGGTGCCCCGCACTATTTTTTGCCGGATCAGGGTGACGGATGCCTCCTGACCCGGCTCGATCCCACTCAGGTAAACCGAGGAGCTGTGGTGGCCAGCTATGATCAGAGCCGGAGCCTTGAGGCGCGGCGCGAATCTGGTGATTCCTGCGGCTTTAAAAGCGGGGGTAATAGCCTTGGGATTGGGCAGAGGCCGCAGGCGGGTCTGGTTGCGGGCAAAACCGGCGGCGTGGACTTGGATGGCTCCGGTGTCGAGGCTCAGCGCACTCTCCATCATTTTTTGGTGCAGACCACCCATCAGCGCCTGAAAGACGATGAGACAGAAGACGCTGAAGGCCACCGCTGCTACAGTGAGCAGGGAGCGCCGTCGGTGGCGCAGGATGTTGCGCAAGGCTATTTGAAGATGGGCTCCGAGCAGCGCCGGGGAAAAAGTGCTGCCGGAGAGGATGTCGCCGGTCATCCGCATGGACCGCCACCTGACTGGCCGGCCAGTGGTTTTATGGCACGGAAGAAGGAGATAAGGCCATGGAGATGGGCAAGGCGCTGAATATTAACAAAGCCTGCGGAACTCATCAAGGCAGGCAGTTGCCCGCGCAGGTTGTCTTCAAGTTCAGGTTGCAGGAGGAGATAGCGGCCGAGCCAGCCGGCTGCTCCGGCCAGCAGAGTGGTTGGTCGGTCTATGTCCGCAGTAATTAATCTGCCGCCAGGCTTCAAAGTGCGCCAGGCCTCGCGGAAGAAACACTGCTTCAGCTCGCGGTCGATGTGATGGGTAAACATGGAGTTGACCGTGAGGTCGAAAAAATTATCGGCAAAGTTGAGCTGTTCCGCAATTCCTACCTGGAAGTGCGCGGCGCTTTCAGCGAGGGCGGCTTTCTTCCTGGCGATGGCGATCATTTTTGGGGCTGCGTCAATGCCGATGATCTCGTTCTGTCCGAGGATAGCATCGGCAATCATCAGGGTCAGGGTGCCGGTGCCGCAGCCGACATCCAGCACCCGGTCAGTCGGTTTAAGCTCCAGCAGTGCCATGGTTTTGGTCCGGAAACGTTGCTCCCGGCCGAAGGAAAGTTTTTCGATCAGCGGATCGTAGAGCCAGGCAACATGATTGAGATCGCGGCCGCGGGTTGTTGGATGGGCTTTAGTCAGGCTCATGGCTCCGAGTGTCCTGCGGTCGCCGCAGTCGGGAAAAAAGGCAGCAGCTGTTTTACCCCCCGCAGGACAAAGAGATGGCGAACTAAATCATACGCCTGCTGCTGATTGAGCCAGTACCCCGCCTCATGAAGCATGGCAAAGCCCCGTAACGCCTCGCTGACCGCTTTGAGCATAACCTGCCGGAGGGTGGCAGGAAAGATTGCCTCGACGGGGGGGGACTCGGCTGCGGTGTCAAGAATGATCCGGAGTTGGCGCTGTTCTTCAGTGGTGCCTTGATGGAAAATTGCGGAGACCAGATAGTTGTGGTTGTCGGCCCTGATATCCTCGTAAAAATCGGTGAGGTCGTCGATTAATTGGAGAGCCACCCCAATGTGGAATATCCCCTGGTCGGCACATGCAAGCCGGGCTTGTAATTCTGGCGGTTCCAGCAGTCTGGGAGCGACAAAGGAGAGACAGAGAAGCTTGCCGCCCTTGTACATATGGACGGTATCGAGCACTGCCTCCGGGGTGATGATCTCCTTGACGCCGCCCTCTTCCCGGGCTTCTTCCGCGCCGATTGGGACAATAGCTTTAAAGAGCGCGCCGTCCAGGTTGGTGCTGTCTAGAGAGAGCAGCGGCAAGCTCCGAAAGCGTTCATGGATGCGGAAGAGCATCCGGTCAAAAATCAGGATGTGCATGACACTCTTGAAACGGGTTGCCGGTGTCGGAAAATTTAATGGCAGCAGCTCTTTGTACTCGTCGTCCAGCAGGTTATCGGCACCGGTGACGATGCCCCGCAGGCAGTGGTTGACCATGCCGTAGAGCAGCCTCCGTTCTGCCGTGATGCCGATTGCTTCATAGATGGACAGGAAGAGAATGGAGAAGAAATGGCGTTGGGCATAAGCCAACGGGTTGTGGCGCGGCAGCCCTGATGCCCGGATGTACTCCGGTTCCAGGAGCTGGTCCAGCAGTTGCTGGATTTCTTTTTCCACCCGGTGGTGTTCCTTGAGTGAGGAATAGAGTCTGCGGTATGCGGCAAGCGGAAACATGATGGAGATTCCTCATCGGTTATGTCAGGGCCTTGGGGCGTGGCCAAGGCAGCAGCAGGGGCACCTGCTTTATATAATCAGCATAATCCTTCCGAAAGCGGCGGGAAAGGAGATATTCTTCGTTCTTGAGAAAGCGGAGCTGCCAGACAAGCATAAGCGGGAAGCTGAGCAGGAGCATTGACCAGGAACGGCAGAGCAGGATGACACCCAGGGCGGCTAGATCATAGCCAAGAAACATCGGGTGGCGACACCAGCGATATGAGGAGATGGTGACGAGGATTTTCGGTGGCCGAAAAGGGCTGGGTGTGCCTTTGCCGTATTGTTTGAGATCTCCCGTTGCCTTGCTGATCAGCCAGGTTCCGGCCGCCAGCAGCGTCAGTGCGCCGCTGGTGAGCGCAACGCCAGCCGCAGGCGCCCGGGGGAATCCGAAAAGGGTGTCAACTGCCAGTCCGGAGAGGGTAACGGCCGACGGGACAAGCAACCAGTACACGAGCGCAGCGCGGAGTTGTTTTAGCCAAATTTTGGAATGAAAAAGCCCCATAACTTTCCAAGATAAAAAGGCCTCACCCCGAATGCCGGGGTGAGGCCTTGTGTTTGTCTAACGGGATGCCGACAGGTTACTTGGCAGGCTCCAGTGCCTTGGCGCGGCCTTCCAGGAACTTCCAGCCTTTTTCCACGTCCTTCTGGCTCATGGCCATAAGTTCATCCGCATGCTCCGGATTCATCATTTTCAGAGCCCGGTAGCGGTTTTCGTTCAAAGCGTATTCCGCAAAGGGGATGGACGGCGCCTTGCTGTCGATGGTCAAGGGATTTTTGCCCTGCTCCTCCAGCTCGGGGTTGTAACGGTAAAGGGGCCAGTGGCCGCAGGCAACCGCTTTCCGCTGCTGATCAAAGCCCTTGGCCATGTTGATGCCGTGGTTGATGCAGTGGGCGTAGGCGATGATCAAGGAGGGGCCGTCGTAGGCCTCAGCCTCGGCAAAGGCCTTGACCACTTGGGTCGGGTTAGCGCCTAAGGCGATTTTCGCCACATAGACGTTGCCATAGGTGGAGAAGATCATGCCGATGTCCTTTTTGGGCATCTTCTTGCCGCCGGCGGCAAACTGAGCCGTGGCCGCACGCGGGGTGGACTTGGACATCTGGCCGCCGGTGTTGGAGTACACCTCGGTATCCATGATCAGAACGTTGACGTTTTCGCCGGAAGCGAGAACATGGTCGAGGCCACCGTAACCGATGTCGTAGGCCCAACCGTCACCGCCGAAGATCCAGACGGATTTTTTTACCAGATAGTCCGCCACCGGCAGAAGGCGCTTGGCGATTACCGATTTGTTCCCGGTCAGCACTTCTTTCAGCTTGGCGACTCGGCCACGCTGAGCTTCGATCTCGTCCTGGGTTTTCTGGGAGGCGGTGGTGAGTTCGCCGGCCATTTTTTTGGTGATGATTTTTTCAGCCACCGCCTTTTCCAGCAGCTCCGCAGCCTGCTCCGCGAATTTGTTCGCGGTGTTGCGCATGCCAAGGCCGAACTCGGCGTTGTCCTCGAACAGAGAGTTGGCCCAGGCTGGTCCGCGCCCATCGGCCCGCTTGCAGTACGGGGTTGTGGGGAGGTTGCCGCCGTAGATCGACGAGCAGCCCGTGGCGTTGGCAATCAGCATCCGGTCGCCGAACATCTGGGTGGCCAGCTTGATATAGGGGGTTTCCCCGCAACCGGAGCAGGCCCCGGAGAACTCAAACATGGGGCGGAGCAGCTGGCTGCCCTTGACGGTGGAAGGATCGATTTCCTTGTTCGCGACCTCGGGCAGGTTCAGGAAATATTTGACATTGGGTATCTCCTGGGTGCGGACCTTTTCGGTGTTTTCGATCATCTTCAGGGCCTTTTCCTTGGCCGGGCAGGCATCGACACAAAGGGTGCAGCCGCAGCAGTCTTCGGTAAAGACCTGAATGATGGTTTTGCTTCCCTTGAACTGGGCGCCGACAGCATCGGCACTCTTCATGCTCTTGGGCTGTTTCTTGAGGTCGGTAGCCTTGACGATTTTCATCCGGATCGAGGCGTGGGGGCAGACCAGGGAACAGCGGCCGCACTGGATGCAGTTGGCCGGAATCCACTCGGGCACGTGTACCGCGATGTTGCGCTTCTCGTACTGGGTGGTGCCGGTGGGCCAGGTGCCGTCGCAGGGCATCTGGGAGACCTTGATCTGGTCGCCTTTGCCCTCGATCATCTTGGCGGTGACTTCCTTGACAAAGGCGGGGGCGTCAGCAGGAACGACGGACGGTTTCTCGTGGCCTCCGGCGGTCTTGGGAATCTTCACCTCCACGATGTTGTTCACCGCAACGTCAACGGCACCGTAGTTCATGTTGACGACCTTGTCGCCTTTTTTGCCGTAGGTTTTCTTGATCGCATCCTTGATGGCCTTGATTGCCTCATCCCTGGTGAGAATGCCGGAGATCAGGAAGAAGGCGGTCTGCATGATCATGTTGATCCTGGCGCCCAGGCCGATGGCCTCGGCCAGGGTAATGGCGTCGATGATGTAAAACTTGGCCTTTTTTTCGATCAGATCCTTCTGAACCGCGGAGGGCAGCTGTTTCCAGACCTGATCCTTGTTGAAGGTGGTGGTGAGAAGGAAGGTGCCGCCGTTCTCAAGGTTGCCGAGCAGGTCGTACTTGTCGAGGAAGGTGAAGTTGTGGCAGGCCACGAAGTTCGCCTTGTTGATCAGGTAGGGGGCAACGATCTTGTTCTTGCCGAAACGCAGATGGCTGGTGGTGATGGAGCCGGACTTCTTGGAGTCGTAGACAAAGTAGCCCTGGGCGTTGTTGACGGTCTCGGTGCCGATGATCTTGATGGTGTTCTTGTTGGCGCCCACGGTGCCGTCCGCGCCCAAGCCGTAGAACATGGCCCGGTAAACGTCCTTGCCCTCAATGTCGAAGGATGGGTTGTACTTGAGGCTGGTCTTGGCCACGTCGTCATCGGGGCCGACGCAGAAATTATTCTTGGCCTTTTTGGCGGCCATGTTGTCGAATACCGCCTTGACCATGGCTGGAGTGAACTCGGCGGAACCCAGGCCGTAACGGCCACCCAGGATGCTGGGGGACTTTTTGAGGGTGCCTGCTTCCACCGCTTCGCCGATTGCCGTCCGGATGTCGAGATACAGGGGCTCGCCGGCAGCGCCGGGCTCCTTGGTGCGGTCGAGTACGGTGATGCGCTTAACCTTTTTGGGCAGGGCCTTGATGAGGGCTGCTGAGTCAAAGGGACGGAAGAGACGGACAACGACCAGACCGAGCTTCTTGCCTTTCTTGGCCAGATGTTCGATGGTGGCGATAACGGTCTCGGCGCCGGAGCCCATCATGATGATGATATCCTCGGCGTCCGGAGCGCCGTAGTAATCAAAGAGATGGTACTTGCGGCCGGTGAGCTTGGCGAACTTGTCCATGGTTTTCTGAACAATGGTCGGGGTGGCGCTGTAGAACTTGTTCACCGTCTCGCGGCCGGTGAAATAGACATCGGGGTTCTGGGCGGTGCCACGCATCATGGGCCGGTCCGGGGAAAGGCCGCGCTCGCGGTGGGCGAGAATCAGATTCTCGTCGATCATTTTACCCATGTCGTCAAAGGTGAGCTGCTCGATCTTCTGGATCTCGTGGGAGGTGCGGAAGCCGTCGAAGAAATGCATGAAGGGGATGCGGCTTTGCAGGGCGGCCTGGGTGGAGATCAGGGCCAGATCCTGACATTCCTGGACGTTCTGGGAGCAGAGCATGGCCCAGCCGGTCTGGCGGGCGGCCATGACATCGCCGTGGTCGCCGAAGATGGAAAGACCCTGGCAGGCAAGGGAGCGGGCTGTAACATGGAAAACGGTCGGGGTCAGCTCGCCGGCCAGTTTGTACATGTTGGGGATCATCAAGAGCAAGCCCTGGGAAGCGGTAAAGGTGGTGCAGAGCGCGCCGGTGGTCAGGCTGCCGTGCAACGCTCCGGCCACGCCGCCTTCGGACTGCATCTGGGTGACAACTGGAATGGAACCCCAGATGTTCTCCTGCTTGGCGGTTGCCTTGGTGTCGGACTCCGCCGCCATGGGCGTAGAGGGGGTGATGGGGTAGATCGTGATGATCTCGCTGGTGGCGTAGGCCACATGGGTGCATGCCTGATTACCATCAATGGTGACCATTTTCCGGGACATAACGCATCTCCTTCCATTCTGATTGGGTTTATAAATGGTGTAAGCCATCGTTAAAAAATAACTTGAACGATTGTTATCCCGCGAACGGCATAAGGGGCCGTAACGAAATGGTCAAAACGGTTACAGATTATTTTTTAACGGCTCCTAAAATTTTAGGGACGCACTCCGATGGGTTCGTGCCCAAAATGAAGTGCGTCCAAAATAACGTTGTTAACGACAAAAGACAAAATTATAAGCAGTTCTTTACGTATAAATACGGGGGGTTAAGGTCATTATCTTGAGTGCTATTCTTACTGAACTGAACAATTTAAACGAAGTTTTTAAGAATATCCAGTTTTTTCACCCAAAGGGTATTAGTTTCGTTTGAGCAGGCAAGCTGCTCAACTCAGCTTTATTTTACCGGCTGGTTTTGCGTGGTTTTCATGATCAGTTCCTGGGACTTGAGCAAGACCTTGGTGTCGGGCGGCACAGATTGGGTCAGCCAGGTGTTGCCGCCGATGACCGATCTGGCGCCGATGATGGTGTCGCCGCCCAGAATGGTGCTGCCGGCATAGACCGTGACATCGTCTTCAATGGTGGGATGGCGCTTGCTCTGACGGTCAAGGGCGCCGGAGTCATCTCGTTTGAAAGACAAGGCGCCCAGGGTCACGCCTTGATAGAGTTTAACCCGCTGGCCAATGACGCTGGTTTGCCCTATGACCACGCCGGTGCCGTGGTCAATGAAAAATGAGGCGCCGATGGTAGCGCCCGGATGGATGTCGATGCCGGTGATGCCGTGGGCGTACTCACTCATAATGCGCGGCAGGATGGGCACTCCCAGGGCATACAGCTCGTGAGCCACCCGGTAAACCATGATGGCGTGGATGCCGGGATAGCTGAAGATGATTTCGTCAAAACTGCCGGCGGCAGGGTCGCCTTCGTAGGCCGCCCGCACATCCGTGGCCAGAATTTCCCGCAGGGCTGGCAACGTGGTGATGAAGTTGAAGGCGTTTTCCTTGCCGGTATCTTCGCAGTGCTGGCAGCTTTTGCCATGGCGGAGACACTCGTGCCGGATGGCATTGGTGATTTCTCTGGTCAGTTTTTCATAGAGGCCTGAGATCTCCAGGCCCAACTGGTATTTCAGGCTGATCCGGTCAATGCCCTGGTTGCGGAAATAGCCTGGGAAAAGGATATCGCGGCAGGATTCGAGGATGTCTCTAATGTGTTGCCGACTTGGCAAGGGGTTGGCTTCGATGTGTTCAAAACAGGAGTTGTTGTAGCAGGTGTCCACCACTTGATCAACCAGCTGCGGAAGCTGGCTTCGGAAGTCTGAGGTGACAGGATGTTCTTTGGGGCAGGCGTCATTCTGGGCTAGGGGAATTTGGGGTGTCTGGCTCACGGTTTATCCTCTGATTTTCGCACAAAAACAGGAAAAGAAGCAAACAACGGCATATGGATTAAGATAGTAACAACGATTTGTTGTTCCCTCAAGAACTCCCTGAAACTATCTGGTGTTTTTTAGGGAGAAGGGTGATGTTTCGGCAACAGGCCCATGGCAAGGGCACCCATAAGGGGAGCGGGCTGGTTGTCAGGCCGTATTTTTAGTGACTTTCACACTTGCCACAAACACCGGGATCGCGGCGAGAAGCAGGCCGGCCATGATCCAAAACGCCGGCAGGTAGTCGAACCGGGCAATCAGAAAGCCTGCAAGGATGGGGCCTGCGGCGTGGCCGATATCGAAGATCGTGCCGAAGGTGCCCATGGCCGCGCCAAAGTGTTTTTCCTTGCAGACATCGACAATTAGCGCCGCGGACGAGGAAGTCACCAGGGCCTCGCCAAGGCCGAAGACGAGCGCGGCAAGGCCGAGGGGATAAAAATTTTCCAGCAGAGGAATGGCCGCAAAAGAAATGGCGCACAGGAACAGGCCGGCGGAGATCAGCGGTTTTCTCCCATAGCGGTCCGAGGTTTTGCCCATGATCGGCTTGGCGACAATGGTGGCCACCACCTGCACCCCCCAGAGAAGGCCGGCCTGAAAGGCAGTGAGGCCGGCCACCGTCACCGCATAGATGGGCAGGAAGGCCTCCAGCGCGCCGACGGTCATGTTCTGCAATCCTTCCATGTTCGCGGTTATGATCACTCGCCGGTCGCTGGCAACCTCCTTGATCCCGGAGACAAAACGCGCATACGCCTCTTGCAGGCTCTGGTGCTTTCCCTTCTTCCGGTCATCCTTCAGCACCCCAAGGGCCAAGAGCAGAGCCATGACTCCGGCGAAGCCGCTGGCCAGGTAGGCGATCTGGAAATCTCCCAGCCCCGGCCCGGCGGCGCCTGGAGAGGTGTTCAGGATAAGCCCGCCCAACGGGGCGCCGAGGAGGTTGCCGATGATCGTCACCGAGGAAAACCAGGAAAGCAGCTCACCCTTGCGCTCCCCCGCCACATCGGCGACTACCGCCATGGACACCGGCCCGTAGATGGCCGTGGCCAAGCCATGGATGAAGCGCACCATGATGAGGGCCTGATAGTTGTCTATGAACAGATAGGCAAAGGGCAAGACCGCGAAGACCATCAGGCCGATGAGCATTGTCTTTTTCCTGCCGATCACGTCGGAGAGCGCCCCCGAGGGCAGCTTGAAAAATATCCCGGTTACAGTGGAAACCCCCACCGCAAAGCCGATCGCCTCCGGGCCTGCGCCGAGATAGAGGGCGAACAAGGGCAGCACCGGGCTTCTGGCCAGGGCATAGGAAAGTCTGGCAAGTAAGCCCACGGTGCAGAGCGCGGTAAACGGCGATATAAATTTCATCTTTCCCTCAGGCCTTGGCCGGCGTTTTCCGGTCGAAGTAAATGCTTTTTCCCGTAATGTTCAGGTGGCGCATTTTGAAGGGCGGAGGCGATCTCCCACGCTTTCATATTCGGTAGTAATTCTTTTGAGATCAAACATGATAATCTGACTTTTTCACATTGGTTCCGCCAAAATGATGCCACATCTGGCAGTGTGTTCAGGCTCATCCGGAGTACCAAGAAGCAAAACCCGCACGCGATAATTCAGGCCGGAGAGGAAAGATTCGAACACCGGGGTGTTGTGCATCGACAACACCCCGAGCAGCACAACCGGCCGCAGCCTCGTCAAGGTATCACGAGTCCCTTCCAGAATCGGCAAGCGCGCCAGAGGCGAGCGCAACACCAACAACCGGCAGGCGTCCAGGGCTAAAAGGTCAAAAGGCCAACACACCACTGACTCAGGCTGTTCGCCGTTAGCCATCATTAGGGGCCCGTATTCATCGGCCGCCTGTAAGCCGTTAATTTCTCGTCTGGTAAGATTTTCCCCTTCCGGCATTACCAGATGAGTCTCGACATGCCAGATCCCAGCTCGGGTAAGATTAGCGCATAACAATTGATGGAGGTGACGGCGTGGCTCAAAGGTCACCATATGGCCATCGCGACCGATCAACCGTGCCAAGGCTAATGAAGATTCCCCTGCGCCTGCTCCAAGAAGGGCCACCGTATCGCCCGACCGAACAATTTGTTCCGCCACCCTGGCTACGGTTTCGTCAAACAGCCTTGCCATGGGATCATCGTGTTGGCGTAGTGGAACCTCAAGGACGCCATCAGGCAATAATCGGGTTGGGCAGGCCATCGGCGCAGCCTTCCGCGCGGTCAACAACCGTTGCGGAAACACTCCAGCCGCCTTTTTTTGGATGACATATTTCAAGGCAGCGATTACCGCCTCTGGCTCCAGAGCCTGCCACGCGGCGTCATAAGTGCCAGTCATATCCGCCCAAATCTCTGCGGAAGCTTTTCCCTTTCCCCATGCAGGCAATTTTTCCGCGTTTGGCAACAGCAAGGCCTTGTCCAGAGGATAATAGGGATATCGCTCAGGAGTGATTGAGCTGTAAATTGTTACCGCGGGGGTCGAGACAGCATCGGCAAGATGAGTGGTGTAGGTATCCACCCCGACCAGAGCATCTACGGCGGCAACCAAGGCCGCCAATCGATCCACGTCGGTTATCTTCCCGGAGAGATTCACGAGCCGCGGGTGCTTGACTTGGGTCGCCCCCAAGAGGACGACCATGGCTTCTGGCCAAGCAGCCAAAATGGTTTCGAGCATAAGGGGGATAATCTTTTCCGGCATACTGCGCAATGGTACCGAAGCTTGCGGGTTAAACAGAAAAAGCGGCCCGGTGCCTGGCGGCAAAAGAGTAGCAACAAAGTTTCTTTCCGCCTCGGGAATGACCACGGCGTTACGCTTTTCTTCAACGGGTGTGCATAGAGGATCCAGTCCCATCCACCATAGGTACCAATCCACCATGGCCAGTTTTCCGTATTGCGGCAAATCAATCAGGTTGCTGGTGTCAAAGAGAGCCTGATAGCGTCCCAATTCAGCGAGGGTCAAACCCTGGATCCTGATGGTGTCGATTTCATCCATGTCCCGGAATAAGCGGGATAACCGATCATTTGAGTGCCAGCCCAACAGCACGTCAACCGTCACCACCGGGAAATATTTTCGCAAAACTACCAGAACATGCCGAAAGGCTGCCAGGCCGATTAGGTTGTCACCGAGATTAGCACCAAAGGCATTGATAAGCAAAAGCCGAAAATGCCGCCTTCCTGGCTGCCCGTTCTTAAGTGCCTGTGCCTGGGCGACAAGGCAGTTCGCCGGCAACTCAGCTCCGAGATCGGTAAAGGCCTTGACGCCCAGATAAGGCGGGAGGCCCGGCAAGTTGGCGACACTATCCGGAGTAAGCACATGCAGCAACTGACCAACCGGCTCCTCCGGGTAGGTCATCGCCAAAGCACTACGCACCAGATTTAATTCATTCTGAGAGGCAATATGAATTTCGCTCTTAGTCGGCGCCCCCTGGGAAACGGCTTTCAGGGTATGACTATGGGTCGATGTACATAATGTCAGTGGCCGGGATAGATAGTAGGCGCGCATTATAGCTCGGAGTTAAACATCTGCCGCAAAATATTGCGGGAAAGCTTGCCATTTACGGTTTTTGGCAGTTCATCCACTATTGCCACGACAATCTTCTGCCAGCCAGCTGTGGCAATACCAACCGAATCACGGATATCCTGGTAGTCAATCCCGGTTTCCAAAACCAGCGCTACGCATAAATCGTCCATTGCCTGGCCTGAAGGGATAGAGGTAACTCCAGCTTCAATAACCCCGGCGATTATTTTTAAGCGTTCCTCAATGGGATCCGGGAAACACTTGAAACCGCCGCGGTTGAGAATTTCATCAGTTCGTCCCAGCACCATTAGCCTGCGCGGTTGCGGTAACCGCCCGAGATCTCCAGTCAAGAACCAACCAGCACGGAACTGCCGCTGCGTCGCGACTTGATCGTCAAAATATCCGTTAACCATTGTCGCCGATCTCACGGCAATGTGCCCAGCTTGGCCAAGAGCCTGTTCATTCCAAAATTCATCGACGATCATCACTTCTACCCCAGGAAGAATGGTGCCTGCTCCGCACTCATCCATGTCGATTGCAATAGGCCATACTTCATTAGTGGCGTAGCGACAGGATATCCGCCCACATAGCATCCGCAAAGTGCGCTCCCGTAGCTGTTTTCCCAACGGAGCGCCGATCACTTTTACATTAAGATCAGCCGGCTTCACGAAATCATCCGGCAATTCAGCCAAAACCTTCTCGAGCTTGGCCGGGAGCACTTCAAAATAGGTGATCGAATGATCTCTGATCGCCCACAGCAAAGGGCCGACAACAACAAGTGCGCCGCAACGCAAACAAAGAGTAGCCCGCAAATAGGCACTATTTACCGAAAAAGGCATGGAAAGGAAAAATCTTTCATCCTTTGAGTAGTCAGCCGATTGCGCGTAATACATCAGCTTGGCTTCCTGTTCGCCACGATGGAGAAGCATCGCTTTCCGTCCACCGGTGGTACCAGATGAATGCGTGATTCTTTGTGGCTCAGCCATTCCTAAAACAATTCGTGGATGGTTGCCGAGATCCGAGAGGTTTTTCCGGAAAACCGCCTGGAGCCAACGCTGATCGAGCCGAATATAAATTGCCTGATCCGCGCCGGCAGGTGGAGGATCTTCAGAGAATATGTAATTGGTGTGTGCCAGTACCCTTGATGAGTCTATAGCAGCATGGGCAGGATACGATACCGAAATGGCGCCGATGTTTTCGCAAGCAAGCAAAAGCTGCCAGTGAACATAAATATGGGGATGCGAGACAAGTACAATATGTCCGCGCAAAACCCCATGCTCAGCAAGAGCCGTGGAAAAACGTTTTGCATCTGCGTGAAATTGTTCAGATGAAAACGATTCTTCAGGAGTAAGAAGCGCGATCCGTTTGGGGTCGACAAGGGACAGATATTCAAGAAAATCAAAGGTGGTAGCAGGAGAACGTAACATTGCTCATTATCACTTGTTCGCACCTCCCGCAAAAGGGGAAGGATTACTTAGCAGGGAAATCAGGGCATGTCAAGTTCAGGATATTAATGACAGCCCACATTTGTTCGGATAAGCAACGAGCCGGTGATAAAACAATACAAAAAAGAAGCATTTGTTAACGTGATCTGATCCAGATTACTCACAGATTGTTCATCGGTATCATAACACTTATTGCTTTGCAAGCTCTTATTCCGCCCCTCGGTCGCAACATGTTGTTCCTGCCAAGGTCAGACATCTCAGTGCCCGGGCTTCACGTTTGTCCGAGCAGCTTTTTGCCCGGAAAATTGCGGATAATTGGGGGGCAGGTCTTGCAAGTCGGAGAGTCAACTTGTTTGTTCCGCTTTGGCAAAAGCTTTGCTGACGGTACTGTAATGTAAGCCGAGAGGCGCGGCGATCGCTTTCAGGGTATAGCCTTGGGCAAGATGCGCCTGCCGGATCAGGAGGTTTCGTTCGCTTTTACCGCCATGGCCGGCAAACAGCTCGACCAGCGAGGCTCGGCAGGCATGCAACCGGGTTGAGAAAGATATTGCGGCATAGCTCCAGGATAATTCAATCGTAAAGGTCCCGCCACGCAGAGATCCTACCCTATCGACAGGCTGAATTGCAGGTCGATTCGGGTGCACATCCACCACCACCGTGGTCATACCGATACCCCGTGACAATTTGCCGCATTTTTTATTATGACACATAGAGGTACCCTATACATATAAGGTCGCACAAAGACGAGGCACTATGGGCATGCCCTCAATTTTCTTGTGAGAACATGTTGCAGTAATGAACGAATCCATCTTTCCCCCGGAAATCCATCGCCCCAACTGGCTTCCTCCTCTGATCCTGGCAATGGCCCTGCACCTGCTCTTGCTGATGGCCGTGTTTTATGCCCCCGGATTCCCTAGCTTCCGCCATGAAGTCAAGGAGGTGGTCCACCTGGTGAACATTCTCGACCAAGTGGAGCCCGAAAAGGCGGAGATCGCCATTCCTCCCAGGCCGGCGCCCCCAAAGCAGCCTGCTCGGCAACCAGCCCAGGTTGCGAACCCGGCCAGGCCTAGACCTGAGACGATAACGAGTCCCCGGCCGGACCGGACCAATCCCCCGCCGGCAGTAAGCGAGCAGCCGCAGCCGGCGAGCGAATACAGCGTTTACGGACAGGACACCAATCCGCCACCGGCTCGGCAGCTCGGGGAAAAATCAGCAGGGGCCACAGTCCAGGGGAGTTCAGGCGCGACCGCGGGCAAGGCGGGTCCGGCAAGCCTTTTCCCGGGCGGAGCCGGGGCGGAGGAGCGGGAAACGACCCGAAAACGCTATCTGGCCGGCATCATGGCTCACATTGAGGGCTATAAATTTTATCCGCCCGCAGCCAGGCGGCGCAAGATGGAAGGCACGGTCCAAGTCCGTTTTACCCTGGAAGCCGGCGGCTTGATCAGCGGGCTTCAGGTAAGCGAAAGCGAGCCGATTCTGGAGCAGGCGGCCCGGGAAGCGGTGGAGCGATCCCTGCCCCTGCCCGCACCAAAGGGCGCAGCGTCAACCCCCTTGCAAATCAGTTACCGGATGAATTTTCAGCTTCGCTGATTTTGCCTCCGTATTTCCAACAACAAAAAAAATGGGAGAAGAGATGAGAGAAATCACCAGAAAGAAATACCGGCTCAGCGCGATGTTCGCACTCTCAGCTATGGTTTTCGCAAGTCATGCCCTGGCTGCCGAAAAACCGGAAGACCTCGGCACCATTACGGTGAACGCCCCGCCGGTGAGCGACGACCAGCTGACCGGCAACGCGGCGGTGGTCGATGAGGCGGCATTGCCTGCACTGCGGCCTGCCACAAGCGACACCGCCAGCCTTTTGAAAGACCTTCCCGGGGTCAGCCTGTACAGCGCCGGCGGTGTTTCCAGCCTGCCGGTGATTCACGGTCTGGCGGATGACCGCATCCGCACCAAGGTCGATGGCATGGATTTAATCTCTTTCTGCCCGAACCACATGAACTCGCCGCTTTCCTACCTTGACCCATCCAACGTCGGCAGCATCAAGGTGTTTGCCGGAATCGCGCCGGTGAGCGTGGGCGGCGACAGCATTGCCGGCACGATCCAAGCGGATTCGCCCGCCCCGGAATTTGCCAAAGCGGGGCAAGGCACTTTGCTGAAAGGTCAGGCCGGCACATTCTATCGCAGTAACGGCAATGCGCTAGGCGGCAATCTCTCGGCTACAATTGCGAACGAACAGTTGAGCATGACCTACAGCGGATCAACCGCAAAATCCGACAATTACAAAGCCGCGAAAGATTTCAAACCGGCCGGCGCGGCTGCAACCGACAAACCGGGGCATTGGCTTTCCGGCGATGAAGTCGGCTCCACCGCCTATAAAACAGAGAATCACTCACTGGATTTTGCGCTGCGCCATGAAAACCATCTGGTTAAGCTGAATCTTGGCTACCAGGACATTCCCTACGAACTCTACCCAAACCAACGCATGGATATGCTCGACAACACCGCGCATCGGGGAAATCTGCAATACACCGGTCAGTTCGACTGGGGCGCTTTGGAGGCGCGCGTCTATCGTGAGACGGTCGATCATTTCATGGACTTCGGCGCCGACAAGCAGTACCAGTACGGGGTCGCCCCTGGCATGCCGATGTACACGGAAGGGAAAAACACCGGCGCACAGGGCAAGGCCGACATAGTGCTTTCGGACCGCGACACTCTGAGGGTGGGCGGCGAGATGCAGAATTACCGGCTGGATGACTGGTGGCCACCCTCTCCTGGCGACCAACCCAACTTTATCGGCGGGATGTCGCCCAATACCTTCTGGAACATCAACGATGGCAAACGCGACCGCTTCGGCCTCTTCGGCGAATGGGACGCAGAATGGAATCCGCAGTGGAATACCCTGTTCGGTGTGCGCGTTGAACAGGTGAAGATGGATACGGGGCCCGTACAGGGGTACAACAACGCGACTTCCGGAATATATTACCAGGGTTACCTGAAGTCGGCCACCGACTTCAATGCGCTCGACCGCCAGCGGACCGACAACAATCTCGATGTGACAGCGCTGGCGCGCTATACTCCGACCGCTACCCGCAGTTTTGAATTCGGCTTTGCCCAGAAGACCCGCTCGCCCAATCTTTACGAGCGTTATTCCTGGTCACGAAACGCGATGGCCCTGATCATGAACAACTTCGTCGGCGATGGCAACGGCTATCTCGGCGACCCCAATTTGAAACCGGAAGTGGCGCATACCGCCAGCGTAACCGGAGACTGGCACGATGTCGGCCGCACCTGGGAGTTCAAGGCAACCCCTTACTACACGCGGGTCACGGACTATATCGATGCGGTGCAGTGGAATCGCACGACCAACCTCCCGCAGACCCCTGCTTTGACCCAGCAGTTCGTGACCCTCAAGTATGCGAACCAATCAGCCCGACTCTATGGTCTGGACCTCTCAGGCCATTTCCCCCTGGCGAAACCAGCCGGCTGGGGTGAATTCACCGCCTCCGGTGTGCTGAATTATGTCAACGGCAAGAACCGGACGACCGGCGACGATCTCTACAACATCATGCCCATCAACGCAAAGCTGGCGGTGACCCAGAAGCTCGGACTCTGGAGCAACAGCGTCGAACTGCAAATGGTAATGAAGCAGGATAGGGTCTCCGATGCCCGGCAGGAAATGCAAACCTCCGGCTATAGCCTGGTCAACCTGCGGACCAGTTACGAGTTGAAGCAGGTGCGCTTTGATCTCGGGGTCGAGAATCTGTTCAACAAATTCTACTCCCTGCCGCTGGGGGGAGCGTATACCGGCCAAGGTAACACCATGAGCATCACAGGAGTGCCCTGGGGCGTTATTGTTCCCGGGATGGGGCGCTCGGTTTATACCGGCCTGACCGTCAAATTTTAGACGCTGGTTTCTGATTCATCGTTATCAAGGTCGACCCCGCCGGAAAAGGCCCGGTCTTGGAGGGATTGTGTACGCCCGGCATGGGCGTGATCTTATGGGGTGCAATCTTGAAATGTTATTTTTCATATACGCCCGGTACTGGAAACTGGAGTTGCCGCAATCCTTGCCAGCATTCGGATGGGATATGGAATAACAGAAGGAGATCGGGTATAGTTGCTCCATGATCAGGCTATCCCCCCGACAGAAACCCATGCAGGACTTCGCCGCGCAAACGGTCGTCTCCGTTACCGGCCTTAGCAAGCGTTTCGGCGAGCGGCTCGTGGTGGACAACATCTCTTTTGATCTCCTGCGGGGACAGTGCATCGGCTTTCTTGGCCCCAACGGAGCAGGGAAAACCACCTGTATCAACATGCTCCTCGGTCTGGTGAAAAAAAGCGCGGGCGAGATCCTGATTTTTGCTCTGGAGGCGCCTCGCTTTCACCGGGAGATCAAGGCCCGCATCGGAGTGGTGCCCCAGGCTGACAGCCTTGATCCGGACCTGAGCGTGGAAGAGAATCTGCGCACTTATGCCGGGTATTTCCGAATTCCGCGCCGTCCTGCCCGGGAGCGGGTTGAAGAACTTCTGCATTTTTTCGCCCTGTACAACCGGCGGGACGAAATCATCGAACATCTTTCCGGAGGCCAGCGGCGGCGGTTGCTCCTGGCCCGCGCCCTGATCAACGAACCTGAGTTACTGATTCTGGACGAGCCCACCATCGGCCTTGACCCTCAGGCCCGGCATCTGATCTGGGAACGTCTCGCCATTCTCCAGGCCAGGGGAACCAGCATGCTCCTGACCAGCCATTATCTGGAGGAGGTTTCCCGCTTAAGTCAGCGGGTGCTGATCCTTGACCACGGTCATGTCGTGGTGCAGGGTGAACCGCGGCAGCTTATCACCGATCTGGTCGGGCTGGAGGTTTTCGAGGTGGATGGAACCCCGGCTGAGCTTGAGGTGCTGGAGGCTTCCTTTAAGCAGTGCAATGCCAGGCTGGAGAGGGTGGGAGACAAGTTGTATGTCTACGCCAGGGAAGACTGTTCCCGTCTGGCAAAGGTGATGGGGCAAGCGGCCAACTGGGTGCGGCGTCCGGCTAACCTTGAGGATCTTTTTATTCAGCTTACCGGCAGGTCGTTGAGGGAGGCATGAACGGATTTTCTTTCTGGACAATCTGGCTGCGCAACGGGCGGGTCTGGAAAAAGCACATCCTCGCCACCCTGATCGGCAATCTGGGCCAGCCCCTGCTCTTTCTCCTGGCCATGGGCTACGGGCTTGGCCGGGGCATGGCGACGGTGGAGGGTCTGACCTACCTGCAGTTCATCGCTCCTGGACTGGTTGCCTCGGCGGTGATGTACAGCGCGGCTCTTGAAACAACCTACGGCTCCTATACCCGGCTTACCGTGCAGAAAACCTACGAGGCCATCCTGATGACCCCCCTCGGGGTTGCGGATCTGGTCCTGGGGGAGATTGTCTGGGGGGCGAGCAAAGGGGTGCTGGCCGGTTTCATCATGTTGCTGACCCTGCCTCTTTTCGGGGTAATTCCCTCTCTCTGGGCCATCGCCCTGCTGCCGGTGCTGTTCATCTCCGGCATGTTCTTTGCCGCCTTTGGCCTGATCATGACGGCGTTGGCGAAAAATTATGATTTTTTCAATTACTTCACCTCGCTGGTCATTACCCCGCTTTTCCTCTTCTCCGGCATCTTCTTTCCGGTAGAGACCATGACGGCCCCGGTCAGGGTGGTTCTGGAAATGCTGCCCCTGACCCCCATCGTCAGTCTGGCCCGCATCCTCTGTTATGGGCGGTTCGGCGAACCGGTTTTGCTGAAGCTTCTCGGCTCTTTTTTGGTCACCGGCGGTGCGGTATGGCTGGCGGGCTATCTTCTCAGGCGGCGCTTGATTCAGTAACCGGGCGGTTTTCTCCGGAAGCCTCGGCAGGCAGATGCTGGTAAATGAAACGGCGGATCGATCGTGGAGTGAGGATGATTCCGGTGAGAACATCGTTGCCGATCCTGATTGCCGGCACGGTCTTTATCCCGGTCTGGCGGAACCGGGTCAGGCTGGTGGCAACTTCAATGGATTCGAGTTCGAGGTGCGGCGAATCGGCAACAATCTTTTTCAGGATGCGGCTTACGAGCAGGCAACGCGGGCAGATAATGGTGTGGAAGAGTTCTATTTTCATGGCGTTCGCTAGGCTCTCCGGAGTTATCCCTCAATGTAAACTATCCAGCAGCACCGCATCTGCGTTGTTATCAGCCTGCTCATGGGCACCAGCACACTTCGCCGGCTTCTGCCTAGCAGCTATAGCTGAGTTGGGCAGCTTGCCTGCCCAAACGAAACTTATGCCCTTTGGGTGAACGGCACTGCTGAATAGTTACGGTTAGTTTGTTTTTGTTCGTTTCCGGTCTTAAGCTGGATAGTTATCCCTCGATCAGGGTTTTTATATAGCTCTGTTCCTTTTGTGTCGGGATGAAAATTTCCAGGTTGTTGTTCCAGCGGCTTACATAATGTTGGGTGAGCAGGGTGCGGATGGCGTTCTTGAGCTGAATTGCCGTAGTGTATTCATGAATGAAGTACTCGCCATAGCTGTTTTCCGTCACCATGGTCGACTTGAAGGTTTTTGCGCCCTTTACCGGTTCTTTTTCGAAATTTACAATTGCCAGCGCCCGCAGCACACTTTCCCGTTTGAGCAGATTCTTCGGTGAAATGCGGGAAAAATGGATGATGGGGAAGTTTTTTATCAGAATATCGGTGAGTTTTTGGATATCCACCAGATCGATGGGCAGGAAATTTTTTGTCAGATGGAGCTGGGTTCGGGCGGAAAGGATGCCATTGACCAGGAGCCAGACAACAAGCCGGATCAGGCCGTCTTCCCGTTTGATCACCGAATCAACATTGCTTTTCACCGTTTCGTGATCATGCTGGCCCTGGAAGGCATAGTAGTGAAAGACGCCTTGGTGTTTGGTAATATGAATGGTGAGATGCTCCTGCGCCATCAGGTCGCGGGAAACGCTGCGGATATATTCTACCTTATGTTCCTTCTGTTCATAGAAGGTGAACAACTTGCGGCCTAAGATGGAGATGTCCCGCTCAGTAATGGTCAGGCCCGTATTTTTGTCAAAGCTTTTAAATATTATCCGCAACCGTTTGTAGGTTTCGGTAAGATAATCGTGAACCTTGGCGCCGAAGGTGATGAGATCTTTGTACTTCCATTCGTGGAAGTGCGGGATCTGGCTGAAATTTTCAGGGAGAAGATGCCAGGTATGCATCATTTTCATGGTTGCTTCCAGATGACCGGCCTGACCTGATTTGATGTTTTTTTGTGATTCCACCCCCTCAAGAGTCTTGAGAAAGAGGCATTCTCTGATCAGGGGAGCCCATTTTTGTTCGCTTTTATCCTGCGTGTAAAAGGCGATGATATCACGAGCCAGCAGGATGTAAGGGTCAATCTCGGCCAGAGCCAAGGTTCCCTGCTCCGCTGCGGCAAGTTTTTCTGGATAGGTAACCAGACATTTTATCTTGTTTGAGAACAGGGGGAGGGTGGTTGCCTCCCCGCGCAGAAGGAGTTCGAGATAGGCAAATTTGATTACCGATTTGAACGGGCTGTCCAGGGCTTTATTCATTTGCCACAGGCAGGCCCCGAAAATTTCCGCTTTGGGAATGCCGGAGAGGTAGCCCAGATCAACATAGTGATCGAGGCGGAGTTTGTTGTGCGAAACAAGCTTATGAACAAAATTTCGATATTCGCCTTCGGTTAGTCCTGGGGGGATAAACCACCAGAGGAGAATCTTGCCGGCCACCAGAATATGGGTACGGAAAAGCTCATCTTTCAGCAGGAGTTTGATGGCGGAGCCTGCCGACTCCTCGTCTGTTTCCGCTTCGAAGTTGTTTACTCTGGTCTGCTCAGTGTCCATCAGGAAGAAGTGGACCTCCGAGCCTCGTTTTTGAGCCCATTCTTCTATCCCCTTGCATTTTTCCTGCAAAAGGAGCATCCCTTTTTCGCCGAGCTCTTCCTTGCGGATGCTTACCCAGTAATCGCAGTCGGAAATAGCCGACTGAGCGATGGTGCCAATACTGCCTATGGTTTTCAGGGAGTGAATGCATGGCTTTCTGGTAAACGAATTAGGCTTGTCGGTCCGTATGGTTGTCGAGGTGGGGAAAAAGCGAAGAAAAAGATCCTGGGAAAATTCTCTCGAGTTGAAGAGGTGGATTCCGTAGGGACAATCTGGATCATCAACAAAGCCGGGAAGGTCAGGGTAATTGCAGTGGAGCAGATAAGGGATAACCTTGAGTAAAAGGTTGCCTCGGTTTGGGTTGAAAAGCATCGCCTTGGCTTTTCGCTCCTCATTATATTCGAGGTAACGTATCAGCTTTTGTTGAAAGGAGTTTGCGGCTGGTTGAGGTTTGCTATCCATGAATGACGGTGTTTCCTGTCAGGGTGCCTGGAGGATGGCTTCGTGCAGACGAACCGCCTGCATGGTTTTTTCTACGTCATGGACCCGGAGAATATCCGCTCCTTGCGTAGCGCAATAGGATGAAAGCAAGGCAGTTGCCAGATCACGGTTCTGGGTTTCGATGGCAAGGAGCGCGCCGATGAAGCCCTTGCGTGAATGCCCGACAAGCAGCGGGCAGCCCAGACTTTTAAACATACGCAGATTCTTGAGTATTGTCAGGTTGTGCGCTACAGTTTTGCCGAATCCGAGGCCGGGGTCAATAATAATCCGTTTTCGGTCAAGCCCCTGTTCCGTTGCCCACGATATCCGCTCAGCCAGGAAATCAATGATCTCCTGAATAATATCAGCGTACACTGGGTTATCCTGCATATCTTTGGGAGTTTTGCGCATATGCATGAGAATTACCGGGGCCTCATGGGTGACGGCGACTTCGATCATGGCGGGATCGAAGCGTAACGCGCTCACATCGTTGATGATATCGGCACCCGCCATCAGGGCCTGGTGCGCCACTTCCGCCTTGGTCGTGTCAATGGAAACAGGGATGCTGCCATGCAGGGCGCGAATACAGGCAATGGCGGGAAGAACCCGGCGCAGTTCCTCGTTCTCCGAGACCGGTTCGGCATAGGGTCTGGTTGATTCGCCCCCCACATCAATGAGGTCAGTCCCCACGGCCAGCATGGCCTCGACCTGGGCGGAGATCGCCTCAGCCTGCGTAAAGCGGCCGCCATCGGAAAAAGAGTCCGGGGTAACATTAAGAATGCCCATTACCAGCGGACGGGAATCAAAAGCTATGGTTTTATTTTTGCTTGTGATCTGCAAGAGGCGGCCTGAAATGCATGAGTCCTTTAAGCGGGTGGGCCGCCAAAGGACTCGGTTGGTTGGCAAGTGATAGTGTGGCCAGCGGTTGTCCGACAAAGCGGTCGTGGCAAAAGCCTCGTCGCCTGAATGGCAAGAACGGCAACAGCACTAGCGGTGCAAAGAGCCATATAAAGGAGACAATTTCACGGATTATTTAGTGCCGATTCCTGAGCCTCTGCCGGCGATAACATCTTGTCGCCATCCGCCATGATCGTCTTGATATCCTCCAGGCCGAGGGTTTCCCTTTCCAGAAGGGCCTGGGCAATGGCCCGCAAAACCGCAATATTTTCGGAAAGCAGCTGGCGGACATTATCGTTTGCCTTCAAAACAATGCGTTTGACCTCATCGTCAATCCGAACAGCGGTGGATTCGCTGTAGTCACGGTGCTGGGCGATTTCCCGGCCCAGAAAAATCTGCTCTTCCTTCTTGCCGTAGGACAGGGGGCCCATTTCCTCACTCATCCCCCACTCGCAGACCATTTTCCGGGCCAGCAGGGTGCAGCGTTCGATATCATTGCCGCTGCCGGTGGTGATTTCGCCAAAGATCATCTCTTCCGCAACCCTGCCGCTGAGCAGGATGCAGAGATTATTCTGAAGGAATGATCTGGCGTAGGTGTGTTTTTCATCCACCGGCAGCTGCTGGGTAAGGCCCAGGGCGCGGCCGCGGGGGATAATGGTCACTTTGTGGATGGGGTCGGTGCCGGGCAGCAGCATGGCCACCAGAGCGTGCCCTGCCTCGTGATAAGCGGTGATTTCCTTTTCTTTTTCGGTGATGATCATGCTCCGGCGTTCGGCCCCCATCATTACTTTGTCCTTGGCCTGTTCCATGTGAATCATGGTGATTTTTTCCGCGTCGGCCCGGGCGGCAAGCAGCGCGGCCTCGTTCACCATGTTCTCCAGATCGGCCCCGGAAAAACCAGGGGTGCCCCGGGCGATTACCTCCCAGTTGATGTCTTCGGAAACGGCTTTTTTCTGGCCGTGAACCTCCAGGATTTTTTCCCTTCCCTTCACGTCCGGCACCGGCACCACCACCTGCCGGTCAAAGCGACCGGGGCGGAGCAGGGCAGGATCGAGGACATCGGGGCGGTTGGTGGCGGAGATAATAATGACCCCCTCGTTGGATTCAAAGCCGTCCATTTCAACCAGCAGCTGGTTCAGGGTCTGTTCCCGCTCATCATGGCCGCCGCCCAGGCCCGCGCCACGGTGGCGGCCCACGGCGTCGATCTCGTCAATGAAGATGATGCAGGGGGCATTTTTCTTGCCTTGAATGAACAGATCCCGCACCCGGCTTGCCCCAACCCCGACAAACATTTCGACAAAATCGGAGCCGCTGATGGAGTAAAATGGAACCTCTGCCTCACCCGCCACAGCCTTGGCCAGGAGGGTTTTGCCGGTTCCCGGTGCCCCGGCCAGCAAAACACCCTTGGGGATGCGACCGCCCAACCGGGTGAATTTTTTGGGATCTCTGAGGAAATCGATGATCTCGGAAAGCTCTTCCTTGGCCTCTTCAATGCCTGCGACATCGGCAAAGGTAACTTTGGTCTGATCCTTGTCCAAAAGGCGGGCCCGGCTTTTGCCAAAGCTCATGGCCTTGCCGCCGCCGCCCTGCATCTGGCGCATGAAGAAGATCCAGACCCCGATGAGGAGAAGCATGGGGAACCAGGAAACCAGGACCGTGACATACCAAGGGGACTCTTCCTTTTGCTTGACCATGATGTTGACCTTGGCCTTGCGCAGGATGGGAATAAGCTCCGAGTCAGCAGGAGGGGTGACTACCTTGAAGTTCTTGCCGCCGCTGCCCTTGCCGGTAACTTCATCCGCCTGGATGTTTACCGAGGAGATCTGCCCTGATTCGATGCTGCTCAGGAAATCACTATAGCTCATTTCCACCACGGATGATTGCGGCTTGTTGAACAGGTTGAAAAGCAGGATCATGGTAAGGCCAATTACCAGCCACATGGCCAGGTTTTTATAGAAACTGTTCAAGCAGAACCTCCATCATTGTCGGCAAGCCGCAGGAAATTCCTGCGAGACGGATCGTAAATTTTTCACTCTCGTACCATAAGTCAGGTGCAGGAGAAAGTCCAGAGGGGCAAAACAGACACGCTCTTTTTTTGCTGGACTTTCGTGGCTCAGGCAAAATATTCCTGCACCGACTTGGGTTCCATGGATTCCTGCTGCATGGTGCCGATGGCCTTGACCATGGATTCTGCCCCGGCAATGGTGGTAGTATAAGGCAGATGGTAATTCAGGGCCGCGCGCCGAATGGTATAGGCATCTTCCGTGGTTCTGGTGCCAAGCGAGGTGTTGACAATCCACTGGATCTGCTTGTCCTGAATCTTGTCGAGGATATGCGGTCGGCCCTCGGAAATCTTGTGGACACTGGCGCAGGCGACGCCGTTATCTGCTAAAATCCTGGCGGTGCCCGGGGTCGCGAGGATATTGAAGCCCAGGGCAATGATCTTCTTGGCAATGGGCACGATGGCTGGTTTGTCGCTGTGCCGTACGCTCAAGAGTACGTTGCCTTTGGTAGGGATCTTTTGGCCGGCGGCCAGCTGTGATTTGGCAAAAGCCAGGCCAAGGCAGACATCCATGCCCATGACCTCGCCGGTGGATTTCATCTCCGGCCCCAGCAGGGTGTCTACGTTGTCAAAGCGATCAAAGGGGAAAACCGCTTCCTTGACCGCATAGTGGGCCACCACAACTTCCTCGGTGAGGCCCAGCTCCGGCAAGGTTTTGCCGAGCATGACCTTGGTGGCCAGCTTGGCAAGGGGAACGCCGGTTGCCTTGCTGACAAAGGGGACGGTTCGCGAGGCGCGCGGGTTAACCTCAAGGATATAGAGAACATTTGCCTTGACCGCAAACTGGATGTTCATCAACCCTTTGACCTTGAGCTCGGCGGCCATGGCCCGGGTAGCGCTCTTGATCGTCTCGATCATCTCCTTGGAAAGGCTGTGCGGCGGCAGAACGCAGGCGGAATCACCGGAATGGATGCCCGCCTCTTCGATGTGCTGCATGATCCCGCCGATGATGGTGTTCTCCCCGTCGGAGATGGCGTCCACATCGATTTCCACCGCATCCTTGAGGAATTTGTCGATCAGGATCGGCCGGTCGGGTGAGACGTCGATGGCCGAATTCATATAGGAGGTCAGATCCCTTTCATTATAAACGATGCGCATGGCGCGACCGCCGAGGACGTAGGAGGGGCGCACCACCACCGGATAGCCGATCCGCGCGGCGATGACCAGAGCTTCATCCGCGGTCTGGGCCGTGCCGTTCTCCGGCTGCAACAGGTTAAGTTTGTGCAGGAACTGCTGAAAACGCTTGCGGTCCTCCGCCCGGTCGATGGAGTCCGGAGAGGTGCCCAGGATGGGGACCCCGGCCTTGGCCAGGGGCACGGCGAGATTCAGGGGAGTCTGGCCGCCGAACTGCACGATGACCCCGTCGGGCTTTTCGGTATTAATGATATGCAGCACGTCTTCCCTGGTCAGCGGTTCAAAGTACAGCTTGTCCGAGGTGTCGTAATCGGTGGAGACCGTTTCCGGGTTGGAGTTGACCATGATGGACTCAATGCCCATTTCCTTGAGGGCGAAAGAGGCATGGACGCAGCAGTAGTCGAATTCGATTCCCTGGCCGATCCGGTTGGGGCCGCCACCGAGGATCATAACCTTAGGGCCTTTGGTTTCCCTTGCCTCGTTTTCCACCTCGTAGGTGGAGTAATAGTAGGGGGTGTAGGCCTCGAATTCGGCGGCGCAGGTGTCGACCAGCTTGTACACCGGCTGCACAGCAAGTTTTTCCCGCAGCTCCCAGACATCTTCTTCCGAGGTGCCGGTGAGAAAGGCGAGCTGGCGATCGGAGTAGCCGAGCTGTTTGACCTCTTGCAAAAAGTCATGGTCCAGGCCGTTGAAGCCCTTATCCCGGATGCGGGCTTCCATCTCGATAATCTGTCTAAAGTTATGCAAAAACCAGGGGTCGATAAAAGAGATTTCGTAGATCTTCTCCACGCTCATGCCCCGGCGCAGGGCCTCAAACACCTGGAAGAACCGTTTGGAGTTCGGTTTGCGCAGGCCGTTCTCCAGGTCCTGCTGATCCATGGTCTGCAGGTTGAATTTGGGGTCCGCGCCAAAACCACTCACCCCGATTTCCAGAGAGCGCATCCCTTTTTGGAAGGCCTCCTTGAAGGTGCGGCCGATGGCCATGGTCTCGCCCACCGATTTCATGGCCGTGGTGAGAAAGTCGTCGGCCTCGGGGAATTTTTCAAAGGTAAAGCGGGGAATCTTGACCACGCAATAATCGATGCTCGGCTCAAAGGCCGCCATGGTTTCCCGGGTGATGTCGTTGGGAATTTCGTCCAGGGTGTAGCCCACGGCCAGCTTGGCCGCGATCTTGGCAATAGGGAAACCGGTGGCCTTGGAGGCCAGGGCCGAACTCCGGGAAACCCTGGGGTTCATCTCGATGATCATCAGCTCGCCGTCTTTGGGGTTCACGGCAAACTGGACATTGGAGCCGCCGGTTTCCACCCCGATTTCCCGCATGATGGCGATGGCGGCGTTGCGCATCTCCTGATATTCGCGGTCGGTCAGGGTCTGGGCCGGGGCGACGGTAATGGAGTCACCGGTGTGTACCCCCATGGCGTCGACATTTTCGATGGAGCAGATGATCACCACGTTGTCGGCCTTGTCGCGCATCACCTCAAGCTCGTATTCCTTCCAGCCCAGCAGGCTCCGCTCCAGCATGACCTCGGAATTCATGCTCAGGTCGAGGCCGGCCTTGCAGAACTCCTCGAGTTCCTGGGAATTATAGGCGATGCCGCCGCCGGTGCCGCCCAGGGTAAAGCTGGGGCGGACAATGATGGGAAAGCCGATCTGTTTGCTGGCGGCCTTGGTTTCTTCAAGGGTGTGGATAATGGCGCTTTCCGGGACTTTAAGGCCGATCTTGCGCATGGCATCCCGGAAGGAGTCGCGGCCTTCCGCTTTTTTGATCACCGCGATATTGGCGCCGAGCAGTTCCACCCCGTATTTTTCCAGCACCCCCAGCTCCGCCACCTTGATCGCGGTGTTGAGGGCGGTCTGTCCGCCCAGGGTGGGCAGGAGCGCGTCCGGGCGTTCCCGCTCGATGATCTTGGCGACCATCTCCGGGGTGATCGGCTCGATGTAGGTCCGGTCGGCTATTTCCGGATCGGTCATGATGGTGGCCGGATTGGAATTGATGAGGATGACCTCGTAGCCTTCCTCCTTCAGGGCCTTTACCGCCTGGGTGCCGGAATAGTCGAACTCGCAGGCCTGACTGATGATAATGGGGCCGGAGCCGATAATCAGAATCTTTTTAATGTCGGTTCTTTTAGGCATCGGATTTTTTTACCTGCTTGTGGTTAGGTCAATTAAGCCGTCGTTTAGTAATAATCAACGTCGCTACTGCTGCATCATGTCGATGAAGCGATCAAAGAGATAGAGCGAGTCATGCGGGCCGGGGGCATTCTCCGGATGATACTGTACGGAAAATATCGGGTATTTTCGGTGCCGCATGCCTTCGACGCTGTTGTCGTTGAGGTTGATATGGGTGAGTTCGATCTCATCCGGATTCAGGGTGGCTGAGTCAACGCAGAAGCCATGATTTTGCGAGGTTATCTCCACCTTGCCGGTAAGAAGATCTTTGACCGGCTGGTTGACGCCGCGATGGCCGAATTTGAGTTTGTAGGTGCTGCCGCCATAGGCAAGGCCGAGAAGCTGGTTACCCAGGCAGATGCCGAAGATGGGTGTTTTGCCGAAGAGGGCACGGATATTTTCGACAATTCCGGGAATAGCGGCCGGATCGCCAGGGCCATTGGAAAGAAAGAGCCCGTCCGGATTCATGGCCATAATTTCCTCGGCTGTGGCGGTGCAGGGGACAACCTGCACCGCGCAATTCCGTTCGGCCAGAAGTCTGAGTTGATTGTATTTCAGCCCGAAATCATAGGCGACCACCCGGTATTTCCCAGGCGCGCTTGTGCTGAAATTGCTGCCGGGGACGGGCTTGTTGTCGCGCCAGCCGTAGGGTTCGGCGCAGGTCACTTCCCGGACCAGATCCCGGCCGACCAGGCCGGGGGAATTTTTTGCTTTCCGGATAAGGGATTCGGGGTTGAGATCCTCGGTGGAGACAATCCCCTTCAGGGCTCCGGCCATCCGGATGTGACGGGTAAGGGCCCGGGTGTCGATGCCCTCGATCCCGAGGATGTTGTCCTTTTTGAGGAAATCGGCCAGGGTGCCGGTTGAACGGAAGTTGCTGGGGAAAGCATGGTATTCCTTGATGAGGAAAGCTTCCACCTGCACCCGATCCGACTCCATATCCTCGGGATTGACCCCGTAGTTGCCGATGAGCGGATAGGTCATGGTGACGATCTGTCCTTTGTAGGACGGATCGGTGAGCACCTCTTGGTAGCCGCTCATCCCGGTGTTGAATACGATCTCGCCACTGGTTTCTCCGGAGCCGGTGAAGGATCTCCCTTCAAAAATAGTGCCGTCTTCAAGGGCGATAAGTGCTTTCATAGAAATTTCCTAAACTCTAAATTGTAGAATGCATGCAGGATGACTGCGGTATGGAATGCAGAACTTCCTTGATGAGCGCGATCTGTTTCTGGGCCGATCCCTGTTGCCTGTTCGCAACCTTAAGGGCGCCTCGCCCTGCCACGGCATATTCTTCGGGCCTTTCGATAAAATAGAGCAGCCTGTCGGCGAGTTGCCTGGGGTTTTTTACGCAAAAACCGGCGCCTTCCGCTTCAAGCAGCGCCTTGGCGTCGGAAAAGTCCGCCATGTGCGGCCCGTAAAAAACAGGGGTTCCCCAGGCCGCCGCCTCTAAAACATTGTGGCCGCCGCGTTCCACCAGGCTCCCGCCGCAGAAGACATAGGTGGCCAGGGAATAGAGGCCGGCCAGTTCCCCCATGGTGTCAACCAGAATCACCTCGGCGTTCCTTCCTTGCCCCTGAACCTGACCCAGCCGTATGGTGGCGATTCCCTGGTCCTCGAAAAGCTTTTCAACCTCGGTTAGTCTCTGGAGATGCCGGGGGGCAACGATCCAGACAAGATCCGGGACCCGCTGTTGCAGGGCGCGAAACACCTCGATCAGCATCGCTTCTTCGCCGGTATGGGTGCTGCCGGTGACCAGCACCGGCTGTCGGCGATGAATACCCAGCATCTGCCGGTAGCGCTCCGCCAGACTAGGGTCTGGCTGGGTAATTGGCTGGTCGTACTTGGCGTTGCCCAGAATGCGAATCCTGGCCGGGTCTGCACCCAAGGCCCTGAATCGTTTGGCATCTCCACCCTGGATAACCGAGATCTTGGTGAAGCAGGCGAGCACATCCTGCATCAGGCTTTTTATCTTCCGGTAGCCGGCATACGATTTTTCAGAAAGGCGGCCGTTCAGCAGAAACAGCTTTGCCCCGTGATGTTGCGCCTGCCGGATGATGTTCGGCCACAGTTCAGTTTCTAGGCAGACATATATAGTAGGCCGGATCGTCGTCAGGGTCCGGTTGACAATGCCGATGAGGTCAAACGGGGCAAAAAAACAGGGCACCTCAATCGGGAGCTGGTTTGCCGCCACCGCCATGCCATGCCGATTTCCGGTGGAGACGACGATGGACGCCTCGGGTAACTGTTTCCTGATCTCGGCAATCAACGTCCTGGCGACCTGGATTTCGCCGACCGAGGCGGCGTGCAGCCAGATGCGGACCGGTTTGTCTTCGTCAAGCTGCACATCTTCCACATGGCCAAAGCGTTGCCTCAGACCTTGGCGATGCTTGTCTGAAAAAGCAAGATACACGCAGGCAAAAGGAAAAACGACAATGAAAAAGAGCCAGCCGAAGAGTTGATACAGAGTATATAGCAAGGATTAAGGGGCCCTTTCTGTACGAGAAAATATGCCTGTTCCAGACCTCAGATAAAAATCAAAGTATTAAAACTGATCGAGGCTTTTTCGTCAACAGGAATTGCCAACACAGGAATTGCGGGGAGCAATCTGCCCGTTTTCTTTTCCAGCGGCGATTTTCGCTGCGGGATGCCGGGCTGGAATCATAAACGGGAGGGATTGCCATGGGCTTTTCGGCTCATATTCGTTTGCTTTCAGCCTGGGGTCGGCAATGCTGTTGCTCCGAAGATCCTGCGTTTACAGGCGGGAATGCCAGATGTGCAGGCAAGCGCATACCGGCTGCAGCCGGTAATTTTTTTATTTTTCACCCCGTCTGGGACATCATTTGTCCCAGGCGGGGTGGTACGCTCTGCGATAGGGGGAGGAAAATTTGGGATAGGGATACTGATAAATTACGGGAATCAATTTGTTGCTTGCCGGAACTTGCCTGGTGAAATACAGTGAATCCTGACAAGGATAATGTGTTTTGAAGAAAGCCTCACCATTGCCGTATGGCTTGATGACGTTGTGCCAATTGTTTGACAAGAGTTGGATGAAGAATCGATTCCGGGGCTTGGCTTTTGACGGCCGTATTTTCTTAATCTGGGAAGCGTCCCGGATTTCTTCTGATTTCTTCCAGCGGTGAACTGGAGCGCGAGGCAACCGTTTCCAAAATGGAAACGGTTCAGCTGGAAGGTCACGACCGGATGGCAGGGTCAGAATCGCCCTGACCAGAACCGCGCCCGGTAATTGCGTATTCGTGGCGCATCTATCTCTTTGAGCGAGTGATACAGGATGAAAGCGGGGGGCATGGTGGAAGAGAATATCCGGGCACGGCTTAACGAAATAGAACAGGATTGTGAGGTGAAAATCCTCTATGCCTGCGAATCCGGCAGCCGGGCCTGGGGTTTTGCCTCGCAAGACAGCGACTGGGATGTGCGTTTCGTCTACCTGCACCGGCCGGAGCATTATCTTGCCATTGATGTGGAGCGCAGGCGGGATGTGATCGAACATCTTGAAGGTGATCTGGACCTTGCCGGCTGGGATCTCCGCAAGGCCCTGTGGCTGCTGCACAAGAGCAACCCGCCGCTGCTCGAATGGCTGAACTCACCGATCATTTATGCCGACCGCTTCGACTTGGCCACCAGGCTGCGGGCCATGACGGACATTTACTATTCGCCCTCCGCCTGCCTGCATCATTACCGGCACATGGCCCAGGGAAATTTTAGGGAGTATCTGCAAGGGGAGATTGTCCGGACCAAGAAGTACCTCTATGTCCTGCGGCCGCTCTTGGCCATGCGCTGGATTGAAACCAGGGGCGGCCCGCCGCCGATGTCCTTTCCGGCCCTGGTGGAAAGCATGCTGCCGGACGGCCGACTCAAAGAGGCGGTGTTCGAGTTGCTTGCCCGGAAAACGGCAGGCATGGAACTGGCAGAAGGGCCAAGAGTGCCGGGGATCAGCGAGTTCATTGAAGGGGAGTTTGCCCGGTTTGAAGCCGGGGCGGGCAAGGAGGGGCGGACGCCAAAGCCGTCCCTTGATGTCTTGAACCGGCTGTTTCGGGAGATGCTGGGGGTAGTGTGGGGAGGGGAAGAAAATGAACCAAGATAAAGAGATACAGTACATCGCTCGCTACAGACAATCGGATGGCACTCCCCAAACTATCGCTGAGCATCTTGAGGGAGCTTCTGCTTTGACAGCCGGATTTTCCGCAAAGATCGGTCTGCCCGCGCTTGGTGAGTTGATGGGATTAGTTCATGATTTCGGCAAATACGCAGAGGCATTTCAGACTTACATCAAGTCCGCAGCGGGAAAGATTGAGCCGGATGACGATGAATATGTTGATGCTGCCAGGATGCGGGGAAAAATAGACCACTCTACTGCCGGGGCTCAATACATTTGGGAGAAAAAGACGAAATCCCCATTGGGGCAGATCGCTGCGGAAATTATGGCGCTTTGCATAGCGTCACATCATTCCGGGTTGATTGACAGCCTTGCGCCCGACGGCACGGATCTGTTTTCTAAACGCCTGGATAAACCGACGGAAAGAACGCATATCGGGGAGATAAAAGAGAAGGCGGAGGAGCCAATACGGCAGCATGTCAACCTGCTTATGGATTCTTCAAGGGTTGAGGATGAGTTACAGCAACGACTTGAACGGATATTGCGGCCAGGGGAGTCGCAGGCAATCATTAACCAATTCATGTTGGGGTTCTTGACCCGTTTTCTTTTCAGTTCCCTGATCGATGCGGATCGCCTGAATTCTGCCGAACGCCAGCCCAACCCAAAACCGGAATGGCCGCTTCTGGTCGGCATCCTCGAAGCCAATCTTGCAGGCTTTAAGATAAGAAACCGGATAGATGAGATTCGGGCCGATATTGCTTCGGCGTGCCTGAGCTTCGCTGACCGGGAAAGAGGGGTATATCAACTTACTGTTCCCACCGGCGGGGGAAAGACACTGGCAAGTCTCCGCTTTGCATTGCACCATGCCGCAAAGCACAAGATGGATCGCATCATCTATGTTGTTCCCTATACCTCTATCATCGATCAGAACGCCCGAGTTGCCCGTTCGGTGTTCTCGTTCCTTGAAGAAAGCGGCAGAAACGTCGTGCTTGAGCACCACTCGAATTTGACGCCGGAGCAGGACACCAGCCAGAGCAAGCTGCTTGCCGAAAACTGGGATGCTCCCATTATCTACACCACTGCCGTGCAGTTTCTGGAAACTCTTTTTGCCGCTGGCACCCGGGGCGTGAGGCGGCTGCATCAACTCGCCAATGCCATCATCATTTTTGATGAGATTCAGACCATCCCGATTCGCACGGTGCATTTGTTCAATAATGCTGTGAACTTCCTGGCCGGGCAATGCGGTTCCACCGTCGTTTTCTGTACGGCCACGCAACCCCTGTTGCATAAGGTTGAACCGGCCAAGGGTGCGGCCCAGCTTTCTGCCGATCCGCAGATGATGCGGGATGTGGGGGGGCTCTTTCGAGACCTGTATCGCGCCACGATTGATGGAAGCAAACTCAAATCGGAAGGCTGGACGGTAAACGAGGTGGCTGACGTCACCAAGCAACAACTTGCCGAATCGGGCAGTGTGCTGGTTATTGTCAATAAAAAGGTTCAGGCTCGGGAACTCTATCAGGAACTCTACCGGCGTCTGCAAGGCGGCACTGAGCATGTTTATCACTTGAGTACCAGCATGTGTCCTGCGCACCGAATGGCTGTGCTCGACAAGGTCAAGGCCTGTCTTGATCCGAAAAAATCGTCACCGGTGATCTGCGTCAGCACCCAACTCATCGAGGCCGGGGTGGATGTGGACTTTGGTTCGGTTATCCGCTATCTGGCCGGGCTCGACTCGATTGCCCAGGCAGCTGGGCGCTGTAACCGTAACGGTTTGCGGCCGACCGGCAAGGTCTTGGTCGTTAATCCGGCAAACGAGGGGCTTGATAGACTTCCGGAAATCCGGTTGGCGCAGCAGATAACAAGGCGAGTTTTACGGGAATTTCATGATGATCAGGCGTCATTCGAGCATGACCTGTTGAGCCCGAAGGCGATGGAGCGCTACTACCAATATTATTTCTTTCAACGAGCCCACGAGATGGCATTCCCTCTCTCGCACAGGGAGTTCGGGCGGGATGACGATCTCCTGACCATGTTGTCCCTCAATTCATTGTCGGTTGCAGCCTATCAAAGGGTACAAAAACAAGCGTCGTCGCACCATCTGCGCCAATCGTTCATGAGTGCTGCCAAGGCATTCAAGGCTATTGATTCTCCCACCGAGGGTGTGATCGTCCCGTACGGCAGGGGAGAGCGGATCATTGCCGAGCTTGCAGGCGCTCGTTTTGAAGGGAAAACCAAGTTGCTGAAAGAGGCCCAGCGCTATTCGGTCAACTTCTTCTCTTATGAAGTGAATAATCTGAAGGGGAAAGGGCGGTTATACGAAGTCTGGGAGGGAAGCGATATTTTCTGGCTCGACGAGAGGCACTACAGCGAGGAATTTGGCGCAAGTACTGAAGAGGTCGCAGCAATGAAGACCCATATCGTATGAGGAGGTGTGCATGAGAAATCGGATAGACTTCAAGGTGTCCGGGCGTTTTGCGCTCTTCACCGACCCGCTTACCAAGATCGGCGGGGAAAAATGTTCGTACCATATTCCGACCTACGAGGCGCTCAAGGGGGTCGCCAAATCCGTTTACTGGAAACCAACTTTCACCTGGGTAATCGACAAGGTACGGGTCATGCGACGCATTCGAACCCAGTCCAAGAGCATGAAGCCACTGGTCTTCAGCGGCGGGAACTCCCTTGCCATCTATACCTATCTCGCCGATGTGGAATACCAGGTGCAGGCCCATTTTGAGTGGAATCTCCACCGGGAAGATATGGCTCAAGACCGGATTGACGGCAAGCACTTCCAGGTAGCACAGCGGATGGTGGATAAGGGGGGGCGGCAAGACATCTTCCTCGGGACGCGGGAGTGCCAAGGGTACGTGGAGCCCTGCACTTTTGGCGAAGGGGAAGGCGTATACGATGGCGGTGGGGAATTGGCCTACGGACTCATGTTCCACGGTTTTGATTACCCGGACGAAACCGGGACCAACAAGCTGCATAGTCGTTTCTGGCGACCGGTGATGCAGGATGGGGTTGTTGCCTTTCCGAAGCCGGAAGATTGCACGATCCGTAAATTTGTGCGGGAGATGACTCCTAAACCGCCAAATTCGGTCGGTCTGCAAGAGGAGGGCCTGTTGGATGAGCTGGATTGAAAAGCTTTATCAGACCTATGAGAACAACTTGGGCAATATCGCCAATCCAAACGATGTGACGCCTTTGTTGCCATTATTTCATGGCACACAGAATGCGCAGATTCATGTCGTCTTAGATGGGCGAGGCAATTTTTCGGCCGCAACCGTGGTCATGAAAGATGATGCTCCGACCATTATCCCGGCTACAGAGGCTTCTTCCGGTCGTTCCGGTTCGAAGATTGCTCCGCATGCACTCTGCGACACGCTGCAATATGTTGCCGGTGATTATCTGGTATTTGGCGGCAATCCGAACAAAAAGAAGAATGAATCAGGGTTTGGGCCATATATCCAGGCATTGAAGGGGTGGGCTGAGAACGCGGGAAATCGCAAATTGCAGGCGGCCTACACCTACTTGGAAAAAGGCCAACTGATAAAGGATTTGATAGAGAAGAAAGTCCTTATTGTTGGGAACGACGGGAATCTTGTTGGGGAATGGACTGAATCAACGGAGGCGCCGCCTATTTTTAAGTCGATAAAACAGGGCAACAAAAAGGGACAATTTGAGGCCTTCGTAAGATTTTCCGTAGAAATCCCAGGAGATAACCCTTCCGAGCTATGGAAGGATATTGAGCTTCGAGAATCTTGGAGTCGTTACTACGTTACTCTGCAAAGTAACAGAGACCTCTGCATGGTAACGGGTGAAACAGCAAACATAGCTTCCAACCATCCCAAGAATATCAGGTATCCCGGTGATGGTGCGAAGCTGATCTCTTCGAATGACTCGATAGGTTTTACTTACCTTGGGCGCTTCACCTCTGACTCAGAGGCTTGTGGTATTGGGATGGAAGTAACCCAGAAAGCGCATAGCGCCCTGCGATGGCTGATTGAACGCCAAGGGAGGCGTGACGGAGAGCAAGCCGTGGTTGCTTGGGCAGTTTCCGGGGCGGATGTGCCCGATCCACAAGCAGACACCTTTTCTTTTTTGTTCGGTGGGGATGAGGCCGAGGCCCCACAACCATCTAAGACTGGTTACACCGCCCAAGAAGTTGGTATTGCCCTGTCAATGAAGATGTCTGGGTATAAGGCACAGCTGAAGTCAACCGACGATGTTGTTGTGGTCGGACTTGATTCCGCTTCTCCTGGACGTATGGCGATCAGCTATTACCGGGAGCTAACCGGTTCCGAATTTCTTGAACGAGTTGAGTCATGGCACATTGGCTGTTGCTGGCAGCAGTATTTCGGCAAGGACAGGATTTTCTTTGGTGCCCCGGCGCCGCGCGACATTGCCGAAGTGGCTTACGGTAGGCGGATTGACGACAAACTTCGCAAGGCAACGGTTGAGAGGTTGCTTCCCTGCATTGTCGATGGTGCGCCGATCCCCCGCGACCTTGTTGAATCCTGTGTCAGACGGGCCAGCAATCGAAATGGAATGGAGTACTGGGAATGTGAAAAGTCCCTTGGCATAGCATGTGCGCTTTTCAGATATCACCATAAGGAGAGGAGATACCAAATGGCTTTGGAGCGAGAACGAAAAACGAGGGATTACCTGTATGGCCGGTTGTTGGCGCTGGCGGAGCATCTGGAGGGCCGTGCCCTATACGTGGGGGGCGAGATGCGGGCCACAAATGCGGAAAAACTGATGCAGCGTTTTGCTGAGCGCCCGCAGTCAACTTGGCTCATTTTGGAAACCGGCCTGACTCCCTACAAAGTTCGGTTGAGTTCGAAGCGCGCAGGGTTTCTCCATGCCGTCAAGCAAGAGATGGATGATGTCATTGCCGCCTTCGACACCGATGACTTTGTGTCTGACCGGCGATTAACCGGAGAGTTCCTGCTTGGTTATCATTGCCAACGGGCGGCGCTTCGCCCTGATCAGCATTCGGTAGCTGCCGAAGTTGAAGATGAAAACGAAGGATAATCTCTGACCATAACTCACAAAGGAGACGAGAGCATGAGCCTGTCAAACAAGATTGATTTCGCGGTAATTTTTAGTGTGGTGAACGCTAACCCCAATGGCGATCCTTTAAATGGCAACCGGCCTCGCACCATTTACGAGGGCAACGGTGAGGTTTCGGATGTCTGCATTAAGCGCAAGATTCGCAACCGGCTTATGGAGGCAGGAAAGGCCATCTTCGTTCAGTCTGACGATAACAAGATCGATGAACACGGAAGTCTCCGATCCCGTGCTGATTCAGTGCTTTCTGGCATTAAGGGTTCAGATGAGATTGCCAAAAAGGCGTGTGCCACTTGGCTGGACGTTCGTGCTTTTGGGCAACTATTCGCTTTCAAGGCTGCTGGTGGCAAAAAAGCAAAAGCCAAAGAGGGTGAGGCTGCGGCCGGTGCTGGCGACGACAAAGGTGTTTCCATCGGCATACGTGGGCCGGTGAGCGTTCAGCCTGCTTTCAGCATTACGCCGGTCAGCGTTACTAGCACCCAGATTACCAAGAGTGTCAGCGGTGAGGGTGATGGCAGCAAGCGTGGTTCCGATACCATGGGAATGAAGCACCGCGTTGATCAAGGCATCTATGTCTTTTGCGGCAGCATGAATCCGCAATTGGCCGAGAAAACCGGGTTCAGCGATACAGATGCGGAAACAATTAAGGCGGTTCTGCCCAAGCTCTTTGAAAACGACGCCTCATCCGCACGTCCGGAAGGCAGCATGGCCGTTGAAAAGGTTATCTGGTGGCGGCACAGTAGTAAAGCAGGTCAATATTCTTCGGCGAAGGTTCACCGGACACTGTCTGTGAAGGCGGACGGCAGTTATCAGCTTAACAACTTGCCTGAACTGACGCCCGAAGAAATCAACGGATTCTAAGGTAGCGTGACATGGGTGAACATGTGAGTGACTTGACCATGGAAACCAAACTGGTTGTCTTCAAAAACAAGGAAATCCGGCGGACCCAGCACAACGACGAGTGGTGGTTTTCGGTTGCCGATGTGGTGCAGGCATTGACCGACAGCGCCGATCCCCGGCAGTACATTAAAAAGATGCGGCAGCGGGATCCGGAACTCGATTCCTACTGGGGTACAATTTGTACCCCAGTTGCATTGCTGGCCCCGGAGGGAAAGAAGCGGGCAAGTAACTGCGCTAACGCCGAGGGCATTTTCCGCTGAACGGGCAACTGTTGCAAAAAATGCAACAGCTCGAATTCGCCTTGTTGATGTTCAAGATGGTAGGGGAAAACCAACATGCAAAAAATGCATATTGCTCTCGGGCAGCATCCGGGCTGATATGGGGTGCGGTGAAGGCCGTCCAGCCGCAGAGCGTGACGGTCATCGAAAAACTATAACCTCCTCAGGAGGCGCCAATGCACCCGAAACTTGAAAAACAATTCCGGGAGCGGGCGGTGGCGTTGGGCAATTCCGGCGATCCGGCCGTGTTGCCGGAACTCACCGAACTGACCAAGTCGCCTGTTGCCAATGTCCGGCGGCTTGCGGCCTCGGCCATCGGCAAGCTGGCAGGGCTGGCGGATGGAAAGCAGGCGGTCGCATCCTTGCAACCGCTGCTGCGGGACAGCCATCCGCAGGTCCGGCAATATGTGGCCAAGGCGTTGGGGCTTTTCGGGACCGCGGCACGATGCGCTCTTGCCGATCTGCGGGACATGGCCATCAGTCCGGTGGAAAAGGAGTACAACAACGAGAGCGCCAAAAAGGCGATCGAGTTGATCGAAGAGGCGGGCCGGATCGAAGAGCTGCAAGCGGTACACTGTTGCAAGCGGTGCGGGGTCAAGTTGGAGCTTGATGAATATCTCCGCAGCCACAAGGCGTTTCAGCGGCCGTTCTGCAACTACTGTTTCGACGAGGTGTTTCTTGAACGGCGCAACTTCGAAACCAAGGTGGAGCTGCAGAAGAACATCCGGGCCAAGGACGGCACCTGGGTACAGTCGGACGGAGAGCGCATGATCTGCGAAATCCTTAACGACGAGCAGATCAGGTACCGCTACGACGAACGGTTTCGCATCCTCGACGGGTATGCCATCCGCCCCGACTTCTATCTGCCGGAATTCGATGTGTATATCGAGTACTGGGGCATGGACACGGCCGATTACAAGATCGGTATGCTCAAAAAGCAGCAGCTTTACCAGCAGCAGGGCAAAAGGCTCATCTCGCTTTTCCCCGAAGACCGACCGCGGATGCGGGAAAAGTTACTGGCCAAGCTGGGGAAATTCAGGTGACTTTCTGCGCATGTGCTTCGCGATGTCACCGTCCCAAAGCAACAGCGGAGTGAGAGAAAGATCGATGTTCAGCGAAGACGACCTTCTCCCCTTATCGGCCTTGCAGCATCTGCTGTTCTGCGCGCGGCAATGCGCGTTGATCCATATTGAGCAGGTCTGGAGCGAGAACCTTTTCACCGCCCAGGGCAGGATCATGCACGAGCGGGTTGACAGCGGCGTTGCTCAGAGCCGGAACGATGTCCGCAGCGAAAGCGCGGTGCCACTGCGCTCTCTGCGCCTCGGCCTGTCCGGCAAGGCGGATGTGGTGGAGTATCACCGGGGCGATGCGGGGAGCTGGCGGCCCTATCCGGTGGAATACAAACGGGGCCGGGCAAAGGCGGCCAACTGGGACCGGGTGCAACTCTGCGCCCAGGCCGTGTGTTTGGAGGAGATGCTTCATTGCTCGGTGCCGGAGGGGGCGCTTTTCTACGGCAAGAACCGGCGGCGGCAGGTGGTGCATTTCGATGACGGGTTGCGACGGGAGACCAAGGAGGCGGCCGAGCAATTACATGCTCTGATCCGCTCCGGCATCACCCCGCCGGCCCGTTACGAAAAAAAGTGCGAAAGCTGCTCGCTGATAAACCTCTGCATGCCCAAGGTGGCAGGCGCGGGTAAGAATGTGGGGCGGTATCTTTCGCGGATGCTGGCTGAGGCCGCAGTTGTCCAGGATTCCTTGACAACTGCCGATGAGAGAAAAAATGACCGGGGCAATTGTTGACGCGCCATGAAGAAACTCCTCAATACCCTCTATGTCACCACCCAAGGCGCTTACCTGGCGCGTGAGGGCGAGACCGTTCTGGTGCGGGTCGAAAAAGAAACCCGGCTCCAGGTGCCGATCCACACCCTTTCAGGAATCGTCTGCTTCGGTCAGGTTTCGTGTAGCCCCTTTTTGCTTGGCCTCTGCGCCGAGCGCGGGGTGGGGGTCAGCCTGCTTAGCGAAAACGGTCGGTTTCTGGCGCGGGTGCAGGGGCCGGTTTCCGGTAATGTCCTGTTGCGGCGCCAGCAGTACCGCTGGGCCGATGACCAGGAGCGGTCGGCCGACCTAGCCCGCGCTTTTATCACCGGCAAGATCGTCAACAGTCGCACCGTTCTCAAGCGGGCCTTGCGTGATCATCCTGAAAAACCGGGCATCGAGCTCCTGGAAGGGGCATCGGCACGACTGCGTTTTTCCCTGGACCAACTTCCGGTGGCCTGCGGGCTTGACGGCCTGCGCGGTATCGAGGGCGACGCGGCGGGCACCTACTTCGGAGTGTTCAACCATCTCATCACCAGCCAGAAAGAGGATTTCGCCTTTCACGAGCGCAGCCGCAGGCCGCCACTCGACAAGGTGAACTGTCTGCTCTCTTTCGTTTATACCTTGCTCATGCACGACATCCGTAGCGCTCTGGAGTCGGTGGGGTTGGACCCGGCTGTTGGCTTTCTCCATCGAGACCGTCCGGGACGGGCCAGTCTGGCATTAGATATGATGGAGGAGTTCAGGCCGGTGCTGGCCGACCGATTGATCCTCTCGCAGATCAATCTTGGGGTGATGCGGCCGCGCGGCTTCCGGCAGATGGAGACCGGCGGGGTGGTAATGGACGACGAAACCAGAAAGGCCCTGCTCATTGCCTACCAGAAGCGAAAACAGGAGGAGGTGAGCCACCCGTTTCTGGGTGAGAAGGTGGAAATCGGGCTGCTCCCCTTTGCCCAGGCCCTGTTGCTGGCCAGGCATGTGCGGGGTGACTTGGACGGCTACCCGCCGTTTTTTTGGAGGTGATCCACGATGTTCGTTTTGGTGAGCTATGATGTGGCCACCTCGGAGCCGGGCGGCCAGAAGCGGCTGCGGCGGGTGGCCAAGGCGTGCAAGAACTACGGCCAGCGGGTGCAGTTCTCGGTTTTTGAGTGCATTGTTGACCCGGCCCAATGGACGGCTCTCCGGCAACGGTTGGAGACCGAGATTAATCCGGCAACCGACAGCTTGCGCTACTATTTTCTCGGTTCCAACTGGCGGCATCGGGTGGAGCATGTCGGCGCTAAGCCGTCGTTCGACCAGGAGGGGCCGCTAATTATTTGAGGGGCTGCGCGAACCTGAAGCGCACCAGAAAACCCCGGTTGATTCGCATATGCAGTAACACGTTGGTGTTGTGGGACATAAAGGCTGCCCCAGAGGGCGAAAACAGGAAAAGGCTGCCCCACCGGTAGGAGGTTCGCGAAAACCAGGTAAGAAATCCTTTAGCAGCAAAGGATAACGAAGTAACGGTCGCCCCCCGCGCGGGGGCGTGGATTGAAACCAGATATGCCGCTCGCTTAGTTTGTACCTGCGGGCGTCGCCCCCCGCGCGGGGGCGTGGATTGAAACTTATTACGCGGTAGCGGTAGGAGATGAGTACACCGTCGCCCCCCGCGCGGGGGCGTGGATTGAAACATTTTTCATGCGATAATCGCCTGCGCCCTGGCCGTCGCCCCCCGCGCGGGGGCGTGGATTGAAACCACACCACTGACCGGCATTGCTCGATGTTGGTGGCGTCGCCCCCCGCGCGGGGGCGTGGATTGAAACTCTCCATGCTGCTGCCGATTATTGAGGCCAACCCTGTCGCCCCCCGCGCGGGGGCGTGGATTGAAACTAATGATTTCGCATACTTACACAGTGTGGCACACTGTCGCCCCCCGCGCGGGGGCGTGGATTGAAACTTCCGGTGGCCTTGCCGTTCTCTCCATCCTTCACGGTCGCCCCCCGCGCGGGGGCGTGGATTGAAACCGCATCTTGGCACAAAGCAACCCTAATGACAAGGCGTCGCCCCCCGCGCGGGGGCGTGGATTGAAACAATCTTGGCGTTCCGCGCCTTGACATGGGCAATCGTCGCCCCCCGCGCGGGGGCGTGGATTGAAACACTAGAATGATTTACTGCACAAAAAATATATAATGTCGCCCCCCGCGCGGGGGCGTGGATTGAAACTTGATAGGGGCAATGTGTTTGCCCGGAAAACAGGTCGCCCCCCGCGCGGGGGCGTGGATTGAAACAAAAGGATTGTGGTCGGAGATATCCAGGCGTTTCGTCGCCCCCCGCGCGGGGGCGTGGATTGAAACCGAACGGCTCGGACAAGGTACTCTGGGTTACCGACGTCGCCCCCCGCGCGGGGGCGTGGATTGAAACTTTTGTGCCGACTCAATCCACTTATCAGCAGATAGGTCGCCCCCCGCGCGGGGGCGTGGATTGAAACAATCTGCGAGGCATACATCTCCGGCAAAGGCTCTGTCGCCCCCCGCGCGGGGGCGTGGATTGAAACTGTAGCACTTGGCCATTCCACGGTAGTCACCCAAGGTCGCCCCCCGCGCGGGGGCGTGGATTGAAACTGGTTTCATCCCGGCACCGCGGCGCAAACTTACGGGTCGCCCCCCGCGCGGGGGCGTGGATTGAAACGCAAGTATCAAGATAAGTTGTGGACTCCTTACCTGTCGCCCCCCGCGCGGGGGCGTGGATTGAAACACCAGTGCGATAACTCGCTCCGCCGTGACATCCAGTCGCCCCCCGCGCGGGGGCGTGGATTGAAACTCACCCCCTCGGTCCACGACGACGGCCCCGACGCGTCGCCCCCCGCGCGGGGGCGTGGATTGAAACAGGGTTTCTGGCCGGCCAGCTTGGCGGGCAGCATGCGTCGCCCCCCGCGCGGGGGCGTGGATTGAAACGTGCCATTGCACGTATAATTTTCCGCTGTCGGGGTCGCCCCCCGCGCGGGGGCGTGGATTGAAACGGTTCAGCATGGTCGGGCCTCGCGTCTGAGGGAGGTCGCCCCCCGCGCGGGGGCGTGGATTGAAACATTTTCACAATAACCCTATCGCAAGATCGGATTCGTCGCCCCCCGCGCGGGGGCGTGGATTGAAACGGAAATATCAACGTAATACATCCAGCACCTCCTCGGTCGCCCCCCGCGCGGGGGCGTGGATTGAAACTGATTCGAGATCGTCCATATCTTTGCTGTAATACGTCGCCCCCCGCGCGGGGGCGTGGATTGAAACTTGTCTATTTTCGCCACCACGTCAGCGACGGCCTTGTCGCCCCCCGCGCGGGGGCGTGGATTGAAACACAAGAAAGTTGCCAAGCCGTTTGTAGAGACTATGTCGCCCCCCGCGCGGGGGCGTGGATTGAAACTAATGAAGGGATGAAAACGAGGTATGCAGCAATTGGTCGCCCCCCGCGCGGGGGCGTGGATTGAAACAAACGTTACCCTGCCGGTCGAATCTTGTAGTAGTCCGTCGCCCCCCGCGCGGGGGCGTGGATTGAAACCAAACCGACAAAAAGGGGTTGATCAACACCAAGCGTCGCCCCCCGCGCGGGGGCGTGGATTGAAACGCTGCCGCTGTAGAGGCATTCCGCCCCCTTAAACTGGTCGCCCCCCGCGCGGGGGCGTGGATTGAAACAAGGAGATCACCGGCCCCAATGCCCGGCAGAAACGGTCGCCCCCCGCGCGGGGGCGCGGATTGGGAGATCAACGGTCTTAAGTTAATAACTTGATCGGGTTAATTAGCTGTCATGCTACCAGATCGTTTTTACGTGGGGATAATTTTGCAGCTTATCGTCTTTTGTCACCAGCGTCGCTCCGAGTTACAACGTTGTGGCGGCAATGATCCGGTCCGCTTGGTCGGCGTGCGGGAAATCCGGCAGTCGGACGGATTCGACGGCAATGGCGTTGCCGACCGAGACAAAGGTGAGAAACGGCAGCGCCTCGCAGCGGCAGAGCCAGTCGCGGACATCGAGGGCCAGCCGCAGCCGGCCGCGCTCCACCAGCAAGGCTATTTCCCAGGAACTGATACAGGAAACATGTACCGAATTTGACTGCATCGCTGTCTCAATCGCCTTTTTTGCCGGCTTGCTCAGGGTTGCCGGGTCATCAACCCACCAGATCATGGCGTGGGTATTCCGGCAAGGGTGCTTGTTTCTGCGGCTTTTTATATTCAGGCATGGGGTTTCTTGAATACCTCGGGCAAATCTGCTTAAGATATAAAAAGGAGGTGGTTTATGAACGGAACATTCCCCATCCTTTTGGCCCTGACGCTGCTGCTCCCCGGCTTGATCCATGCTGCCTCCGGGGATGCGCCTTTTAAATGCCAGCCGACCCCGGCGGATCAGCTGGGCCCTTTTTATGTGCCCGATGCGCCGGTGCGCGCCAAGGTCGGGCAGGGGTATGTTTTGCGCGGGGCGGTGCGATCCGCCGCTGACTGTGTCGCCATCAATGGGGCAAAGATCGAGGTCTGGCTGGTTGGTCCAGCCGGCAGCTACGATGACGATCACCGGGCAACGCTTTTCAGCGACAAATCAGGGGGCTACCGTTTCGAAAGCAATTTTCCGCCAGCTTATGTCGGTCGACCGCCGCATATCCACATTCGTGTTTCCGCCACCGATTTTCGCCCCTTGGTTACGCAACACTACCCGGAAACCGGAAAGAGCGGCGCAAGTTTCGATCTGGTCCTGGTCCCGATCCGCTGAAACCTTAGCCTTCAGGATTAGATGGGGAGTTGTCCCCGATTTTTTGATAAATCTTTGCTAATCCTGGCTGTCCCCTCACGCCATTCAAAGGAAGGCGGGCCGTTCGCCACCGGCTACTTCCTGCGGCCTATCTCCTTTTGATCTCAGCTCTTCGCCAGAAATTCATTTAGCTTGTCGAATGATTCATTCCAGCCGGTTCGGCAGTTATCGAAGTCTTCACCGGACGGGAGACCGGCGTGCTTCAAGGTAAGCCTGGTTTTGCCCCCATCTTCTGCAAAGGTCACCGTGATCAGCAGTTCCAGGGGGAAGTCCGCACTCATGCCGTAGTGGGTGGCGGGGACGACTTTGCCGTCCGCATCCGCAAAAGAGTCGGTGCAGACGATCCGTTCGGGCCGGACGACTTCGCGATAAACCCCGGTGCTCCAGAAGTCCTGCCCCTCAGGGGAGCGCATACAGTTGAGATAGGCCCCGCCCACGCGCAAATCGATCTTGCAGGCAGGGGTCGTGAAGCCTTTTGGCCCCCACCAGCGCATGCAACGCTCAGGCTCGGTCCAGGCCTGCCAAACCAGTTCGCGGGGGGCGTTGAAACTGCGTACGATCACCAGATCCTGATTTTTCATCCGTGTTCTCCTTTTTGCCGAATCAATTTGTTTTTCGGGGTCTGATTAAATTTTAGGGCTGAAGATAATTGGTTGTCAACTGCGCGCTTGTTTGGGTAGAGGCTTCGGACAATGAACTGCCCGGCCAGACGAAGAAACCGGGTACGGAGGTGTCGGCGTTCGATGGGGCAGCGTGTTGCGGCTGATGGTTGGCATTAGGGCTTGCAAGGTAATGAAGCTGAGTTGCGCAGCTTGCCTGCTCGGACGAAACTTATACCCTTGGGTGTAAGTGTTGTGATATCAAGATAATAGCCATTGCTTTGTATTTCTGCAGACGATCTTGTTGTCCGGGGTATTTTCCCTTGGACAAAAGAGGGAGGGATGCTGTATTTTGATGAAGATTTAATGCGGCTTAACTATCCAGTTTACGGATGGACACTATCCCGAGCCGTTGTTTCATTTCTTGCTTTTTGTTGATTGCCTGATGGAGTACCGATTGCAGGCCTCGCTGCCCTCGGGTTGCGTCATGGCGATGGTTTGCGTTGTTTGCGCATAAACCCAGCCATCGTGTTCTTTTCCTATTTTACGAGACCGGCGCCATTTCATGAAAACTACAAATCACACCCATCGCACCAAATTCATCTTCGTTACCGGCGGCGTACTTTCTTCTCTGGGAAAAGGGCTGGCTGCTGCTTCCATCGGCGCCCTGCTCGAGAGCCGCGGGCTGTCCATCACCTTCCAGAAGCTGGATCCGTACATCAATGTGGACCCCGGCACCATGAACCCCTTCCAGCACGGCGAGGTGTATGTTACCGACGACGGGGCGGAGACCGATCTTGATCTCGGCCATTACGAGCGGTACACCTCCGCGGTTCTGGGGCAGCGCAACAACTACACCTCGGGCCGCATCTATCATTCGGTGATCAGCAAGGAGCGGCGCGGCGAGTATCTGGGTGGCACGGTGCAGGTGATTCCGCACATCACCGACGAAATCAAGACGGCCATCAAGCAGTTTGAAGGCGAGGTGGACGTGGCCATCATCGAGATCGGCGGCACCATCGGTGACATCGAAGGGCTGCCCTTTCTGGAGGCGATCCGTCAGTTCCGCACCGATGTGGGCCGGGAAAACTCCCTCTATATCCATGTTACCTGGGTTCCTTACATCAAGACCGCGGGCGAGGTGAAAACCAAGCCCACTCAGCACAGCGTCAAAGAGCTGCGGGCCATCGGCATCCAGCCGGATATTCTGCTTTGCCGCACGGAAGGGTTGCTGAGCAATGAGCTGAAGGCCAAGATCTCCCTGTTTTGCAACGTGGAGAAAGAGGCGGTGATCACGGCCCGCGACGTGGATAATATCTACGAGGTGCCCCTCTGTTTCCATGCCGAGGGGCTCGACGACATCATCCTTAACAAGCTCAATATCTGGACCGGTTCGCCGCGTCTGGACGCCTGGCAGGAGCTGGTCGAGAAGGTCAAGCACCCCAAACGCGAGGTGGAGATCGGCATCATCGGCAAATACGTCGATCTGACCGAGTCGTACAAAAGCCTGCACGAGGCCCTGGTGCACGGGGCCGTGGCCAACGAGGCCAAGGTGCGGCTCCGCTATGTGAGCGCCGAAGAGATTGAAGAGAAGGGGGCCGACGAGCTGCTGGCCGGTTGCCACGGGGTGCTGGTGCCGGGCGGTTTCGGCAATCGCGGGGTGGCGGGCAAGATTGCTGCCGTGACCTTTGCCCGGGAGAAAAAGATCCCCTTTTTCGGCATCTGTCTTGGCATGCAGCTGGCGGTGATCGAGTTTGCCCGCCATATCGCCGGGATGAAAGATGCCGACAGTACTGAGTTCAACCAATTGACCAGCCATCCGGTCATCTACTTCATCAAGGAGTGGTACGATTACCGCACCGGCAAGATCCAGATCCGCGACGAATCCTCCGCCATGGGCGGTACTCTGCGGTTGGGCGCTTATCCCTGCAAGATGGTGGAGGACACCTTTGCCCACACGGCTTATGGTACGGACCAGATCGAGGAGCGGCACCGGCACCGTTACGAATTCAACAACATCTTCAAGGACGAACTGGTGAAGCACGGCCTCATCATCAGCGGCACCTCGCCGGACGAGAAGCTGGTGGAGATCGTCGAGCTGCCCGACCATCCCTGGTTTTTGGGTTGTCAGTTTCACCCGGAATTCAAATCCGGCCCCATGAAGCCGCATCCCCTGTTCACGAATTTTATCAAGGCTGCCCTGGAGAACGCCGGGCTTTAACGGGGCAAGGTCCAGGGCGCAGGATTAGAGCTGAGTTGAGTAGCTCGCTCGTACGAAACTTATACCCTTTGGGTGCAGACTTGCTTTTGGCCGGCCTCGATTTATATCCCGTTATACCGGGATGGGGCTCTGTGGCCGTTCCTGCCCAACTATTTTTGGCTTGCTCCCACCCATTAATGTGCTACAATATGAGTTAATGTGTCACTTTGAGTTATTCCAAGGAGCAAGGCTATCATGCAACTTTCTATCCGCGAAGCGCGTCAATCATTGTCGAACCTCGAGCAGATTTTAACCCGGGAAGGCGAGGTGACCATCACCAGGAGGGGAAAAGAAATAGCCCGTCTTCTCCCGCTTAACCCAGGGGTTGTTATTCCTTCCCATAGAGCTCTCAGGGATAAATCCCCCTATCTGGCTGCCGGCAGTGAACAACTTGTCCGGATGGACAGGGATGAACGATGAGCAGTGGGATTTATTTTGACACCAGCGCCCTTGCAAAATGGTATCTAAACGAACGCCAGTCGGAAGCGGTGGAGAGCTATCTGCAACAGCATGGTCCGGTGGCAATCAGTGATCTGACCGTGGTGGAGATGCGCTGCCTTCTGGCGAGGCGCAGGCGGGATAGCGATATTACGATGGTGCTGGAAGCGGAAATATTTGCCACCTTTCAGGAAGACATCCGCAGAAGGTTCCTGATCTGTCACCCGTTTCCGTCGGACTTGGCGGCTGGCGCCGTTAATATTATGGCCCTGCTTGGCAACATTCCGGTGCGCTCCCTTGATGCCATGCATCTTGTGATCGCAAAGGAAACAGGCGCGGACGTTCTGGCGACTGCGGACAGAATCATGGCTGATGCCGCGAAATTGCTGGAGTTTGAGGTGATCCTGTATTAACACTGGGCCAGACGAAGGCCGAGGGATACGATGCGTGTTGAGGGGTTTTTCCGAACGTCAGGGGATGCTGTTGATCTGTTGACTAATATTTCCGGCCAGCATCATCCAAGGTGAGCGGATGTTCAAGGATACATCCTTTTTCCTTTTTGGTGAGTTTATCTAGATTGCCCCTTGGGTCTTTACTGTAAGGAGAACAAAGTGGAGCCTGTGCGTATCCCTGATTTTTTCGAGGTCGGTCCCAACCGGCCTTTTTTATTGATCGGCGGGCCGTGCGTCATCGAATCGGCCGAGCTGTGCCGCGAAGTTGCCGCCGGACTTAAGGAGATCTGCGGCCGGCTGGGCATTTCCTATATGTTCAAGGCCTCTTTTGACAAGGCCAACCGGACCTCGCTTGATTCCTTTCGGGGCCCCGGCCTGGAAGAAGGTTTGCGGATTCTCGCCGATATCCGCCGGGAGTTCGGGGTGCCGGTGGTTTCCGATGTGCATGAGGTGGCCCAGGTAGGGCCTGCCGCCGAGGTGCTGGATGTCTTGCAGATTCCCGCCTTTCTTTGCCGGCAGACCGATCTGCTGGTGGCGGCGGCTAAAAGCGGCAAGGTGGTGAGCCTCAAGAAAGGCCAGTTCGTCTCGCCCTGGGATATGCGCCATGCGGTGAGCAAGATAGGCGCGGTGGCCAAGAACCGCCTGATGCTCATGGAGCGTGGCACCACCTTCGGCTACAACAATCTGGTCGTGGACATGCGCGCTCTGCCGGTGATGCGCTCCTTCGGCTGCCCGGTCATCTACGATGCTACCCACAGTGTGCAGCTGCCCGGCGGGGCAGGGGGAAGCTCCGGTGGGCAGCGGGAGTTTATCCCGACCCTGGCCAGGGCGGCGGTGGCGGCGGGGATCGACGGTATATTCATGGAGATCCATCCCGATCCGGCCAAGGCTCTGTGCGATGGGCCAAACTCCATGCCGCTTGGGGGGGTGGAGCCCTTGCTCGCCCATCTTCTGGAGATTCATACCCTCATCCAGCGTCAGGCCGGGGAGGGTGGTGTATGACCGATTCCGGGACTTGCGGTATTTCCGGCGGCCAATATCCTTCCGACTGCGAGGTTACCGAAGGGTTGCGCCGGCGGGCCATGTCGCGGCAAGGCCAGGACGAACGGGGCTATGCCTGGCGCAACTGCCTGCCGCTGGCCAAGGAGATCCGCCTTCTTCTCCTTGATGTGGACGGGGTGCTCACCGACGGCACCATCATCTACGGCAATGGCGGCACGGAGCTCAAGGCCTTCAACATCAAGGACGGCTTCGGCATCCGCCTTTTGCGGGAGGCCGGCGTGGAGGTGGGGATCATCACCGCCCGCCGTTCCGAGGCAGTGGAGCGCAGGGCCAAGGATCTGAAACTGGCTCATCTCTATCAAGGGGTGGGCAACAAGCTTGAGGCCTTTGCCGAGATTCTCGCCGCCCAGCAGCTTATCCCCGGGCAGGTCGCCTACATGGGGGATGACTGGCTCGATCTGCCCCTGCTCAGCAGGGTTGGTCTGGCGGCAACGGTGGCGGACGGAGTGGCCGAGGTCAAGGCGGTTGCTCATTATGTTACCAGACAGGCCGGCGGCCGGGGCGCAGTGCGCGAGTTGTGCGAACTGATCATCGAGGCCAAAGGGCTGAAGGAAGAGCTGTTGGCGAGGTATCTGCGCTGATGACCGGTTATCGCAATATCCTCTGGTTGCTGCCCGTGGGTCTCTTGCTCTCCTGGCCTGTTTGGGGCGGAGCAATTACCGGATTTCTGACCCCGCGCGGCGAGCTGAGCGCAAACCTTGTCCAGCCCAGGACAAAGAGCGCAGACCCAGGCTTCACCATGGAGGGGGTTTTGTTTTCTCAGTTGAAAAACGGGGTGCAGGACTGGCAGATTGAGGCCAAAAGGCTCTATACCAAAGAAGATCAGGACCGGCTGCATTTGGAAGCGGTGGCCGCCCAGGTTTTCAAAGGCGACGAGCGCAGGTTTCTGATCACCGCTTCGCAAGGCGAATACAACAGAAAGAATAAATCCATCAGCATGCAAAACGGGGTCAAGGTGCAGGCCGACAATGGCATCCTGGTTCAGGCCGATAGCCTCAGTTATGATGAGCAAACCCGCAAGATCACGACCATGACCCCGGTGCGGATTACCGGCAAAGGCATGGATGTCAGCGGCCAGGGGGTTGATTATGACATGGAACATGATTCGTATGATGTCAGCGGCCGGGTGAAGGTGGATATCAGGTAGGGGCGGATGCAAGACGCAAGATGTAAGGTGAAAGAAAAAAGGTGGTGCGTGAAAGATATACCCTTGAAAGAACGGATCATCCTGGCCCTGGACGTGGAAACGCCGGAGCAGGCCAGGGAGCTTGTGAAAAAAACCGAATCCCATCTGGGTTTTTACAAGGTCGGGCTACAGCTCTTCATGGCCGACTGGTTTAACACCGTTGACTGGCTGGTTGACCGGGGCCATAAGGTGATGCTGGATCTCAAGTTTTTCGATATCCCGGAAACCGTCAGGCTGGCCGTAGCCCAACTGCGCAAGCACGGGGTGAGCCTGGCCACCGTCCACGGCAATGACCCGATCATCCGGGCGGCCCTGGAGGAAAAAGGCGAGATCAAGCTGCTGGCCGTGACCGTGCTCACCAGTTTCGGCGAAGAAGACCTGCGGGCCATGGGCATGACCCAGTCCATTGAAGAGTTGGTCTATTTCCGGGCCAAACGGGCGCTGGAACTGGGCTGCGACGGGGTGGTCTCCTCCGGCCTGGAGGCGGCCCGGTTGCGGGCTGGCCTTGGCGAGAAGCTGCTGCTGGTCACCCCGGGGATCAGGCCGGGCGCCAATGTCCTCGACAGCGGTGATGACCAGACCAGGATCATGACCGCAGGTCGAGCCATTACCAGCGGCGCTGATCAGGTGGTTGTGGGCCGGCCCATCTCCAGAGCCGCTGATCCTGTCGCGGTTATTGAGGCCCTGCAAAAGGATATTGTCCAGTCTCTTCCGTAAGCCGTCGGAACAAAATAACCCCGCCATTCCTAATAGCCAAAACGGCATAAGGAGCCGTAATGGATTGAGGCAAACTGGGCAGGTTATTCGGCGACGGCTCCTAAGCCGTCGGAACAAAATAACTCCGCCATTCCCAATAGCCAAAACGGCATAAGGAGCCGTAAAGGATTGAGCCAAACTGGGCAGGTTATTCAGTGAACGGCTCCTAAGCCGTCGGAACAAAATAACTCCGCCATTCCCAATAGCCAAAAACGGCATAAGGAGCCGTAAAGGATTGAGCCAAACTGGGAAAGTTATTCAGTGACGGCTCCTAAGTCAAATGCCTGGGCGCCAGCCCGGGCGTCTTTTGTTTTCCCCCTCCCTTGCTGTCTTCGCTTGCCGGTAATCCGAGCAATCCCCCCTATTTTTTCCCTGCCTTGCAGGCATATTTTTGCTGAAAATTCCTCCTTGACTTCCAAATTTCCGGCTGCCTACAATTAAATATCAGCCAGAAAAACCAAAGGACAGGAGGAGAAATCATGCCCACCAAAGAGGAGCTGTGCGAGAAGATCAAAGGGGTTTTCCCGGAGATCGGCGCCTGCGGTATCGACCTCAAAGTTGACTACGACACAAACAACAAGGCCTGGGTCGTTGATCTGAAAAAGGACGGACACGAGCTCATGACCTTTCTGGAGGAATCCGAGGTGCAGCAGTGCATGGACGGTAAGCAATGCGTGTCGCTGGGGATACAGATCGGCCAGCTCCGGCATAATATCGAGCAGCTGTAGTAGTTGCCATTGGCCAAGGAAACTGAGGCCTGAGGATTAGGCCGGTTGCGCAAGGACTCATTCTTTCTAAGACCCAAAGGAGGTGATTTTCGGGAAACACACTGCATATTTGACGATACGGGCCATTCAGCAACTTATAACTTAAAATAGAGGGTTGAGTCATGAACGTTAAAGATTATTGCCGGAATGTGGAAACTGAACTCACGGCGTGGAAAGCGAAACTGTATGATGTAATCCGCCAGATGGATAAATTGCCGACCGGCGACAAGCAGCGGATGTTTGAAAAGATCAATGGTTTGAATATCGTCATGACTGAGCTTGATGATCGGCTCGATGCGTTGCGGACCGCCTGCCCGACGGAGTGGAGTCCGGAGAGGCAGGAGATCAAAGCGAAGATGACTGATCTGGGGAGCAAATACGAAGAGGCGGCCAGCGAGTTTTTTGATTATGAGGTTGGCGGCTGAGCCTCTGTTTTTTGAAAATTTAGAAAGGAGAAAGCACCATGCCTTCATTACAATGTCCCGAGTGCCGGCGCGAACTTCTGCCCAATGATTTTGTCACCCAGGGAGATCATCTTATCTGTGGAAGCTGCGGCAGAGAAATATATGTAAAAACAAAGCAGACCGCTAAGTTGAAATGCCCTAAGTGCGGCGAGGTCGGCGAGAGCAAGACCTTTGTCCTGACCGAGTCTTGCTGTCCTTGACAGTCAAGAACGCCACGAAATGGTAACCGATCACGGGGCAACCCCATGGGGGGATGATTCTCCGTAATCCGGGGGTTACTCCCCCCTCCATTTCAGCCGGAAATTCTCAAGCCTTGGCCTCGAGTGATTCTTACCGTTTTTCCCTGTCTCCTTAGGTATACCCAGTTAAAAGGCTGGTAGAGACGTTCATCTTTCCATTCGTTGTTATGCGCTGTTGAATGGCAAACGGCCTGACTCTGACATTTTCTAACTATTGTTTTTGTGAGGAGAAAGATGCTGGCGACTATTCCTTTTAATCTGGAAACAATTCCTCGGGAGGATGTGGATAAAGAGCTCCTCAGGGCTGCGATCATTGCCGAACTTGACGCGATCAACCTTTATGAGCAGATGGCAAACCTGGCCAAGGACAAGGATCTGAAGACCATTTTTTTCGAGATTGCCCGGGAGGAAAAAACCCATGTCGGTGAGTTTCAGGCCTTGCTCCTGCAAAAAGACGAAGAACAACAGCGCGAACTTGCGAAGGGCAAGGAAGAAGTGGACGAGTTACTTAAGTGATCCGGACAGATTATTAACTACCTGAGGAGGGACTACCATGGCCGCAAAAATTCAATGGCACACGGAAATGGACGAGGCCTTGTGCCAGGGGCAGAAGACGGGAAAACCGATCCTGCTCGATTTTTTTAACCCTGGCTGAATTGGCTGTCAACAGATGGATGCAGTTACGTATCCAGAAAGCAAGGTTGCCAGCTTTATCGAAGAAAATTTTATCCCGTTGCGCCTTGGCTTCGACAGCAAGCCCTATTCGGACAAGTTTACTGTCAAGTGGACCCCCACCCTGATAACCCTGAGTCCGGAAGATCAGGAACATCACCGGACCGTGGGGTTTCTCGGCCCGGAGGAGTTGATTCCTTCGCTCCTGCTGGGGCTGGGCAAGTATGCTTTTGAAAATGATCGTTTTGATGAGGCGCTGGCCCGGTTTGAGCAATTGCTGGCCGGATACGGCCAGAGCGACAGCGCCCCGGAGGCCCTTTTTCTCTCCGGTGTCTGCCGCTACAAGCAGTCGCACGATGCCAAACCGCTGAAGGAGGCCTATGAAAAGCTCAGCGCGGCTTTTCCCGGCAGCGAATGGACTAAGCGCGCCTATCCCTATCGGCTTCTCTGAGCCTTGGGAAAAGCCGGGCCGGCAGGGGACGGTATACCTCGCCCCTGGCAGCGGGAAAGGATTATGGGAAAAAACAGCTACGACTGTATCATCATCGGGGCGGGACCAGGCGGCTTGCAGGCCGCCATTCACCTTGCCCGTTACAACCGCAAGGTCATCCTCTTCGATCAGGGCGGTGGCCGGACCCGGCATGCCCTGCACATTGAAAACTATCTCGGCCTTGAATTTATCTCGGGCAAAGAGCTCATTGATACCGGCATCCGGCAGAGCAGATTCTTCGGTGCTGATTTCAGACGTGAGCAGGTTGTCTCGGTGCGGGCTGAAAATGGTTTTATGGTCAGCACCAAGAATGGCCGGTACCAGGCGCCCTATGCCGTCGTTTCCGCCGGGGCCGTGGAGAATCCGCCGAAGATCAAGGGGCTGAACAGGTTCTTCAGCCGGACGGTTTTTACTTGTGTCGATTGCGACGGCTACCGCACCACCGGTAAAAAACTCGTCATTCTCGGCGATTCCCTGGACGCCATGCGCCTGGCCTTTGCCATGCGGCAGATGTTCACCCCGGACATCACCCTTGTTTTGCCCGACGGGCTCCTGCCGGATGACCATGCCGAACTGCTGGCCGAGGATCGCATAGCCTTTCAGGCCGGAATGCCGCGGGAATTTCTTGGCGATCCGGCCTTGACCGGGGTGAAACTGGCAGACGGGCGGGAGGTTGCCTGCGAGGTGGTCATGCTAAGTTATGATTATACCTTGAACGATTCCTGCCTCGCCGGGCTTGCCCTGAAACGGGAGGGCAACGGGAGCAAACTTGCAACCGATCATGCTTGCGAAACCTCGGTGAAAAATCTTTTTGCCCTGGGCGCCCTGAAAGCGGGCAAGGCCCAGGCCATTATCGCCGCCGGCCAGGGAGCCATGGTGGGCATCGAGATCAACCATCGCCTGTTGGCGCTGTGAGCTGCGCTGTCCCGGCGGGTTTTTCTGAATCAGCAATGGGCGAGAAGGGAGTTATTTTTCGCCCATAATCATTTAATCAGCAGCAAATATGGAGGAGCATTATGAAACGTCAGGTCGAAATGGAAGAACTCATGCTGCGTGCGCATCGGGAGTTTCTCGAGAATCTTGAGAAATCCCTCAATCTTCTGGCTCAGGATATCGAGGAGGCCGGGACCATGGCCCATATCTGTACCGCGGAGTGGTGTCTGGCCACCGAGAGCGTGCTTGATGAACTGGCCAAAATCATATTTGCGATCAGCGAACCGCGCTGGCTCGCCAAGGAAGATTCCAAGAAGATCAGCGAGCTGCGCCATCGCATCCACGATCTGTATGCCCGCTACAAGGCGGTCAAGAAGTAAAGCTGAGTTGAGCAGCTGGGGAAAACCACAGGAGATGCGAAATGGAAAAGATTGCTTATGCCGGAGGAAGTGTGGAGATTGATGGGGAGGGCTATCTTGCCAACCCCGGAGAGTGGAACGAAAACGTGGCCCAGGTTCTGGCCGCAAGGGAAGGCGTCCAAAAGTTGAGCGAGGAAATGCTGGAAGTGATCAGATTTCTGCGGAGCTACTACAAAAAGTTCAATGCCTTTCCTATCTTGAATTACGTCTGCAAAAATGTCCACCAACCGCGGGAATGCGTCAGCGAAGAATTCATGAATCCGGAAAAAGCCTGGAGGATAGCCGGGCTTCCCAAGCTGGACGGTATTCATTTTGTGAGCGTGGACGGCAAGCAATACTTGCTGGAACAATGCTGTTAGTTGTGCCATGATTTAACTTGCCATCATTTTCCCTGGCTGCTGGGCGCACAGGGGATTTTTTGGGTGTTGAAATGAGAAAATATGGAGTTCTCCCATGAATATCTACCAATTCGCCATGCAGATGGAAAAGGACGGGGAAGATTTTTACCGCCGGCTCGCCAAGGAAGCCACTGTTCCCGGCCTTGCCAAAATATTCGCCATGCTGGCGGACGAGGAAGTCAAACACTACGCGGTGGTTGAACAGCTGGGCAGGAAGGAAAAAAATCCGCAACTGGCGGAAACCGCGATCCTGGACAATGTTAAAAACATCTTTCTCGGGATGCGGGAGGAAAAGGAGCAATTGTTCATTGACACCACCGCGGCGACCACCAGCTACCGAAAGGCTTGCACCATAGAGGCGGAGAGCGAAAAATTCTATCGGCAAAAGGGGGCACAGGCCGAAGATGAAAACGAAGGGCGGATATTTTCCCGCTTGGCCGGGGAAGAGGCCAATCATTTACGGATAATGGAAAATATCCTTGAGTTTGTTTCCCGGCCCGAACCGGGGAACTGGCTTGAAAATGCGGAATGGCACCATCTGAATGCATATTGATGGCCCCTGGAGAAAAATAAACCGGGTGGCTGACCGGTGATGCTCGGGAGGGCTCTGCGGTTACGGCCGCTCCAGGCGGAGAATGCGGCCCGCGGTTTCATCGAGCAGATACAGCATGCCATCCGGGCCCTGGCGAACATCGCGGATGCGGTGGCCCATCTCCGTGAGCAAGCGCTCTTCCCGCACCACTTTGTTGCCGCATAGCTCCAGTCTTGCCAGCAGGCTGCCCCGCAGAGCCCCGACAAAAAGGCTCCCCTGCCACGGCGGGATCGCATCGCCGGTATAGAAGGCCATGCCGGAAGGGGCAATGGAGGGGATCCACACTTGGAGGGGGGCTACCACATCCGCGCGTTTGGTTCCTTCGCCGATGCGCAAACCGGTCACATATTCCCGGCCATGGGTGATCACCGGCCAGCCGTAATTGCGGCCGGGCAGGATGATATTGACCTCGTCTCCTCCTTTAGGGCCGTGTTCATGAGCCCAGATCTGGCCGGTTTGAGGATGGAGCGCCGCCCCCTGCACATTGCGGTGGCCGTATGACCAGATTTCCGGTCGGGCTTTTGCCCGGTTACGGAAGGGATTGTCGGGAGGAAGCGTGCCATCCGGCCGGATGCGGACGATCTTGCCCAGATGGCTGTCCAGGTCCTGAGCCCGGTCCCGATAGGAAAAGCGCTCGCCCAGGGTGACAAAGAGATTGCCCTGACGGTCGAAAACCAACCGTGAGCCCCAGTGCTCGTTGCCGGAAGGGGCAAAATTCTGGGCGAAAATTCGGGTAACTCCCTGCAGGCTCAGGGAGTTCGCGTCCAGCCGGGCTCGGGCCACCGCCGTACGGGCGCCGTGTCCGACCGGTTCGGCGTAGGAAAAATAGATCAGGCCGTCGTTGGCAAAATCAGGGCCGAGCACCACATCGAGCAGGCCGCCCTGCCCCTGGGCATGCACCTGGGGCACCCCTGCCAACGGCTTGGAAAGCCGGCCGTCCGGCGAGACGATCCGCAGCCTGCCGGGCCGTTCTGTAACCAGCATGCGGCCATCGGGGAGAAAGGCCAGGGACCAGGGAACTTCCAGGCCGCGCGTCACCGCGACCACCCGGATGGGGCCGGCTTCGCTACGCACTGTGGCAATGGTCTCCGCCGCGTCCCCGAAACCGGATATAGTCAGGATTGACCCGAGCATGATAAGAAGCGAGACAAATTTTGCTGAGTGCATGGCTGTTTCCTGGTGGTGCAAGCAACAAAACCAATAGGGGCACGGCAGGCCGTTTCCCTACTATAATATCATAAACAGGGGGCAAGGCGTGACGAAACATGTGGTCATCGTCGGCGGTGGCTTTGCCGGACTGAATGCCGCCAAGGGGCTGGGCAACAGACCGGAGATCCGGGTGACTCTGATTGACCGGAGCAACCACCACCTGTTTCAACCGCTGCTCTACCAAGTGGCAATGGCCGCCCTGAGTCCGGCGGAAATCGCCGTGCCCATCCGTCACATTCTGGCCAGATACCGCAATATCACGGTGCTCCAGGACGAGGTGCGCGATCTGGATCTTGCCGGTCGCAGGGTCATGGCTAAAAACCATTCCCTGGACTATGACTATCTGATCCTGGCCTGCGGTGCGCACCATTCCTACTTCGGCCATGAAGAATGGGAAGAGTACGCGCCGGGTCTCAAGACCATCGAGCAGGCCACGGAAATCAGGCGGCGGGTCCTCTCCGCCTTTGAGACGGCGGAATGGACTCGGGATCCGGAGCAACTCCGCAAGATGCTCACCTTTGTCATTGTGGGCGGCGGCCCCACCGGCGTGGAGTTGGCCGGCGCCATCGGCGAGATGAGCCGCTTTACCCTGGCCCGGGATTTCCGCAACATCAACCCCAGGCTGGCCCGGATCATTCTCCTTGAGGCCGGGCCGCGTATCCTGCCCTCCTTTGCCGAGGAGCTGGCCGGAAAGGCAAGGCGCGATCTGGAAAATCTTGGCATTGAGGTGCGGACCGCAAGCTCGGTCACCGGGGTCGACCGCAACGGGGTCAGCATCGGAGAGGAGCGGCTGGAATCCGCCACCGTCCTTTGGGCCGCCGGGGTGCAGGCCTCGGAACTGAGCCGAAAACTGGAGGCGCCCCTCGACCTGCTGGGCCGGGTTTCCGTGGAGCCGGGCTTGAATCTCAAGGGGCACCCCGAGGTCTTTGTCGCCGGCGATTTGGCCCATTTCGCCCACGGCCGCAACACCCCGCTGCCCGGCCTGGCGCCCGTCGCTCTCCAGCAGGGACGCTGGATCGCCGGGAATATCCTGCGCGATAAGGCGGGGAAAAAGGTTTTGCCCTTTTGTTATTTGGACAAGGGCCAGCTTGCCGCCATCGGTCGCAGCAAGGCGATTATTCAATGGGGCCATTTCCGGGGGAGCGGTTTTTTTGCCTGGCTCCTCTGGCTTGTCACCCACATCTATTATCTGATCGGCTTTAAAAACCGGCTGTTCGTGGCCATGCAATGGGCCTGGTCCTTCTTCAGTTTCACCCGGGGAGCCCGGCTCATCATCAACAAAGAGTGGCGTTTTTACAGACAGGATAATTCTGCCCGGCAAAAAGGGATTGCCCAATAATCAGAGGAGGAGACGCATCATGAAACGTCAGATTGAAATGGAAAGAAGCATGCTTCTTGCCCACCGGGTATTCATGGAGAATCTTGAGAACTCCCTCGATCTCCTGACTCAGGATATCGAGGAGGCGGGGGAGCTGGCGCATATCTGCACCGATGAGTGGTGTCGCGCCACAGAGAACATGCTCGATGATCTGGCCAAGATCATCTTCGCGATCAGCGAACCGCGCTGGCTTGCCAAGGATGACTCCAAAAAGATCAGCACTTTGCGCCATCGTATCCACGATCTCTACGCCCGTTACAAATCAGTCGGGAAATAAACCCCGGGAGGCACGATCATGCCACGAGACATCCATCTGCTCATCGGCGGCGAGGCCGGCCAGGGCCTGGTGACCATCGGCCAGTTGCTGAGTAAGGCGCTGGTCCGAGCCGGTTATGAGGTTTTTGTCAGCCAGAGTTATCATTCCAGGATTCGCGGTGGCCATAATACCTTTGCCATCCGCCTGGGAGAGGGGCCATTTTTCGCGCCCCGTGAGTCCATTGACATCCTGGTGGCGCTTAATGCCGAAACCGTGGCGCTGCATCGGGAGCAACTGACCGGCCAGGCGCTGCTCATTGGCGATGCCGCCTTTGCCCCCGACCTGCCGGGCACGATTGCGGTGCCCTTTGCCGAGCTTGGCCCGGAGCTGCTCTGGAACACCGCGGCCCTTGCCCTGCTCGGCAATATCCTGGGTCTTTCCCCCGAGGTTCTCTATCAGGCGGTGGAGGTGATGCTCGGCAAAAAACATCCGGAAGCCCTGGCCGAAAACCGGGAGATCATGGAGAAAAGTCGGGCCTGGGCCGCAAGCCATATGCCGGAGCATGACTTTGCCCTGACCGCCACCACTCTTGCTGCGGATCGTCTTTTACTGAACGGCAATGAGGCCATCGCCCTGGGCGCGCTGGCCGGCGGCCTCAAGTTCTGCGCCTTTTATCCCATGACCCCGGCCACCTCCATTGTCCTTGAGCTGATCAGGCATGCCGAGGTCATGGGCTGCGTGCTCGAGCAGGCTGAAGATGAGATCGGCGCGATCAACATGGCCATCGGCGCTGCCTTTGCCGGGGCGCCCAGTATGGTGGCCACTTCGGGCGGCGGTTTTGCCTTGATGGCCGAGGGGGTGAGCCTGGCAGGGATGACCGAAACGCCGGTGCTGATCGTGGTGGCCCAGCGGCCAGGGCCGGCCACCGGCATGCCCACCCGCACCGAGCAGGCGGATCTGGAATTCGTCCTTCATGCCGGGCATGGCGAATTTCCCCGGGCGATCTTTGCCCCGGGCAGCATCGAAGCCTGCTACCATTTGACCGGCAAAACCCTGGCTCTGGCCGAGGGGACGCAATCGCCGATTTTTCTCCTGACCGACCAGTTCTTGGCCGATTCGGCCCGGCCGGTTGCGCCATTTGACCTCTCAGCCATCGCCCCGGTGACGGCGGGAGTCGAGCCGGAGGCGGTAGTGACCCCTTATCAGCGCTACCGTTTTACCGATAACGGCCTCTCCCCCCGCCTGCTGCCCGGGATGTCTGCGCAGCTGGTGGTGGCGGACAGCGACGAGCATGACGAAGAGGGGCATATCAGCGAAGACCACGGGGTGCGCATCGGGATGGTGGGAAAAAGGCTCCGCAAATCCGCCCTGCTCCAGCAGGAGGCCATTGCCCCCGAGCTTAACGGGGAAAAGGGGGTGGCTCTTCTCCTCGTCTGCTGGGGCTCAAGTCAGGGCCCGGTGCAGGAGGCGGTGGCTGTTTTGCGCGGTCAGGGGCAGAGTGTCGCGATGCTGCATTTCTCTCAGGTCTGGCCGCTGGTTCCAGACCAGTTTCTCGACCTGCTTCAGGCAGCCGGCAAGGTCGTCTGCGTGGAGGGTAATGCCACCGGTCAGTTTGCCCGGCTCATCCGCAGGGAGAGCGGCTTTGCCATCCCTGCGCGGATAGCCCGCTACGACGGGCTGCCCTTTACCGCCCGCTACATTCTGCAAGGGTTGGCAAGCCTTGCTACCGTGGAGGTGCGACCATGATAGCCATCGAGGAATACGGCAAATACGAAACGGCCTGGTGCCCTGGCTGCGGCAATTTCGGGATTCTCAACGCCCTGAAGCATGCCCTGGTTGCCTGCGAGCTTGCGCCCCACCAAGTGCTGCTGGTCTCCGGCATCGGCCAGGCGGCCAAGGCCCCCCATTATCTGAAAGCCAATGTTTTTAACGGCCTGCACGGCCGCAGTCTGCCGGTGGCGATCGGGGCAAAGCTTGCCAATCCCGAACTCACCGTGATTGCGGAAAGCGGCGATGGCTGCATGTACGGGGAGGGCGGCAACCATTTTCTCGCGGCCCTGCGCCGCAACCTCAACCTCACCATCCTGGCGCACGACAATCGGGTGTACGGTCTCACCAAAGGCCAGGCCAGCCCCACCTCGGAGCAGGGGTTCGTGACCAAGGCCCAGCCCCACGGCTCTTTTGCCGCGCCCTTCAACCCGGTGGCCGTGGCGGTGACCATGGGTGCCTCTTTTGTCGCCCGGGGCTATGCCGGCCTGCCGGAGCATCTCGCCGGACTTATCGCCCAGGCGATCAAGCATCGGGGTACGGCCCTGGTCGATATCCTGCAGCCCTGCGTCTCCTTCAACAAGGTCAATACCTATCAATGGTACAAGGAGCATTGCTATGAGCTTGGCGAGGACCATGACCCGGCCGACCATGCTCAGGCCCTCCGCACCGCCCTGGAATTTGGGGCGCGCATTCCCCTCGGGGTTATTTATAAAATGGAAAAGCCGCTTTTCGAGGAGCAGTTTGCGGTTCTTAAAAATGGACCGCTCGCCCGGCAGGAGGTTTCCCGGGAGGGGTTGGGGAAGGTAATGCAGGGTTATGTTTAGAAATCAGTAAGACGATATTTTTGTTTTCCTATGCAGTTAAAATCCCATTGGCCCGCCGCCGAGCACCGGAGAGGCTGCCGAAAAAGGGCTTTGCACTGTTTGAGGCGCAGCCGAGTTTGCAAAGCCCCGGCAGCATCGAGGAGTACCCCATGCGGGGCATAAACTCCGGGCACCCCGCCTTTGGCGGGGCAAGGGACACAGGGTGCCCTATCTTTTGGTTCGTTTTCTTTGTACCCTGACGGGCATAAAGTCCAGCAAAGAAAATGAACAGAAAGATGAATCGTATTTTCTCCAACTGATGAGATTATTCGGTAAAGCAGATATTTTTTGGGTCCATCGATAAAGGGTGGCAGGAGTGTTGCCATGACGGGTAAGATCAGGGATCGCTTAATCATAAACGAGAGGATCCTTGAATCGCATGCACGCCACCCCTCTGGAAAGCCTCAAGAAGATATTCGGCTACCCTACCTTTCGCCCCCCGCAGCAGGAGATCATTGAAGGGCTCATCCGGGGCGAGGACGCTTTTGTTCTGATGCCCACCGGCGGCGGCAAGTCGCTGTGTTATCAGATCCCGGCCCTGCACCGCAAAGGGGTGGGGATCGTGGTTTCCCCTCTTATTTCCTTGATGAAGGATCAGGTTGATGCCTTGCTCGCCTGCGGGGTCCGAGCGGCTTTTTACAACTCTTCTTTGAAAAGTGAGGAGGCTCGCCGGGTTCTTGCTTTGCTGCACCAGGGCGAGCTGGACCTGCTTTATGTCGCGCCGGAGCGGCTGATGAGCGAGGGGTTTGTTGAGCGGCTCCGCGAGATCCCCATCGCCCTGTTCGCCATTGACGAGGCGCACTGCATCTCCCAGTGGGGCCACGACTTCCGGCCGGAATACTGCAAGCTCGGCCAGCTGCGCCAGCTCTTCCCCGACATCCCTCTGATCGCCCTCACCGCCACGGCCGAGCCCCATACCCGCAAGGACATTCTCGAACGCCTGGGCCTGAACCCCTCCCAGTGTTATGTTTCCGGTTTTGACCGGCCCAACATCCGTTACACCGTGCTGGAAAAACAAAAGCCCTTCGTCCAGCTTGTCAACTTTTTAAAGGGGCGGCGGGAAGAAGCGGGGATCGTTTACTGCCTGAGCCGGAAACGGGTGGAAAAGCTTACGGACCAGCTGCGCGGAGCCGGGTTTTCCGCGGCCTCCTACCACGCCGGATTGCCGGCGGCCGAGCGGCAACAAGTGCAGGAGGATTTTTTGCGGGACGATGTCCGGATCATCGTGGCCACGGTGGCCTTCGGCATGGGCATCGACAAGTCCAATATCCGCTACGTGGTGCATTACGACATCCCCAAGAACATCGAAAGCTATTACCAGGAAACAGGCCGCGCCGGTCGCGACGGCCTGGCGGCCGAGGCGCTGCTCCTGTTTGGTTACGGCGATATCGCCCTGGCCCGGGGACTTATCGAAAACAGTGACAATGCCGAACAGAAGCGGATCGAAATCCACAAGCTCAACACCATGGTGGGCTTTGCCGAGGCCCTGAGCTGCCGGCGCCAGGTGCTGCTCGGTTATTTCGGCGACCGCTTGGCGCAGGACTGCGGCAATTGCGATATCTGCCTCAACCCGCCGGAGCTGGTCGATGTGACGGAAGACGCCCGTAAGGCGTTGTCTTGTGTTTTTCGGGTGGAGCAGCGATTCGGGGTGGGCTATGTGATCGAGGTGCTGCGCGGCTCGAAAAAAGAGCGGCTTTTGCAGTTGGGGCATAACCGGCTTTCCACCTACGGGATCGGGGCGGACAAGAGCCAGGAGTACTGGGGCAGCATCTTGCGGCATCTGGTGCAGCAGGGGTATCTGGAACAGGACGTGGGCAATTATTCGGTGCTCAAATTGAGCGAGGCTGCCCGGCCCCTGTTGCGCGGGGAGCAAACCCTGAGCATGGCCAAACCCAGAGCCAAGACCATTGCCCTGCCCAAGGCGATCCGGCGTAAACCCGGCGAGCTCGAGTACGATCAGGAACTTTTCGCCAGGTTGCGGGTACTGCGCAAGGCCACGGCCGACGCGGCCGGGGTGCCGCCCTTTGTCATCTTTAGCGATGCCGTTCTGGCGGAGATGTCCGCGTACAAGCCCTGTGACGATGAGGGTTTCTTACGGATCAACGGGGTGGGGGCCCATAAACTCGAACGCTATGGCGCGGATTTTATGGCCGAGATCAGAAAGTATGGTGAGCAATTAGGGGCGAAACAGGACATTGACGCCGGACGGTAATCTTGCTTGACAGGGGTGCTTCCTCAGATTAAAAAGTTGCGCTTAGATCAATTTACTGATGAGTTGTGACCGCCATCGTCTCCGAATATTCGATACAGATCATCACCGTCACAAGCTGATTTTGCACCGGGAAAATGTTTGCCGAAGGAGGAATTGAGCATGAAAAAATGCGTTGAGTGTGGTGGGAAAATCATCACTTTCAAGAATAAGCCGTATACGTATGATGAATGTGGGCTAGACGTAATAATCCATGGGTTAACTCAATTCAAATGCGAGAAATGCGGCGAAGTTTATGTTTCTCTTCCCAATATTGAGAAACTCCATCGGGTGATCGGCGGCTTTATTTGTTCTCAAAGAAAATCTCTTCTTACCTCGGCGGAGATCAAATTTTTGTGTAAGGATTTACATCTCAAATCCAAGGAACTTGCCTCAGCCCTGGGTATCAGGCCGGAAACCATTTCCCGGTGGGAAAACGATAAAGAGGCAATCGGAGAAACCCAAGACCGGCTTTTGCGGTCAATCTACATGAATTATGCTTCTGAATCGGCAAACAGTGTTATTTGCCATGGTGTCGTCCAGATGTTTTCCGGACTTCCCCGTGAACGCAGCAAGAGCAAATCTCCGAAGCAAATCGAATTAAACCCCACCGACTGGCTCGGGGCTGGAATGGAGTTGTGCGGAGCTTAGAAAGTGTGCGGAGGCCCTTGGAGAAAGATATGGGGAGATTGCCGGGAGGACACTATTTAACGAACATGCTGTTGGGTTCTTCGGTGGGCTGGCGGGGAGATCAGGGAGCGTCCCGCTTATCCCCCCGTTATACCTTTGAATTCAGGGACAATCGCATGTATGTGAAGCATATTGTCAGCCATGCCGAATACGACAAACTATGCCAACGTTACACGCAGGAGGCGGATTGAAATGGGATTTGCAGCCATCAAGGAAAAAGCAAGTGCACTTTCCCACGAAGCCGGTTTTATCAGCCACATCAGCAACCAGAACGAATACGAACAGGCCCTGGCCTTGATGGATGAGCTGGTCCATGACTATGATAGTCAGCGCCCCTTGATCGAAATACTGGCCGTGGCCATCGAACGCTGGGAAAACAGCGCCCCCGAGTTTGCCGATTTCAACTTGCGGGTCGCTCGGCAGGATGGAGGTACGGCGGTTTTACGTATTCTCATCGAGCAACACGGCCTTGGTATCGCCGATCTGCCCGAGATAGGCAGTAAATCCCTGGTATCCAAAATCCTCAAGGGTGAACGCAGCCTGACCCGTAAACACATCGCCGCTCTCTCTCAACGTTTCGGCCTGAGCCCGGCACTCTTTTTCGCCGACCATCAGCCATCGGCCAAACAACCGATGAAGGTCAAGGCCTGCAAGCGGAAAGCAGTCGGCACCAAAAACGCCGGAACAAATTCGTCCATTTTGATAACCGGGGGTGGCTGCTAAAGGCAACGCTTGGGAAAATCAGGGAAACTCCCCATATTTCCCCAGGAATTAACGAAAGAAACTGGGAAGTGTCTTTTTTTTTCGCTAAAGAGAAAGTCAAAAAGTCAAGCCTACCCCATTATCCCTATCTTCTAGCCCTCTTTTTTTTCTTTTGCCCACTTTTATTCCCGGATGGACCCCGGAAGCCAGGGCGTTTGATCTGTGCCAGTAAATTAGCAGTTTCCAACGTGAACGAGTGGTTGGATCCCAAGATTTGTTTATAGATTTCAAAAGCTTTTTTGGCGTAAGAATACGCTGAATGCGAGGTGCCTGAATTTTGGTGGAAAGCGGCAATATTGCGGAGAGACAGGGCAGTATCGGGATGGTGCTCTCCGAATAGTTGACGCCGGATGGCAAGGGCCTGCTCAGCCAACTCCAGGGCACGTTTAGGGTTACCCAAGGTGGCGGTGTAGCTGGCAATGTTGCATAGGGATCTGGCGGTATCGGGATGGTGTTCTCCGAACAGTTGACGCTGGATGGCAAGGGCCTGTTTAGCCAACTCCAGGGCACGTTCAGGGTTACCCAAGGTATAGGTGTAGCTGGCAACGTTGTTGAGGGATGTCGCAGTGTCGGGATGGTGCTCTCCGAACAGTTGACGCCGGATGGCAAGGGCCTGCTCAGCCAACTCCAGGGCACGTTTAGGGTTACCCAAGGTGTCGGTGTAGCTGGCAATGTTGTTGAGGGATGTCGCGGTATCGGGATGGTGCTCTCCGAACAGTTGACGCTGGATGGCAAGGGCCTGTTCAGCCAACTCCAGGGCACGTTCAGGGTTACCCAAGGTGTCGGTGTAGCTGGCAATATTGTTTAGGGATGCCGCGGTATCGGGATGGTGCTCTCCGAACAGTTGACGCCGGATGGCAAGGGCCTGTTCAGTCAACTCCAGGGCACGTTTAGGGTTGCCCAAGGTGGCGGTGTAGCTGGCAATGTTGCATAGGGATCTGGCGGTATCGGGATGGTGCTCTCCGAACAGTTGACGCCGGATGGCAAGGGCCTGTTCAGCCAACTCCAGGGCACGTTTAGGGTTGCCCAGAGAATTTTGCGAATATGCCAAATCGCTATACAAATGGGCGAGAAGTGACTCCTCGTCATGGCCTTGTTGTGCATACTCGATGAGCGCGAGTTCGATTAGTCGTTTGATCTCTCGGTGTTGGCCTCGGTGAAACGGCGGGTAGGCCTGAAGCCAGGTAAGGCGGCTGGACTGCTTCGGAGTGAGCGTCAGGGAATGGTCGTGCCATTCCCGCAGATGGTCTATCTCGTTCTCAAAACGGGGCAATTGCACAAAGTCATTCCGCAACGCATCGAACCAGTCGCCGATACGTTGGCACATCTCATCTGCCCAAATAGGCCTGTTTGCCAATGGAAGTTGTGCACGGCGGACTTCGCGCACCAAGCGGTGAATCGCATAGCTGTCGGTGCCGGGCACTTGCTGAAGAATGCGGAGCGCCGTGCCAAGACCCAATGCCCCGATTAATCCCGTATGCTCTGGCGTGCCGACCAGCTTGCCCAGAAGATCAAGGCCCATGGGCGCCGGGCCGCTCCAGGTGAGGATGTCCAGGATCTCTTGCAATCGGGGTTCTTCGGCGAAGACGCTTTCACTTACCTGTAGGGTTGAATAGAGATCAGCCTCGTGCCCGGTCAGGCTCGCCAAGCGAGAAGGTAAGGCTTGCTTGAGATTATGTTGCAACAGTTTTAGATAATCCTGCCAACTCACCGGGCGACGAGACAGATAGGCGCCCGCCAGTTCCAAGGCCAGGGGCAGACCGCCCAACGTGTCAGCGATTTCCCGAGCAGCTATCCAATCGGTTTCATTATTGGGTTGGCGGCTTGCTTCCTGAGTCAGTAAGCGTAGCGACTGGTCATGATCCAGTACTTCAATCGGGACATAGGTGAACTCGGGTTGTTCTGTCCTGCTGGTGACTAGGATATGGGGTTCCGCCGGGGGCTCTGGCAAATAGCTTTTGATGGTGGTTAGTTGTTCGAGATTGTCGAAAACGATCAGGCATTCGGAATAGCTGCGCAGCCTGTGCAGTGCGACTTCCAGCTTGAACCGGTGTTCCGATGCGGGTGCGACCCAGCGCGCTTTGACGGCGAGGTCCACGAGTTGCGCGTCCATATCTTGGTCGGCGGTCAACCAGATGACGCCATTCGGATAAGCGTCACGATAGTGGTAGGCGTATTCCACCGCCAATTGCGTTTTTCCGAGACCGCCCAACCCCTGAAACACAGCGGTTTGGCCGATAGCAGTGCGGCGCCCGGCGGTGAGTTGCTGCCGCACCTTCTCAAGTGCGTCTTCCCGACCAATGACCTGATCGCCTTTCTGGCGATAGGGAACATAAAACGGTGGATTGCGCGGGTCATAGGAGGCTACGGCTTTGGGCGGTGCTACCTCTGTGGCTCCTTGGCCTGAAACCACGCCGTGTTTGTAATTCAAGCTCTGGACAACGATTGGTTTCGTGCCGCCGTCAAGTTCGTCAAGATCGAAAGATTCGTCCCTGCCCAATTTTCGCCCACCACCTTGCTTCTCACTAACGCAACGAGGCCAGATTCTCAGGCTAAATTCATTGCCCTCCAGTTTCAACTCACACAGGGAATAACCGTGTTCACGTTTTTCTTCCATTTCTCCCCAGGATTCGAGGCCGAAGAGTGAGGCCCCTTGTTGTCGCCTCCGTTCGCCGCCCCCCCCGTGCGACACGGTCGTAAGCCCTCCTTCACGCATGTGGCCAAACTGATGGAGGGCAAAGCGCTCAGGCGGGAAGTGAATTTCACCCGAAAAACCCTTCAGTGCCTCGGCACTCAGCCACGTATTTGGATGGTGGGTGAGCAGCAGACAGAGATCGTGTTGCTTAGTCCAGTCCGCGCCGTTTTCTTTGCAGGCCGCATGAAACTGACGAACATTAAGATGCAGCTTTTTTTCAAAATCTCCGCCTGCTAGCTGAAGATAAGCACTGTTCAATCCCACGATGCCCAGATTGAAGTCATCACCTGCCTTATATGAAACCGAGCAATCGCCCGGTAAAAGGCCGCTGTTGAACATGGCAGGTTTCGGGAGGGACGTGTGTGTCCACCAGTGGGTAAAGTTCTGGAAAGCTGTGGAGATTAACTCTCGTTGAGGACTATCGGAATTGTTCCAAAAGGGGGTCTGGACTTCCGGCAAAGACCAATTGTGCAAAAGAGTGAGTAGCGTTGTATCGGTTTGATCTTCTGGTCGAACGAGATCGTGATTACCCGGAATGGCCAACAACTCCGGCGTGAATCCCCATTCTTTGAAGCGAGACCAAAATTTTTGCAGTAGCTTATCTACTTCATCAAATTCGGGTTTGGTGCCCCGTTGGGTGAGATCTCCTGTAAACAGAACCATGTCCCACGGACCAACCTGTTCTCGGAGTATCTTCAGATCGTTAAGGAATATCTCCTCCACATTCGGCCAAAGCGGTGCTTGGTCTGGCATCCCAAGATGAAGGTCGGTTAGGTGTAGCCATCTGAATGTGGTCATAGATTTGCCAGTGGGTTATAGGGCGATATTCTCATGCTAATATCCGGGAATTCTGACCGAATTCCGGGGACAGTTTATCTAATTATTGTCAACCACTAATCCTCGATTAATTTCCTCACCGGGAATTATGGGGACATAACACCTAATTCCTGTCTACCTCCAGATCGGCCGCGCTTGCCAATCATCCGGGAAGCCCATGGCCTGCGCCCGCACGTGCGGATGCTTGACAAACAGGTTTGCTAACCGTTGTTTCCAAGTGTTTTGATTGATGCTGTCCATGAGATATGCCAGCATCACCAGGGTATTGTAAAGATGTTTCCCGTCCATTTGGTTGAAATTTGCCTGTAGGTCAACAGGCCTTTTCCGAGGCAGTTTCCAGGCAAAAGGAAATAATCGATTCCAGAGCCGGGCATGATGAGCGCAATGGTTGCGCACGATACTGAGATGATGGAGAAAGGAGGTGAGATTCACCTCGTCTAAATCATAGGCATGGGCAATGGCATTGCGGTCGCTACCATGCCTTAGGTTGGCGTACCACTTTGAGAGCTGCCCCAGGGTCATGACTTCGCAGACAACCCAGAGGGGCGGGAGTTCTTCGTCGTATTTGCTGAAGTGCCTGATGAAAATCTCAGAACTTCTCCCTACCGTTTCCTTGAGAACGTTGATATTTTCAGGGTGGTTCCAATTTTCCTTGAACAGATTTTCTTGCAGGTGGGCGTGCGGTCCATAAGCATGGGCGAGGTGATAGGCCCAACGGGTGCGCAGGGAAACTTCAACTCGTTCGAGGGCATCCATGACCAATAGCCGCAACTCACGGTCAAATATATAGTGCTCCAAAATCAGGTTGAAGTCTGTGCCGGGCTTGAACTGATGGGAGAGATGGTCTTGCTCAAAGGGGAGCCAGTAAGCAGCCAGGCGATAGTAATTGAGGTGGCCGAGATAGCGTTTGGCCCGGTCACGGTCTGTGATTGTCATGCCGCGTTCGATGAGCAGGTCGATCTGTTCATCAAAAGATTTAGGGGGCTTGGTAAATTGCATTACCAGCCCCCATAAAAAGAAACCCCCAATGGTGCGCAGATCTTACGAGATGCGTTGGGGGTGTTGTTCAAAGTTGGATAATAATTCAGCATAAAATATCTGATCCAAGTAAAGGGCGCAAGCTTTTTTCTTGGTATCACTGGCCAATACGCACCATGAAAGTCGCTGGTGTCTGCGAGGAACACCAAGCGGATGGCAGTTAAAAACCTAACCGAATATTGCCCGATTATTTGACCATATTCACCATTGAATTCATAGCAGTATTGTATGGGAATTTCGAAAAATTCGGGATAGTTCCCAGTTTTTTTGAGTTACCCAGTAATAGTTTCATGCAGCCTGACGCTGCCGGTGGCCAGGGCGTAGAACCCGATGGCGGCGCAAATGCCCACCGACAACGAAGATTTTCTGCGGATTCACGGAGTCGGCGCCCACCATTAATTGGTTAAGCGAAGTTGCAGGGAGATTTCGTGCAGCCGTTTGTCAATTGTCCAGAGAGGGATTTTGCTCAGCATGGCTGACATGAGCAAATGAATATCGATATAACCCAGCCCTTTTCCCATCAGCGTGTAATCGTCAATGAATTTAAGGAGTTCCTCGTCATCCGCACGGAGTGCCATGGGAAGTTCCTGGAGAAGGGTGAGTATTTCCGCCCTATTTTTAAGATATCCGCAAGCGAGTTCGCCAATGATAAACGGGTGACAGATTACCTGGCCATCATTTAGTAAAGTGTCAAGCCCGATGGTTCCGGATCGTAAATGATCCACCCAAACCGAGGTGTCGACCAGAATCATTTATAAGCCTTCTGTTCTTCTTCGAGGGATCATTTCCAGGTTTTTTTCAGTTCCCCCTAGTCCGGCGAGCCTTTTCGCGCTTTCCCTGGCGATGAGTGCCTGCAGCCCGAGCTTGACTAGAGAGGTTTTTTCCTTAACGCCGGTCAATTTTGCGGCTTTTTCCAGCAAGGCATCTTCGATATTAAGCGTTGTTCTCATGGGGTATTCCTTTTTATGCATATTTTATATGCATATATATGCATCGGTGGTCTGCTCTTGTCAAGATCAAGCGGGTGATGAACCCCGGGAGTAATTCCGGGGATAGTTTATCATAAAAGATGCATTCCCACCTTGACCACCACCTTTTTGGTATAAATCGGCGTCTGTTGGGTCATGAGCGACGGCATATGGGCATCGTGGGGGAACAGGGCCACAAAATTGCCCGGCAACAAGTCCACCCGCAACAGCCCTTGCGCGGGGTGTTTGTATAATTCCACATCCTTGGCGACATCATAGGGTATGCCAATCTCCAGGGCATCGACTTGGCCCCAGCCAATCACCTCTTCTCCCGTGAGGACCGCTTGAATATCCAGATATTTCCGGTGCGCCTCCAGTTCGGAGGTTTCCGGGGTGCGGGTTTCATAGCTCATGACAATGGCGAAGAGGTCATCGCCAAGCAAATGGTACTTTTTTTCTTCGGCGTCGGCGGGCAACGAGAGGAGAAAATCAAAAGCCAATTGCCACGGTTTGCCAAAGGGGTAACATTTGTGGTTGTGTAAACGGTCAATTATCATGGCGGGAAAGTCCTCCTGGCATGTTTCCAAAAATAGAGGCCACTTTTTTTGCCGGCCAAATACTGCCTGTCGCTCTGTTTACCGGGGCAAATCCACCCTGTCAAGCCTGGGGGACAAGATCGCAAAATAGTTCATTGCCCCCCCCTCACAGCCCCGGCTGCTGGCAGGATTTGGCCAGCAGATCCTGGAGTTTCCTGGGAGAGGAGAGGCAGGCGCACCCCTGATTGCACTCGTTTAGCAGGGCGCAGAAGTTGATGAACTCTTCCATCAGGTTGGTGGAGGCCTTTTTCTTGTATTGGATGATCTGCAGGGTCCGTTTCATGTCGACGCCTTCCACGGTCAGTCCTGCCAGCCATCCTTGTTCCACCTCCCGGCAGACCGCCAGTTTTGAGAGACAGGCAACCCCGGCTCCTGATTCGACCGCCTTTTTTATGGCCTCGGTATGGCCTAGTTCCATGACTATCTTGAGTCCGGTTACGTGGCGGCCCAGTTTCTTTTTGAAGATCTGGGCCGTGCCCGAGCCCTTTTCCCGCATAATCCATTTGCATTTTTTCAGATCTTCCGGCACTCGGAAGGTTTTCTGTGCCCCTATTTCGCTGGCCGGGCTGGCGATCACCATCAGCTCATCCTGGAGCCAGGGAAGGGTGGCAATCTGGTCATTGCTGACTTCGCCCTCCACAAAACCAAGATCCATGCCGCCGCCGACGATGAGATCCTCGGCATGGCGGGTGTTGCAAACCTCCATATCGATGGAAACCGAGGGATGCATCTGCTTGAAGGCGCCGATCAGATAGGGCAGGACGTAGTTGCCGACGGTGGAGCTGGCCACGATTTTGAGGGCGCCGACAACCTTGTCCTTCTTTTCGGTCATCAGGGTCTCGATGTTGTTGATCTGGCAGAGAATCTCCTTGGCAAAGGGCAGGAGATACCGACCGCGGTCATTCATCAGCAGGGTACGGCCCCGCCGGTCAAAAAGCGGGCCACCCAGTTGATTTTGCAACTCGTTAAGGGCCATGCTCACTGCCGATTGGGTCAGAAACAGCCTTTCGCTTGCCTTGGTCACCTGCTGGCTTTCAGCCACGGCGATAAAAATTTCCAGTTGTCTCAGGGTAATGCTCATCAGGAGTTCCTCGCAAGATGATGGTCGGAGGGTTTTTCTTTTCAATGTTATCATAAATAAAACTTGCTACAAACATTTATATTATTCATTTTTATTTATCATTGAGGTCCGTTAGAGTGTCTTCAAGGCCAAGACAGCACGAAAGTGGAAGCAGGAAAGGGTTGGCTTTTTCGGCGTAAACGCCTGGTGAGCCACGATGATACGTCAGCAAAAAGGAGGAATGTCCGTGGGAAAGTCAGAGGTTGCCAGCTGTAGGATTGTCCCTGACCGCAACGCCTCTCCGCGCAGAAGCGGAGAAGTTCCGGGGAACCGGCCGGGGAACTGGCTCGATACCGGGGACGGCAAGCATGCCCGAGCCGGCAAGGCACCGGGAGAGCAGCACGGTAAATTTCCCCGTTTCACCCCGCGCCTGGAGATGTATGTGTTTCATCAGGGGGTCGGCCGGGTACTCGACATCAGCATGGGCGGCGTCTCGTTTTCATACATTGCCGAGAGCCATCCGCCGGAGGAACTGCCGAGGGAAGGAATGCTTTTTACCCACAGCGGTCAGCACATCCAAGAAATCCCCTTTGAGGTCGTGGCCGATGAGGTGTGTTCCCAGTTTTTTTTAAGCGACTATTTTGTCATGGAAAGGCGGGTCCGTTTTGGCGAGCTTTCCGAGGTCCAGATCAGGCAGCTGGAAAGCTTTATCCTGCACAATGCCCATATTCCGCAATATTCCTACGACACGCGGTATACGGAGTACAAATCCGTGTATGCTTCCGCCGGGCTGTCTTCTGGTGACAGAAAAGCGCGGGCAAGGGAGGGCAACGCGGATGTACGCCTGGTTTGACCGAGCCGATCTCAGGATTTCCGCGGGGATGGACAGGTACTGCCAGCCCCTGATGCGATACTCCATTGCTCTGATCTTCATCTGGTTCGGACTGTTGAAGCCTTTGGGGATGAGTCCGGAGGAGGAGCTGATCAAGCGGACGGTCTACTGGGTTTCTCCCCAGGTATTCCTGCCGGTTCTCGGCTGGTGGGAGGTTGCGGTGGGCCTGTGCCTGCTCTATCGGCCGCTGATCCGCATCGCCCTGCTGCTTCTGCTTCTCCAGTTGCCGGGAACGATGCTGCCCTTGATGTTGCTGCCGGAAATCTGCTTTACTCAGCCGCCTTTCGGGCTCTCCCTGGAAGGGCAATATATCGTGAAGAATATCTTTTTGGTGAGCGCGGCTTTTATGATAGGCGGAAAGGTCCGCACATAGTGATCGCCCTCAGCACCGGCGCACTCCTCCACAGCCGGGGCGACTGCGGCCTTGTCCAGACCTTCTCCCCTGGGCAAGGCCGCAGAGTTTTCCTGAAAGGGCGTGAGAAATGTTCTTTGGCAAGAACTGCCTTCAGCGCGGACCCAATTCCAGCTTGGCCGGGACACTTTTATCCTGTTCTTCGCTTTGCACCTCAGGGCCGAGGGTGATCCGGGATGCGTCCGCGCCGGCCCGGTCCGTGAGTCCCTGGACAATGGCCTTTCCCCGTTGCGCGGCCAACGTCTCCAGCGCCGCCTGATCCAAGGGCGCGGTTTCCACCAGATATCTAAACAGAGCTCGGTAGAATTCGTGGTCCTCGCTGGCCCGGCCGAGCAGAGCCAGGGCCGGATTTACCCGGTTGGTCTTTTCTCCGGTGTTTTGCCGGTAGTCGGCGGCAAAGGCGGCCAGTCTATCTCCGCTCATGATTTCCAGGGCGCGCTGGGTTTTGGCCTGGTCAAAGGCCACCGGGCCAGGGTCATCATCCGCTTCCAGTTTTACGCCAAGTTTTTGCGCCAGCTCGCGGCGGACCTGGGCCGACTTGAGCGCCGTTCCGTCCAGGCCGGGCGCAAAACCGCCATGCACGGTGAGCTGCAGCTGTTTCCTTTTTTCAAGCGCCAGCGCCACCTTGTTAAGCTTTTCCTGTTCCGGCGGTGCCAGCATCGCTTGCCCCGGCTCAAAAAGGATCTTGTCCAGATTTTCCGAACTGCCGCCGAAAAGAGCGGCCAGGGCACGGAAAGGTGCGGTGACGATTTTGGTGAGCACATTGGTGATGGCCTGCCGGATCAGGTGTCCGTATGAGAACTCCGGGTGGTCCAGATTGCCGCGCACCGGGAGCTTCAGATCGATCTTGCCGTCGCGGTCGGTGAGCAGGCCAATGGCCAGATCAAGGGGCAATTGCATGGCTCCCGGGCTTTCCACCCGCTCGCCCAGAGTAAAGCGCTCCAGAATCACCGAGTTGTCGCCCAGCAGCTCGCTGTCCTTGATCTTGTATTCAAGGTCCAGGTTCAGCTTGCCGCTGGAGATGATCCGTCCGGCAAAGGTGGCGGTGTAAGGGGAAAGAGGCGGCATCTCCACATTGCGGAAAGACACCCTGATGTCGGTGAATTTTTTCGGTGCGTACGGGGCCAGGCTGCCTTCGGCCCTGGCCTGGCCGAATTTGCCCACCCGGCCGTCGAGCTTTAGGTTGGTTCGGCTCTCCTTTTTGCTTGAGATCCCGGTGATTACCCCTCTGGTCTGTTCGATTTTGGCGGCAAAGGGCAAAACCAGGCTGAAGTCGGCAAAGTCAATCACCCCGTTTTCCAGGCGGACTCGCGCTATGTTCACCGGGAAGGGCGGGCTCTCCTGTTTTTCTTCCGGTTTGCCCGGCTCTACCGCTTTTACCGTTTCCGCAGGCGGTTGTTTTTTGCGAATCCTGGCCAGGTTTACGCTCTTGTCCTTGAAGATGGTGATCTTGGCCTCTGGTTGCGACAGCCTGAGCTCCTTGATCTCCAGCTGATCCGGATTGAGGCGTAAGTCAAGGCCGTTGGCCGCCAGCTCTTTCCAGGCGAGAAAACGGTCGCCGCTCTCCTCCTCTTTCAGCAGAATATTGCCGATTCCGGCCCGGCCGGTCACGCTGAGCTGGGGCTTTGCTTCCCTGGGTACATAGCGCAGGCTGGTGTCGGCCGAAAAGTCGCCGGAAACCAGGGTGAGGGCGACCTCTTTCGCCACCAGGCCGGCCAGCGGCTTGAGGTTGAGGCGGTCAAGGGCGATCTTTGCTTCGATCTTTCCGATTTTATCGCCTTCCCGGGCCACGGTTCCTGCAAGGCCCAGGGAGCCGCCCTGGCGGATCTTGCTTTTAAGGGCAAAGGCCAGGGGCTTTTCGCCGGGCAGAGCCAGGCCAGTTATTTCGGCCTGCAGGCCGGTCAGGTCGTAAGCCAGCAAATTTGTACTCTGCCGGTCAGCAAAACCAAGGTCAAGGCCGCTGACGGTAAGCAGGTCGAGGGCAATTTTCCAGGGCTGTTTTTCTCCACCCTTAGCCTCGTCTGCCTTTTCTGAGTCAGCTTTGGCTTTTTGCCCCTTGCCTGCCGGACCCCTGGCGAGATTCAGGGTTTTGCCGTTAATGGCAAAACGGCTAAGGGCTGCTTCCTTGCGTCCGGAATCAAGGCTTGCCCCGTTGAGCCGCAAATCTAGCAGGGCGTCAAGGCCTAAGGGGGCGGGCCGGCTTTCGTCGGCAAAGCTCACAGCGAGGTTCTTGACGTTCAGGGCAGCCATCTTCACCAGCCAGCCGGGGTTCTCAGGCTCTTCCGGCTGATCCTTGATCAGATCCTGCCAGTTGTTTGAACCATCCGGGTTGATTCGCAGCGCGATTCGGCAATCCGCCAGGTCGATGCCGGGGAGCTGTATTTTTCTGGCGGTAAGGTCAATCCTGGCGTCGGCGACCTTCAGGCTGTTTAGGCCGATGATTGGCTGAGCCGAGTCCTTTCCGGCCAGAGTCAGCCCGGCTAAGGCCAGCTTGTTCAGGTTGACGATCAGCGACGGTTTGTGATCAGGCAGGGAGAACTCATAGCCGGCCGACAGAGAGATGACGCCGGTAGGCTTGGCGATATTGACCTGCTCCTGCAAAAAGTCGGAGATGGTGGCAACTTTTAAGTCCGTAACTTCGATTTTGCCGGAGGCGGAGATCGGGTTAAGGGTCATGCTCCCCTGCCAGCCGAGCTTGGCTCCGTCGGGCAGGGCGGCGCTGATGGTGTAGAAGCCTCGCTCCCGGGCCAGGGTGGAGATGTTTTTCAGTTCAATGGCAACCGGGGTGGAATGGAGTTCAACCGGCTTTCCCCCGGAGTTATCGGTAAGCTGCATAGAGCCGCCGGTCAGCAACAGATGCCTGAGCAGCAGGGCGGGCAGCTCTTTAGCCGTCGCCTCCGGCTCCGCTGATTGAGGCAGCTTTTCGGCGATTCTGGCCAGGTTGAGGCGGCCGTCCGCCTCGATCACCAGATGCAGGGCCGGGTCTTCCGCGACGAGGTCGGCAAGGGTCCAGCCTCGGCGGAAGATACTTGCCGCTTCAAAATCGACGAAAAACCTTTTCAGGGCAAAAACCGGCTGGTCTTTTTCTTTTAGGCTGAAGTTTGTTGTTTCAACGGTGAAAAGCAACGGGTTGATTTTTATCCGGCCGGGCTCAAGCTCCAGGCCAAGGTTTTCCGCAGCGTATTGCGGCGCATATTTGCCGATCAGCCAGGGGGCGAGATAAAAACCGGCCAGGGCATAGAGGGCAAAAAGAGTGGCCAGGCAGCAGGCCGTGCTTATCAGACCACGGCGCCAGGCGGCCGGCAGGACAGGGAAGCGGGGGATTATTTCGCCAGGCTTCGGCATGGGGGTGGCTCCGGAAGGGATGTCTCGGAAGATGATGGCCGCCTATCTGCTTATAGCATACCAGAAAATTTGCAGGATGATGAGACTGTAAATCCCGGCCAGCACATCGTCCAGGACGATGCCCAGGCCGCCGTTGAGCCGCTGGTCGATGAGGCGGATGGGGTAGGGCTTGAAGATGTCGAAAAAACGGAAAATGAAAAATCCCAGCAGCCAGATCAGGGGGTTGTTTGGCGCAGCGATGAGGGTGATCAGCATGCCGATGACCTCGTCGATCACCACCACGCCCGGGTCTTTGCGGTCCAGGATCTTTTCCGCCTGCCCGGCCGTGATGACGGCGAGGAAAAATATGGCTGTCAGAGCCAGGGCATAATGGCTCGGCGCCAGCTGGCGCAGGAAAAAATGCAGGGGCAGGGCCAACAGCGAGCCCCAGGTGCCGGGGGCCTTGGGCAGATAGCCCGCGCCGAAACCGGTGGCAATACTCATGAACAGCCGATCCATTATTTCCCCCCTTTAAATTTTTCGTGTTCGGCGCGCCCCACCTCAGCGTACACCTCTTTGAGCGGGACATGGTGCGCGATTGCCACCCGTTTGCAATCCTCGTATTCCGGGGTCAAGACCTCCCCGGCCGGGGTCGTTACCTTCTTGACCTGCACTTCGCCCCAGCGGGTGGGAACCGTGCCATTCTCCCGGGACAGGGTCCAGCGTTGCTCGGTGCGAAAACGCAGGCCGATGGCCGTGGTCTCGCTCAAAATGCATTCCTTGACCGCCAGGGAGGCAGCCCGGTCGCAGATCACCCGCAACAAAAAGCCGGGCCGCCCCTTTTTCATCTGGATGGGGATCAGGGCCACGTCCAGGGCGTTTAGGGAAAACAGTCGTTCACTGAGATAGGGAAAGGTTTCCGGCGACCAGTCGTCCAGATGGGTTTCGATCACCTCCACCTCCTGGGCCTCGACCACGGGCCGGGCGGTGCCCAGAACCAGGCGGAGGAGATTGGCCTGGCCGTTGTTCAGCTCCTGGCTGCCGGCGCCGTAGCCCACCCCGGTTATGGTCATGGGCGGCATGGGGCCGTAACCGGTGGCCAGAGCCTTGACGATGGCCGCCCCGGTTGGGGTGACCAGCTCCTGGCTCAGGTCAACTCCGTAGATAGGCACCCCTTGCAGCAGTTCGCAGACCGCGGGCGCGGGCAGGGGCAGCAGGCCGTGGGCGCAGTGGACCCAGCCGCGCGGCATGGGCAGCGGGGCGCAATGCAGGCGAGTGATCTTGAGGGCAGCAAGGCCGATGGCCGCGCCGACGATATCAACAAGAGAGTCGATCCCCCCCACCTCATGGAAATGCACGCTCTCAACCGGCCTGTTATGCACCCTGGCTTCGGCCTCGGCCAGCAGGGAGAAGATGGCAAGTGCCGTCTCTTTAACCGGCTCCGCCAGGCTGCTTGCGGTGATGAGCCGGCGGATATCCGTCAAGGTGCGGGACGGCTGGCTCTCCGCGCATTGGACCGAGAGGGTGGTGGCGGCGATGGCTCCGCAGTTTTTTCTGTCCACGTTCAGGGTGTAGCCATCAAGGCCGAGCAGGGCCAGCTGGCTTTGCAATTCCGCAAGCGGCAGCCCGGCATCGAGCAGGGCGCCAAGGAACATGTCGCCGCTGATTCCGGAAAAACAGTCGATATAGGCGATGGTGCGCTGGTCAGTCATTTTTTCCTGAAGGGTCAGGGTTGTTTAGTTCGTCGTCGGGAAAGGTCCGCCGGCTGTAGTGGGTGAGCCAGGCGAGAAGCCGTTTATGGTAAAAGGCATAAGGGATGGCGATCAGGGCGGAAAGGCCCAGGAGAATCACGAATTTCAGATAGTTGCCTTGATAAATCTCTGCTCCCTGGAAGGAAAGGAGCAGGGTGCCCGGCATCCGGCCCACAAAGGTGATGAACAAAAAAACCGGCAGCGGCATGTGGCTCATGCCCAGCAGATAGGCGAGGGAGTCCTTGGGGAAGCCTGGCAGGAGAAAGAGGATAAAGGGAATGATGAAATCACCCTTGCTGACCAGGTGGTTGAACCGTTGGTAGAGGGCGGTGTGTTCCAGGCGGCGGCGGACCAGATCGCTCAGCAGCCGGCCGACCATGAAGGCCAGCCAGGAACCGATGGTCAGCCCGAGGGTGGAATAGACAAAGGCTGGCAGGACGCCGAAAAGGTAGCCTCCCAAGACGCCGCTGGCCTCGCCGGGGATGGGGGCGATCAGGACCTGAAGAATCTGCAGGGAGACGAAGATGAAAGGGGCGAAGACGCCTTTGGCCAGGATGGTCTCCCGGAGCTGCTCCCCGTGCTGTCGTGAATTTTGTAAGTAAGAAAGAACCCTGCCGAAAAGGTTGTCCTCCTGGAGCGCGTAGAGAGTTACGATCCCAATGCCGGTCAGGATAAGAACAAGGTAGAAGATGCGGCTTTTCAGGAAGCGGGTCATGTGGGAAACCGCAGCCCTGCATCGAGCGGCCTGCCCCGGAGAAAGGCGTCCGCGCTTAACCGCTTTGAGCCTTCAAGCTGCACCTCGCCGAGGCGAAGATAGTCTTCGCCCGTGGCCACCACCAGCCCACCCTTGTTGGCCCGGCACAGGGTGCCTGGCGCTTCGCGGACAGGGCCGTGGATCACCTGCGGGGCAAAAAGTCGCAGCCATTTATTCTCCAGGGTGGTGTGGGCCATGGGCCATGGATCCAACCCCCTGATCTGGTAGCTGATTTCCCGGGCCGACCTTCGCCAGTCGATAGGGCTTAATTCTTTGGACAGGGGCGGCGCCAGGGTGGCCAGGCTGTCGTCCTGTTTTTGCCGCGGGAGGTTGCCGGCCTTGAGCCGTTCCAGAGCATCGATCAGCAGCCTGCCGCCAAGGTCGGCCATCCGCACGGCCAGGGTGCCGGCGGTGTCGTCGGGGGCGACGGCCAGGTTCCCCGGCAGGAGGATGTCGCCGGTGTCCATGCCCTCGTCCATCTGCATGATGGTGATGCCGGTTTCCGGGTCGCCGTTCAATACCGCCCATTGGATGGGGGCCGCGCCCCGGTATCTGGGGAGGAGCGAGCCGTGCACGTTGATGGTCCCCAAAGGTGGCAGGTTGAGTACCGGCCCGGGCAGGATGCGGCCATAGGCGGTTACGACCATGAGATCCGGCTGATAGGAGCGGAGCTCTTCCAGAAACTCCGGCGTTCTGACCCTGGTCGGCTGGAGGACCGGGAGGCCTGCGGCCAGGGCCAGCTCCTTGACCGGCGGCGGGCTCAGCTTGCGGCCGCGGCCTTTGGGTTTGTCCGGCTGGCAGACCACGGCGACTACCTCTTCGCCATGGTCGAGAAGCGCCTGCAGCGAGGGCACGGCAAACTCCGGGGTGCCCATGAAGATGATGCGGTACCTGCTGGTTGCCACCGGTTATTTCCCCTCTTCGGCCTTGAGCATCTTCTTGAGCTTCTTTTTATAGAGCGTCCGTTTGAGGGAGCTGATCCGGTCGATGAACAGGGTGCCGTTCAGGTGATCGAGCTCGTGCTGGATCACCCGGGCGTAATAGTCCTCCGCCTCGAAACTCAGCGGCTGGCCGGTGATATCCTGGGCCTCCACCCAAATCCTGGTATAGCGGACCACCTTGCTGGAGTACTCCCGGACGCTGAGGCACCCCTCTTCGTCAACCTCCTGGCCCTCGCCCTTGATGATTTTGGGGTTGGCCAGCACGATCAGCTCTCTGGGCGCATCCTTGGGCGAGATATCAATAACGCAGAGCTGCAGGGGGATGTTGATCTGCGGGGCGGCAAGGCCGACGCCGGGCGCGGCGTACATGGTTTCCGCCATATCGGCCACCAGATTTTTGAGTTCCTCGCCGAAGTCGGTCACCGGCTTGGCCGTGTCCTTGAGAATGGGAAAAGGATAGGTGACAATCTCTCGTAGAGCCATGGGGAATATCCTTAAGGGGGCATTTTTTTGGGTTTCGCCGGGGTGGTCGGGGCGATTGGCGAAGCAATTTATAACATATTTTCCGGATCAACGTCCACCGCCAAATTCACCGCTCCGGCCAGGCGGGCATGCTCCTGCTCCAACTCCGTGCAAAGTCCGTGCAGTTCTTCAAGGTCCGGACCCTTGAGCAGGATCTGCCAGCGGAATCTGCCCCGCAACCGGGCCAGGGGCGCCGGGGCCGGGCCGAGGATTGCGGTTTTCCGATAACGGCGCAGGGCCTTGCCCTTGGCGGCAAGAGATTCTGCCCGGTGCTGTACGGTTTCTTCCTGTTCGCCGTCAAGAACCAGGTTGATGAGCCGGCTGAAGGGGGGATAGCCCAAAGCCTTGCGCAGCCCGGTTTCTTTGGTAAAAAAACGGGGGTAATCGTGGTCGCGGGCCGCGGCAATGCTGTAATGTCCTGGCTGGTAAGTCTGGATGATGACCTTGCCCGGCTGCTCACCCCGGCCGGCCCGGCCGGTCACCTGGGCCAGGAGCTGGAAGGTGCGCTCGCCTGCCTTGTAATCGGGCATGCCGAGTCCGGCATCGGCCCAGACGATGCCCACCAGGGTGACATGGGGGAAATGATGGCCCTTGGTGATCATCTGGGTGCCGACGAGAATGTCCACCTCCCGGTCATGCACCGCTCGGAGGATGCGGAGGAAATCCTGGCGGTTGCGGGTAGTGTCGTGGTCAAGCCGGGCGATGCGGGCCTTGGGGAACATCCCAGCAAGTTCCTCTTCGATGCGTTCCGTGCCGAAACCGATGGGCGCCAGATTGATGGAACGGCAATTAGTGCAGACCGTGCGGCTGTTGGTGGCATAGCCGCAGTAATGGCAGACCAGTTCGCCCCTGCCCTTGTGCAGGGTCAGGGTTATCCGGCAATGGGGGCATTGCACCGCCTGGCCGCAGTCGGAACAAAGCATGCAGCCGGCAAAACCGCGGCGGTTCAAAAAGACAAGGCTTTGCTCCTGCCGGGCCAGGGTGGCCCGCAACGCCTGCTTAAGTTGCGGGGAAAAAAGCGGCGGCCGGCCGGAGACGGTGTTCACCGCCTGGAGATCGACCAGTTCCACCTGGGGCAGGGGCCGGTTTTCGATTCTGCTCGGCAGGCTGAGCAGGGTGTATTTGCCGCTCAGCGCATGCTGATAGCTGGCCAGCGACGGAGTGGCCGAGCCGAGCAGCACCGTGGCTCCGATCTGGCTGCCCCGAAGCAGGGCCAGATCGCGGCCCTGGTAACGCAGGCTGTCTTCCTGCTTGTAGGCGGAGTCGTGTTCTTCATCGACGATGATCAACCCTGGGTCGGCCAGGGGGGCGAAGACGGCGGAGCGGGCGCCGATCACGATGCGCGCCTGGCCGGAAACAACCCGCTGCCACTGGTCGAATCGCTCTCCCCGGGCCAGGCCGCTGTGGAGCAGGGCCACGGTTTCGCCGAAGCGGGAGAGAAAATGCGCCTCCAACTGGGTGGCCAGGGCGATCTCCGGCACCAGCACCAGGACGCTGCGGCCCAAGGCCAGGGTGGTTTCCGCCGCCTGCAGATAGACCTCGGTCTTGCCGCTGCCGGTGATGCCATGCAGCAGGAAGGGTGCGTATTTTTTTTGGGTAATGGCCGGGTTCAGTTTGGCCAGGGCGCTTTGTTGATCAACGGTCAGCAGGGCGGGCCTGGGATGAAAAAGCGGGGTTTCCCCAAAGGGGTCGCGGTACACCGACCGCTCTGCCAGGCGGATGAAGCCTTGGTCGGCCAGGGAGGCGAGGGCCTTTGCCGCGCCGCTGTAGAGCTTGCGTAGCTCCCGGCGGGGAAGCCCCTGGGTTGCCTCCGGCAGCAGCTCCTCAATGAGGGCGAGGGTCTTGGCTTCCGAAGGCTTGAGGGTGGCGCGGAGCTCAGGAGCAAGCGGCTCGGCGGCGAGAAATACGCAGCTCTCCGTCTTCTGGCCGATGGAGGCCCCGGAGATAATCTGTTCCACGGAGAGCAGACCTTGCCCGGCCCACTGTTCGATGAGCCGTCTTTCCTTGCCACGCCAGAGCTTGCGCATGGCGGCACCGTTTAGTTTTTTATTGGCTGTTAACTTGGCAAGCCAGGGATGGTCGTGGGTAAGCTGCGGCTGGGCAACGAGGAAATAATGGAGGCCAGCTTCGGTAATTATTAGCTGGCGACCGCTTTGCGAGGTAAGTCCGCCGGGCAGCGCGCCTCGGATCACTTCGCCGAGGGGATAATGATAGTAGCGGGCCACCCAACGGAAAAAAGGGACCATGGCTTCCGGGAAAACCGAAAAATCATCAAGGATGTCGGTCACTCGTTTGAGCCGGAATTCCGGCTTTTCTTCGCTTAAGGCCAGCACGTAGCCGGTGAGCAACCGTCCGCTCAAGGGGACCAGCACCCGCTGGCCGGGCAGGGGGATTTCTCCGCTGGCCGGGACTGCATAGGTCAGGGTCTGCATAAGGGGCGCGGCTACGGCGACTTCAAGATAGAAAGAGGATGGGGGCATGGGGAGATGATTAAGCCGTCGTTAAAGAAATAACTTGAACGATTGTTGTCCCGTGAACGGCATAAGGATCCGTAACAAAATGGTCCGGACTGGGCATGTTGTTTTTTAACGGCTCCTAAAAATCCGCGCAGACTTCCTTGATGTGTTTTTTGAACTCCTTGCAGACCACGGGATGCCGCAGGGCATAGGCGACAATGGCTTTCAGGTAGCCGAGTTTGTCCCCGGCGTCGAAGCGGGTGCCGGTGAACTCATAGGCATACATCGGGCGTTGTTTGGCCAGGGCCAGCAAGGCGTCGGTGAGCTGGATCTCCCCGCCGTGGCCCGGGGTGGTTTTCCCGAGCATGGTAAAAATCTCCGGAGTCAGCAGATAGCGGCCGATGATCGCCAGATCGGAGTCGGTGGTGCCGGGCGCGGGTTTTTCCACCATGCGGTCCACCTGATAGACCCCTTCTCGAAGCTTGGTTCCCTCCACGATCCCGTACTGGCCGGTTTCCTCCTCCGGCACTCTCTGGATAGCCACGATGGGCGCATCCAGTTCTTCATGCAGAGTAAGCATCTGCTGGCAGCACGGGGTGTTGCTCAATACCAGATCATCGCCCAGCAGCACCAGGAATGGCTCATTGCCGATGACATTGCGGGTGGTCCAGATGGCGTGCCCCAGTCCCAATGGTTTTTTCTGGCGGACCGTGGTAATGTCGATGAGGTTTGAGATGTGGTTGATCTCTTCGCAGAGGGCATCCTTGCCTTTCTGCTTGAGGATGGTGTCGAGCTCAAAATCGTAGTCAAAATGATTTTCAATGGCTGATTTGCCCTGGCTGGTGACAAAAACGATCTCTTCGATCCCCGAGGCGACCACCTCTTCGACAATGTACTGGATGGTCGGCCGGTCCACGATGGTGAGCATTTCCTTGGGGATTGCCTTGCTGGCCGGGAGAAAACGGGTGCCCTTGCCGGCCACCGGGATAACAGCTTTGCGTACGTTCATAAAAGCCCCGTTGCTGAGTGATTTTGAAAAGAGGAGGCACGCCAGTATGGTATATGACATAGCCAAAGATGGCCGCTTGTTCAAGGTAATAATGAGCACCCGCCGGGACGTATGCATTTTTTCGTAAGAAAGGTGGAAGCAACTATCCGGAGCGAGAAGTTGCTTGTCGCCGGAGAGCGGTGTGTCGTGGCGGTATCCGGGGGGCCGGATTCCATGGCTCTGCTTCAGGTCTTGGCGCAATTGGCTTCGGGCCTCGACCTTTTTCTGGTGGTCGCTCATGTGGACCATGGTCTGCGGCCTTCGGAGGCGGCGGCTGAGGCGCGTCTGGTGCGGGAAGCGGCCCAGGCCCTGGGGCTTGTCTGCGAGTGCGGCAGGTTGGAGGTTGCCGTTTATGCCAGGGAACAGGGGCTCTCCCTTGAACACGCCGCCCGCACGCTGCGGTACGGATTCTTGGCGGAGGTGGCGGCGCGATACCGGGCCACGAAGATTGGTGTGGGCCATACCGCCGATGATCAGGCCGAGGAGGTCCTTTTGCGGCTTGTAAGGGGCACAGGCCGCGCGGGCCTGGCCGGGATGGCGAGGTTGCGCGATGGCTTGGTTGTCCGGCCTTTTCTGGACATAGCCAAGGAAGAGATCCTCCGCTATCTTGCGGATGAAGGCATACCCTATTGTCTCGACAGCTCCAACCAACAGCGGATTTACCTGCGTAATCGGATCAGGCTCGATTTGCTTCCCTATTTGCGAGAGCATTTTAACCCCAATATCGACAACTCCCTGCGGGAAACCGCCATGATTCTTCGGGGGGAAGAAGAGCTGCTGGCTGGGCTGGCCAGCCAGGCTTATGCCCAGGTGGTTGCGGAGGAGGGGGACGATCCCGGCGGGCTGACGATCCAGCTGGCTGATTTTTTTTCTCAGCCCTTAGCTCTCCGTCGGCGTATTTTGGAGGCTGCCTGCTGGCGCATGGGCTGTCGGCCGACATTTATGCAGATTGCCCAGCTTCTCTTGCTGGCGGCAACCGGGGCCGAGGGCGCAGGTTTGCATCTAGCCAGAGGGTTGCGGGTGGTAAAGGCAGAAGGGCGGGTGTTCTTTCGTTATCCACAGGGGCGGCAGTCCTTGCGCGGCAATCTCGAGGCTGCGGCCCCGGAAGAGGGATCTTTTGCCTTGGAGATTCCCGGCCAGGGGGAGTATGTCCTTGAAGCCATGGGGGCAATGGTCAAGATCCGTCTTCTGGAGGAGCTTCCCGAGGGCTGGGAAGCGCAGGCCCCGACGATTCTGCACTGCGATGCGGAAAAGGTCTGTTTCCCCCTGACGATCCGGGTTTTTCGAAGAGGAGACCGGTTTCACCCTCTGGGGGCACCGGGCCGGAAAAAGGTTGGGGATTTCTTCACGGACCAGAAGATTCCTGCGGCCCAACGGAGACGGATACCCATCCTGACCGATCAGCAGGGAATCATCGCTATCCTCGGGGTGCGTCTTGACCAGCGGGTGGCCATCGTCCCCAGGACCAAGATGATTCTGGCCGCAAGTCTGCATCCTCTGGCGGCCGGTGAAAATGGCTTTACTGAAAAAGCAAGACATGGTAAGTAAGTTGCCACTGCATAACCCGAGGGCGGGTAGCTCAGTTGGATAGAGTGTTGGCCTCCGAAGCCAAAGGTCGTGGGTTCGATCCCCGCTCCGCCCACCATTTGATAGTTTGATAAAGTCCGGTTTCATTCGAAAAGCCCGCTCCCTGCAAAGGAAAGTGGGCTTTTTTGCGTCTGGTTGTGCTTGAGGTTAGCGAGGCTCTGCTATGCGAACAGGCAATCCTCCCGCCAAGAGCAGTCTTCCTGGCTGCAATGCTCCAGGGCCGAGCCGAAACAGGGGAAGTTTCCTTCTTTCTCCTGGATGGCGCGAATGAGCTCTTCTTTTTTTAGCTTGCCTGGCTTGAGGCCAAGCTCTTTTGCCTTTGCCTTGATGTCGATCATTTTCATGGTAAACCTCCGTGGATGTTGGGAATGATGCTGGGAATCAGTATCTTCAAATGCAGGGATTCATGCTGAGTACCGGGCAGTTGGCGTTCTTGATCACCCGTTCGGTAACACTGCCGAACAGGGTTTTTTCCATCCCTTTGCAGGTCTGGGTACCGATTATAATCAGATCGCAAGCTGCGGCCTCGGCGTGGTGGATGATCTCTTCCGGAACCTTGCCGTTAAGCACCGCGCTCGCATGAGGGATGTCGGAGGGTATGTTTTCGTTGACGAATTCCGTCATTTTGCGTTTGGCCCGCTCGAGCAGATCTTTTTCCAGATTTTCCAGGGGCAGGTGAGGTACCGCGAAACCGGCATAGGCGTCAAGGCTTTCCACCACAAAAACCACCTCTATGGCTGCGCCGAATTTGCGGGCGATCATGAAGGCGGATTGTAACACCATGATTGAGTGTTCGGAAAAATCCGTGGGGACGAGAATTTTTTTAATGTCGTGCATGGCCGAGCCTCCATTGCAAAAAATATGGTGATTGTTCAGCGGCACCACTCTGGCGTATCATTAACAACCTGCTCATGGGCAATAGCCTGTAGACATTGCAGAGAGCCGCAGATCAGCAGGGCTTGGTGTTTTCCACCACAAAGGGAGTGCTGCGGATGGCAAGGCTTTTCTTTTTGACCCAGATTCTGGCCATGGGAATCACCTCGCCATCCATGGTGACGATGTTGGCCAGCTCCTCAATGTAGGAGATGTCCTCGCTGTCGAATTCGTAGTAAAAGGTGTTATCGCTGTATGGGTCGACGACCAGAATGACTTTTTGCGGGTTGGCCGGATGTTTCTGGGGCGAGCCGGAAAAGGCAATGTGGGTATCACGCAGGTGGTTTTCATCGCTGGGGCGCTGATACACCTGGATTTCAAAACTTATTACCGCCTGAGGGAAATTTGAGAGGGGCATGGCTGGCCTCTACGACGTGTGCTGGATGCCGTGTCGATAACGATTATGTGAAGCTGTTAATTTATAGTATACAGATTCTCCGGGGTGAATCAAAAAATAAAGTGATCGCGGGTAATTTTTGCCGCCATTCTCCAGCTGGGCAGGCTGGCGTTATTTTTTCACCGGAATCGGGCGCATGGCCTCGTCAACCGCGACAAAGGTGAAAAGCCCCTCGATGGCCTTTTCCCTGGTCTCGTCATACATTTGCTCAAGATACACGGTTACCCGCACCTGGATGCTGGTGTTGCCGACCTTGACCACCTGGCCGACCAGTTCGACAAAGGTGCCGGCCGGGATCGGGGTTTTGAAATCGATGCGATCCGAGCAGACGGTGACGATTTTCTGCCGGGAAAAGCGGGTCGCAGTGATAAAGGCCGCTTCGTCCATCCACTGCAAGGCCGTACCGCCGAACAGGGTGGCGTAATGGTTGGTGGTGTTAGGGAAAACCGCCTTGGTGATGCGGGTTTCAGCGGATTCCATTTTTCTGGTAAGGTTCATGGCGGCCTCTCTGGCTGTCTGGGGGGAAGGCGTTGCGGAGAGAAAGAATTGCGGGCAGGGCGGGCGATGCAACCGATCCTGCCCGCAATTCTTTTTCTGCTAAAGCGAGATCAGATACAATGCCGCAATAACGCAGAGAAAGATGATGCCGACCTTGAAGCAGGCTTCCGGTTCATCGTGGCCGTAGCCGTGGGGGTCGTCGTGGTGATCGTGGGCGCTCATGGGCAAATTCCTCCTTGGCTTGATAATGGTCCTGATTTTTGGAAATATCTTTTATCCTACACGCGATATCGTGATTTTTCACTCTCTTCCCGAACCCACTCCTCGACCTCTGCCGGAGATGGCATCCGCCCGGCGCATTTTACCCTGCCGTTGATGATCAGGGCCGGGGTTTTTGTCACCCCGAAGCGCCAGATCTCATCGAGGTCGTGCACCGACTCCATGTCGGCGGCCAGGCCGAATTTTTGCAGGGACTCAAAGAGCATGGCGCTGAGGGTGTTGCAGGTCACGCAGCCGGAGCCCAGCACCCGGACGGTGAGGATTCCTGGCTCGGCTCCCGGTATTCCCTGGCGGCGGCGATATTCTGTGAGCAAGGCTTCGCGGTAGATCAGCTCCGTTGTTGCGGGGATGTAATTTTCCTTGGCAATGGCGCGAAAAAGAAAATCCACCGCCGTTTCTTCCGCCTGCTCTTGGGCCAGGGCTTTGTTCAGTGCCTGGTCAAGACCGATCAAGCCAATATTAGCCGCGCCGATTCGGATGGTGCGGGGTGCGGGTTTGTCCTGGGTTTCCATGGGACAAATACTCCTTTTCTAAAAAAGTTGCAGCTGCCGACCGCTGACATTCCGTCGTTTTGACAGGGGCTGGTCCGTTTTGCTCAGCAGGGAGGCCGGAATCTCCTCAATGAATCGGGAAACGCGATGGGCGGCGGTCCGGTTGAAAACGGTGCGGCTTGCCGCCCCGCTTAAGACCAGGCTCTCTTGCGCCCTGGTCATGGCAACATAGAAGAGGCGGCGTTCTTCTTCCACATCGCTGCGCAGGTTGGCGATGGTGCAGGGGAGGATCTCTTCTTCCAGGCCGGCCAGAAAGACCACCGGGAACTCCAGCCCTTTCGCGGCATGCATGGTCATGAGGGCCACGGCTTCGGCGCGCGCATCGTAGACAGTGGCCAGGGCGTTTTGCCTGAGGTGTTCGCAAAAGGCCTGGAGGTTGTTGCCAAAGGCGTTGGCCAGTTGGAGCAGGCGCCTGGCCTCGTCTCCCTGGGGATCGATGCCCAGGCCAAACATGGCCTCGGCCAGGGGGAAGGCAAGTCCTTGTTCCGCGGCCTGACGGAAATTTTCGAGGGTTTCGCCCATCTTCCGGATACTTGTCGCCGGACCGGCAGGAAGGGAAAGGGCGAGCGCTGTGCGGTAAAAATCAGGGCAATGCAAGGGGAGTTCTTTTTCCACAAGGGAGATGGTTGCCTCTCCGACCCCGGGAAGGTTGGCAATCAGCTGAAGATGCTCACCTAAGCCCGCGTCCGGCGCACTGGCCAGGAGGAAATGGCCGGCCACCTTCAAAGCGGATTTGAGGTAAAATGGGGTGGCGCCGACGAGCTGGAAGGGAATGCCCTTGCGGTGCAAGGCTTCGGCAATGGGTTCGGCCAGCTGGCTGAGCCGGTAGAGTACGGCGAAGTCGGCAAAGCTTCGAGCCTGGCCGCCGCTCTGCCTCGCGTGCCGGGAGAGGCTGCTGATGCCGTCCAGCCCCTCTTCAATGCGGTGTACGATAAAATTCGCTTCAGCCTGGGCGCTTGCAGCCTGATGCCATTCGATGAGAGCTGCGCCGGTTCTTTCGGCCACTAGCTGGGTGTCGCCGCTCTGCCGGTTTCGGCGGATGAGGGCGGCTGCGCCGTCGATAATGGCAGGGGCAGAACGATAATTGCGGATCAGGGCCAGGATGGTGACGTCTGTTCTTTCCCGAAACCGCTGAAACAGGGTGAGGTCGCTGCCGCGGAAGCCGTAAATGGCCTGGTTGGGGTCGCCGATGGCAAAGACTCTGGCCTGCCTGCCGAGCAACAGGATCAATTGGTACTGGGGATGATTGAGGTCCTGGAATTCGTCGACAAAGAGATGGGTAATCAGACCGGTGATTTTCCCGAAAAATGCGGGGTGTTGCCGGAGGCGCTCCACGCATCGGGGGATGACCAGGTCAAGGTCAATGGCCCGGTTCGGGGCAAGCGATGCAAGATAACGAGTGAGGAGGTCTGGCAGCTCGGGATCGGCAGGGAGCGTCCCTCGGTTAAGCTGATCAATGTAGCCGGCCAGTTGTTTTTTCAGGATATGGTGTTCGGCTCCGTCTAAACCCGGGAAGACCTTGCGGAGATAGAGGTCGCGTTCATCCTCGCCGATTACCGCGAGATCAGGGGTTTCCTGGCGCAACCTGGTCAGGCAGTAAGCATGGAAGGTGCCCACGAAGATGGCCCGGGCCGCCTCGCCGAGATCCCGGTGCAACCGTTCCTGCATCTCGCGGGCGGCCCGGTTGGTGAAGGTGATGGCCACCATCTTCTCGGGCCTGGCCTGCTCCGCGGTCAGCAGATGTTCGATTCTGGCCACCAGGGTAAAGGTTTTGCCGGTGCCCGGCCCGGCAGTAACGAGGATGGTTTCTGCCTTGCTGGTGATGGCGACCAGCTGTTCCGGATCAGGCGTTCTCGGGGCCTTGGGCAGGTCGGTGGTCGGAGAGGGCTTTTTCTCAAGGGGCGTCAGGCTGGCGGCCTTTTTTTTTATGAACGGGGCGGGCTTTTTTCCGGTAAACAGACTGATCTGGCCGGCCAGCTGCTCCCGCTCTCCTTCGGCAAAGACCCGGATCACCCCGAATTCGCCATCGTAGCCAGGGGTGCGGATGACCCTGCCTGTGCGGATGCGGGCTACCGCCTCACCAAGCACCGGGGAGAAGAGGTTGATCTCTTCCACCGGCGTGTCGAGCAGCAGGGTGAACTCCGAACCGAAGCGGGCAATGACTTTTGCATACAGAGCCATAACTCCCTTGGTGGCCGGGCCGGCGCCGAAAATCTCGCTTAAGAGTTCGGGCAGCGGGATCAGGCTGTGTACCGCAGGCGAACCGGGCGGGTAGTACGGCTTGCTCCGTTCGGCCAGTTCCATGACCCGATGCAATACCCCCACGGTGAGGGGCTTGCCGCAGACCGGGCAGATGGCGCCGATCTTTCTGGTTTCTGCCGGCTCGAGGCAGACCTGGCAGTTCCGGTGGCCGTCGGCATGGTATTTCCCCTCTTCCGGGTAGAATTCGATCGTGGCGGCAAAACCGCCGGTCAGGGAATTTTTCAGGGCCTCGCGCAGCGCAAAAAAACTGAAATCGGTGTGGAAGATGTTGGCCTCCCTGCCCAGTTTGCCGGGAGAATGGCAATCGGAATTGGAGATCAGGGCGAAACGGTCCAAGGCGGGAATGAGCCGGTTCATGTCCGGATCAGAAGAGAGACCGGTTTCGAGGGCGAAAACGTGGGGGCTGAGATCGCCGTAGCATTCCTCAATGGTGTCAAAGCCGGAGCGGGAGCCGAACAGGGAGAACCACGGGGTCCAGATATGGGCCGGGACCAGGAAACCATCCGGCGCTTTTTCGAGCAGGATTTCGAGCAGGTCGCGGGAGTCAAGGCCCAGGATGGGGCGGCCGTCGGACTCGATGTTGCCTATCCCTGCCAGAACGCTGTTTATCCGCTCCGCCGAGGAGAAATCCGGCACATAGAGAAGATTGTGGACCTTGCGCACCGCTCCGTGGCGTTTGTAAATGGAGCTGATCTCGGCGGTGAGCAGGAAGCGGCTGGGAAGGGCAAGCGGGGTCACCTGCGGCAGAGCCTGGGGGATCGCTTCATCCTTAAGCTTAAAAAAGCCCGGTTCGGCAGGGACCAGTTGCTCCTTGAGCTGGCTGAACCAGCCGGGATGGGTAAAGTCGCCGGTGCCGAGGAGATGGATGCCCTTGACCCTGGCCCAGGCGGCAAGGCCTTGCAGGTTGCCGGCCTTGCTGGTCGCTCGGGAAAAGGGGGAGTGGATGTGAAGGTCAGCGATATAGCGCATTTTCTTGTTGCCAGGCAAAAGGAGGAGAATCGACAGGGTCAAGGAATCTTACACAGATTCGGTTTTTCTGTCCACGCCGTATTAAAAAACTGCGGCAAAGGGGCTTGTACTCTCTTGCTTCGTCCATTATGGCTCTTTGTGCCGATCATGATATGTTAAATATTTATGTTGTTTTTACGGAAGGCTTTTCCATGGAAAATGGGTGGCCTTCCCTTGGGAAAATCGTTATATAATGGGCACTGTATTTTACATGCTTATTAAAGCTGAGTTGAGCAGCTTGCCTGCTCAAACGAAACTTATGCCCTTTGGGCGAAAAGCTGAGTTGAGCAACCTGTCTGCTCAAACGAAACTTATAACCTCTGGGTGTAAAGAGAGGAGATCGGAAATGGTTGAACCGATAACCGATGTGGTGATTATGATAACAGACATGGGGATTAAATGAAAAAAGCGCTTATCACCGGGATTACCGGCCAGGACGGCTCATATCTTGCTGAATTTCTCCTTGCGAAGGGTTACGAGGTCCACGGCATCAAGCGGCGCGCTTCATCGTTCAACACCCAGCGGGTAGATCACATTTACCAGGACCCGCATGTGCAAAACGCCCATTTTCGGCTTCACTACGGCGACGTGACTGATTCTTCCAACCTGACCCGTATCCTGCAAGAGGTTCAGCCGGACGAGGTCTACAATCTTGCCGCGCAATCGCATGTGGCGGTCAGCTTTGAAGCCCCGGAATATACGGCGGATGTGGTGGCCATGGGCACTCTGCGGTTGCTGGAGGCCATCCGCCTTCTCGGCCTGGAAAAGAAGACCCGTTTCTACCAGGCCTCGACTTCCGAGCTTTATGGCCTGGTGCAGGAAATGCCGCAGAAGGAAACGACCCCTTTTTACCCGCGCAGCCCCTATGCGGCTGCAAAACTTTATGCTTATTGGATTACGGTGAATTACCGCGAAGCCTATGGCATGTACGCCTGTAACGGCATACTCTTCAACCATGAATCTCCACGCCGTGGTGAAACCTTTGTGACCAGGAAAATCACCCGTGGCCTGGCCAATATGGCGCAGGGGCTGGAACAATGCCTTTATCTGGGCAATATGGACGCCCTACGGGACTGGGGGCATGCCAAAGACTATGTCATGATGCAGTGGCTGATGCTGCAGCAAGAGCAGCCAGAAGATTATGTGATTGCCACTGGCGTGCAATACAGTGTGCGGCAGTTCCTCGTATGGGCGGCAGCCGAACTTGGACTCACCCTTGAGTTTGTCGGCAAGGGTCTGGAAGAGTATGGCGTGGTGAAGGATATTGCCGGCGACAAGGCCCCGGCGCTCAAAGTGGGGGACATCATTGTCCGGGTTGACCCCCGCTACTTCCGGCCGGCCGAGGTGGAAACCCTGTTGGGCGACCCGACCAAGGCGAAGGAGAAACTTGGTTGGGTTCCTGAAATTACGGTGCAGCAAATGTGCGCCGAGATGGTGGCCCACGATTTGGTTGAAGCTCGCAGTCACGCCTTGCTGAAAGCAAGCGGCTACTCTGTTTCCATCTGTACCGAACGCTAACTAGTGTCCGTCCAGAAACGAGCAATTTCGTTCGAGTTCAAGGTGCGAGGAAGACGAAAAAGTACCCCATGCGGGGCATAAACTCCGCGTACATGTGGTGCGGGAGCATTTTTCGGCGACTGAGCATCGCGGCAGTCGGGCGAAAGGGCTGTTTCCGGATGGGCACGAAACTACTAATGCCAGGCGCAAGCCTGTCTTGTGCGAAGGTTCGTCAGGCACAACAGGATTCATTTTTATGCACAAACCAGCCATCCCTTTTGATGCGAAAATCTACGTCGCCGGCCATCGCGGCATGGTGGGCGGCGCCATTTTGCGGGAATTGCAGGCCAGAGGTTTCACCAATATCGTTACCCGGACCCGCGCCGAATTGGATTTGGTCAGCCAGGCTGCGGTCAACGTCTTCTTTGCGGAGGTAAAGCCGCAATACGTATTTCTGGCTGCCGCCAAGGTAGGGGGCATCCAGGCCAATAATCTCTATCGGGGAGAATTTATTTATCAAAACCTGATGGTGCAGAATAATGTTGTCCACGCCTCGTATATCAACGGGGTGGATCGCCTGATGTTTCTGGGCTCCAGCTGCATCTACCCCAAAGATTCGCCACAGCCGATCAAAGAGGAACACCTGCTCACCGGACCGCTCGAGCAGACCAACCAGCCGTACGCCATCGCCAAGATCAGCGGCATTGAGCTGTGCTGGAGCTACAACCGGCAATATGGAACGAAATACCTGGCCGTGTTGCCCACCAATCTTTATGGCCCCGGGGACAACTACCACCCGGAAAACAGCCATGTCATCCCGGCGTTGATTCGCCGGGCGCATGAAGCCAAGCTCCGCCATGACCCAGAGTTTTTGGTTTGGGGCACAGGCACCCCGCGGCGGGAATTTCTCTATTGCGAAGACATGGCCAATGCCTCCGTCTATTTGATGATGCTCCCCCAGGATGAATATGATTTTTTCTTGAATGAGGTCCATCCGCCTTTGGTCAATATTGGTACGGGTGAAGATATTACGATTGCCGATCTTGCGAAAATGGTTTGTGAGGTGGTGGGTTACACCGGCAAGATCGTTTTCGACCCGAGCAGACCGGATGGCACGATGCGAAAACTGCTGGACGTAACCCTGCTCAAAAGTCGCGGCTGGCGTGCGAAAATGGGATTGAAAGAAGGGCTGGCTATTGCCTATGACGATTTCAGGGAAAAGTCAGGCAAGCCAAGAGATGCCAGTGAGTAGTGCATCTTCCTGTTTTTTTAAAGCTGAGTTGAGCAGCTTGCCGGATTTTATGCCCTTTAGGGTGCAAACGAAACTTATACCCTCTGGGTGTATGGAGAAGGGGGCCGGAAATGGTTGAACAGATAACAGACGTAGTGATCATCGGCGCCGGCCCGGCCGGATTGCAGGCCGCCGTGCACGCAGTCCGGAAAAAGGCTTCGGTGCTGGTTCTGGGGCGGGTGGAAAACAGCAGCATTCATCAGGCCCATGTGGAAAATTATCTTTGTGTCGATGGCGTAACCGGGGGGGCGGAGTTGCTGCGGATCGCTCTGGCCCAGGCGACCCGTTTCGGCGCTGAGGTGTGGCCGGAGGACGTCCTGCATCTTGGCCAGGAAGAAGGCGGGCTGTTCACGGTCAAGGTGGAAAGCGGGCGGCAGGTCACGGGCCGGACTCTGATCCTGGCCACCGGCACCTCGCGCAAAAAGCTTAAGGTCCCTGGCGAGAAGGAGCTGTTGGGCCGCGGGGTCAGTTACTGTGTGGATTGCGACGCCAACTTCTTTCGCAACGCCAGGGTGGCGGTGGTGGGCAACGAGTCCGCCGCGGTGGACGGCGCGCTCACCCTAACCAAATATGCCGCCGAGGTTCATTTGGTCTGCAAGGAGCTGGCAGTCACCAAAGAGCTTGGCGAAAAGCTGGCCGCCAGCTCCGTGGTAGTGCATAAGGGAGTCTGGGTCAAGGAGATTGCCGGCGAAAAGGCGGTAAGCGGCCTGGTGCTGGACAGCGGCGAGACCATCGCGGTGGACGGGGTCTTTGTCGAGCTCGGGGCCAAGGGGGCCATGGAGCTTGCCACCAGCATCGGGGTCATGCTCGACACGGAAACCTTCTCCTTTATCGAGACCAACAAGAAGCAGGAGACCAATATCTCCGGCATCTATGCGGCGGGCGACATTGCCGGACCTCCCTGGCAGATGGCCAAGGCGGTGGGCGAGGGTTGCGTGGCCGGTTGGGAGGCAGCCAATCAGGCTAACCGGCTCAAGCGTGCATCGGAAAGCGCTTGACGTGGTTGGCCGGTCTGATTTTGCATCGCTTGTCACCCCCGAGCAGTACATGGCTATAGCTCTTGATGAGGCACGGCTTGCCGCAGCGCGGGGCGAGGTACCAATCGGCGCGGTGCTGGTGGACAGTGGCGGGCAGATCATCGCCAAAAACGGCAACCGCACCATCGAACTGTGCGATCCCGGAGCGCATGCGGAGATGCTGGTACTCCGCCAGGCGGGTCGACTGCGTGGCAATTACCGATTGCTCCGTACTACCCTATATGTTACCCTTGAACCCTGCGTGATGTGTGCCGGTGCCTTGGTTCACGCCAGGGTCAGCCGTCTGGTCTATGGGGCGGTCGACCCCAAGGCAGGAGGGGTGGTTTCACTTTTTCAGGTCGGGCAGGACTCCAGGCTCAACCATCTGCTGGCTGTAGAAGGCGGTCTGTTGGCAGCGGAAAGCACCGCTTTGCTCAAGGATTTTTTCCGGCAGAGAAGAGGCGGGGTTGGGGAAGTAAAAAGTTGAAAAATGCAAGGAAGGATCGGCTTCCGCAGCGATGTGTAGTTGCGGCCCGGTTGCATGTGTGTTGAAAAGGAGAGGTGCCAGAGTGGCCGAACGGGAGCGACTCGAAATCGCTTGACCTGGGAGACCAGGTCCGTGGGTTCGAATCCCACCCTCTCCGCCAGTTGCATTTGGGAAGGTCGTTAGGAACAGCAAAGAAATGGCCTTCCTGCGGTGTCCGTATTGTCTGGCCTTAAGATAGCTCTTTTATCCGCCTTGCATGAACCAGGACGTGTTGAGAGAGTGGTTTGCCATCAGTGCCAAGCCTCAGCAGGAACAGGTTGCCAAACTGCATTGCTAGTGGCAAGGGGCTGTGGCTTGTCTACCCGTGATGCGCACTATAGTTCGGCACACCCGCCGCACTGAGAAAAAGCTCCGGCCCTTTTGCCCAGGGCTTGTTTTATTCATTTTCCGGCCAGGATAATGTGGTGGTGCTTTTGAGTTTTCTCAATCCCCAGGTGAGGGGGTATCGGCCTCAAGACGGGAATGATGCCCCGCCATCATTCTCCAGACCAATGAGTAAGTTTCACCATGGGGGGAGAAGGTGCTTTTGGTTTGGCATCCTGCTTGAATTGTTGGTGAAATTATCAGTCTGTGCGGTCATCTCGGCTTCTTGATTATTTTGTTCTTTGCAAGAGGGAGCAGGTGTTGTAAAGTGGTGCCCCATTGGCTAGCGCCGGTGTGCTATGAAAACGCTGGAGAGGTGACCGAGTGGCTTAAGGTGCACGCCTGGAACGCGTGTGTGCGGCAACGTACCGTGGGTTCGAATCCCACCTTCTCCGCCAGATATTTTTCGGTTTGATAGCCGGGTCCTGCGCAACAGAGACTTGCGAACCCCGCCAGGTCCGGGAGGAAGCAACGGTAGTGAGTTACTCTGTGTGCCGCAGGGGTGCCTGGCTATCATTTTTTTATAAGCGGTTGCAGGGCACCGCATCTTGCAGCGATCGGTCCGGCTCACGTACCTGATGTACGTATCGCCGTCCCGCTTG